>Ga0209719_1000800_pt1 | contig 43374 bp, 34 predicted proteins | sample AD_JPNAS2_MetaG_FD_184421 | JGI IMG/M metagenome (GOLD analysis project Ga0209719, IMG submission 184421) | Active sludge microbial communities of municipal wastewater-treating anaerobic digesters from Japan - AD_JPNAS2_MetaG (SPAdes) (version 2) | ecosystem: Engineered > Bioreactor > Anaerobic...
TTCTTGACGGTGTTGCGGTGAAGACCCAGCCTGCGGGAAATCGCCCGGACAGTCATTCCTTGGCGGTACAGGGCTTGGATGTCCATGTAACCCTCCTTGGAGATCATGGGGTATCACCTCCTCTCTGGGAGGAAACGATACCACGCTCTCATCCCCAGGGTGGTACACTTTTCATTCCCGTTTCTGGTACATTATTGCACGCCCATCGACACCCAGATGTCAATAATTCGGTCTAACACCGTATTCATCTTAAAAAATGTTAAATACAGGACGTGACCCCATCTCTCTTCCGGTCTGCCCCGGGGCCACCGACCCACACGTACAAGGGTACTTAATGCCTGTTCGCCCTCGGCATATGTCGCCATCCTTAAAATAGGGTTTTGGGGGTCGAAAATATCATTCTAAGGCCAAAATCTGTATCATTTTTAAGATCTTTCGTCATGAATACAAGCACTTCACTTGGTCCGACCCGAGGCCTCCCCAGCTCTGGCAGGACTTAGGTTCCCCGGACGACCTCAACAAATTTTGGCGCGATACGGGTTTCTACGACGAAAACGGCAGTAATCGGCCGGTGCTGGCGATCTAGAGAGAAAGACTTCCATGAAAAATGCAGAGGCGTTCTGGCACAGAATGGGGTCAGGTCTTGTATTTCAGCATTGTTAGTACTGCGTTTGGATGAAATAAGCAGGACATGTTTAAATACAAGACCTGACCCCATCTATTTCCGGACACAAAAGCCCCGGGTATCTTCAAAAGCGGCGTGCAGGGCACGACCGTACCCGACCCTGTTTCTTTGCCACCTTCTTTTTGACCACTTTGCCGTTTTCGTAAACGACGATCGGCGTGTTGGTCTGCGCCGCGATCTCCCTGGCCCTCTTGGCGTCCCTTCTGAGTGCGCCTCCGACCTTGGCAAGAAGCTCGTCATGAACCACGATTTTTTCTTTTTTCATCGATGGCCTTCCGTATCCAGCAGGAGGAAAGTGGGGTCTTGCATGTCGACAAGGCAAAAAGCAAGACCTGACCGCTCTCTTCCCACGTCGCGATTTGTCCAAAAGGCTTGACTTACATCTTTTTAACGCGCCTATTCTTCATCTGGGAAAATATCTTCGCTGAATTTCGCGAGACAAAGTACCGCTTTTTTTGACCTTAAAGCTGACGTAATCGTGCCATACAACCGGGAAGCATAATCGTCGTACTTCTTTATTGGGAAAGTGGGATGTCTCAATATTTCATCTAATAGTAACTGCGTATTCCGACGCAATCCGCCACCTGATTCCGATTGATTCCGCCACCCGATTCCGACGGAAGCCGCCACCCGATTCCGATCGATTCCGCCACCCTCCGACTGGAGCTTGGTGACGCTGGATAAATCTCCGGAAAGCCGGTACATCCTCCCGAAAAACCCCCGAGGAGGAATCGATGCCGGCAGAGAGGTTGTCCATGCGAACCATTCGAGAAGTCCTGAGACTCAAATGGCAGGAGAAGCTGTCCCATCAGCAGATCGCCGCGAGCTGCCGAATCGCCCGGAGCACCGTCCGGGAGTATCTGGAGCGCGCCGCTTCGGCGGGCCTCGCCTGGCCGCTTTCCCCCGATCTCGACGACGCGGCGCTTGATCGGCTGCTGTTCCCGCCGCAACCGCCGATCGCTTCGGAGACACGCCCCCTTCCCGACATGGCACAGATCCACCGGGAGCTGAGCCGCAAGGGCGTGACCCTGAGGCTTCTGTGGCTGGAGTACAAGGCGTCCTATCCCGAGGGCTACCAGTACAGCCAGTTCTGTTTGCTGTACCATCAGTGGGCGGGCCATCTGGATGTCTGCCTTCGCCAGAGCTACCGGGCCGGGGAGAAGCTCCTGGTGGACTACGCGGGCCTGACGATGACGATTATCGACCCGCAAACGGGGCAGGAAAGCCCGGCCGAGCTCTTCGTGGCCGTCCTGGGGGCCAGCAACTACACCTTCTGCCGGGCCTCGGCAAGCCAGAGCCTGCCGGATTGGATCGATGCGCACAGGCATGCCTTCGCCTTCTTCGGCGGGGTTGCCGAGCTCACCGTTCCCGACAATCTCAAGTCGGCCGTCACGAAGGCTTGCCGCTACGAACCCGAGCTCAATCCCACCTACCGCGACATGGCGAGACACTACGGCACGGTCATCATCCCCGCCCGGAGCGGCAACCCCCGGGACAAGGCCAAGGTGGAAGAAGCCGTCCAGATGGTGGAGCGCTGGATCGTGGCCCCGCTTCGCCATAGCCGCTTCTTCAGCCTCCACGAGCTCAATGCCGCCATCGCCGAAAAACTCGCCGAGCTCAACGAGAAGCCCTTCCAGAAGCTCGAAGGCACACGCAGAGGCCTCTTCGAGGACCTTGACCGCCCCGCCCTCAGGCCCCTGCCGCAGAGGCCCTACGAGTACGCCGAATGGAAGAAGGCCCGGGTCAACATCGACTACCACGTCGAACTGGCGGGCCATTACTACAGTGTTCCCTACCAACTGATCAAGCAGCCGGTGGAGCTCCGGATCACGATGAACACGGTGGAGATCCTCTTCAAGGGCCGCCGCGTGGCCTCGCACCCGCGAAACGCCAAGCGGGGCGCCCACACCACCGAGCCGTCCCACATGCCCGAGGCCCATCGGCGATATCTCGAGTGGACGCCTTCGCGGATCATGACCTGGGCCGCGAAAACGGGGCCGATGACCGAGGCGCTCGTCACGGCCATCCTGGAGTCCCGCCGGCACCCCGAGCAGGGCTTCCGCAGCTGCCTGGGCATCCTGCGGTTGGGGAAACGATACTCGCCCGAGCGGCTCGAGGCGGCCTGCGCCCGGGCCCTTTGCTGCCGCGCCCTGAGTTATCGCAGTGTCGAGAGCATCCTGAAGACCGGGCTGGACCGCCAGGCGATCCCCGAAACGCCGCCGTCGCCGCCGGCCGTCATCCATCCCAACATCCGCGGAAAGCAATACTACAACTGAAAGGACCGCGCATGCTCCACAACCAGACCCTCGAAAAACTCCACGCCCTGAAGCTCCACGGCATGGCCGACGCCTTCCGGGAGCAGCTCCAGAGCCCCGCCTGCGATCCCCTGAGCTTCGCCGAGCGCTTCGGCCTGCTCGTCGATCGCCAGTGGGACTGGAAGGAGAACGCCCGGATGCAGCGATACCTCCGGGCCGCCCGGCTCAAGCTGCCGGCCTGCATCGAGGACATCGACTTCCGGACACCGCGCGGCATCGACCGCGACATGCTCGCGGGGCTTGCCTCCTGCGACTGGGTCCGTCATCACCGAAACGTCCTGGTCACCGGCCCCACGGGCGTGGGCAAGACCTTCATCGCCTGCGCCCTGGCCCACAAGGCCTGCCGCGAAGGCTACCGCGCCCTCTATCTCCGCTGCCCCCGGCTCTTCCAGCAGCTCGCCCTGGCTCGCGCCGACGGCAGCTACGGCCAGCTCCTTGCCCGGATCGCCAAGGTCCATGTCCTGCTCATCGATGACCTGGGGCTTGCCCCCATGAGCGACAGCGATCGTCGGGAACTCCTGGAGATCATCGAGGACCGCCACGGCGGCGCCTCCACCATCGTCACCAGCCAGCTCCCCCTCGATCTCTGGCACGACAACGTGGGCGACCCCACGCTGGCCGACGCCATCCTCGACCGGCTCGTACACAATGCACACCGAATCGAACTGAAAGGAGCCTCCATGAGAAAACAGAAGCAGGCTTGACCGATCAACACGACTATGAGAAAGAACTGAAATCACCAGCGTCGCTTCGCTCCGAGGGGGTGGCGGCTTCACCCGGAACAGGGTGGCGGCTTCCCTCGGAATCGCATGGCGGAATCAGCGGAATAGGCAGTAACCACAATTCCCAAAAAAGACAAAATGTATCACGGTCATAATACCCGACTTTCTCAAGTTGTTGTAGCCTCTGCTCATATGTATTTTTTGCATTTGCAATAAGAGCGGCTGCCTCAGTCGCTGCAGCAACCGTACCGATTGCTAACAAGTCGGATGCCTTTCTCAAATGCCTTTGAAGATTGCGCTTGTCTGCATCAATCGGTCCTGAGGCAAATAACTGGTCTGCTAGTTCCAAAAGTCAATCAAGCAATTTCTCAAGCTCATCTATAATTTTAGTCTCTAATTCTTGTGAAAGAGTTACTGTCATCCTAAGTTTTTTTGATAATATAGCCGCTTCTGCGTATTCACTGGCAAGCAAAGCTTTATTAATAGCTTCCAGTCGATTAAACATGCGGCTAATCCTTCAGCATAAGTGATGTTATCAATGCCAATAGTCCTCAAAATATGTATATACTTCCTCAACGCCACCGAAGTTACTATAGTTATCAATAATATCGATCAAATTACAGGTTTCCGTGCCCCCCATCCGCGGCCCCCGCAACCCACGACCTACCATTTGGCTATAAAGTACAATTGAGCTAGTCGGTCTTGTTATAATAACCGTCTTTATCCTCGGCGCGTCGAATCCTGTAGATAAGACGCCATAATTAAATAATACATCGCTATCGCCCTTTCGAAAATCGTCTATTATCCTTATTCTAGATCCCTTACGCATATCACAATCAATATATGCAGATTTGTAACCTTGAAATGCTAGTGCCGCTGACAATATTTTAGATTGATCTATGCTGCAAGAAAATACGAGACATGGATTTCCTGCACGTAACTCGTCACGGATTATTTCAAGAATTAACTTATTTCTTTTTACATTAAGCGATAACTTCTTCACTATGCTTTTAGGTAAATCATATGTGTCTTTAGCTTCTCGTAATGTTGCTTCGTTTAACGTGACATTAATTCCACTTTCAATAACACGCCGGTTAATTTTCGCTAAAACCTTTTTATCCCTCAATTCCACAATTGGGTTATCCTTGAAATATGGCGCTAATAATATTTTATTGAAATAATTGGCCAGTTCGATATTTTCCTTCTGCTTCTTTACACCTCTTCCAGGCGTAGCCGTTAAGCCAATTAACGTACTGTCGTTCTCTGCTTCACGGAGTCCATTTATTACTTCAGTGTATGAACGCGCAATGACTTTGTGCGCTTCATCGACGACTATTATCCTGGCCGCTTTTTTAAGATATTCGAATACATCAGACTCTCTTAGCATAAGATTGTATAGCTTCTGAAATGAGCAGACCACAAAACTTCCGAGCACGTCGAATGAACTCGGATTATAATTGCGAAAACATCGCACTACTTGCGCGGGTGAGGTGGCAAGGTGCTGCCAAATATCCTTAAATGTGTCAATTGCCTGCTCACACAATTCTTCTGTATGCGCAAGCCAGACGATTGACTTTGAACTCTCAAATAGATCTCTTTTTCTGACATATTCTAATAAAGATTCTAGAATTGTTCTTGTCTTCCCCGAGCCCGTTGGCATTTGGATAAGAAACCGCTTCGTTTCCGATTCTAATGCGTCGCATATTTTTTCTTTTAGGTCTTTCTGGAAGTCGAGAAGTGGCAGTAGCTCATCTAAGGGTTCTATAATTTCTATCGTCTGGTTATAATTCGTAACTAATGGTAGGTATTCTTTGGGGATGGGCAATGCTTTTGCAATTTCAATAACTAAGTCACTTCCTGCTTTCCATGGATATAATGATAATGTCAGAGCATTATCATATGGTTTATTATGGCTAGTATGTCCAAATTTTTCTACTAGAGTTCTTAACCGATCACTGTCTATTAGTGTAAACAACAAATGACGTATCTTTTGCTCATAAAGCAAATCAAAGCCATATATGGCCAATATATGCCTGGACAATTCACATGAATCTAGTCTCTCGATTTCGGAATCATCACCAACTAATTTTCTTAATTCAGATATTTTCCCTTTCCCAATTGCTTCATATAAATCCTCAATGCTAAGTCTCGAGAGCAATTCTATCAATTTATGACACTCCTAAATATTTTTCAAAATCATTTAATTTCCTTTTAGTTGCTATTTCTGCTCGTTTCCTGACTTCAGCATTAAATTCTTTTATCGTGCCTTTAAATGTATCCTTCAATTCTGATTTGATTGTTTTTCTATATCCCTTCTCAATCGTCTTTCTCAGATTGTAGCAATATGTATTTCGCAAATTTTCAAAATCATCATCTGCAATTTGTTTATCCTTCCACTTCTTACCGAATATGAGAAGAATTAAAAATGACCCTAATGCTTCTTCAGTACTTTCGAGTCTGTAATTTATAATAGTTCCCGAATCGTCATATATTACATGCGTTAGTAGGTTCCTCTTTTGTTTTTCGAGATCGTCAAATGATTTGAACCATTTCTCTTCATATGTCTCATTCACTTCTTTGATACACCATTTAGCATATTCGAGCCAACTTACATTCTTTTTGAATATAATTTTATATTCCTCTCTACCTCGCGCAAATGCGAATATAATACCTCGCATTCCAATATCATAACCAATTGTCGCCGGCAATTCACTATCCTTCAAGTCTTCCATTTTGCCCACAAGTTTCTCGAACTCAGCAATAACTTTCTTCTGTTGATCGGGGGGTGCGTTATGGGACCCAAAACGTAATTGCATAAAGGCATACTGAGCGAGGTCAGATTTCTCCATAGATTCTTTTTCAATTTTACGGCACTCACGGATGTAATTATGATATGGCTTAAAATTCTGAAGAAAGTGTAATATGCCTGGCATTACGAGCTTTTTAAATTGTTCTCTTATTCTCAATGTGTCATTCGGTGTCACTGCATGTACTTTAGTATAAAGGTCAAGTGGTGGAACTAGCTCTTTGAGTTCAAGCTCGTTTTCCTGCTCTTCCGAATAATCCTTACCAAAAATATAGTATTCAAACCATGCGTTGATTTCCTCAATACTTTTTACAGCAGCAGGTCCAGGCTTTGGCTGACCAAGTTCAGTTTCTCCCCGCCAATCGAAAAACATTAAAGGCAATAATGAATTATTTCTCTCATCGATAGGCTTATTATCATTTTCATGAGAATGTTGAATGAGCTCCTGTGTACACATTGCATTTATGCTTTCGTCATTCAATAGTATCTCTCTCGCCTTATTGAGACGTTCAGCTCGCGTGTTAATATAAACAAACAGTTTTCTTACAACTTCTAATAAGTTTGCTGTTTCCTTACCTTTGGCGACTTTAAACACGTTCAATATTACAACGGGAATTTTCCATGAAGGAAGCTCTCCACTCCCTTTAGGCATGTTTTTCCATCTCTTTAAACCTGACAACCTGTGCTGACCATCTATAGCCACTATGTGACATTTCTTTTCATTCCACTCTATTCGAGCGAATGACTGGTCAGACTTTAAAATCATAAATTTAAAATAATTATTTTTTTCATACACTTCATATTCGCGCTTCTGATACAAATCGACTTTTGGCTCAATAAATTCAACTGACTTTAGAACTTCTCTTTTATTGCTATCCATGGGGAGAATTATTAATGTCAGCGGATTAAAAAATTTCACTTTCGTTTGATCTTCGAAGTATGGAATGATTTCTCGTGTGACTCGTTCATCATCAACATCTCTCTGAAAAAGATCACGCACATCCCATTTTTCGCTTCCTGGAATATTTGATATCAAAGTGATATAGTCGAGTTCATCATAACTTATTACTGTTTGTAAGAATCGGATTTTCGCATTACCTCCTGCACCCAGCTCACCATAATAGCCCCATTTTGATCGCCCGTACGGTTTTTCATCTGTGATAGGTATATCGGATGGTGACATATGTTCCCTCCTCTATCTGATTGAATACAATGGCTTCGATAAATATTTTATAATCTCCTCTACCAAGCCCTCAAAATTATCAATATACGCTTCATCAGCCATCTGGCTTTCTTCGTCGGTCCTTATGCAAACAAAAATGAGATTCGATACTTTGTTAAATATAACATTGTATTTCTTCGCAAATGTCGTAAATCGATTATGAAAATTATTTTCTTTGTCTCTTCCTGTTAGATGCTGATGACATCTTTGATATAATGACTTTGCCTTGCCTACGTATAAAGGCGGCATGAAAAGGCTCGCCTTCATAATTGCACGACGAAGCAAGGTAAATTTTTGTTCATCACTAACGCACGCTTCCCATATTTCCATAAAGCTGTCGAGATTTGGATCTCTGAAATTTAACTTGATATTAAGGTCAATCGCTTTCCAAGCAAAATCGAGGCGGGTATTTTGCACAGGAACATCACGAAGAAGCGCATCGTAATTCAATATGTTATTAACTTCATTTATAAATTTAATGGGGTCTTTTGATGTGATGATTAGTGGATAAAACCACGCATATATACCAGGTGATGAAGGCACACTTTCAAAAGTGTCATTTGTGTAAAAACCGATTTCTGCAGTTACATTTCGCCAGATATCGTTGAGCGACATATTTTATTTTCTCGAATACCTATTCAGATATGTTCTAACTCTTTCAAGATCCGCTTTGTGAAATGACTTGACGCATATTAGTAGTACAAACAAATCATCAACATATCCAATGCCTGGAGTATAATCTGGTATCACGTCAAAGGGATCGATAAAATAAACTAGACAGCCGATAATTGATCTACAGGCATCGATGGATATCTTTTCTTTTTCCATTATATAATTCTTAAATAATTCAAATAAACTTTTATGATAAGCAGACAAATCTGCTATCCATGATGTCTGAGACCGACAGGTATGAGTTAATTTATCGTCTATTTTGTCTAGTATGTAATTTACCTCCTTAGGCCCACATTTCTCCGAAACATTTGAATATTTATGTAATATCAATTCCTTCACATGCTTTTCTAATTTGTGTGGCAAAACAGTATTTAAAAGTCTAGATAAGATTGTCATATTTAGTAATGTTCTAAGATCTTAGAGATGGCAAATGGCGCATCCTTCAGATTCATCAAGTGCTTGAATGCCATATCTCTTCGTTATATTTTCAACATCACTCAAAGGTTTACCATCTATCCAAGTATAACGTTTTCCATTTTCATACTTTTCGTATCTCTTTGCTTTCTCAAATAGTTCTGGATGGTTTTCCTTTAATCCTTGCCATTCACCAATCTGTTGGTAAAAACAGAAATAGCACCCGGACCGTGAGCGCCATCGATAATATGTCGGCAAACCGAGACCTGACTCATCGAGTATATTACTTATATCTTCGAGCCTTATGTCATCATCTTTGAAAGGATAAACTGGAATTATATTTGGTCTCTGTGATATTACAGGGGGCTTTTTAGCTACATATCCTTCGCGATTCTCGTCAGCACGGATACCTATATAACTATATGCATAGCCTGTACCCACATAAGCTTCAAATGGCTTAATTTTTAGCATTTTTGTACACCATCGTGCACGGGGGCTAGGCAAATATCCATTAAACATTTCATATAACCAAAAATCAAAAGGATTGCGGCTTCGCTTTTGTTTGATATCGAGCAATCCCAAGGCATTTACTCGAATGATTTTTGCACCAAGAAGCGATTCAAGACGCTCTAGATATTCATATGTTTCTTGTAATTCACATCCCGTGTCACAGAAAACATATTCAACTTTGATTTCTGGATATTTTTTTCGCATGTAGATTGCGAGGGCGGCCGAATCCTTCCCCCCCGACAAACTAACTATATGTTTCACGGTCTCACTATTTAATGATTTTAGAATTTCCTTTATCGTCATCATTGTTTACCATCACCGACACGCTTATCAATGAGCGAATTAACTATAATTCGCGCTTCTTCTTCGCTCACAATGGTGGTTAATCGATCAAACAGTCCAGCCATCCTGCCCTGAATTAGATGTTTAATTCCTGTCTTACTCTTATCACCTGCCGTTACATTAGCCTGACTTGTTAGTGCATCTTCCTCAATTCTTCGTACAATATCCTTTAATTCTCTGTCGAACTGGGTAATCGACATATCATCCCATCGATCGATAGGCTTGCCAATTAACAAACTAGAGATTGAATTGAGTAGCAACTCGTCAGTCTCGTAAGGTGTATTTACTCTAGAAAAGAAACCCTTTATGATTCCATCTGAATATTTCGCGACAAAATCGTCAGCGAAACAACTGGCCCAATCACCCGCGACATTGCGCAGGTTACGGTTTCCGTTATTGTATCCAAGCTTTAATGCATGGAACGTGCTGCTCAAAGCATGGTTAAAATATACTTTACTTACACCTCGTAATTCGTCGACACTCTCTCTGAGTTTCGATAATAGCTGCTCACTTTCCTCAACGGGCGTTTCGTAAATATTGGGTATCTTTCTAAATAGCAGCTCAATTGGCTCTATTTCTCGATTCAGTATCTGCTGCAGTTTTAAAGTCTTTTCAGACAGCCTTTTAGTCGTTAACGCGGCAGGCGGTAGGTCCTCTTTCCAGCTTTGAATTGCTTCGAAAGTTACTCTAATGAGTTCACCATCGAGCATATGATTTTGAACTTGTGCTCCAAGACAACGATTAAGTTCTTTCAAATAATTAATTTCCGAATCCTTTAAGCGCAAAACCATAAGATTATATATAGAGGGTTCTCTACACAACCGCTCTATCTCGGACGGCAATAGATCCTTAATATATTCTCCCTCTCTTGTCAGTGCTATTGACGTCGGAAATGCCATAAGTGCGGCAGCAAACAAAATCGGAAAGAGTCCCTCCCGCATGCCATATGGCGGGCTCATTAATTCTTTGAAGAATTTATTGATTTGCTTAGGCTGATCAGATGGCTGTGTTAATAATCTTCTGAATTTATCCCATACTTCCTGCAATCCATTGTCCTTTATATCTTTAGGCGAAGAATAACACCATACGCCTCCCTCAGTCTCTCTATAAATCCCCGTATTGAGAAGCACCGTTCGAAGAAGTGAGGCATCCGGGAAATTGCCTTCGATACTTAAATTGGGTTTTCCTGATCTTTCTAGAATTCCAAGCAACAATTTCCTTCTCCCAGCAGCTACAGCGGGTGAAGGTTTATGGCGGACAATCATCTCGTTATTTATTTTGGGAGTAAGGTAATATACGCGATCCATTACGTCACTTATGAACAATTCTAGCTCTCTCTTACCATTTAACTTCCTTACATTCCCTTCGTGGAACCATTCATTTACTCCCACTTCGGCAGATAATAATCTATTAATAAGCCTGTGGAGATGCGACCGCGCATCATCGAGCATCTGTTGAAGTTCTGGCTGCACTAGGGGATCGGTTTCAACCAATTCCTTGTCCGTCTGCATTTGCAGGAGTGTCCATACCTCGAGCGCAGAGTTATATAATGGTAATTGCTCTGTTGGTAATACAGCGACAAGTCTTGGATGCCTTAATTTATCCGTCAGATTATCTCTAAGTTGCCCTAATTTCTCATTTGACTCCGGAATTATATAAAGGACCTTTCCATCACAATTCACGGGCAGATTATCAAGGAATGAGTCCCAATCTAAGTAATTTTGAAGAGTGGCTGTATCGTGATATTCGCCCTCCAAGAAACGTCTAATTCTGTAATTATCGTTATGCCTGATGGGTCGTAAAATAGGTGGGGGGGTTTCTTTTTTCAGAAAGCTTAGAAGATTAAATCTATCTCTTTGCCTTACTTTTTCCTCTTCTAGTCTACTTCTTAAATCAAAGTCGGTACCATGCCATATTGTTACCGCATCACTATGCTTTCTATAAAGTAATAACTTTTTCTCTATCAAATAATTTACCGTATCACGCAGTGTCTCATCCCCGTAGCCCACAGTGGCAAGCAATAGTACTTCTTTACTTACATGTGCGCGTTCTCCACTTGTACCTAGACCTAGTAGGCATGCCGTTTTCAGCACCTTTGACGCTCTAGGATCATTGCCAATTTTAGACAACGCACTTTGGGTTTCGAGCCATCTTCTATATGTACCACCTACCGAGGTATCCGATTGCATCGACGTAGCGAAATAATCAAACAGTTGCTCTGGTCCTACGGACACACTCAGATCTACATTGTAAATGAAGTTGAACAATGTTCGCTCATGCTGTGCTACACGAGCGGACAATCTCGGCAATAAATATAGCGCAATAGGTTCAAGTGGATACGCCGCATAAAGAATTTCCGATAACTCATGACTAGAGAAATCTTTGAATAAGCCATTCGCTCTTAACTCGCGCACTTTTGATGCGATAGCTACTTTTGATGGCGGTGCAGCATCTTTCTGCGTTGCCACTAGATTAGAAATCAGCCGATAGATTTCTTTGCTATCGTCGACATATTGTATGGTCTTAAATCGCCCTTCAATTTTCCTCCATTCTGCTTGTACTGATTGCGGTAAATTACTTGCGTAATGGAATAGGCCCTGATGCAGAAGCAGCCCAAAAGTGATCGGTATATCTGCTGAGCGCGCAACGTATTCGGCAAGTAATTGAATATCTGCTAGTGATGCTGGTCGGCCTTGACTGACTAGTGTTTCGATATGACGTCCGAATTCATCCCAGACAATTACAATCCGATCAACGTTATGTTTTCTTTTTACTTCGTTAAGGAAAAGAGCAATATTTTCTATTGTATCGCACGGAACGTCTAATGTGGGTGGCCGTCCAGGGCTCCTCGTGCGATATATCGCTTCAAGCACCGACGTTCTTATTGCTTCCGGTAGTGATGAGTAATAGCCATGAAGTGCGACGAATAGTCCGTGTGATTTTGGGGTCTTATTGATTTTTGAAACATCTTTTGCGAAATCAGGTTCGATATGCTTTATCTTTTCCTTAATCGTGCTCAGTAACTGAGCCGACTCCGCTCGTTTCTCTAACAAATGCAGCAGATATGTTGCTGTGATAGACTTGCCAGAACCATAAGGTGCTATGATAAAGAATGCCCTATCCTTTTCGAAACCAAGAAGAGACTTTAAGAGTACGAGGCTTTTTGTTGTTGGAAAGTAATGCCTTATACGTTCAGGATAGTCTGCATCCATCCTGATATTAATCGACCTCAAAAACTCGTTGGCCGCAATATTTAGTTCTTCGCCTATTTCTTTCCGCCGTGGACTCATATCAGAGATTATCCTTGTAATAGTGTTTAATCCACTCCAAGGGTTCTTGGCAATTTATTCTCAGCGTTCTCTCGCCTGCCATTCCAGATATTTCGATTCCATTCGATTCATTTTTACTCTCAAATTGTGCCAGCAGTTCGTGCAACGTCTCGCTTGTCATGACAAAGCAGCGTCCAGGACCACCTGGCATTCTCGCGGCATTGCGAATGAGTATGTCTGACTTCCCAGAGCCCATGGCTATATCAGGAGAACTCTTAGCCATTGCGTATCCTAAAATGGCCGCGGGTATATTCTTTACACTAGTGTTAAGATGGAATTGACCAGAGGCCTGAAAGTAGGTAAGCAACTCTAAATCCGTAAATGGACTTTCCGAAGCATCCTCTGGATCTTCTTTTGACGGTGGAATCTTCTTCGCATACGTGTTTAGAAGACAGCTAATATCCCTTTGGAGCGTTTTCACACTAGGCATGGAGGATCTTTGCATTTGAAGATGCTGGCGGAGCCCTTCTACACAAACAGCACGATCGAACCTTGTTAAAGTGAATGTATTGAAATACCAGCTCCAAGAATATGCATAATCAGGGTTATTAACAAGATTGACATGCAACGCCCACCACGTGCCCGCTTCCAAAAAATGGGGATCGCATTCATAAATGAGCTGCCCCAAGGCAGTACATTCAAAGGCGCTTCTCTTGATCGCTTTTGATCCAAGTGGCTGTGCTATACCTGTGGCAACAAGCCAATGTTTAATGGCTTTACCCATATTGCGACCGACGCCTAGCCAATCAGCATAATATTCGTCGGTCATCTTAATAGGATCCTCGACTAAGAGCCTCAGTCCCTTATTAAGCCAGCCCTCTCTTATCGGAAATGTTTCGTGTCCGCCGAATCGCATTTTTATCTTTGCTCTGCCATTAATTTAGGAATTTTATTTAAACTAAAGTCGCTTAACGCTGAACAAATCTCTTTTATTTGTTCAACAGTGTAATCAATTTCTTGTCGCGTAGTATATTCGGAGAGGCTGAAGCGAATACTTGAAAATGCTTCATCGTAAGATAATCCCATAGACCTTAGAACATATGATGGTTCGGGAATTTGATTTGTGCACGCTGAGCTTTGAGAACATCGAATTCCAAGCTGATCGAGCCTTGCGACGAGTGCTTGTCCCTCTATATCTCGGAACAGTAGATTCGTTGTGTTGTGGACGCGCCGAGTGCGGTCTCCATTTACTTCAACGTTTGGCACTAATCGCAGGACAGACAATTCAAAAATATCTCTCAGCTCCTGCACTCTATTTGTCACGGTATCAAAACGTTTAGATCTGAGCTCTGCAGCCTTTCCAATACCGACTATTCCCGGTAAATTCTCAGTACCCGGCCGCATTCCGAATTCTTGTGGACCCCCCCAAAGAATTGGGTACAAAGATTTTGGCGCCTTAGCATAAATTACGCCGATACCTTGAGGGCCATGGAATTTGTGTCCGCTCACGGAAAGAAAATCAATCGGCATATTGTCTATTTGCATCCGAATTTTTCCCACGGCCTGGGCCGCATCTGTATGCAATGGCACACCATATCTTTGGCATATATTTCCAATATCCGCGATTGGTTGAATAACGCCCGTTTCGTTATTAACCCATTGTATCGTGACGAGGTCGACCTTCTTCGAAGATATCTCCTTCTCTAAAATGGAAAGCGAAATATGCCCTAACCGATCAACCGGTAAATAAACAATGTCTGCAGACTGCGCTTCTAAATACTTGCAGTATTTCTTAATCGAGGAATGTTCTACGTTCGTTGTTATAATTCTTGTTCTATGACCTCGTCTCATTAAGGCGGATGACAGAACCATATTATTTGCTTCAGTCGCACCACTGACAAAAAACAAACTACAGGGCTCGGCGCCTATCAGGTGTGCCACAGCTTCTCTTGCTTCAATCAATCGGCTACGCGCACGTTCGCCTGCTGAATGAGCACTCGAAGGATTGCCAAACCCAGCATCTAATGCCTCAAGCATTGCCTCCCTGACTTCCGGAAGTGGTCTACTCGTGGCATTGTTATCAAGGTAAATTTCAGTATTCATTGCGAGACAGAACTTCGTAAGCTGTTCATTACTTTCTATTGTTAAATAGACTTAACTGTTGCTCATATGGCTGCTGAAGTGCTTCTATCCGATTTGCATATTGGCGAATCTCATCCAGTTCTCGCTCAGTGTAAAAAACTCGGCGGTCTCTGTAACGATATCCGGCAGGTATTTTGCCACTCTGACGCCATCGCCAAAACGTTTGACGTGAAATTCCGAACTGCTTGATTATATCAGTCGCAGCAATATACTTGATGCCGCCTATCCTGATTTCCATCTTGAATATCCGCACCTGTTGTTGCGCGTCGCTTAGTAACGTAATGCATTATAACACCACGTAACATCATGTCAACATGCAATAAATCAAAGATAATTTGTAATGATTTCAAGTTATTAAAGGCTGATACAGTTGTACTCTGTCTCATAGCAAAGCTCTCATTGGTGCTTATACGATTTCTATCACTATTCCTCACCCATACAAGTCCATCGCGACAACGGTTTGTCGCAAGAAAAACCGCGGTTATTTTTCGCTGATTGTAATGCTTACGCTAATTATCGGTTTAGGATGAAAGACGAGTATTATCTCAAATTAGACTTTGCGGGGCAGAACATTATCTTTTTTCGAACACCAGTATTTCTTATCATGTCACATCAAAAGATCACTTCCCGTTGTTCTCACTGAGCTTGAGATTGTGCGGTTTCATCCCGCTTGCTCTATTTCTTGAGTCACCTTGCTGCAGATGCGCCAGATGATTTTTCACCCTTTTCGCACTCTGTTCATAAGTATGCCCCTGACCGAACAGCCCTTGTTTTCTCAGTTCATTAACCATTTCATCGATGGTGTAATTACCGGAAAGAACCAGAAGATTAATCTGACCCGATTGGGACTTAGCTTCGTGCCTCAGCCAAGTCTTCCCATTTTTGACCGGTGCTCGATTCTTAATTTGTCGTTTTGTCTCTTCGATATCTGACAGTATCCCTGAGTTCATGTGCTCCCTATACCTGTACTTTTGAATGTCATTTATGCTTCATCAGACTCATATTCCGCGACATCCTCACGAATCGTGATCGGCAGCACCGTGCCTGCCTCACCTGCCGGGAGTTCTTCTACATCCTTCAGCTTTCGTCCAATTGCGCGTGTGCGCACCTTTGCCTTTTCGATCGTTTCAGATGCCTGATGAATCTTCTTATGCACCTGATCGAGCACTTCGCCGTATTTGGTCCACTCGGTTTTGACTGCTGCAAGCAGGTTCCAGACCTCGCTGGAACGCTTCTGGATGGCAAGCGTCCGGAAGCCCATTTGGAGGCTGTTGAGGATAGACCAGAGAGTGGTCGGGCCGGCGATGACGACGCGGCATTCGCGCTGGATGTACTCCGTCAGGCCTGTACGGCGGATGACTTCGGCAAAGAGGCCCTCGATGGGAAGGAAGAGGATGCCGAAGTCCGTTGTCTTCGGCGGGCTCAGATACTTCTCGCAGATATCCCAGGCACAGCCTTTCACGCGGGTTTCGAGCTGCTTGCCGGCGGCTTCCACCCCCTCGATATCAGCCTTCTCCTGCGCGTCGAGCAGGCGCTGGTAGTCCTCGACGGGGAACTTGGCATCGATCGGCAGCCAGACGATTTCGTCTTTGTCGGCGCCCTGGCCGGGGAGCTTGATGGCAAACTCGACGCGCTCGCTCCCGTCCTTCGTGGCCACGTTGGTTGCGAATTGGTCGGGATTGAGGATCTGCTCGAGCATGGCCCCGAGTTGCACTTCGCCCCAGGTGCCTCGTGTCTTCACGTTCGTGAGGACTTTCTTGAGGTCGCCGACACCTGTGGCAAGGGTCTGCATTTCGCCCAGACCCTTGTGCACCTGCTCAAGGCGCTCGCTCACCTGCCGGAAGGAATCGCTCAAGCGCTTATCCAATGTGCTCTGGAGCTTTTCGTCCACGGTCTGGCGCATCTGCTCGAGCTGTTTGGCATTGTCTGTCTGGATAGTCTGGAGCTTGTCCTCTACCGTAACTCTGACCGCCTCCAGTTTCTTTTCATTGGATTCCGACAGCTTGCCGATCTGGGTGGACATTGTCTCGAGTTGCGCTTTCTGCCCTTGCGAAAGCTCGCCCATGGTCTTCGCGCTCGCTTCCGTTATCCCCTTTAGCGTTGCGATGACCTCTTCTCTCAATTGCTTGGCGCCGGTGGCCGATTCTGTGCGGATTCCATCGAGTTTCTCGCCGCTGGTCTTCGTCAGAGTCGCAATCTGATTCGAGAAGGCATCGAGCTGGCTCTTTTCCGCCTCAGCCATGTCCTTCATCGTTTTCGCGATCATCTCGGAAATGGTGTTGAGCGTCGTGATCACTTCCTCGCGGAGCTGTTTGGCCTGGGACGCCGATTCCTGCCGGACTGCGTCCAGCCGCTCGCCGCTGGCCTGGGCGAACGTGTTGAGCTGTCCGGAAAAAGCCTGAAACTGGGCTTTCTGGATCTCGCCCAGCTCGCGCATGGTGCCGGTGATGGTTTCGGAAAGGGTCTTGAGGGTGTTGACCATTTCCTCCCGGAGCTGTTTTGCGCTGGTTGCGGTCTCCTGCCGGACGGCGTCGAGGCGCTCGCCGCTGGCCTGGGCAAAGGCATTGAGGTTGCCCGAGAAGATGTCGAACTGGCCCTTTTGCGCGGCCGTCGCGTCGGTCATGCGGGTGACGACGGTGTCGCCGAAGGTCTTGAAGGAATCGGACAGCTCCTGGCGCTGCTCTTTGGCGGCCTTGCTCAGCTCTTCCCTGCTGCGGGTCGCTTCTTCCCTTACGGCCTTTTCCGTGCGCTCTTCCGCGTTCCTGATCACATCGAGGCGTGCGATCAGGCCGGCGGTATCCGTCTTGGAGATCTTGCCGAGGACCATCAGCAGGATCACGACAGCGATGACAAGCAGGCCGGCGATGGCAATTAGGACTATATCGGTCATTTCGGTGCTCCTGCCAAATCAAGAAGGAGATGGATTCCCGATCGAGCCGAGAATGACAACTTTTCGAGATGGATTCCCGTTTTCACGGGAATGACAACCTTTCCAGATGGATTCCCGCCTGCGCGGGAATGACAACGCTGAGTTTCTTGTTTTCCTGAATACATCCATTTTCTTGAACAGGAAAATTCATCCTTTCAGGAAAATTGATTGCTTTTCATTATCCGCTCGATCAGGGCGGTGTCTCTCGTGTAAGGCATATACAGCCGCTCGCGGGCACGGGTGATGCCCACGTAGGTGAGGTTCTTCGCCACCTCGGCCGACCACTCTCCCACCTTCGGCGAATCCAGCCCCAGCAGGAACACGCAGGCGTAGTCCAGGCCCTTGGCGCTCTGGATGGTGGAGATGGTCACGCGGTTGGTGGTGATGTCGTAGTTCTTTTTAGTCTTGTAGTCCTCCGAGATCCAGTTTGAGAGAATGCCTTTTGCCTCGAGGGCGTGGCCGATGAGTTCCGGCAGGGGCTCCTTTATGTCCTCGTAGGGCTCCTTGACGGTGTAGAGGACGGCGATCTCGGAGAGGGGCAGGCCCTCGTCGGCCAGCGCTTTGATCCTGGTGGCCACGTAGTCGACGATGGCTTTCGCGCCGGTGAATTGTTTCAGCTCGGGCTGGGGGCCGTGATAGTCGAAGTAGTCGGGGAATAGTTCGGGCTGGCTGCCGGTATGGATTCCGTCTCGCGCTTCGCTTGCACGGAATGACATAGAGGAAGATGTGCCGCTTTCGCCCATGAACCTTTGTGCAAAGCGGGCGATCTCGATGGTGTTGCGGTAGACGTAGTTGAGTTTGTGCACCCTGCCCTGGGCCCTGATGCCCAGGTTCTTCCAGGCCTGGCCCCCGCGGTAGATGTTCTGGTTGTCGTCGAGGGCGATCATGAGGTTGTCGGTCTTCGGGTTCAGAAGGCTTATTGCTGTCTTGAACATCTCGTCGCTGAAGTCCTGCCCCTCGTCGATGAGGATGGCCTCGTACCGGAGGCTGCCTGTTTGGGCCTTGTCCAGGGCCAGCTGCACGACCGTGTCGTAGTAGGCCTGGTCCTGTTTCTCGTACTGGATCGTTTCGCCCAGGATCTTCGCGCAGAGCTCGAAGAAGTGCATCACCTCGACGCCGCCCTCGCCCAGGGGGACCTTCTTGTCGGAAAGAAGCCTCTTGATGTAGTTGACGAGGGTGATGTTGTAGCAGACAAAGAGGATGTTCTTTATTTCAGGGTTGTACTGCTTGAGAAGGGCCGCCCGGTGGACCAGGACGAGGGTCTTGCCGCAGCCGGAAGGGCCCGTGACAATGCGGTGGCCGCCCTCGATCTTGCGGGCCAGGGCCTCCTGGTTGTGGTCGAGGACCCTGAGGCGGCGCCTGTCCTCCTCGCGCTTCTCTTTGGCGCCCCTGTCGGGCAGCTCGAGGCGTACGACGGGGAAGAGCACGCCCTTGAGGCGATCGAGCTCCCTGCCGGTGACGTGGAAGCTGAACTGGGGCATGAACATCCGCTTGAGGGCCTCGAGGAAGCAGCGGCCCGAGGGGTCGGCCCAGTGGTCCGACTGGGGGTGCAGATCGTCGCAGAAGAAGATTTTGTCGGGGTCGATTACTTTGTGGAGGTCCTTCTGTTTGTACTCGTACTTGTTGATGTTGGGGAAGACGACGCCGCAGTTCACGGGGATCTTCACCTTGCCCCGGAAGCGGGGGTCGGAGGAAAGAAGGACGCCGTCCTCCTTTAAGCGGTTCATGACGTCGGCGAAGTAGTCTCTCGCCTGCTGGAAGGGGTTGCGGCGCTTCTCGGCTTTGCCGCCCATGTCCAGGATGAAGTACTGGGGGTCGGCCTCGCGGATCTGCTCCAGGGTCCAGTCCTTGACCTCGAAGATGACGAGGCCCACCTCGTCGGAGAAGAGAAGGAAGTCGGGCTCTTTGCCTCTGATGTCGGGGAGGTACCAGGAGAGGTAGCGGCTGTCGGGCCGGGCGACCCGCTCGAGAAAGCGGTAGAACTGCCGCTCGCCGTCGGTTGTGAACTGATCCACGTCGCTGGGGATCATGGTGGCCATGGGTGCCGCTCACCCTCTCTCTTCAATCGGAGACTGCGTTGTAATGGATCGCGAAGGAGTGAAGGGCCGGGAGAACGCCCCCCTCACCCTTGCCCTCTCCCGCGAGAGACTGTGTCATAATCAGCTCTCGTCATTGCGAGCGACCGAAGGGCGCGCGGCAATCTCAATCCTTTCCGGAACATCCGAGATTGCTTCAGTCGCTTCGCTCCTCCTAATGAACAACTTTGAGGGTCATTGCGGTGAGCCGAAGCCCCGAGCGAAGCGTGGGGGGAAGCGAAGCAATCTCAATCATTTCAGTGGATTGCCGCGTCGGGCTCACGCCCTCCTCGCAATGACGGATCGGCTCTGTTTATTCCATCGATAACCCCGTGCCCAAACGGGATCCGGGGCTCGCAATGACATTGCGACACAGTCTCATGAGGCAGAGGGAATTATGTAGTTGCCTCTCCCGCCGGGGGAGAGGGAATTTTTTTGAGGCCGTTTGTTTCTCTCAGATGCGCGAGGTGTGGGGTTGTTTGGTACCAGGCAGACACCGCAGTTCAGACCCCACTTCGTTCAGGGTCCTATTCGGGCTTCTCGATTCCCCGGAAAGACCGTGCAAGAAGCCTGCCGGTCAGGACCGGATCCGGACCGGTTTTCGGCTGCCCGGCGAATGTTCGATGTGGCTGAAATCTATATAAAAATACCCGAACCGATGTTCTATCGACCCGGGCTCTTTGCGTTGGGATGCTTCATATCGTTTGATGCACCGTCAAATTTTGTATTCACATAGCAGAGCCGGCGGCGGTTATCAACAAATATTGGTGCAAAGAGTGCATCGCAGCTTCGCTGTAGTGATTGGTTGATTATGTAATTGGTTGATAAGGGATAGAGGGCTTCGGGAATAATTGAGCCGACAGCCCACAGCAGACAGTCAGGATGCGGCAGATGTGACTGGAGTGACAGGGGCATTGAGCAAAATGGGGCGGCTATTGTGCCACATCAGACAACGCGACTATCTCCTCCAGCCGTTTCATGACGTGAGGCAGTCGTGCCTGGCTTGCACGGTCAGGCGGCAGATGCCCGGGAATAGACTCCAGAAACTCATCCTTTGAGAGATACTCCCGAAACGCGACGGATAAGAAGCTCTTCAGATCATTCGATGATGCGCTGATTTCAGAAACGATCTCCGGTCGTCCGTCCATAACCGTGATGATGTCTTCCAGATCGTGGCTTGCCATGTAATCGCCGCCGCCGCGCCCCTGGAACGCTTCGATCTTGGTAGCCAGAAAATAAGCGGGTGCGACCAGCCGGATTGTCACGGCGTCTTCCAGCTCAACCGATATCGAATGCTTGATGGCAGGAAGATACCAGCGATTGGTGAATCCGAGGATGTCGGACTGCGTCGGCATGACATCCATTTTGATTTGATCGATCCGCCAGCGACAGACGGGCGCCCCCTCCCCCATGTCCTGTTTGAACCCCTTGCCACGCAGTTCCTTCTCCAGCCTGTAGTATGCCCGCCTGGAGCAAATTTCAACGATGACATCCACATCCTGCGTCACCCGCACGTCCGGCATGGCTGGATCCGTCAGGAACAGGCCCGTGGCGCAGCCTCCCACGAAGACCACCCTGTCACGCAGGTCCCCGAGCCGTTGGGCCACGTGACGGATCATGCCGAGGTTCACGTCTCTTCTGTTGATCATCGTGCACCCAGGCGCGCCTTGAGTTCCCGGATGGCGATTTCCCGCTCCCTGGCCCGCCCGTCACGGACAGCATCGACGAGGGCAAGCAGTTCATAGAGCTTCATGTCCTTTCGGGCGGCCTTCGGGACGGATTTGTAGAGGGGCGAGAATTCATTGCCCCGGGTATCGCCTTCCGGGTCGGGCCACACGGGAGGAGGCTCCGGCGGCTGCGAGATCATCGCCTTCAGCGGGGCTGCGGCATATCCGGTCGGGATTCCCCGGGTCAGTCCGCCACGGTCCGGAGGATAGGCGTATTTCACCCCGTGAGTGATAAATTCCTCCAGAGACCGTATCAAGGCATGCTTCCCCGTGGCGTCCATCAGGCGCGCCGCAACGGCCCGTTTGATGCCCGCATGGACCTCCGAGGTGCTCATAAACAAATCGCTGGCAAGCGACACATAAGACCACGGATGCTCCCGCAAGGCGACGAGTTTCAAGAGTACAACGATATCCTGGGGCTTTAGAATCATGAGGGGATTCTATTCGCTATTCGCGAATAGCGCAAGAGGTATTCTGTCTGCGCCGTCGACGAACGGAATGGCAGGAAACCGCTTCAATGTACATGCAGATTCATGGGCCCAAGGGTTCAAGGTGCGGAAAAACACGTTCATTTCGTTTTGTTTCGTTTGTTTCGTCGGGGAAAAGAGTCTATCCCTCAGTCCAGTGGTTCGGGCGTCGGAAAGGAAGGGGGAATGCGCGTGCAATCGTACTCAGAACACTTCTCCCTTGTGCAGCGCCTTCACGAAGTCGGCGACGGGCCAGACCTGGACCTCGCCGAAGCGATAGGCCCGCGTGCCGCAGTATACCCCGATCATGCGATCCACCTGGACGCCGGCCGAGGCCGAAAGCGACATCATGGCCTTCTCCCATGCCCGGTCCCAGCGTTCGGCCCGCTTGACCTCGATGGCGACCACGCGCGGGTCGCTGCCGGGGCGCCGCTTCGCCGTTTCAACGATGAAGTCGATCTCCACCCCGGCCGGCGTTCGATAGTAGTTCAAGGCGCGATGCTTCCGGCTCGTTTCGTTGTAGACCCGCAGTTCGTGGTAAACGATCGTCTCCAGCGCATAGCCCTGCCACAGGCGGTCGGCGTGTTCGCGAAGCAATCCTGCGGCGGCGCGCGCCACGCCCGGGTCAAACCAGTAGAATTTCGGCTGGGCCGCCTCCCTTACCTTGAGACCGGGGCGCCAGGCGGGCAGCCGATGGCCAAGCAAGGTGTCCGACAGGATGCCGAAGTACGTGTCCACGGTACTGCGTGCAACGGCCGCTTCCCGGGCGATATTCTGGGCATTCACGACCTGCCCGTTGATCTGACCGGCAACGGCAAGAAAGCGAACGAAGGGCGGGACGTTGCGGATCAGCCCCTCTGCCTGAAGCTCCTCTTTCAGGTAGGTGTTCACATAGGCCGCGAGGATGTCCGGGGCCGTTTCAGGCTCGTTGTGGACGAAAGGCAGCAACCCCCAGTCCAATGCTCTACCGAGATCGAATGCCGCCCCCAGCTCGGCAACCGAGAAACTCTCCATGGACAAGGTCAGGGCGCGACCGGCGAGGAGATTGGCCCCGCCCCTTCGAAGCTTTCGTGCCGATGAGCCGCAGAGGGCGAAACGCCACCGCTTCGACTCCATGAGACGATGAACCTCGTCCAGCAGGGCGGGCACTTTCTGAACCTCATCAAGTACGACCCAGGAGCCGGCAGGCCGAGGGCTGACCAGTGCCTCCAGCCGGTGGGGATCCCGGGAAAGCTCGAGAAAAAGGGAGGCATCCAGGAGATCCAGGCGGAAGGCATCGGGCAGCACCTGCTTAAGCCAGGTGCTCTTGCCTGTTCCACGGGGACCGAAAAGGAAAAAGGATCGGTCGGGTCGCTGAAGAAGACGCGGAATGACGGCAGGTCGTGTCATATGCATTATGTCTTGCATGCTGTAATATTGCAATGCAGATCTACATCATGACATGCGGCAGCGTCAAGCTCTTTTTCATCGCCTCGCGCGGCCGGTTCTTCACGGATTCTTGAAAAACGAAATCCCGGCGTCGCTTCACTCCGAGGGGGTGGCGACATCCAGCGGAACGGCATGGCGGTTTCGCTCGGAATCGAATGGCAGAATCAGCGCAATAGGCGGCAGGTGCAGCGGGGCCGGGTCATGAATAATCCGATTCTTTCGCTTGCGGGTGTGGAAGAAACGGGCTGAGAGGATCCGACCGTTCAAGCCCCGGGCAGGACGGGGGGGCGCGCCGGACAATCAAGGGGGGTTGTCCGCTGTTGGATCACCCCCTTTGTCGTTTTGGGTTAAGAGGCGGCGAAGGCACCCCGCTCTTTCACGCGGGCGCCTAATCGCCGGTCAGGGCCAGGGCCCGCTCGCTGATCAGGAGAATGCGCGCCTGGTCCAGCCGGGAGGCCAGAAGGCGGGACAGGCCCTTCATGATTTCATAGCCCATCTCGCATTCCTGCCCCATCAGCTCCTTCAGCTTGTCTCCCTTGAACGTGATCAGCGTTGTCGGATCCGCGATCAGGGCATTCATGGTATGCAGATTCGGCTCTTCGAACGCGGACCATCCAAAGGCGTGTCCGCCGGTGACGACGTCGGCGGTGAACAGCATGGGCTTGTTGGCGGGGCCCATGTCGGCGATCATCTGCAGAAACACTTTCCCTTCCTTGACGAGATTGAGATGCGTCGACGGATCCCCTATCTTGTACAATAGGGTCCCCGGGGCGCAGGTCTTTTCCTTTGAAATCGCGATGAGCTTTTTCAACTGATCGTCACTCAGGCCGCTGAAGATATCACACTCCCTCAAAAATGCTGCCAGTGCCATAGCGTCTCTCCTCTGCCGGAATATTGGGCTCCCCGATGGACCGCATTTTCTCATGCCTGCTTCGCGCATTCAAGCCCAAAGCGGCGACAGGAATGAAAGGCGATCAGGAAGCCTGCCGGAAGCGCGCAGGAAGCCTCCACGGCTCCTCCGATTTGCCTTGACTTCCCGGGGCAGGCGCACTAGTCTGCGACCGTTTTATGCGCCCGGCAAGACAGCGGCTTGATCCGTCTGCCGAAGGATTGCCGGCCCGCCAGACTGCCGCCGAGAGGTCAAGGCGACTCACATGACAGACAAACAGTGGGATGAACTGATCGAATCCTTCGAAGTTGTGAAATACGGCGATGACAAGGATGACCCTCAACAGACGCCGGGGAAAGATATCCGCTGCGGCCAGGCCGTGCCGTTCAACCGATCTCAACACCGCTGAGCAGACGTTCCGCCCGCGCGTCTGCCGCGTGTCTTTTCTTTCCGCCCGGGAAGGCGGACCTGTCGATGTGCGGGGCGTCCCCTGTGATGGATGATGCCGCAAAACGGTGAAGCATCTGCTTCAACGGTGAAGGATTCGCTTTTCTGCTCTAACCATTCCTATTCACCGCGCTTTTTCCACGTTTCCGCTCCCGGATGGCCCCCGGGACAAGGAGAAGCTTCATCCTCCCGGGGCACGGCGCGGGCCGCCATCGAATAAACTCCCGCGATTTCAGCCAGTTACAATTCCGCCGCGCCGGGCACGGTCTATGCTCTAGGAAAGGCTGTCCGGAATCCATCGCAAGGAGTGCCATCATGAAAACATTGAAGAACCCGGCAATCATCTACCGATGTGCGACAGACCAGACCCTGGCCTGCCAGGGGCGGACCCGGGGGCGGGCGGCCAGAGTGGCGGAAACGGAACCCATCCCGGGTCGCATCTCCGTCCCGGCCGCAGGGGCAAGGAGGGAAACCGGGCGGTTCATCGTCTATGAAAAGAGGGGCTGTCTCGGCATCATCACGGCCAAGGTGAAAAATGCAGGCGAGGTCTACGCCGAGATCGACGCCCTGCTCGACGAGATCGAACGGGACGAGAGTGTCCGGGTGATATCCATCTACACCCTGAACGGGCTTTTCGCCACGCTTCCGATCCGCTGACGGCGGCCGGCCCCCCGCGTTTTCCGGCAGCACCCTGCTCCGCCATTGAAACGCCTCCAAGCCCATCGTAAGAGGGGGCCCCGCCGAAGAGATTGAAGATTGACAGGATGCATTGGTTGCATTATTATTCTTCTGACCCTCCCAGTGTATCCTTGCTGTGCCGTCCTGCCTCGGAAGGGTTGCTCGCTTCGTCGGATGTTGTTCGGTCTCGAGTAGTCATCCCCCGGTAACCCGTTTTCGATTCCCGCAATGTTGAGTCCCTGATCCGGGACGCGTCGATTCCGTTCGAAGGCCCCCAACCTGTTACCGCCCCGACGGCTGAAGGGGAGGTGCCCCATGGCAGCGAAAGTCCCGGCAGGGCGAATCGCCATCGAAAGCGAGAAGGACCTCAAGAAGCACGCCGTATCCATCCTACGGCGAATCAACGAAGACGAGCGCGGCGGGTTGATGTTCCTGCTCAACCCGGTTTTCGCCCTCGAGGAGGCCGGCTTCGACCTCAACGAGGAGATGCGCGGTCACATCCTGCACGGCCTGCGCTTCGGCGCCAAGGCCAAGGCACGCATCCGGGAGCTGGACGAGGCGGTGCGCGACGTCGCTGGCCGCCCGGTCGACGCGCTCTCCGACGAGCAGGTGTCCCGGCTTCTCTTCGTCGAGCTGAAGATCCCCCTGCCGGGGCCGGCTGCGGATAAGGGGACCGGGACGAGGAAGGCGAAATCCCCGGAGCCGCCGCCGCCCGTCAGCGAGGAGCTCCTGGATGCCGTGAAGGACAGGCACAGGGTGGTGCCCCTGCTCATCGAGCTGCGCCGTCAGCTGAAGGGCGGCTGGCGGTTCGTCGACCGCGAGACCTACGAGAAGGTCAGGGCCGGCGCCAGCGTCACGCTCCTCAGGCGCGTCCGTTTCCGCAAGCACCCCAAGAACCCGTAAACCCGAGACTCCAGGGAAGGAGGCGCGCCATGTCCCTGACCGGCGGGTACGAAGCGGCATTCGAGCTGCGCGAGGAAGTCGTCCGAGACATCTTTTTCGAGGCCTGGAGATCGGGCGCGATCCCCAACGAGATCCGCTCGGACGGCGCCGTCGCGGGATACACCACCCACACCATCGTCCAGATCACCGAGGCGGGCATGTCGACGCGTCTCGACCTGCGGTTCGACACCCCCCTGCCGGACGGCGTCCGGATCAGCCTGCCGCTGGACATCCAGATGACGGTGGACAACGCACCGGCCCCCGGCATCAACCCTATCGCCTTCGCCTGCTCCCTCGACATCACGGCCTCGCTGCAGGCCCTGCCGGATGCGCAGGGAAACCGGGAACTGGTCCTCAACCTGGCGGGCCTGCCCGACAGCCGGATCGCCGTGGCGATGCCGCCCGATCCGATTGTTGCCGTGACGGCGGCGCTGATCGAGGACGGGCTCCACAAGGCCTACGACGACGGGAAGATCCCCCACTCCGTGGATTATCCCTTCGGCACGGGGACGATCCGGATCGACGTGGACGATGACGACGCCGACCCGGGGCGGCAGATCCGCTTTGCGCTCGACGCCGCCGACCGCGGCACCATGACGCTCCCGCTATTCCTCCACGTTGCGGGAGGGCTCGAGCAGACCGTCCTGGTGCACAACGTGAAGCTCATCCGCTCGGGGGACCTCCTCAAGATCCGCTTCTCCGATGTTCAGGCGGCGGATATCGGGGCCTCGGCGCTGCTTTTGCCGTACGCCTCCGCCATCGCCCTGATGGTCCGATCCTACGGCGAATACCCGGTCTTCGTGCCCGGCAACGACACCATCGCCGGCCTGATCCGGGAAGCCGCCAGAGGCAGGCTCGACACCTGGGGCGCCGACGGCAACGGCCGGATCCACGTCTTCACGCCCAACGCCGTCGAGAACAGCCCGATCGAGATCATCGACTTCACGTCGGTGGTCAAGCCCGGCTTCCTGGCCGTGCTCTTCAACCCCATGACGGGCGTCCCGGGGGTCGTCGTCGACGCATCGGCGGTGGAAAACTTCATCCCCGGGGGGAAGAAATTCGCCCAGTGCCTGGCCGAGCCCGTCGTACAGCGGATGATCGACCAGGCGCTGCAGGAGAAGATCCTCGACGAGAACGGCTGCGGCGGCTGGCCCTGCACCTTCGACCGCGAGATCGAGGGCCACGAGGTCACCCTGACGAGCAAGCCCCGCTTCACGTTCCGCGACGGCCACATCCAGATGACGGGCTCGGCCAGCGTGGCGATCGACTGCTGGTTCGACCCCGACATAGACTACGAGGCCAAGATCAGGTTCCACTTCGAGACGGACGCGAACGGAAACAAGGTCATCGCCCCGGATGTCTACGACGAGGACGTGAGCCTCTCCTGCCTCGACTGGTTCCTGGGGCTCATCATTTTCATCTACGGATGGATCTGCCTGATCGTCGTCACCACCGTCATCGACGCCGTGGGCGGCGAGGTCGTCGAGGCCGAGGGCGACAAGATCGCCGAGGGGACCAAGTACATGGCCGGGGAGATCCACGGCGTGGGCGAGGTCACGACGGAGCTCGACCAGATCGACGTCAAGCCCGGCGGGATCATCCTCTCCGGCGGCCTCTTCACGGTCAGCGCGCACTACGCCCTGACCTACGCGCCCTCGGGCAGCACGGCCCCCTACCGGGGTTGGGCGGCCTCCCCGATCCACCTCGACGCCGTCGACATCCACCCCAGGGGCCGGTACCAGTGGAAATTCGACGCCGACGCCTCCGCCGAGGGCGCCCACGTGAGCCATGCCTACGTCCGGGACGGCACCTACCTGGCCGAGCTCACCGTGACCGTCCAGGAACCGCGGGGCTCCGTGACGCACCACTGGGCGCGGGTGCGGGCGGACAACGTCCCCCCGACGGTGGACGCGGGCCCCGCGATCACGGCCGACGAAGGCGAGACGATCCGGTTCGACGGGAAGTTCGCGGACGTCGAGTGGGGCGACCGGCACGAGGCCCTCTGGCAATGGGGCGACGGCAACCTGGAGACGGGAGTCGTCGCTGAGACGAACCTCGCCCCGCGGGCCGAGGGGATCGTCACGGGGAACCACGCCTATGGCAACAGCGGCGAGTTCACCGCGACCCTCCGCGTGCGGGACAGCGACGGGGGCGTCGGGCGTGCCACGAAACGCGTGACGGTCCGGAACGTGCCGCCCCGGGTCGACGCGGGTCCCGACCTGTATGCCTACCCGGGGATCCCCGTCACCCTGAAGGCCTCCTTCACCGATCCGGGGTGGCTGGACCGCCACCAGGGCTGGTGGGAGACGGGCGACACCAACGGCCCGGGGCCGATGCCCGCCCTCGTCCGGGAGGTAAACGATCCGCCCGTCGGGTACGGCTATGCGGCGCTGATCCACACCTACCGCACCCTGGGGACGTTCCTCGCGGAGTGCACCGTCGTAGACGAGGATGGGGCAAGCGGCCGGGACACGCTGCCCGTGCACGTCGTCGACGTGGTCAACGGCGATTTCGAGGGCGGTTTCCGCAACCGCATCCACGGGGCAGTGGCCAACGGGTGGGAGTACTACATCAAAGGCGCCGCCGAAGGCATGACGGGCCGCCCGGGGATCTCGGACGAGTCGGCCGCGTTTCAGGCCGAGGAGTTCGTGGTGTGCGCGGGCCGGCGCTCCCAGCGCTTCAACGGCCGCAGCGGCTCCGTCTCCGGCCTCTATCAGAAGATCGGGGCAAACCCGGGATGGGATTACCAGGTCACGGCCCGGTATCACCTCGACGAGCGGGCGGGCGGCCTCTGCCGTCTCGGCCTCGACCCCGCGGGGGGAAGCGACCCAACGGCGGCGACGGTCGTCTGGGCCGAGGGAAGGCAGCGCCGTTGCTGGTCGCCTCTCGTCGTCCGCGCAAGCGCCTCGGCGGCGGCCGTCACCCTCTTCCTCGAGGCCCGGTCCGAGCAGGGAGGCCTCGTCGCCTGGTTCGACGAGGTCACGCTCATCCCCTACCCCAGCCCGCCGGGGGATCCCGAGAAGCCCCTGGTCCCCGAGAAGCCGCGCGAGATCTGCGTGGACTGGACGTCCGAGCCCGAGCAGCGGGCCCTGGCCTCCCCGTACGCCAGGAAGGGCTTCACCTTCCGCGTCCCAGCGAACGCGAACCTGCACATCGTGCGCTGGGGCGTCCCGCAGGGCGAGGGGAAGCTCAACTTCCCGGGCTCGGGAATGCAGGTCGCCCCGCCCTTCGTCGCCGACCGGGCGGTCGCCTGGGCGGCCTTGTACGCGGGCAAGTCCGTCTTGATGGAGGCCTTCGACGCGTCGGGCCGGAAACTCGGCGACGCCTCGAGCCCGTCGGCGCAGGGGACCGTGCACCGGCTCGAGGTGCGGGCGCCGGGCATCGAGACGCTGAAGATCAGCGGAGGCGGAAACGAGGGCCTGCTGGTCAGGCTCTGCGTGTACAGCGGGCCGGACGAGAAACCGGGGCCCGTCAAACCGCGGCCGGGGAGGCGACTCCCCGCCGGGACCGCGAAGGCAGCCAACGACAGTCCTGCCGGAAAGGGGTGATCCCATGGCGACCGAGGAGAGAAAGGTAACCATCGTGGCCTGGCCGAAGGAGCCGGCGCTGCTCGAGCACCGGTTCACGGACAGGCCCTGCCGGGTGAGCGTCTCCTTCGAGGAGAAGCCGCCCGCCCACGTCGTGATCGAAACATCGAAGGAGAAACCGCTCTTCGTGGACATGGACATGAAGGTCACGCCCACGAAGACCATCCCCGTCTGTCTCAAGGTCTGTGAGCCGATCTGCATCAAGAGCGACTACACGATCGGCGTGGACATCTTCGACAGGCCCGTGGCCAACATCAAGATCCGCGGCCTCACCCGCGTGTACAACTGCAGGGAAGAGGAAGAGAGGTACACCTGCGTGGACTTCACGGAATTCAAGCCGGGCCAGGTCTTCAACAGCCCGTGGGACCACGGGGAGCTTCGGTTCCGGACGGCGGGGAACACGCCGCTGAGGACCGTCGGCAGCGGGGGCACGCCGGGCACAACGGCGCTCGGCTTCCCCAACGAGGGCATCCGCGTCGAGTTCCCGTGGCCGGTGCGGGACGTGCTGATGACGGTGGCCAGCTATGCGGGAAAGGGGCTTTCCTTCTTCGCCTACGCCGACGGGGCCCTGATCGCGCAGCAGAACGTGGAGATCCACAACGAGATCAAGGAAGTCCTCGTCGAGGGCTCGGGCATCACGGCAATCGAGATCAGGGGAGGGGGCAACGAGTCATCTATTCTCCGGGTCTGTTTCTGGTCCGGCGGGCCGGGCATGAAGGGGGATTCGGAGTAGACAGGCAATGCGACCGATGAAGGAGGGCAACGGCGATGGCAACCCGGACGACGGATAAGGGCAAGGGAAAGAAGGCGGCGGAAAAGGCGACGCGGGGCAGCCGCAGTGCCCCGGAGCCGAAGGGCGAAAAGCAGGAGAGCCGCGGCTCCGGAAAGACCCTTCTCGGCGGGCTCGACGCCGTGAGGGGCTTTGCCGAAACGACCTCGCGCGTCGTCCGGCAGGCCGCTTCCATCCTCGAGGAGGAGATCGCCGCGGGGATTGTGGCGGCCAGGCAGGTCGAGGAGAGCCTGATCAACGTCAAGGCCCTGCGTGCGGGCAACGCGGACAGCGTGATCCACCGGTTCCGGAAGGACGCCCACGAGGTAGTGGACATCCTCGTCGATCTCGTCGGCACGGCCGCGCAGTATGCCGAGGAGATGAGCAAGCGGGCCGTTTCCTTCCGGGTCTCCGGGAACCCGGGCAGGGCCGAGCGGCAGGAAGCGGAATCCGCGCCGTACCTGAAGGTACCCGGCGTCCTGAAGCCCGGGCAGTCCGCCCAGGCCCCCATGACGCTCGAGAACAGCGGCAGCGCCCCGACGGAGCCCATGCGGTTTGTGAGCACGGATCTCGTGAGCCCGTCGGGCGGCGTCATCCCGGCCAGGCAGATCGCGTTCAAGCCTGCAGCCCTGACGATCCAGCCGGGCGGGCGAGGGACCGTGGTCGTCCAGCTGAAGATCCCCGCGGGTGCGAAGCCCGGCCTGTACTCGGGGCTCGTCCAGTCCTCCCGGGCGGACCGGCTCCGGGCCGTCCTGGCCGTCGAAGTGGCCTGACGCACCGATCGGGGACCGGGCATGGCACACACAAGCACCTACGAGGAGGTCACGGGGGCGCTGGAGCGCTACAAGTCGCTCACCATGCAGACCCTTATGGCCTACCTGCCGTCGCGGGAGCCGAAGCGCTACCTCTACGACCTCGTGCCGTCCTACCCGCTGCGCGCCGGCAAGGGGTTCCGTCCCGGCCTATGCATCTCCACCTGCAGCGCCTTCGGAGGAATCCCCGAACTCGCCCTGAACTCCGCCGTGGCCATCGAGATCTTCCACAACGCCTTTCTCATCCACGACGACGTGGAGGACGGCAGCGAATACCGCAGGGGCAAGGCCACCCTGCACGCCGAGCACGGGATCCCCATCGCCGTGAACGTGGGCGACGCCATGAACGTCCTCAGCATGAGGCCCCTCATGGAAAACGTCGGCGTCCTGGGGCCGGAGCTGACCTGGCTCGTCTTCACGGAGATCGAGCACATGGTCCGGCAGTCCGTGGAGGGGCAGGCCATGGAGCTGGGCTGGGTGCGCGACAACGTCTGCGACCTGGGCGAGGAGGACTATCTCCGGATGACCCTGAAGAAGACCTGCTGGTACACCTGCATCCACCCCTGCCGGATCGGGGCCCTCATTGCCACGGGCGGGGCGGTCGACGCGGACCGGTTCAACCGGTTCGGGTACTACATGGGCGCCGCCTTCCAGATCCAGGACGACATCCTGAACCTCACCGGCGACAGGAAGAAATACGGAAAGGAGATCGGGGGCGACATCTGGGAGGGGAAGCGGACCCTCATCCTGATCCATCTCCTGAACCGCTGCTCGAGAACCGAAAAGGCGGGGCTGCGGCGCTTCCTGGCCACACCGAGACCGGAGCGGCGGGCGAAGGACGTCCGGTGGGTCTACCGGCTCCTCGCGAAGTACGATTCCATCGAAGCGGCCCGCCGCAGCGCCTATCAGCTGGCCGGGGCCGCCCTGCGGGAATACCACGTCGCCTATCGAGGCCTGCCGGATTCGGAGGACAAGCGGTTCGTCGAGAACGTCATCTTCTACATGATCGAGCGTTCGATCTGACCGCGCTCGCAGGGGCGGGATCCATGGACATCGAAATTGCCGACGGGTCGGGATTCTGCTTCGGCGTCCGGAGGGCCGTGAACCTTGCCCTGCGCGCGGCGGAGGACCACGGCCGAAGGACCGTCACGCTCGGGCCCCTGGTCCACAACCCTCTCGTGGTGGAGAGGCTCGAGGCGAAAGGCATCCGGGCGGTCGAAGAGGTCGCCGGCGACGCCGACGTCGTGGTCCTCCGGGCCCACGGGACCCCCGCCCCGCAGGAGGAATCCCTCCGGAGGCGGCGCCTGGAGATCGTCGACGCCACGTGTCCCTTCGTGAAGCGGGCCCAGAGACACGCCAGGGCCCTCCGCGAGGAGGGGTACCAGGTGGTCATCCTCGGCGACCGGGCCCACCCGGAGGTCGCGTCGGTCCGCAGCTACGCGGGCGATGACGCCGTCGTCGTGGAGAGCGCCGACGATCTCCCGGTCGCACTCGGGCCGCGGGTTGGCGTCATGGCCCAGACGACGCAGCCCGAGGAGGCCTTCCTGCGACTCGTCCGGCGACTCGCCCCCGGGGCCGCGGAGGTGAGGGTCGTCAACACCGTCTGCCGGTCCACCGCCGCGAGGCGGGCGGAAACGGAAAAGCTCGCCTCCAGGGTCCAGGTCATGATCGTCCTCGGGGGCCGCCGGAGCCACAACACACGGGAGCTTGCGCGTGTCAGCCGTCTTGCCGGCGTCGACACGCACCACATCGAGCGCGCCCGGGAGCTGCAGCGTCAATGGTTCCGAAACGTCGGGCACGTGGGGGTGGCGGCGGGGGCCTCGACGCCGGACGAAGCGATCGAGGATGTGGTGCGGCGGATCCGGTCCTTTGAAGAGCCCTTCGTTTCGGACGGTCCGGCTTTCTCGAGACCGGGAGGCTCCGGCACCCCTTCCCCGCCCCTGGCATGAGCGGGGCCCTTGCCTTCCGACCCGCGTGGCGATAAGGAGAGACGTTCACTTGAAGCGAGGAGTCTATGGAAAAGGCGTGGCAGGATGTGCTGGACAAGTTTCATTACGGGATCTACCTGGTCACGGTCTCGTCCGCAGAGGGACCCAACGGGATGATCGCCTCCTGGGTTACCCAGTGTTCCCACGAGCCCCCTCTGGTTGCGGCGGCCATCCGGAAGAGCAGGCTGGCCCACAAGCAGATCCTCGAGTCGGGGGGGTTCGGCATCACGGTCTTGCCGAGGGAATCCGCAGGCTTGATCGGACGGTTCAAGATTCCCGACTGGAAGAAGAAATTCGACGGCATTCGGTACAGCCTGTCGGCGGGCGGCCTTCCCGTGCCCGACGATTGCGTCGGGCACCTGGATTTCTCGCTGGAGGGGACCGTAGACGTGGGCGATCACACCCTCTTCATCGGGAGGATTCAATCGGGCGCCCCCGGGAGGGCCGCCGGGGCCGGGACGCTGTCGACGGCCGACTACAGGGGAGTGTATCGGGGCTCACAGTAAGAAAGGGGCCAGCCGGATTTCGGCTGACCCCTTCGTGTTTTCACGCGCCGTCCGGGCCGGGACGGGCCCCGCGATCTGAGCCGGCGCGGGCGATGCTCCTTCCGGAGACTATTCCTTGCACCAGGCCCGTGCGGCCTCTTCCATGGACTTGCGGCAGAAGCCGTAGTCGGTCCCCGACTTTCGCACGAGGCACCACTTGGTCGGGGTCTCTTCCACAAGGGTGGGCATCCGGCCGTCCTTGCAGAGGACCTGCACCCTGTTCTTGCCGTTTCGCTGCGGCCAGACCCAGCGCGTCTTCACCTCCCACGCGTAGGCGGATTCGCAAAAAAGGAACAGGAACAGGGCGAAGAAAATCATCTTTTTCATGTGTGTCCCTCCGGGAGTGTTCTTGAACCGCGGAGATCCTATCCCATGCGAGCGGGGCTGTCAACCGCAGCGTCCGCACCGGCCGTTGACAGCCGCCGTTGCGGCCGGATAAAATACCCCATCATGCACCGGGGCTCTCGACCGGGCGTTGAAAAGGAGCCGTCTCCATGAGAAAGCTGTTCACCCCGTTCGAGCTGCGCGGCGTCGAATTCCGAAACCGGGTCTTCCTGTCCCCCATGTGCCAGTACTGCGCGCAGGGGGGCCTGCCCGACGACTGGCACCTCGTGCATCTCGGCAGCCGCGCCGTGGGCGGCGCGGGTCAGGTCATGGCCGAGGCCACGGCGATCTCGCCGGAAGGGCGCATCACGGAGGGGGACCTCGGCATCTGGTCGGATGCGCACGCGGAGGCCTTCCGGCGCATCACGACCTTCATCGAGTCCCAGGGCGCCGTGCCGGCCATCCAGATCGCCCACGCGGGGCGCAAGGCCTCGACGGACATCCCCTGGAGGGGCGGCGCTCCCGTCTCCCCGGGGAAGGGCGGCTGGGTGCCGCTGGGCCCCAGCCCCGTCGCCTTCGACGGCGCGTCGACGACGCCCCGCGAGCTGACGGCAGGCGAGCTGCGCCAGATGGTTTCCCTCTACGAGGCGGCCACGCGCCGTTGCCTGCAGGCCGGGTTCCGGGTCGTCGAGATCCACATGGCGCACGGGTATCTCCTGCACGAGTTTCTCTCTGCCCTGTCGAATCGACGGACCGACACGTACGGCGGAAGTCTCGAGAACCGGATGCGTTTCCCGCTGGAGGTGGCCGGAGCGGTTCGCGAGGCCTGGCCGGCCGACCTGCCGCTTTTCGCCCGGCTCTCCTGCACGGACTGGGCGGAGGGCGGATGGGACCTGCCCCAGTCCGTCGAGCTTGCACGCCGGCTCAAGGACATCGGCATCGATCTCATCGACTGCTCCAGCGGGGGCCTCGTGCCCTCCGCGCAGATCCCCGCCGGCCCCGGCTACCAGGTCCCCTTCGCGGCCGAGATCCGTGCCCGCGTCGGGATCCCCACGGGAGCCGTCGGCCTGATCACGCAGGCGGCCCAGGCCGAGCAGATCGTGGCGACGGGGCAGGCCGACGTCGTCATCCTCGCCCGGGAAATGCTTCGCGACCCCTACTGGCCGCTGCACGCGGCCGGGGCCCTGAGGGCGGACATCGGCTGGCCGCCGCAGTACCTGAGGGCAAAGCAGTAGGCGGCTTTCTTTGCACCCGGGCCTGGCCCGCTCCCGCGGGCTGCCGAACCAGGGCACGCGGCGTGCCAGGCGGCGGACCCGGGCGGACTGGAGGCGGGGGCGGGGCACGGCGTGAAGGGAAGGGGCCGCCGGGCAGGACGGACCCCTTTCGACCCAAGGACGGACCCAGCAAAAGGAGGGAAAAAGTCATGGCAATGTCTCATCCATCCCGAAAGCGCGTATTCCGGTCCAAATGGGCATCGACCCGCGGGCAGGGAAACGCGGCGTTCCTGATCGTCATGGTCTGCATCGTGGCCCTGGTCATCCTGCAGATCCGGTACTGTGCGCCCACGCCGCCGCCGGCCGTCCCGAAACCGGCCATTCCCGATGCGGCCAAGGCCCTGCTGGAAAAACTCGGGAAATTCATGCCGGCCAAACTGCCCAACGGGGTGGAGCTCAACGTGCCCGAACTCGGCATCGAGCGGAAACTGATCGCCTTCATCGAGGACAAGGGCAGACCCGTCGACAAGACGACCTGGTTCAGCTTCGACCGCCTGGAGTTCGAGACGGGCAGCGCCAATCTGAAGCCCACCTCGGCGGAGCAGCTGAAGAACATCGCGGAGATCATGAAGGCCTTCCCGAAGGTGAAGATGAAGGTGGGCGGCTACACGGACAACGTGGGCAACGCCGAGGCTAACCTGAAGCTCTCCAGGACGCGGGCCGAGAACACGATGAAGGAGCTCGTCAAGCTGGGCGTCGACGCCAGGCGGCTGGAGGCCGAGGGGTACGGGGAGAAGTTCCCCGTCGCCGACAACGCCACGGAGGAGGGACGCGCGAAGAACCGGCGGATCGACCTGCGGGTGACGGCCAAGTAGAAAGGAAGCTGGGGGGCGGGCCCCCGGATCACCCGGATGCGGGCCTTGCCTGCCGCAGCCTCCTGCGGATGACACCCCCCACGTGGTCGGCCCACATCGCATAGGCGCGTGCCCCGGGGTGAAACCCGTCGGTCGCCATGGTCGCCGGCTCCCTGGGAAAGTCCGGCGCCGCAAATTCGCAGCCGCTGCAGGATTGCGCAAAAACCATCAGCGCCCCGTTGAACCGCTTTGCCCTCTCGCCGAGGTACCACCGCAGCGGCTGGGGAAGGGCCGGAAAGAGGTGCATCGGGGGAACGCCTGACAGGATGACATGCCGCACCTGGAACTTCGCGCGGAGCAACTCCGCGATGCGGCCCTGCTGATCGATCCATGCCCCCAGTCCCGTCCCGTGGGTGACGTCATTGACCCCGATCGACGTGACGACTGCGTCGAACCTCTCGGGCGAAGCCGCCGCAAGCATGGACACGATGTCCTTCGCCCTGTTCCCCGTCCGCGCCATCAGCTTCCAGGAGACCCGGAACTGCGACCCGAGCACGGCGGCCAGCCGGCCCGACAGGGCCTCGTCCTGCGTCATCACGCCGACGCCTGCCGCCGCCGAGTCGCCGAGGATCAGCAGGCTCAGGGGCGGCCCTGACCCGCAAACGCCGGAGCGCGCACCGGATGGCTCGGGCAGCCGGGGCGTCACGAGACGGACGTAGAGGCCCTGAACCATCAGCAAGGGGGCCAGTACGATTGCGGCGGCACGATAGCCCGGCGTTGAATCGTGTCCCGGCAATGGTCACCTCCAGCCATCGGGCCGACGTCCTCACGAGGCGGGCGAAGACGTCGGACGGAATCCATCCCTGAGCCCGTCACGGCTGCCCGTCAGTATCGTACGAAATCGCGGGAAATGGTATACTGAATTTCCAGAGGAGGGCGTCATGTCACGCCTCGCACAACGGCTCCGTGTCCCGTCGGCCGGCAAACGGCGCGGTAAGTGCGTTCCGTCCATGCTGGTCATCGGCCGGATGGGGGAGAAGCGCAAGGAGATCATCCCCGCCCTGTTCCGCATCGCCTGCGACCACGACATCCGCCGCGTCGACATCACGCAGTCACCGGATGCGCTCGACCCGGAGCGGCTCAGGGGCTACGCGCTCGTCTTCGTGGCCTTCGAGTTCTACAGGGCCAACGAGGCCTTCTTCCGGCTGCTGCCGAACTCCCTCCGCAGCCGCGTCACCGTCCTGGCAAGGCCCTCCGATTTTTCTTCGGTGGGCGGGGAGATCAGGTGCGCCTGCTTCTGCTCCGGGCTGAAGGCCCTCCTGCCCCGGGAAGAGGCGCAGATCTTCGACCACCACCACACCCCGGAGTCCCGGCCGGACAGCGCGGGGAACTCCCCTGCAGCTCCGTAAACATGCCCGTCCCCACGTGCAGCAGGAGCCGCTTTTCCCGTTCGATGATCCTCTCGTAGAGCGGAAAGAGGCGGTCGTTTCCGGCATCGGGGCCCGCGAAAACCCCCTTGACATATAAGGATGCTTTTACTATCGTCCCGGTTCAGTGAAGGACCACTTGAAAAGGAGGAGGTTCGAGATGTTCAAGCCCCGCATGAAATTCTGGATCGTGGCCGCCGTGGCCGTCGCCCTGATGCTGGGTGCGGCCCCGGGTCCGTCCCTTGCACAGGACAAGGTCATCAAGATCGGCACCATCTTCCCCCTGACGGGCCCCGTCGCGCTGGCCGGCCAGCGCTGCAAGGCCGCGGTGGAGACGGCCGTCGACATTCTCAACAACAAGAACCCCGCGATCAAGGTCCCGCTGGCCGACAAGAAGGGATGGCTCGAGGGCTACAAGTTCGTCCTCGTGCATACCGACAGCCAGGGCAAGCCCGACGTGGGCAAGGCCGAAGCCGAGCGGCTCATCAACCAGGAGGGCGTGTGGGCGATCATCGGCGCTTACAACAGCGCGGTGAGCGGGCCGGCGAGCCTCGTGGCCGAGCGCGCCAAGAAGATCTTCATGTGCGGGGCCTCCAGCGCCGCCTCCCTGACCCAGCGCAAGGAGATGAAGTACTTCTTCCGCACGGCCTCCACGGACGAGGTCGAGTCGCAGGAGTTCACCGACGTCCTGGCGTGGCTCAACAAGACCCAGAAGAACGCCAACCTCAAGACCCTCGGCATCATATACGAGAACTCCGTGTTCGGCAAGAACGCCGCGCAGCAGGCCATGAAGGCGGCGGCCGGCAAGTACCAGATCGTGGCCGACGTGCCCTTCAACCCGGGCGCCACCAACCTCAACAGCGAGATCCAGACGCTGAAGGCGAAGAACCCCGACGCCCTCTTCGGGGCCGTGCTGGGGGCCGACTACGCCCTGATGGTCAAGACGATGAAGAAGATGAACTGGCTGCCGAAGGTCTCCCTGAACTACTGCAGCGGCTACCAGGACCCGGTCATCGCCAAGCAGCTGGGCGCCGACGCGGACTTCTTCATGGGCTCCACGGGTTACTCGCCCGAGTTCCAGAGCATGATGCCCGCCGTGGCCGAGGTGGAGAAGATCTTCAAGTCCAAGACCGGCGGCGTGCCCTACGACAGCGACAGCATCCAGGAGACGATCGCGATGCTGGTGCTCGCGCAGGCGATCGAAAAGGCCAAGAGCCTCGACTCCACGAAGGTAGCCGAAACCCTGTACGCCAACACCTGGCCGTCCCCTCTGTCCCTGAGCGGCAAGGTGGCCTTCGTCCCCGGCGGTCAGAACAAGTTCGCCCTGAGCATCATCACCCAGCTGCAGGGCGGCAAGTACAAGAAGGTGTTCCCCACGGAGAAGGCGGACACGAAGCCCGTTTTCCCCATGAAGCCGTGGGATAAGCGATAGCAAAAAGGGGACTGTCCCCTTTTTCTCGCGAACCGGTGCCGGGGGTCTCTGGGCCCCCGGCACCTTTTGTGAAAACCGAAGTCCCCGTGAAAATACCCGGACCTCGGTCTTCCTCTCCCCTCTGAGAGTGTGTCATAATCGGCCCTCGTCATTGCGAGCGACCGAAGGGAGTGCGGCAATCTCAATCGTTTCGATACCATCGGAGATTGCTTCAGTCGCTTCGCTCCTTCGCCATGACATGGTGACACAGTCGAACTGCGGGAGGGAATGGAGGTGAGGGGCCGCAACCCCCGTTCCCCGTTTCACCCTCAGCCTGGCCCTTTCCCGTCATGGGGGAAGGACACGAGGTACCGGTACCGGGGCTTCCCCGGGAGCACAATTTTCGTTCCGGCGTCGTTCATACATGGACACTCTGCTTCAAGTGCTTCTGGACGGCATGCTCAACGGCATGCTCTACGCCCTGGTGGCCGTCGGCCTCTGCCTGATCTGGGGCGTGATGGACGTGATCAACTTCGCCCACGGCGAGTACGTGATGATCTCCATGTACATCACGTACTGGCTGGGTTTCCTGGCCCACGTGGACCCGCTCGTCTCCATGTTCGCCGGGGGCCTGTTCATCTTCATCCTCGCGGCCCTGACCTACCGGCTGATCATCAAGTACACCATCGGCAAGCCTCCCCTGTCGGCCCTGCTGGCGACCTTCGGCCTGGCCATGCTGCTGAAGAACCTGTGCCTCAACCGGTTCACCCCGAACTACCGCATTCTCTCGGACACGTGGCTGGGCGACAGGACGTTCCAGCTCGGGGCGATCATCGTCCCCGTCCCCCAGCTCGTCACGGCGCTCCTGGCCCTCGCGGTGATCGGCCTCGTGTTCTTCATGATCCGCAGCACCCGATTCGGCTGGGCCGTGCAGGCCACGGCCATGGACAAGGAGGCCGCCGAGCTGATGGGCATCAACACGGAGCGAATCTACCTGCTGATCTTCGGCATCGGCGGGGCGACGGTCGGCATCGCGGGCGGCGTCATGCCCACCTACCTGGCCGTGCACCCCGAGGTGGGCACCATGTTCGGCCTCATCGCGTTCATCTGCGTCGCCATGGGCGGCTTCGGCAGCATCCCGGGGGCGCTCGTGGCGGCGCTGCTCGTGGGCTTCGTCGAGGCCCTGGCCGGTTACTACATCGCGCCGGTCTTCAAGTACGTGGCCGTCTTCGGACTCTATCTGACCCTCGTGCTGCTGCGGCCCAGGGGCATTTTCGGGTGGTAACCCCATGAACAAAACCTTCAGGCGCACCGATCTCCTCTGGCTGGCCTTCACGGGTCTCATCGCCCTGGCGCCGCTCGTCCCGGCCATCGGGTCCAACTCCTTTCTCATGCACGTGCTCATCCTGGTGATGCTCTACGCCTGCATGTCGCAGGCCTGGAACATCATCGGTGGCTACGGCGGGCAGACCTCCTTCGGGCACGCCGTGTTCTTCGGCATCGGCGCCTACGGCGCGGGTATGGCCGTCGTCACCTACGGCCTGCCGCCCTGGCCGGGGGCCCTTGCCGGCATCGTCTCGGCCGCTGTCGTGGCCGTGCTCATCAGCTATCCCTGCTTCAAGCTGAGCGGCCACTACTTCGCCATCGCCACCTTCGCCATCGTGGAGATCTTCAACCGGATGTTCCTCGTCTGGGACTGGGTGGGGGGCGCGCTGGGGCTGGATTACATGATCGTCGAGGAGGGATTTGCGAACCTCGTGTGGTACGACTCGAAGACGGGCTACTTCTACTGCGCCCTGACCCTGTTTGCCCTCATCTTCGGCATCGTGCGCTTCCTCGAGGGGCACCGGTTCGGATACTACCTGCGGGCCGTCCGCGCGGGGCAGGAGACGGCCGAGTCGCTCGGCGTCAACTCGACGGCCGTCAAGCTTTCGGCCATGGCCCTGTCGGCGGCGCTCGCGGCCCTGTGCGGCGCCTTCTTCGTGCAGTACAACCTCCGCGTCGACCCCGCCATGGTCATGTCCCTCGACATGTCGATGAAGTTCGTGCTCGTCACGATCCTGGGCGGCGCGGGGACCCTGGCGGGGCCCCTGGTCGGCGCGGCGGTGCTCGTCCCCCTGCAGGAGTTCACCCGGGCCAAGTGGGGCGGCCTCGGAGGAGGCGTGGACCTCATCATCTTCGGCCTGCTGATCATCCTCATCGTCGTCAAGCAGCCCGCGGGCATCACGGGGATCGTCCGCGACATCGCGAAGCGCCGCGGCCGAAAGGCCGCCGCGGAAAAAGGAGGGGCCTCCCTTGGCACTGCTTGAGGTCCGGGACGTCACCAAGAAATTCGGCGAGCTCGTCGCCAACGACCGCGTGAGCTTCACCGTCGAGGCCGGGGCCATCGTGGGCCTGATCGGGCCCAACGGCGCGGGGAAGACGACGCTCTTCAACTGCGCCTCGGGCCTCTACCCCGTCACATCGGGGAAAATCTTCTTCGACGGAAAAGAGATCACGGGGCTTCCGTCGTGGCGGATCGCGCGGATGGGCGCGGTGAGGACCTTCCAGGTCGTCCGCCCCCTCAAGGACATGACCGTGTACGACAACGTCCTGGTGGGCGCCTTCTTGCACGACGCGAACACGGCCAGGGCCCGCGCCGCGGCCGAGGAGAGCATCCGGATCTGCGGCCTTTCCGAGTTTGCGGGCAAGGTCTCGGGGGAACTTCCCATCGGCGTCAAGAAGCGCCTCGAGCTGGCCCGCGCCCTGGCCACGCGGCCGAGGCTTCTCATGCTCGACGAGGTCATGGCGGGGCTCACCTCCACGGAGGTCAAGACGGCGCTGGAGCTGATCCGCGCCATCCGCAAGGAGGGCATCACCCTCCTGATCGTCGAGCACATCATGGAGGCCATCATGCCCATTGCCGACAAGGTGGTGGTGCTCGACGGCGGCCTCAAGCTCGCCGAGGGCCCCCCCGGCGAGATCATCCACGACGAGCGGGTGATCACGGCCTACCTGGGCGAGAAGTTCAGCCGCCGCATGCAGGCGAGGAAGGAGGGAAAGGCCGATGGCTGATCCGATCCTGAGCCTCGTCGACGTCCATGCCGGCTACGACGGCGTCCCCGTTGTATTCGGCGTCTCCCTCGAGGTCATGCCGGGCGAGATGGTGGCCGTCGTCGGGGCCAACGGCGCCGGAAAGTCGACGACCCTGCGCGCCGTCGCGGGCCTCAACAACCCCCTGCAGGGCACGATCCGCTTCGAGGGGCGCGACATCTCCCGCCTGCGCCCCCACCAGACCCTGGCCCTCGGCATCAGCTACGTGCCCGAGGGGCGGCGGGTCTTCGCCAAGCTCTCCGTCGAGGAAAACCTGCGGCTGGGTGCCTACACCGAAAAATCCGAAGCCGAGATCAGGCGGCGCCTCGACGAGATGATGCGGCTCTTCCCCGTCCTAGGCGAGCGGGCGCGCCAGACCGCCGAGACCCTCAGCGGTGGCGAGCAGCAGATGCTGGCCATCGCCCGGGGGCTCATGTCGAGGCCCAGGCTGCTGATGCTCGACGAGATGTCGCTCGGGCTCATGCCGACGCTCGTGGAGAAGATGATGGAGACCGTCGTCGCGATCAACCGGAGCGGCGTCACCGTCCTGCTGGTGGAGCAGATGGTCCAGGAGGCCCTCGAGATCGCCCACCGCGGCTACGTGCTGCAGAGCGGGCGCATCGTGCAGTCGGGCCCGTCGCGGGAGCTCCTGGATTCCGAGGAGATCCGGAAGGCCTACATGGGGATGTA
>Ga0209719_1000806_pt1 | contig 43067 bp, 35 predicted proteins | sample AD_JPNAS2_MetaG_FD_184421 | JGI IMG/M metagenome (GOLD analysis project Ga0209719, IMG submission 184421) | Active sludge microbial communities of municipal wastewater-treating anaerobic digesters from Japan - AD_JPNAS2_MetaG (SPAdes) (version 2) | ecosystem: Engineered > Bioreactor > Anaerobic...
ACCATTACTGCCAATCCCGCCAATTGCTCGGCAGTGGTAAGTTGAAACAAAGTATCGGTTGTATTGTACCAAGTGGTATCGGATGTTCCGTCCCATACATCCGGCGTTTGCGCCTGACTTATTAAAACAAAACACAAACTAAAAATTATTCCTGCAAACTTTTTCATTTTTATTGATTTTTTAATAAATAAAAGACTTCCATATAAAAAACACTTATCTCATTATCTGCACTTTCCGCACAAGTACCTCGCTTGCCGTGTTAATTTTTACCACATAAATCCCATTGGGTAAATCACTTACATCTACTATTGTTGAAAAAGCGTTTACGAAAAGATGTCGTACTTTTTTACCCATGACATCATAAAGAGCTACTTCTTTTATTAATTCTTGACCGTTATCAAGCAACAATTCGGATAAAGCAGGATTAGGATATAGTTTCACTTCGGATTTTTCTACTGCATGTATATTTGTTGAATTATACTTATAGTATTTTGAAACATAAATATTCCAATTGTCCAATGAATCCCTATTAAAAACTTTTGAAGCTATAAGTTTGTTATTCTCATCGTAATAATAGTTTTCCTTTCTTCCATAATTATAAAATTTAAAACAAGTAGAAAAATAGGGAATGATTGAATTTTCAGATACGTCGCCGTTTTCGTTAAAAGTTTCCGATAAATACCAAAACTTATCCGAACAAGAATCTAATGATTTTGTACATTCTATGCCATTACATCTTAAATCGCTATCATACGACAAATCTAAAGTACAAGAAACGCTTTTTGACTTTTGAATACATCTTTGTACTACATTATTTGATGAATAGGTAAAATATATTTTTTTACTTAAATGATATTCAGAAGATAAAGTATCGAACATTTCCATACTTATCGAATCGGAATGATAATAACTATATGCAAAATATCCATCTAATTGGTTAAATGCATCATTTAGCAAGGGTGTTGCTTCTCGATTTTTTATATTGTAAAAATAATAGCGATAATAATTAACTAATTTTCCATTGCTTTTAATTTGGTATACATATTCCAAATCATTATTGATGACAGTGAAAATTTCTTTTAGTACGGTATCTTTGTTTTTATCGAGTATAAAAATACATTCTATTTGATTGTTGTCATCATATTCATAATACGTTACATAATCTCCTGTTTTTAGCATATAATGTCCTGAACACCAATAAAATTGTTTATTTATGTTTTCTATATACAATATCTTACCATCAGTATCATAATGATAAATGTCTTTATAAAAGAACATAGAATCTGTTGGTGAACCCGTTAAAAAATAATATTTATAGGTTGTGTCCGGTTGGCTTTGAGAAAACGAAACATTAATTAATGTTCCAAATAAAATAAATAAAACAAATTTTTTCATGATATTAACTATTTAAATTGTTTAAAAAAAAGCAAAGGAATTAAAAAATTCATTATAGGATTCAATATGTAAAATGTGTGTAGCATTTTTTTATAAAAATTGGGTTGTTTTTCACCTACAAAATTACACTTTTTTTAATATACAACTCTATTATAATGAAAAATAAAAATAAGACAATCAATACTTTAGAAAAAACATTACAAAGGGGGCTTAAAAAAGAGCATTTTTTTGGAAGAAAAAGAGACAAAAATTACAGTTTTTATGTGATAATTGAACTTCAAAGAACGCAAAGATTAACCACAAAAAACGCAAAGAAAATTCTGTGACCTTTGGGAACTCTGCGGTAAAAAAACAACAAAAAGTGTCAATTTTTTTCAGGGCGTAACATTTTTTCTAAAAGAACATTCTTACTTCTATTCCTCCTGTATGTATCATCTTAACTTTAGGGGAAATACGTCCTTCGTATGTGAGATTTAGCTGTAAATTTTGAAAAAGATTGGTATTGTACATAAGCGTAAACACACCGTTATGTCCGGGTTGCAAAGCATCCAACATTTCGTACGCAATAGAGCCTATGGTTTCGCCTTTAAAAACAATATGATAATAAGAAATTTGAGTGTAAAAGCTGCCTTTTTTAGGCATGCGATAATTAATTTCGGTGCTTACTTTATTAATATACGAACGTTCTATATTTAAGCGATTGTTTTTTTGGCTGTAAGAATATAATAGTTTTACTGTCAGCTTGTTTTGGAATTGGTAGGTAATTATCGGTTCATAGATACGCCCTTTGATTCTGAAATTGCGAGAATTAAAAAAATCGAAATTTCGCAAATAAAAAGATTCATAATAATTAAATGTGAAAATAAAATCTTTAACAAATTGCCAACGTGCTGTCAACTGCCATTCTTCTTTGTTAGAAAACTCAAATCCGTTCACTGTTAGCATTTTATTTTTATTGTTGGAATAAATAGCGTCTACTCCCCAAACGGTACTGTTTTGATTGAACAAAAAGGCATTTCTGAAGTGCATGAGATTATTCACTAAAGCAGTGTCTACGGTGTTGATATATATAGGATTAACTATTTGTGAAAAACGAGAGGATGTTTGTTTTAATTTGGTTTGAAAAGTTGTTGAGTTGGAAAAACGAGCTATAAATTTTTTAAATCCGCCGGCTTTCGACCATGCGGCTGCGGGATTTAAAAGCAAATTCAATGTCATGCTATTGTTGTAAGTTTTGATATAATCTTTGGATATCAACCACATTCGTATATAATTGGCTTTGTCTTTAAAAACGGCAACTTCAAATTCGTCTAATTCTTCTATGCCGTTTTTATTGTAGTCTATCCATTCGTAAACTCCTTGTCCGTCGGCAACTTTAATGTAATTGTAATTGTGTTTTTGTTCTAATCCTGAGCCTATTTCATAAAAAATACTTGTTTGAATGGTGTTTTTCAAAAAACGCTTTCCGTAATCAATATTGGCTAAAACGGTATTGACAGGTGCTTGTGTAAGGCTTAAACTGTCTTTATAGCTTATGTTTCTGTAGGTAAAATTAAGTCGTAGCGGTTGAGAGGCATTTTTCAGAAAATCAAAACCTATGCTTGCTTCGTGAGCAATAGAGGCAATGTTCATGCTTTGATTAAAAACCGATTTATCAATGCGATTGCTATAATGCAGATGGTAGGCAAAAGCTGCTGCCGTACTGTCGTTGTTTTTCAGAAAAACACCTGCTTCGTTAAAAGCATGGCTTAAAGGCAAAAGCTGATGAGTTGTTTGCTCTTTGAATTGATTAAATTCCATTTCTTCTTTTAAACCTACTTCAATATAGCGAAATTCTTTACTGACAACTTCTTTGTGTTTTATGAAAACCGTCTGATTTTCTTTCGATTGTGTTTGCAGTAGCGAAGCGTCGAGCAACATTTTATAGGATTTTACTCGCATATTTAACAGCAAATGATGTTGTAAGCCTTTCCATTCATTTGTCGGAATTAAAAAGAAATTGCTTGTCCAGCCGACACTTCCATGATTTTTATGTTTAAAAAGCATTTTTGCTCCTACGTAATGCTCTTCATTTTCCGATAAAGATTGACTTAAATTAAAATTACGTAAAAATTCTACATCTCGATAATTTTCAATGTAATCGAAAAACTTATTTTTACTTTCATAATAAAGTGAAGAATGCATTTGCCATTTGGCTTCTTTCTTTTTCTTGCTTTTCAAATCGCTTGTATTGCTTAACGAAAAAGCAATTCCTAATCCCACATTTTGAGAATTTCCTATTGAGGAAAAAGTATTAATGTCGTTGTTCGATAAAGATGTTTCTAAATGAATAAACGTATTTTTAGGAAGCTCATAATTGACGACCATGCTATACATTTGAACACGCTTAGGGGTTATTAATAAAATTACGGCTTCGTAGTCGCCCTGCCGACGATTGCCTATAGGTGCTACCCATGTGTATACTTTTCCATTAGCGGCACTTTGGCTAAGCACATAATTTCCGTTTCCTTCGCCTACATAGCTGAATCGCAAACGAAAACATGCGCTGTCTTTGTCGGTAGAATACACGAATACGGAATCATAATAAATGCCGTTAACCAAAGTGTCTATTTTTTTGTACATAACTTCTTCCGTATGGAAGGCGGCACTGTCAATAGCGGGAAAATAGGCTTGCTCAATATGATTCCCTATGCTTTGTAAAAAAACTTTATGTTCTTCGGTCATATTAAATTGATTGGATTGATTTTTAAAATCTTGTTCATGGTAAAAATGAAAAGATACATCAAGTTTTTTCTTCTGCATAAATGCACTGACATGCGTAAGACCGCGTATGTAGTTTAAATCCGAATATTCAAATTCGGCAACAATACGCTTGTCTTTTGTAATGAGTTGATTAGCCGTAAATGTTAGTTCGCCCGAATTGTAGTTGATAACATAGTCGGCGTCGTCGCCACGCGTAAGTAGTTTTCCATCAATATAAATACGTTCCGAACCCGATAAAATAATAATAAAATTTTCATTGTTTTCGCCACTCAACAAATAAGGTCCTTGATTGCCTTCTATAGCGACTATGTGCTGACGACGAAAAGTTCCTTTTGCTATTGCACCTAAGGCTTTGACACGGTAATTTATCGTGTCGTTTTTTTTAGTAGTCGCTTTAAAATTCATATCGCTCATCAATCCTTGTCCTTTTTTGGTAAAACGCATAAAATGTGTCCCTTCGGAATTGCTTTCGATATCGCCTGCCCATAAAGAAACTTTTTCTTTGTATTTCATTTGAATGAAAATTTTGTCAAATTCTTGAATCTGACGAGTATTTCCTTCCGGCTGAATGGGAATGTTTTTATCGGTAATATTGGCTAAAATGCTTAGGTTCTCTGAAAGATAGCCGGATAGTTGTAAATTTAAATTGGATTGTAATGCCATGTCTTGGTTATTGCCAAGCATAATCCTTCTTGATAAACTTCCCGAACTCATTAGATAAGCATCCGATAATTCTAAATATTTATCGTCGGTTTTATCGGCAATCATAAGGGGATTGATGGGTTCGTAGAGGTTTTTTTCAATCATACTCACATCTTTATGTTTTATTGCTTGATGCAATGAGTAGGGATAGGTTCTATACGTACAAGTGATGGTTTTACCTATCAAGGCTTGATTTTTTACAATGAGAATTCCTTTTATCTCATTTACTTCATAATCCGAAGCATTAACGTCTTCTACGGTAAAACTGTTAGGAATCAAAGAAAGAGAGTCAATGATAAGAGTGTCAGAGCTTAATAAAAAACTTTTTTTTTGAAAATTGGAATGAGACTGAGCATAGACTAAATTTACACATAAAAATAAGCCGATGGTATAAAATAATTTATTATTAAAAAATGCACTTATAAGCATGTAAATAATCTATAAATCAATGTAAAGATAGTTGTTCTAATTTTTATTAAATTAGTAAAAATATTGCATAAGAAATTTTTTGTTACAATTAGCTTTTTATTTAAACGTAATTTTTATAGAAAAATTATTGCTTTATAAGCAGCTGATAATTAAACGTGTTTTCATGAGTTGTTTGATTTTGATGATTTTTTGCAAAGGTAGTATTTTTAATCGTCAAATTCATTGCTGAATGTTTTTATTTTACTTTTTTTGATGTTACGGCAATTTGTAGGGGAACGGAAAAGTAAAAAAGGGGATAGTACCTATTTATAAACTCACTATAAATCAGCCTCGTGTTTCAAATTTAATAGAACTACACGGAGGTGTTTCGGCTATATCGTTTTGTATAAGACTAAAGTTGTTTGTTTTATTAATGATTAAAGCTTAATTATTTAATTCTGTTAAACACATTTGAAAAATCAAAATTTTTAATGTCTGAAATATTATTTGTAAATGAGTTTTTGAGCAATGTACTTTTTACAAGAGTAGTGTTGGTAAATTGCTGTAAGTTCATTAAATTTGTACTATTTCCATAAACGATATTTGCCATACCTTCAGCCTTAGCACTATAAGATAAAAAGAGAGTGGGAACATTTGCTGCACAAGCATTAATAGCACAATGCATTCTTGCGGCAATCAAGTAGTTGCATTCTATTAATTGTTTTTTAACGTTAACAAATCCTATATCGTCGGTAATAATCGATACTCGACTTTTGCTTTTTTCAGCGATCAAGTTATAGATGTCTTGCATAAAAAGCATATCATTATCACCATAGGTCTTTGAAAACACGTGCGGTATAAAAATTATCCTATAATCCGTTTCATTTAATAATTTATCAATTGTTATTTTAAATTCATTGATAGCTTCTTTATAGTTAGAGTAATAAAAAAGGCTTGAAAGCGGACTAAGATTTATGGCAATTCGGTTTGATTTTTCAAAGTTCACTTTCTCTATTTCCGGTGCGACAAAAAAAGCCGGGTCCGGTGCAAAAACTACATTTTCCGTAATGCCGATTGTTTTTAAATATTCGATGGTTTTAAATTCTCTTGCTACAATTAATTTTGCTTTTTGCAGGTGATTTTTATAGAACATTTCAGCGTCTTGGTTTTTATCAAAAGGTCCAACCGATGCTCCCCAAAGTACATAATCAATTCCGTGTTTTACGCATTTTTCACAAAACAAAGGCAATCTTTTATTATACTGATTATCATGATGAAGCGTGTACATGTCTCCACCAATAGAAAAAACAGTGTCAAAATTATTGTTTACCACAAAGTCAAAACTGTCGAAAGGAAGATAAATCTTAATTTTAATTAGAGACAACGCTTTTCTTATCATATTGCGAAATGTCCATTTTTTCCTATTCCTATTAATAACATGCACATCGCAATCAGCTAATCTTTTTTTATCATATTCATAATTGTACGAGGCATAAGCAATAGCAATATCGCTATGTTGTTTTTTCAAGATACTTACTGTTCCACGCACAATAGCCTCACAACCATAGTTGTAAACGCCACCAATGCCAATTAAAAGTACGTTTTTCATATTTTAAATTTTTTTAGAAGGTGATACAGACGTGTCTGATTTTTTAACATAAATAACAAATAAAACATTTTTTTATCGAAATGTTGAGTGTTTTTTTTCTTACTCCAAACTTTAAGACTTCGCTTGCGTACTTTCATTCTTTGTTTTTGCACCCACTTAAAGTACAGTGTAATATTTTCATTATCATGTCGTTTTGGCGGAATAAGTTGGTTTTTATTTTTTGCCTTTTTTATTCTATATTTCAACCCTTTGTGTCTATGATTAAAGCTACCTTGTTGTGATACAAGAAAGCGTTCAATGGGAAGTTTTTCAACTTGGATACTTCTTTTTTCAGTTCCCATTTTTATTATCTTTTCCGCTAATATCGAACGACTTATTATTACGTTTGTTCCTTTTCCATCCAAATTATAAGGCTGTAGCCACGCATCACCCAATGAGATATCGGCAAGTTCGGTCGTTACATCATCACAAAAATCGCAAGCATTGCATTTAAACATTCCGGTTCCCCACATATCACCTATGGTTCGCATTTTTATTTGCTTTTTTGTGCCAAATTTATCCAAACAACCAAAAGAGTAGTCTCCGGCTGTGCTTTTATGGTCTTTTATTCGAAACTGTGGTTTTGAAAAAACATTGTTTTTTATGCCTGCTTTTCCTGCTAAATACTCTGCAAAGAACTTGCTTTTTAACCCACCGCAAATAATACCAATGGTAAAAACAATTTTCTTTTGCAACTCGGGATAATAATACTGTAATAATCTTATGGATTTAATAAAACAACCAATTCCTACAACAGCCACTTTTCCATCAAAATCCTTTAACTTTTGCAGTGTTTCTGCTAACGACACAGGATAGTATTTTGTTTTGGATGTGCTAAGTAGTTCATCTTTGTTTTTTATAAGTTTATACTCATAATGTTCATTTTCTCCTTCTCCAACAGTAATGACAGCATCAATTAGCTTTTGTTCAAACAGTTCGGAAAGTAAAAAGGTAGCTATACCTCCTGAAGATGAAGTTAAACGAAATTGTTCCGAAAAGCCTGCATAAGTACTAAAGTATTTGCCTGCTTTGTGGTGAAAGTTGGGTGCATCTTGCAGAAAAATTTCTGTCAGTTCATTTTCTGTTTTCACTTTATCGTCCGGGAATGTATTAAATGGACAAACCTTAATAAGCTGTTCTCCTTTTAAATCCTCAAGATTTTCAGCAGTAGGAATTAAAAAGCCCTCATTATTCCAGCTCATTTTAGATTTACTGATATCATAAAGACATGCACCGCAACCGACACATAGGTTTTGTTCGATAACGCTATTTAATATGTTGATTTTATTATTTTTCATGGTCAATAAGGTGCTTTAGTTAGGACAATTTCATATCTTTTTATAAATATAATTTTTTTTTGCAAAGGTAGTATTTTTAATCGTCAAATTCATTGCTGAATGTTTTTATTTTACTTTTTTTTGATGTTACGGCAATTTGTAGGGGAACGGAAAAGTAAAAAAGGGGATATTTTCTTTTAGAAATTTCATATCAACTTTTTCTCTTATAAATTCTGATTCTTTTGTGTATAATTAAAAAATTTAATGTATCTTTGCTAAACTATTTTTTATGATAAAAGATAGTTAAATGTATTAACAATAAATTCGTTATGTATTGCTTTAAACATCTGTTTTTACGATTTTTTCCTTTTTTTTTCGTATTAATTGCAATCAACGGTCGGGGACAAATAAGCGAAGGCGGTAAACCTTATAGCTTTTCCGACTTTCGGCTTTCCGATGAAATTGTTATGATTAAAATGCCTCAAGTTGATAATTATTTATTATTGCAAGAAGAAAATAAAAGTAAAACCGATGGATTTCAGTTTGGAAAAGAATTTGATGTAGATTTAAATTTAATGAATGCAGGAATATGGACACAATTGGCTAACGGCGACCGATTGTGGCGTTTAGGAATTAGCTCGCAAGGTGCTTATTCTATTAATTTAGTGTTCGACAGGTTTTATCTTCCGGCAACATCCAACTTGTTTATTTATACTAAGAGCAAAGATTATGTATTAGGGGCATTTACCGAAAAAAACAACCTTCCCGAACGTGTTTTTTCTACTACATTATTGCCCGGCGATGAAATAGTTATTGAATATTATGAGCCTATAGCTGTCAAAGGGCAGGGCGAAATACATCTTTCGACGGTAGTGCATGCTTATAAAGATTTTTTCTTTCAAAAAGGCTATTACGGGAAATCAGGTAGCTGTAATATCAATATTAATTGTTCGGAAGGAATTCCTTATGTCATGGTAAAAAGAGCAGTAGCTTTGATATTAAATGTTTCATCGGCACATTGTACGGGTACTTTAATTAATAATACAGCTAACAATGGTGTTCCTTATTTTTTAACGGCTAATCATTGTGTTATCAATAAGAATTTGGCTAGATTCGTATTTATTTTCGGTTATGAAACTCAATATTGTGATGGGACAAATGGAATGAACGGTTTTTCAATTAATGGTGCCAGTCTTGTTGCAAGTGGTGTTTCTTCCGATTTTGCTCTTCTTAAATTAAGTTCGGTACCTCCTTTATCTTATCTTCCTTATTATGCAGGCTGGAATAGAGTAAATAGTCCTGCTATGTCGGCGGTTGCTATTCATCATCCTTCAGGTGATTATAAAAAAATATCTGTTTGCAACACTCCGTTAGAAAGTAGCAGCTACAGCGAATACACATCCAATACGCATTGGAAAGTAAATAGGTGGTATAAAGGAACAACGGAAGGTGGCTCTTCAGGTTCGTCTTTATTCAACACTAAAAAACAAATACTCGGTCAATTAGAGGGAGGAACGGCAAGTTGTACTAACAGAGATGGTTATGATGTTTTTGGAAAACTTTCTTACTCTTGGGATAATGAAGATAATCCTTCGCCCAATAAGCGGTTGAAAGACTGGTTAGACCCTTTAAATACAGGAGCAACCACATTGGAAGGTTATGACCCGACCATACCGAAATATCAATACGATGTAGCAATTACTAAAATAAATTGTCCTACCGATTATATTTGTACTTTCTTTTTACATCCTGAAGTAACAATCGAAAATTTGGGAGAAAATACTTTGCAAAAACTAAGAATTTATTACCAAATAGATGGTTTTGAAGCCGATTACTTTGATTGGACAGGCTCTTTGTCTTTTGCTGAAGCTGAAAAAATAACACTTCCTAAACTGGCTATAGCCGATGGAATTTATTCTCTTAGTATATGGACATCACAACCCAATGGGCAAACAGATGAAAATACGGCAAATGATACAATGAAAACGGACTTTATTTATCAAAGAGGAATTTCTTTTAGGTGGGATGTTAAAACCGATATTTATCCTGATCAAACATCTTGGGTGTTAAAAGATGCTCAAGGGAATATCATTGCTCAAAATGCGGATAATTTGTTCGTTAACACTCGCTATATTGAATCTTTTTGTTTAGACACAGGATGTTATGATTTTGTTATTTATGATAGCAATGGCGATGGCATTAACGGAGAAAATGGAATGGGGGCGGGCTATTATTATGTGTATTTGAATGAACGGCTAATTCTAAGCGGAAGTGAATTTGAGGATAAAGACAGTGTGCGATTTTGCATTGATGAATCTTCGGCAATCGAAGACAGAAAAAATATTCCTTTAATCGCAAAAGTAAACATATTTCCTAATCCTGCTCAAACAACAGTAAATGTTTTATGCAATGATGTACTTGATAAAGAAACATTGACTGCTACGGTATTTACCATAGACGGTAAAAAATTGATGGAACACAGAATAAACAAAGAAAATAATATATTGAATTTTTCAACGTTTGAAAATGGAATTTATATCGTTAAAATTAAAGGGAAAAACCATTTTTCCGCACATAAATTAATTATTCAAAGATAAACAATATGACTTTAAATAAACGGCTGATAATCATTGTTTTTTTGTTTTTATTTTTCAATACTGCTTTTACGAGTTTTTCTCAAGAGGTAAAATCTTCGACGAATAAAAGAGCAATTAATTATTATCGCAAAGGAGAAAAAGCAATGGGAGAACGCAATTTCGATAAGGTTATTTCTTATGCTGAAAAGGCTGTTAATGCGGATGATAAATTCATAGAAGCTTATATTATGTTAGCCGACGCTTATTCTTTTTTAAGAAACTGTCAATTATCTTGTACTTATTTTGAAAAAGCTCTAAGCGTTGATCCGGACTTTTCTTATAAATTATATTTTTTCGTTGCTAACGAACACATGCGCTGTGGAAATGTAGATAAAGCCATTGATTTGTTTGAAGAATATTTTGTGAGAGCCAAAGCTAAAGGACAAGAAATTCCACCTACTATTCGTGATAATTATGAATTATGTTTGTTTCGTAGACAATTGATAAAAGACTCGTTGACTATACATCCTCAAAATATGGGAGAAAATATTAATTCTGCTTATTCTGAATATTTACCAAGTTTAACATTAGACGAATTGCGTATCGTTTTTACGGTACTTCGTCCAAGAGATAAAAAAACTGTTTGTGATAATTGTATAGAAGAGGAAGATATTTACTATAGCGAATACGAAAACGGTGAATGGTTATTAAGAACCCCTTTTGATTTAATCAATACACATTTTAATGAAGGAGGACAGTCTATTTCGCCCGATGGAAAATACCTTATATTTACTGCTTGCGAAAGAGATGGAGGATACGGTAGTTGTGATCTTTATTGGTCAAAACGCATAGGAGATACATGGACAAAACCTAAAAACTTTGGTCCGCCGGTCAATACGGAATATTGGGAATCGCAACCGAGTTTTTCTGCCGATGGAAAAACCATCATTTTTACTTCTGCCAGACCGGGAGGAATAGGAGGCTATGATTTATGGTATACAACAATGTTGGGAGAGGGAATTTTCACTAACCCGATTAATATGGGACGACCTATTAATACGGAAGCCGATGAAGATTATCCTTTTTTTCACCCCAATGGAATAACGCTTTATTTTTCTTCAAACGGACATAGGGGAATGGGTGGAAAAGATATTTTTTATAGCAATAGAAATCTGGCAGATAACACATGGAGCGAACCTGTTAATATGGGCTATCCCATCAATACAATCAACGACGAAATGAGTTTGTTCGTAAATGCAGCAGGGAACAAAGCTTTCTTTGCTTCTAATCGTCCCGGCGGATATGGAGGCAACGACTTATATTGGTTCGAATTACCGGAAGAAATCAGACCAAGAGCGGTTACTTATATGAAAGGAAGAATATTTGATGCTGCCGATAAATTTCCTTTAGAGGCTTTATTTAAAGTAATTGATTTAAAAACAAAAAAGATGGTAGTGTCCTCTACTTCCGACCCAAAAACAGGAGAGTTTTTGATTTGTATACCTACCAATAGTATGTACGCTTTGCATGTCGAACGTTCGAATTATTTATTTTATTCCGAAACATTTGAATTGGAAGGAGAACACTCCGACTTAGATCCTTTTATTAAGGATATTTACTTGAAACGTATTGAGTTGGGCGAAAATGTTGTTTTGAACAATATTTTCTTTGATACCGATAAATGGGAGTTAAAACCCGAATCGGAAGTAGAATTGAAAAAATTAGTTGTTCTTCTAAAAGATAATCCGAACATGAAAATTGAGATAGCAGGGCATACCGATAATATAGGTTCAAGAGAGCATAATCTTACTTTATCCGAAAACAGAGCTAAAGCGGTTTGCGACTATTTGGTCTCTAAAGGAATAAGTAGAGGAAGACTTACTTATAAAGGTTATGGCTTCGATAAACCTATCGGTACTAATGATACCGAAGAAGGAAGAGCGTTGAATCGTAGGACTGAATTTACAATAACGGGATTTTAAGAATAATCGCATATTATTTAAAGAGAGAGAAGTATAAAAAATTATACACGAAAGATTTGCTTTAAAACATGAAATTAATACAATAGTTTTTTAATAAGAACGTTTTAGTTTAAAAATTAGATAATGAGAAGAGTAATATTGTGTTTATGTATAACCTTGTTGAATATAAGTGCCTATAGTCAAGAGATTTTGACAGGATTGCATTCAAACACTCAAATGAATGTTTTTCAAAAACACTTATTCCAATTACAACAAAAAAAAGTACAGTCATTTATTTTTCATTCATCTCTTGCTCTTCCGTTTACAGAAGATTTTTCTACTTCCATAGGTTATCCTGATACCGCTTTATGGATAGATAACTATGCGTTTATTAATCAATCGTTTGCTATTAATGCTCCCTCTTTTGGAGTCGCCACTTTAGATGCGGTAGATCAGTATGGAAAAATATATGAACACGCCGGTCAAACTGCCTTCTCAGCCGATACGCTCACTTCCAAACCCATTCGCTTGGATTCTATTTTTTCTCCATTACCTAAAAGATTAACTCCTTCGGATTCGGTGTATTTTAGTTTTTTCTATCAACCGGGCGGAGGATTGGGACAACCATGGAATAGATTGGGAAATGCTCCCGAATCTACCGATTCCTTGGTACTTGAGTTTGGATATTATACGGGAGATACCGTATTGGCTTACTATACATATAGGTTGTATATTGCTGATACATCGTTTTCGATAGGTGATACAATTTTTAGCATGTGTGATCCTTCCTTATTTATAATAGCCGGCATTAATTATAAAGAAGGAGACAGTATTTATTTGCCTTGCGATTCTGTGCTTGCATTAGAAAGTAAATGGAAACATGTTTGGTCTTCGGCGGGAATGACAATGGAGGCGTTTATAGAAAATTATAGCTTGGATACCAATAAATTACTTTTTCGACAAGTGATGATTCCTATTACTGATTCAGTGTTTTTTAATAAAGGATTTCAGTTTCGATTTCGTAATTATGCCTCTTTGGAATACAACGAAAACAACCCTACTTGGGCAAGCAATGTTGATTTTTGGAATATAGACTATGTACGATTGGACAGAGCACGTACTATCAATGATACGGTAATTGATGATGTGGCTTTTTCGAAAAATCCGGGAAGTGTTTTGGCTAATTATCAAGCGATGCCATGGAGTCAGTTTAAAAATAATCAAGGCAAGGAGTTGGTCAAAAAGTTAAAAGTTAAATTGTCTAATTTATCTGAAGTAGAAAAAAACACATCTTATCGTTATGTTGTTACCGATGATAAAGACCAAGCGATAGGAAATTATGACGGAGGCTCTTATAATATATCACCCGTATATTCTCATGGTTTTCAGACATATAATCCTCATTCTTCCCCTGATTACACGACTAACTTTCCTGCTAATAACAATGACAGTGCTTTGTTTAAAATAGTTCATATATTCAAAGAAGCAGGAAGTGGAGATAAAAACCAAAAAAACGACACTATTGTTTTTGAACAAAAGTTTTATAATTATTTTGCTTATGATGATGGAACTCCGGAATCGGGTTATACGGTTATCAATGCTTATTCTGACAGAACGGCAATGGCAATGGGATTTAAATTGCATCAAGACGATACTTTAAGAGCTATAGCAATGTATATCAATCATGTGTTGAATAATAAGAATGATTTTCAATTTACATTAAGCGTATGGGCTGACAGCAGTAATTATCCGGGAAAACTTATTTATCATAAGGTAATTAATCAAGAATACAGTAACGAATTATACGGACTTCAACATTATTATTTATCGGAACCTGTTCCGATTTCCGGAAAATTTTACATCGGTTATCAAATTGAAACTAAAAACTATTTAAATGTAGGCTTTGACCAAAACTGCAATGCTTCTGCACATGTGTATTATAAAACGGGCAAGTATTGGGAAAAAAGTTTTTTGGCGGGAACACCAATGCTGCGACCTTATATTGGGAATGCATGGGAACCGGTAGCAATCAATGATATAGAAGAAACGAGGTTAGATGTACGGATATATCCTAATCCTGCAAATGATAAAATACAAATTAATTTGTCGGACCCAATGCAAGGCAATGATTTACGGATAGAAATTTATAGCCTAAATGGACAAAAAGTATACAATGGAAATTTCACAAACAATATAGATGTGTCAAATTTGAAATCAGGGTTTTATATATTAAAAACTCATAATACGAAAACCAAAGAGATACGTCATTTTAAATTTATTATTCAACGTTAAAACACTGTAGAGCTTATGTTAAATATTATACTTTTTGGACCTCCCGGTTCAGGGAAAGGAACACAATCAAAATTATTATTACAAAAATATAATTTAGAATATATTTCTACAGGAGAAATATTACGAGAACAAATTGCTAATAAAACTCCTATAGGAAAAGAAGTAAAAGCACTTATCGATAAAGGAAATTTGGTTCCCGATGAATTAGTGGTAGAACTTTTAGAGGAAAAATTAAAAGAAAATAAAGATGTCAGTGGTTTTTTATTCGATGGTTTTCCTCGCACATTGGTGCAAGCCTATATCTTAGAAGGACTTTTATTAAAATTAAACACTTCGTTAAATACTGTTATTTCGTTAGAAGTAGATAGCGACGAATTGACAAAACGTTTACTAAACAGAGCACATATCGAAGGACGAAGCGATGACAATAAAAGAGTGATAGAGGAACGTTTTCGCGAATACAATCAAAAAACCTTGCCCGTTATTGAGTTTTATAAAAGCAGAAATATGTTTACGTCTATCAATGGAATGGGAACACAAAACGAGGTGTTTGCACGTGTAGAAAACGTAATTGACAGCGTAGTTAAAAAAGTATCGTATAATGTAGTATTAATAGGACGTCCCGGAGCAGGAAAAGGAACTCAAGGAGAAATCTTTGCTAAAAAACACAATTTTCATTATATCTCTACGGGAGAGCTTCTACTAGCTGAAATAAATAAAAATTCGGCTATAGGAAAAACCGTAAAATCTTTGTATTCAAATGGAATTAGTGTTCCTGACGAGTTGATAATTAAGTTGGTAGAAGAAGAAATGGCAAAACACAATAAAAATAGAGGCTATATTTTTAAAGGTTTTCCACGCACTCTCATTCAAACTTATATATTAGAAGGAATGTTGCGAAGAATGAACAATTCTATTTCTTTGGTAGTGTATTTAGATGTTCCTATGTTGCACTGTTTTAAGCGATTATCAAGGCGTGCTCAAACCGACGATGCTCGTCCTTACGATTTAACAACCGACTTGATTATAGGACGAATGGAAGAATTTGAAACAAAAATCAATCCTGTTATAAAATATTTTAAAAGTAAAAATAAATTAGTCCGCCTTAACGGATTAGGAACTCAAGAAGAAATCGCTGAACAATTAGATGAAATTTTAGTTAATTCATTGAAAAAAATCATTTAAGATTAAGAGTTTTTAAAACAAAACACGATAAAGAATGTTATATAAATAAGATTGATAATAATAAAAATGAAAGAAGTAAGCGATTTTTCAGTTCAAAAAATAGAGCATTATCAAGACAATGATTTCATGCTTTATGTCAATCCTATTAATAAAAAACTCAATCAAGGGAAACCCGGTCAATTTGTCAATATTTTGGTAGAAGGCTCGCCGACAACCATGTTAAGACGTCCCATATCCATTTGCGATGTCAATGCAGAAACAAATACATTATTATTGTATATTAAACAAGTAGGCGACGGAACACGTCAATTAGCTCAACTCAAAAAAGGCGATAACATCAACATCGTTTATCCTCTTGGAAATGGATTCACGACCGATAATGTTAAAAATCCTTTACTCGTTGGTGGCGGAACAGGCATAGCACCTATGATTTATTTAAACAAAGAATTGAATAAGAAAGGAATTAAACCTCATGTCTTATTAGGAGCCAGAACATCACAGGCATTGAGTTTAAAAAACATGTTTTCATCTATTGCTCATCTACATATCACTACCGACGATGGCAGCGAAGGAACAAAAGGAGTAGTTATAAATCATCCTATTTTTAAAGAAATAACTACTTTTGATTATATATACACTTGCGGTCCGAATGCAATGATGCAAGCAGTGGCAAGTATAGCACAAAAAAACAATATTCCATGTGAAGTTTCGTTGGAAAATACGATGGCATGTGGAATAGGAGTTTGTCTTTGTTGTGTAACATCAACAACGACAGGTAATCGTTGTGTATGCACCGAAGGACCGGTTTTTTTAAGTACGGAATTAACGAATTTTTTAATAAATTAAATTACTAGTATTATGTTAACAACACTTTTGATTATTTTAGGTATTATTGTTTTATTGGTTATTTGGATTATAGCCATTTACAATGGAATGGTAAAAATGAGAAACACTGTCGATAAAGAATGGCGAAATATCGATGTACAGTTAGAACGTCGTTATGATTTAATTCCCAATCTAATAGAGACAGTAAAAGGTTATGCAAAACACGAACAAGAAACTTTTGCTCGCATCACTGAGTATCGTTCTGCAGCTATGGGAGCAAAAACGGTATCTGAAAAAGCTGCGGCTAACGGACAATTATCAAGTGCTTTATCGGGCTTAAGAGTTCAGTTGGAAGCTTATCCCGATTTAAAAGCAAATACGAACTTCTTGAATTTACAAGAAGAGTTAGCTTCTACCGAAAACAAAATTTCTTTTTCAAGAAGTATTTATAACGAAGTTGTTACTAATTACAACAATAAAATACAAATATTTCCCAATAATATATTTGCCGGAATATTTAATTTTAAAAACAGAGACTTATTTGAAATTAGTACTCAAGAAGCAAAATCTGCACCCAAAGTATCGTTTTAAAACACAATCATTATGTATGATTTAATTAAAAATAACCAACGAAAATCGTGGCTTGTTTTTATCGGCATGGGATTATTGCTGATAAGTTTAGGCGGAATTCTTGGTTATGTCTTTATGCCTTATGATTATCAGGGCGTTATTACGGGGGTTTTTATTGCCATTATTATTTGGGTCATACAAACTTTCATTGCATTTTTAGGCGGCGACAAGATTATTTTAAACATGGCAAATGCAAAAGCAATTTCGTATGATGATGATAGAGAGCTTTATAATATAGTTGAAGAGTTATCAATAGCAAGCGGATTGCCTATGCCAAAAGTTTACGTAATCGAAACACCTGCTATGAATGCTTTTGCTACGGGAATGAATCCGAAAAAAAGTATTGTAGCTATTACTACAGGCTTACGCGAACGATTGACCCGTCAAGAGATACAAGCAGTGATGGCACACGAAATGTCTCATATTTATAATCGAGATGTTAGATTTATGACTTTTGCCAGTATTATGTTGGGAACAATAGTTATTATTTCGGAAATAGCTTTACGTTCTATGGTTTGGGGCGGAGGCAGTAGCAGTAGGAGTTCCGGTAGCAGTTCGGGAGGAAAAGGCGGAGGCGGAGGAATTGCACAGATTTTAGTGCTTGTAGTAGTAGTAGCTTTGGCGATATTGGCACCGATATTGGCTCGTATGTTTTATTTTTCTTTATCACGTAAAAGAGAGTACCTTGCCGATGCTACTTCTGTTAATTTTACCCGCGATCCGGTGAGCTTAGCCAATGCTTTGGAAAAAATATCGGGCGATAATGTTGTTTTTGATCCGGGAAAAATGACTGCTGCAATGTGTATTAATAAACCACGAATAAAAGAGCATAAAGAAAACTTAACGTCAACACATCCCCCTATTCAAAAACGCATAGCTATTTTAAGAGCTATGTCAATGGGAACGGACTATAATACGTATACAAAAGTATATGCAAGTATTATGGGAAAAGACGATTTGCCAAAAAGTAAAAAATAAATAGTGGTTTTTCAATTACCTGAAGAAATTGTTTTCCCAAAACCCGAATTAGCAGACCCTGACGGTTTGCTTGCTATTGGAGGCGATTTGTCGCCACAACGCTTATTGACAGCTTATTCTATAGGAATATTTCCTTGGTCTTCTGAAGGAGAACCTATCCTATGGTGGTCTTTGCCTCAACGTTTGATACTATTTCCCGATAAAGCAAAATTTTCTAAAAGTTTATTACAACGTATTAAGAAGCAAGAATTTGAAATACGCGTAGATACTAATTTTCAGAAAGTAATAGAAAATTGTGCTTCCGTGAATCGTAAAAATCAAAAAAGAGGAACGTGGATAACTTCCGATATGATTGATGCTTATATTCATTTGCATGAATTGGGTTTTGCGCATTCTTTTGAAACTTATAAAAATAACGAATTGGTCGGGGGACTTTATGGCTTATCATTGGGCAAAATGTTTGCCGGCGAATCGATGTTTTATTTGCAGAGAGACGCTTCTAAAGTAGCTTATTATTATTTACTGCAATTTGCTCTTAGACATCAGTTTCACTTTATCGACTGTCAGCAAGTTACCTCTCATATGAAAAGTTTTGGTGCAAGTGTTGTAAAAAGGCGTACATTTCAAAAATTATTGGAAAAAAGTCTTATGTTTCAAACCATGATAGGGAAATGGGAGTTATGAAAAAAAAACGAATACTGTCGTTTCCTGAAAAAAGTTGACGTAAATGTTAAAATGGGGAAATAAAGTCTTTAAAGCTTAGTCCCTCTTGGTCTTTTTCGGAAACAATGGGGTTGGAAGTATTCCAATTGATATTCAAATCTTTATCATTCCACAGCAAGGTGGCTTCGGCGTTTTTATTGTAGTAATTGTTTACTTTATAATGTAAGATGGTATGGTCTTCCAATGCGACAAATCCATGAGCAAAACCTTCCGGTATCCAAAACATGGTGTTTTCTTTTGCGTTTAATTCTATCATTACGTGTTTGCCGTAAAAGGGAGATGATTTCCTAATATCAACGGCAACATCTAAAGCCGAACCGACAACGACGCGTACTAATTTTCCTTGAGCAAAAGGAGGTTGTTGAAAATGCAATCCTCTCATTACGTTTTTATGAGATATTGATTGATTGTCTTGTACAAAATCGGCATAAAAGCCTTTTGTTTCCAATGTTTTTTTATTATAGGATTCAAAAAACGAACCTCTATTATCCCTAAAAACAGTGGGTTGAATTATTAATAAATCAGGAATTTCGATAGGGATGATTTTCATTGTTGTTATTTATTAATAATTCTTCTTATTCTTCGATAAAATCGAATTTTTTCTAATTTTTGAAGCAAAGAAGATTTTTTCGGACTATCATCATAAGTTTCACCGTAGCTATATCCATAAGAACCGTAAGAACCGTAACCGCCATAATAATAATTGCTGTATCTATATCTACCATAGGTATATCCATAACCTTTATTGCCGGTTGACGATAGATTAAAATCGTTTAATACAAAAGATAAATTATTGACGTTGCAATTTTTCTTTAAATTTTCCATCGAATGAATAAATGGACGATAGGAATACATTGACCGTAATATATAGATAGGATAATCTGCTAATTGTAGTGTAGTCATAGCGTCGGCTAAAATACCGATTGGAGGATTATCAATAACGATATAATCAAAATGATTTTTTAATTCGTTTAGTAAAGACACCATTCTTTTTGATAAAATTAATTCAGAGGGATTGGGAGGAATATTTCCTGCAGTAATAAAAAGAAGATTTTTTAATCTACTTTCTTTGATACACTCTTGCCATGTATGTGTTCCTGCCAAAATATTACTCATTCCTTTGGTGTTTGTTACAGAACCTTCAGCACTATTAAATGCTTTGTGAATTTTAGGTTTTCTCATATCTAAATCCAATACTATTACTTTTTTCCCTGAGAAAGCAATGATAGCAGCAAGATTGATTGCTACAAAGGTTTTTCCTTCGCTGGGAATAGTAGAGGTGATAGATATGATTTTTGGACCTTCTTCATTATTGATAAATTGTAGATTGGTTCGTAATTTACGCATAGCCTCTGCGATAGCTGACTTTGGATGCTTATCTACAACCATTTGAGATGTTTCTAAGTGTTTGTTTGTGTACGAAGGAACTATGCCTAAAAAGGGTATTTCCGTATAATTAATAATATCTTGCGGATCATGTATTTCGTTGAAAAATAGATATTTTAAAAATAAAAATCCAAAACCAATACCTAAAGCAATGATAATAGTAATCAAAAAAGTCATGTTGCGTTTAGGAAAAATCGGCGAGAGAGCAGAGCTTGCGTTTTCTAATACGATATAAGGAGATGTTACACCTGCTCGAATAATGGAATGTGAAATTTTAGCTTCTAACAATTTATTATAAGAAATTCGACTTACTTCTGTTAAGTTTTGTAATTTCTTAAGTTCCATCATTGTCGAATAATCTTGTTGTGTGTATAATGAGCCTTGATACAAATTGATATTTTCGATAAGCTTGGTTTTATCTTTCAGTAAATTGTCTAATGTAACTTTTACTGCTTCTTGTATTAATTTTTTCTGCGTTTCGATACGAGAATCTATTTGTTTGATTTTTCCACTATTAAGTGTATAATTATACAAAAGTGTTTCTTTTTCTATTAGTAAAGCTTGTAAGTTTTCGAGGGTTGCATTGAGGGATTTTTGAAAATCGCTACCGATTATTTGTGCTAATAAAAAATAAATATCAATATCTTCCCCTTCTAAATCCTTTTTTAAGGTGGTTAAAATATTGTTCAACACACGTTCATTTTGTTCAATAACAGCTAATTCTTCTTCTGCTTTTTCTAACTCGGGCTGAATTTTCTCAATGTTTAAAAGATAAAGCTCTATTTGGTCAATGTTGTTTTCTTTTTTATAGTCGTCTAATGCTTTTTCGCTACGATGCACTTCTTCTTCCCAGAAAATCAATTGTTCATCAATGTATTTCAAAATATTTGTATAGCTTTCCTGTTCTTTTTCCAAATAAAATTTTTGAAATTCTCTTGTAATAGCATTGACAATAATACTTGCTTTGTTAGGACAAGTGTGTTTGAGAGTAATCGTAAAACTTCCCGATTCTTCAGGATCCGGAACAACACTTAGGCTGCGGATGTATTTTTTATTTTTTGATACAGTATCAGGAACGACAATATAATAAGATTGAGCGATTAAATTTTGATAAGGTTCATTTATTGTTAATTGAAATTGAATGTCGGGAGTAGTATAAATAGTATTAGGTTTAAAATTAAAAGAATATTTAAAAGTTTTATCATTTAATTCATAGCTAATTTCTCCTTTTTTTTCTTTTAAAAAAGTAATGTCAATGGGTTTATTGTGTAATTGTGGATGCAATGAATTGATTTTTATTTCAAAAGGTCTATCAGGGAACATTTCTACTTCTCTAATGATTTTTTTGCGATGATAATCAACATCTAAGGGAAGACTATCTAAAACTTTATTTAAAAATATGGGGGAAGTAATAAAATTTACACTTTTTAAAGTGCTGTTTTCTCCTGTATTTCTTGTAATAACTCCACTAAAGGCTCTTTTTAAAATATCTTCGTTGTTGTTTTTATCTTCCTGAATGACAGCTTTTGCTTGATAAACACTGGGTGTAAAGCGTAAATAAAGAAAAGAAATCGTAAGAGCAATAAGTAGTAGAGCCGGTAATACATACCAATATCTTTTTAAAACAATAAAAATTATTTTAAAATTTATCTCTTCGTTATTTATATTTGAAATTTGCTTTTTCATGAATATTTATTTCATAAACAATTGTAAAACCAATAGAATGGTATTCGTTAAAGAAAGATAAGGGTTAAATTCTTTCATAAATTGAGTAAGTACTTTTGCCGGTTCTACGTAAATTATATCGTTAGCTTGTAATACCAAATCTGCCTTTTTAAGTCCGTCAACTGATGATAAATCAATTTGATAAATTGTAGGATTTTTTAAATCTCCTCTTATCAGTTTGATTTTGTAGGCTTTCCCATCATGAATTCCACCTGCTAATGCCAAGGCTTCGATTAAGGTAGTATTATTATTTACTAAATTAATTACTTTTGCCGTGCCGCCACTTCCTCCCGGAAAAACGGTAACTCTTTTATTCATTACTTGTAGCTTAACCATTGGATTGTTAAGATATTGAGAGTATTTCTCCTCTAAGAAAATCGTTGCTTCACGTAATGTCATGCTGTCTATTTTCACATAGCCGAGATAAGGAAGTTTAATCAATCCGTCGTATTCTACTAAAAATTCAATTCCCGTATTGGGATTCGTAGAGGTAGTCATAGTGCGGACATCAGCCATTGAAAACATGTCTAAAAAATCTTCTCCGTTTTGATAGTAAACATTGATTTTTAGAACATCATTGGGGGCAATTTTATATTCTTGCGGCTCTTTTTCTTGTGGAAATGATGATATTTGTTCTTTTGAAGTTACTTTTAACATACGTGATGGCAAAAAAACTTTGCACGATGATAAGAACATTGATAACAAAAGAAAATAAAAAATGTATTTTTTCATGCGTCTTTTTTTTCTAATTTTTTAGATAAAGAAAATTTAATAATAGATAAAATCATGTATGTCAATATAATAAACGGAACAGCTTTAAAATAAAAACAAATTAACAATAATATACTTAAACATATGAGTATATAACGGAAAAGATTGTCTTTTAGTTTCAAATTTTTAAATTTTAATGAAAATAAAGGAAGATTGGAAACCATAAGATAACATAATGCAATTATTACAGTGCTAATGATAATGATAGAATAATGAAAAAACGGGAAAAAAGGCAATGATATCAATACAAATGCGGCTGCCGGAGTAGGTAATCCTCTAAAGTTCTCGCTTTGTTGTGTATCAATGTTGAATTTTGCTAGACGATAGGCTGCAAAACACACATAAAGTAAAGGGAATAATAAAAATAAAAAATTCACTCCAAACAATTCATTTGTTTGAAAATTAATGTTTTGCTGATAAAATCGATAAACGATAATAGCGGGTGCTACTCCAAAAGAGACGACATCGGCAAGCGAGTCCAATTCTTTGCCTATAGTTGATTTTACACGGAGTAAGCGTGCTGCCAAACCGTCAAAAAAATCGAAAAAAGATGCCAATACAACCATCATAGCGGCGATAGCTAATTTATTATTTTGGAATGCAATGACAATAGCTGTAACTCCTGTGGATAAATTAAGTAAAGTAATAATATTAGGTATCTGTTTTTTCATTAATCGAATAAAGAATTATTAATGATATCGGTTCTTTTGATATTTAAATGAGAATAAGCTAAATCGGTAGCTTCTCTACCTCTTGGGGTACGAACAAGAAATCCTTCTTGTATTAAAAAGGGTTCGTACACTTCTTCGATAGTGCCGGCATCTTCGGCTACAGCCGTTGCAATAGTGGAAATGCCTACCGGTCCACCTTTAAACTTTTGAATAATGGTCAACAAAATTTTATTGTCCATTTCATCAAGTCCATACATGTCTACGTTTAAGGCTGCTAATCCGTATTTGGCTATTTCTAAGTCAATCATTCCTTTGCCTTTTATTTGAGCAAAGTCTCTGATTCTTCTTAATAAAAGATTGGCTATACGAGGTGTTCCTCGGCTACGTCGTGCAATTTCGTGAGCAGCACTTTCATCAATTTCTATTTTTAAAATCGTTGCCGAGCGTGCAATGATTTTTTCCAAAGTAGAAGTTTCGTAGTAATTAAGACGTAAATTAATGCCGAAGCGAGAACGTAAAGGTGCTGTTAACAATCCTGAACGGGTAGTAGCACCCACTAATGTAAATTGGTTTAATCCGATTTGCACATTGCGGGCATTGGGTCCCGATTCTATCAAAATGTCGATTTTATAATCTTCCATTGCAGAATAGAGATACTCTTCGACGACCGGCGATAGCCGATGAATTTCGTCAATAAACAACACATCATTGGTTTCTAAATTGGTAAGTAATCCTGCTAAATCACCAGGTTTATCAATAACAGGACCCGAAGTAACGCGTACATTGACGCCCATTTCGTTAGCAATGATATGAGATAAAGTAGTTTTCCCAAGTCCCGGAGGTCCATGTAATAGCACATGGTCTAAAGATTCGCCTCTTTGCTTGGCTGCATGTACAAAAATTTTTAAATTTTCAACCACTTTTTCTTGTCCGAAAAACTCTCGAAAATCGGAAGGACGTATTACCTTTTCTATTTCTTTATCAGAAAGATTGAGATTGTCGGAAGAAGGATTTAAATGCGGATTTAACATAATTTTTATACCAATATTTATATCCTTGCAAAAATAAAATAAAAAGCAATACAAACAAGCGATTATTGTGAATTTTATTTTTTACAAACTTGTACATTATATTTTATTATTAATTGAAACAAATAAAAGTATATTTTTGCATACGAGAAAGGAAAAAGGGTTGCAAAAATTTTTGTCGATTAGTAATAAAAAAATATTTTCAATATATTGTTCAGACTAAATGTATTTTTATATACATTTGTAAAAAAATAAAAAATATTAATTAAATTTAAAAAAAATGAATAAAATGCTTAAAAATCACTCGAAAAGAATAATGAAAAATGGAGTATTAGTGCTTAATTTTGCGGTTGTAATGCTATTAATAAGTTGCAACAAATACGATAAAATACCTGTGGTAGGTAAATGGGAATGCGATATTAAAGAATTAAGAGGCTTAGCTGTCGATTCTTGTAAAGAGACTTTACTGTTTAATTCAGGAGCTGATTATACTTATGTTCAAGATTTTTTTGAACGCAAAGACGGAAAATGGGATAAATGGCAAGTGAAAGGAAATTTTGAAAGAAAGCACAATAAAATTACTTTTTCCAATAGAGTAAAAGATGGGACGCATCCGCAAGCCGACATTACTTATAAATATGAATTAATAGAAAATCAAACGCTGACACTTATCGTAGAAGGCGAAGGCTATCCTGATGATAGAAAGGTTTATAAAAGAATAAATTAAGAAATAAAAAATAAATAACAATGCAAGGATTTTACAGAAGAGGTAAAATTCTTTTTTATTTTAGATAAGAGGATAAATAATGTGCCGTATATCCTTTTCCTTTTTTTACGATGTCTTCGGGAGTTCCTTCTGCAATAATTTTTCCCCCTTTGCTTCCACCTTCGGGACCTAAATCAATTACCCAATCGGCAACTTTTATGACGTCCATATTATGTTCAATCACAATAATAGTATTCCCTTTGTCTACCAATTGATTTAGCACGTCTAATAGCATCCTTATATCTTCAAAATGCAGTCCTGTAGTTGGTTCGTCTAAAATATAAAGAGTTTTCCCCGTATCTTTTTTACATAATTCGGCAGACAGTTTTATGCGTTGTGCTTCTCCGCCCGAAAGTGTGGTAGAGGCTTGTCCTAAACTTAAATAACCTAAGCCCACTTTTTCCATTATTTCTAATTTGGAACGAATAGCAGGAATACCCTCAAAAAAGGCAATGGAGTCGCTAATGTTCATTTCCAATATATCGCTGATAGACTTTCCTTTATATCGAATTTCAAGCGTTTCACGATTATAACGTTTTCCATTGCATGTTTCGCAATGTACGTACACATCGGGCAAAAAACTCATCTCGATGGTGCGGACACCACTTCCTCGACACACATCGCATCGTCCGCCTTTTACGTTAAAAGAAAAACGTCCTGCTTGATAGTTGCGAATTTTAGATTCCGGCAAAGAAGCGTATAATTTTCTTATATCGTCGAAAACGCCAATATAAGTTACAGGATTGGAACGCGGCGTGCGACCTATAGGTTGTTGGTTGATTTCCATAACTTTATCTACATTTTCTAATCCTGTAATTTCTTTATAACAAAGAGGTTTTTTTTCGGAACGATAAATATGCTTATTTAAAATAGGATAGAGTGTAGCATTGACAAGCGAAGATTTTCCGCTTCCCGAAACTCCCGTTACACAAATTAGTTTTCCTAAAGGAAAATTGACGGTAATGTTTTTCAAATTATGACCGCTTGCTCCTTTTAGTGTAATCGTATTTCCTGTCCCTTTGCGTCGTTTAGCAGGAACTTGGATTGTTTTTCTTCCTGTCAGATAATCGGCAGTGAGTGAATCGGAAGTTAAAATATCTTTGTAACTTCCTTTTGCTACCACATAGCCGCCTCCGTTGCCGGCATGTGGACCCATATCTACAATGAAGTCAGCGTTTTGCATCGTATCCAAATCATGTTCAACTACAATCACTGAATTGCCTGCATCGCGAAGGTTTTTTAATGATGAGATAAGTCGTTGATTGTCGCGTTGATGAAGACCTATGCTTGGTTCATCTAAAATATACAACACATTGACAAGTTGAGAGCCGATTTGTGTTGCCAATCGGATGCGTTGTGCTTCTCCTCCCGATAGACTTTGAGACGAACGGTTTAGGCTTAAATAATCAATTCCTAAATTGAGAAGAAACTGTAGCCTTGTTTTAATTTCACGAACAATTTCGTGAGCAATAATTTGTTTTTTTTCGTCTAAATAATCGTTAATGTGTTGAATCCATTCATTTAAAACACTTATATCCCACGATGATAATTCTGCTATGTTTTTTCCGCCGATTAAGAAATACAAAACTTCTTTTTTTAATCGGCTACCGTTGCATACATCGCAAGTTTTGGTGTGCATAAACTGTTGTGCCCATTTACGAATATTGGCAGGTGCATCTTCTGTGTTTTGTGCAAGTATAAAATTAATAATTCCCTCATAATTATTTGAATAGGTATAAGTATTAGAGGTATCATTTTTAATCATAATGGGTTTGTCGCTACCGTAAAAAATTACATTTAAAGCCTCTTCCGGAATTTGTTCGATAGGGGTGTCGAGGGTAAAATGGTATTGCATGGCAATTCCTTCAATTTGTTTAAATATCCAATTGGCTTTATAAACGCCTATAGGAATAATGCCTCCATTGCGAATTGATTTGCGAGGGTCGCTTATTTTATTAATGTCCGTTTCAGTAATCTCTCCCAATCCATTGCAGTGAGGACAAGAACCATAAGGTGAATTAAACGAGAATGTATTGGGTTCCGGTTCGGGATAAGAAATGCCCGTTGTAGGACACATCAGAAAACGACTATATATTTTAGGAACAGCTTGTTTGTCTTCTAATACCATTAGAACGCCTTTGCCGTATTTCATGGCTACTTCAATGGATTTCATTAAGCGATTGTGATTGCTTCCTTTAACGACTAAACTATCAACAACAACTTCTATATCGTGGGTTTTATAACGATCAACTTGCATGCGATATGTAATTTCTTTGATTTCGCCGTCAATACGAGCTTGGATAAAACCCCATTTGAGTATTTGTTGAAAAACTTCTCTATAATGTCCTTTCCTTCCTCTAATAATAGGAGCTAAAATGTAAATAATTTTGTTATTATAATTCTTTTCAATAAGTTCGCTTATTTGTTTTTCGCTATAGCGAATCATGGGTTCTTTGGTATTGTAAGAATAGGCAGTAGAAACTCGTGCATACAATAGACGCAAGAAATCATAAATTTCGGTAATGGTTCCTACCGTTGAACGCGGACTACGATTCACTGTTTTTTGTTCAATAGAAATAACAGGACTTAAGCCGGTTATTTTATCTACCTCAGGGCGAGCCATTTCGCCTATAAAACGCCGTGCATAAGAAGAAAATGTTTCCATATAGCGTCTTTGACCTTCGGCATAAATAGTGTCGAAGGCAAGAGAAGATTTTCCCGAACCCGATAAGCCTGTGATGACAACAAATTGATTGCGTGGAATAATTAAATTAATATTCTTTAAATTGTTTTTTTTCGCTCCCCAAATTTCTAAATTCTCTTCTCTTATTGACATTTTTTTCAGTATAGCAGATACAATTTAAATTAAAAAACTCTATATGGTATTGATTTATTATAAATAATACAAATATTAATTGAATTACAAAAATAGAAAAAAAACAGATAAAGCAATCTATGTTTAAGTATCTTTATAAAAGCCATTGTTGTAAACTAAGTGAATTTTTGGAAAACAAAAAAGAAGTACTTGACAATAAAGAGACAAAAATTCCAATAATTCCTAGAAAAAGAGAAATAAATCCTATAGCAATCAATAAATGACGTGGCATTATAGAAAACTAATAAAAGCGATAATCAAACAAAAATATACACAAATATTACGAGCCAAATACCATCTTATCATAAATTGATCGATTCCTGCTTTTTCGATAGCATTCCATTGTTCCATAGGTCCCATCCAAAATCGTTTACGGTATTTTTTTTCAGGATGTAAAACGTATTGGAACAGTAAGTAAAACAATAGAATAGAAAAGGGGAGTAGACAAAAAACGAATCCGTAATAAGGGTTAAGATATTCTTTAATAATGCCGTAGGTTAAAATAAGATAAGGAAATATGCTTAGCAAAAAAGCAACAGCCAACATTAATGATTGTTTTTTCAGCACTACAGCTAAAGTTCTTTTTCTTATACTTTTATCAGCTTCGATATCCATTATAGAATGAGAAAATAAAATATTGCATACTAAACTTCCTATTATCAAAGAAACAATCAATATAGCTGGTGAAAAAGAACCGCTTGCTGAAAAATATACTCCTAACATGAGCAATGGACCAAAAATAAAACCTATGATAATTTCCCCTAAACCGTGATAACTCAAAGAAAATGGGAAACCGGCATAAGAAATGCTGAAAAATCCCGTAATAAGCACAAAATAAAGTATAATGATTCCTCTATAAGCAAAAATAATACCGGCACATATACTTCCTAATAAAAATAAAAGAAGAATGGCTTTTATTAATTGTTTTTTTGTAACAGAGTTAGTTATTAGGTAGTTACACTTTCCTTTTCGAATAGGAGATACGGTCGGAAGATTTTGTTGGGATATGAGTACTTTGTTTTTACGATAGTCAAAGTAATCGTCAGTCAGATTAGCAGCTAAATGTACGAAAGCTACTCCAATGAATGCAATAATAGCAAGTTGCCATGAAAATGAATCGGTTTGCATTGCCATGCAAATTGCCAATAAAGCAGGCAACAGACTTTGAGGCAATGCTATATAGCGTGCATTGTGTAACCAAAATCGTATTGTTCTTATCATAAAAAATAAAAGCACCATTAGTTTTCACTAATGATGCTTTATTAAGTGAACTAAATGCAGCCTATTTACAATCAAGTCCAGTTTTTACACCATTTACTTCTACAATGGTTGACATTTCTGAACATTTTTTTAAGTCTTCAGGTAATTCATATTCTGTTTTTTCGCCTGCAAAGCCTCCTACATAAGGAGTACAGATACATGTTTTTTTACAAGCACTGAAACTGATTACTGTTGCTATTGCAGCTGCAATTAAAACTAATTTTTTCATATTCGATTACTGTTTAAATTAATGATTATTTATGTTTATTTAATGATTGCAAAATTACACTTTTTATTGTAAAAAGCCAAAAAAATATGATAATTTTTTTATTTATCATTTAATCAGTTGGCTAAAATGTGAAAACAAACTTTATCTAAGATTATTAGAAAAAATATTATAAATAATTCCTATTGAATTAAGTGTGATTATGGAAGCATTTTTATAAAAATGGAAGTAAAACAAAAAAATCTAGTCATAATGTATTGAACTATTGCTGTCCAAAAAAGACAATACAACTTTGTTTTGATAAATTATCAATTTTTTAAAAAATTTACCGAAATTTCAATAACTTTATTGTAAAAATAGAGATAGAATTATTCGCAAATATCTCCTGTTTTTTTCCCTGTAGCAGGGTCGGTGGTGTAAGAACTTAAATCTTCGCATTTAACTCCAATTTCTACGGGTTGGTCGAAATTAGATTTGACAACATCATCTTCAACTTCTTTGCATTTGCAAGTTTTTACACAAGAAGTAAATATAGCAACTGCTATTGTTAATACAGCACCGATTAAAATAAATTTTCTCATATATTTATGTTTTTTTTAATTTAAAATCGTATGAAACTTGCATGCTTTATAATCATCTACTTGTGTGTCAGAATTAGTTTAGGATGTTCGTTTCATAATAGTAAAAACTTTTTTATATAATTTCTTAGCAAAAGTATAAAAAAAATCATTGCAGTTTGAAAAAAAGAATTTTTTATTCGTGAATTTTAGGTAATCGGTAAATTTAAAGGTTTTTTGTAAGATTGAACTAATTCTTAATCTGATAAGGAATAGCTATGCAATATTAATAAAACATCGGAAATTTTTTTTCTACAAATAGTAAAAAAAAAGGATTTTCATAATAAAAAATGAGTAATTTTGCGAAATAACTTTAGATTATTAATAATATGGAAACATGGTGGTCATCAATGGATATTATGCAGCAAATTGCATGGGCGATAGCTATTTCAACAAGTTTGATATTTATAGTACAAATGATTATGACTTTTGTTGGAATGGATTCTAATGTTGATTTTTCCGCAGAAGTAGGCGATTCGTCTGTAACAGAATTAACGTCAACTCCTTTTCAGTTGTTTACGTTTCGTAATTTCATTAATTTCTTTTTAGGTTTTAGTTGGTCATACATTGTTTTTGACGGATTAATAGATAGTAAATTTTGGGTAATTCTTATTTCCGTATTTGTCGGTATTTTTTTGGTACTTGGGGTTATGTTTATTTTTTATGGATTAAGCAAAATGGTTGAAAGTGGGAATATCAGTATCCATCAATCTGTTGGATTGACAGCTACTGTTTATATTCCTATTCAGGGAAATATGGAAGGCAAAGGTAAAGTTCAGGTAAGCATTCAAAATAGTGTAAGAGAATACGATGCCATTACAAAAGGCGAAGCGTTAAAAACGGGAACCATTGTTAAAATCAAAGAAGTAGTAGAGGGAAATATATTGTGTGTAGAAAAATTATAAAAATCATTAAATAAAAATATTATGTTAGTTTTTTTAGTTATCGTTGTTGTAGCGGTTTTTTTCATAACGTTTGCTGCTATTTTAAGTAGATACAAACGTTGCCCTTCGGATAAAATATTGGTTGTTTATGGGAAAATAGGGAAAGATGCTAACGGAGCACATAGTTCCGGAAAATGTATTCATGGCGGTGCGGCATTTATATGGCCCGTATTTCAAAACTATGCTTTTTTGGATTTAACACCCATTTCTATTGAGTGTAATTTAACCAATGCATTGAGTCGTCAGAACATTCGTGTTGATGTTCCTTGTAGTTTTACGGTAGGTATTTCTACTGAACCCGATAATATGAACAATGCGGCAGAACGTTTATTAGGTATGAGGTCGGAACAAATACAAGAATTGGCAAAAGACATTCTGTTTGGACAGTTGCGTTTAGTGATTGCTACCATGGACATAGAAGAAATCAATGCCGATAGGGATAAGTTCCTTATTAATATCAGTCAAAATGTGGAGCAAGAAATGCGAAAAATAGGCTTAAAGCTTATCAATGTTAACGTTACAGACATTCGAGACGAGTCGGGATATATCGAAGCATTGGGAAAAGAAGCAGCAGCAAAAGCGATTAACGAAGCTAAAAAGAGTGTTGCCGAACAAGAACGTTTCGGTGAAATCGGAAAAGCGGAGGCTGATAGAGATAAAGACATTCGGATTGCAGAAACGGAGAGAGACACACGTATTCGTACTGCCGATGCGAATGCAACGGCGGTTTCGGGTGAAAATCAAGCAAAAATAGTCATTGCTAATTCGGATGCCGACCGTCGCGAGCGAGAAGCCGAAGCGATGAAAAAAGCCGTAGCAGCCGAAAAAGTACAACAAGCAAAGGCTTTGAAAGAAGCTTATGAAGCTGAAAAACAAGCTGAAATGGCACGTGCAGAAAGAGAAAAAGCAACTCAAAAAGCCAATATTGTTGTTACGGCAGAAATAGAAAAAGAAAAAGCAATTATCGATGCCGAAGCTGAAGCGGAAACGTATCGCCGCAAAGCAAGAGGTGAAGCGGATGCGATTTTTGCAAAAATGGAAGCAGAAGGAAAGGGTATTTACGAAATTCTTTCAAAACAAGCTGAAGGTTATAAGCAATTAGTGCAAGCTGCCGGTGGAGACACTAAAAATGCAGTTACTTATTTGATTGCCGAAAAACTTCCTGAATTAGTTAAAACACAAGTCGAAGCAATACGTAATCTCAAGATAGACAAGATAATGGTATGGGATGGCAACAATGCCAAAGGAGAAAAAACCACCACAGCCAATTTTGTGTCGGGATTAATGAATTCGGTTCCGCCTCTCAATGATTTATTCAATATGGCAGGAATGAAATTACCTGATTATCTTGGAAAAGAAAATAATAAAGAGGGAATAAAAGATGAAGCTGATACGCTAAAAAAGGAAACTAAAAAGCTTGACGAAAAAGCAAATAAAAATCAAGAGAAATAATTTTTATGGGGCTTAAATTATTTGTTATTGGGTGTGGTTCGGCTACTCCCATGGAAAGTCGTATTTCCAGTGCCTTTGCTTTAAAAAGAGAAACCGATTTTTTCTTAATTGATTGCAGCGAAGGAACTCAAATGCGATTAAAAAATATGGGAATTCGCATGCAAAAAATCAGTCGCATTTTCATTTCCCATTTGCATGGCGATCACTATTTTGGATTAGTATGTTTGCTCTCAACATTTCATTTGTTCGGCAGAAAAACCCCCGTTCATATTTATGCCCATAAAATGTTAAAAGAAATTATTGATATTCAAATGAAAGCGGGTAATACAACTTTGTGTTATCCCTTAGTTTTTCATGAAATAAAAGAAAATGAGCATAGTATTATTTATGAAGACGACACAATGTATGTAGAGACGTTCCCATTATTACATAGTATTCCAACCAACGGTTTTATTTTTAAAGAAAAAACTAGACCTAATAATATATGCAAGGACTTTGTCAACCAATACAATCTTTCTTCCGAAACAATAATGCGTATCAAAGCAGGGGAAGATTATGTTGATACGGAAAAGAACGTTGTATTCAAAAATGCGGATATCACGCGACCATCTTCTTATAAACCGAAAAAGTTTGCTTATTGTTCCGATACAGCTTATAGTGAAGCGATAGTGCCATTTATTGAAAACGTAGATTTGCTATATCACGAAGCTACTTTTATGAGCAATATGAAACACGCTGCAGAAGAAAAATCACATGCTACGGCAGCTCAGGCAGCTCAAATAGCAAAAATGGCAAAGGTAAAACGTTTGTTAATAGGACATTATTCCTCTCGATATACTAATATTGATGGATTGGTCGAAGAAGCTCGCACCATTTTTCCTGAAACAGTAGGAGCAGAAGAAGGAATGATAATAGAAATATAAAACAGCATTATTGTTTAAATATACATTCTATACGGATGTCCTTTTTTAAGTTTGCTTTTTTGGCAACAAGATTAATCGAATTAGCAGGCGATATTTTGAAAATACGATAATAAAAAGTCAAAGTTAAAAAGACACTTTCCTTAGGTAATACTATATTTTTTTCTAATTGAGTGCTAAAATAGTTAGACGGATGTGTTTTGTTTTCAAGAATAATCGTATCCTTACTCCAGTTTTTTATTTCAATGTATTTGATGTAAGTTGTAATATCATCGGATAAAGGGGAAAAAGTAAGTATGGAATCGGGAACGGAAAGAGAGAAATCTTTTTGAAGACTTATAATTGTATCTTCGTCGTAGCCGAATATTTGTATTCTTCTTTCCAATGCTGCCGCCATGCTATAGATAGAGTTGCGTTTGTCGTTAGGATTGTCGCTCACATACTCTTTTGCCATTGTTTTTCCTTTAGGGGCATTAATAATTTTCAACTGATTTTCTTTTGTCCCGTCCATATAAGGAATGAAAATTCCGTTTTCATATATTTTTAAGTAATTTCTTAAACTTTCAATTCGTCGTAAAGAAAGATTAATATTGTAATCGTCGGAAAAAAGAGGACTGGCAAAACCGCTCACCGTAATATTAATCGATTTTCCTCTTTGTAAATCCCTTAACAGCAAGGTGGTAAGTTGTTCGAGTAAATCATATCCTTTTAGAACATAATCGTTGAAAAAATTGTCGATTTGTAATACGGCTTCTTCTTTTTCTTTACTTTCTAATCCCTTCGAATATTCTTCTTGATAGAGATTATGCAAGGCAATGTATTCGTCTAAGGTTTGTTTATAATCTTTATCCGTAGTGATGGCTAAGGTTTTAGGGTCGGGTTCATCGTTGTGAAAATAAAGATTAATGGGCAGAATTTTTGTTAAAAGTTGTTCCGTACTGATAGAGTCTTTTGTCCATAAGGTATCACTATGAGATTTTTCTTTAATAGGCGACCACTCGAACTGAAAAATGTCGTTACAGCAAGTGGCATTTTCTATGCCGTAAGCAGATGCACGATTGGAAGAGAAGTATCCATCGCTATCGACTTCGTTGATAGTGAAATAAATATCGTTGGCGGGAGAGTTAAGAGGAAATCCCATATTTTCAGGATTTTCCCATGCACTCATAGCTCCTTTTGCTTTGAAAATATCATATCCTCCTAATCCTTCATGCCAATCCGAACTAAAATACAATGTTTGCCGATTAGAATAATAAAAAGGAGTAATTTCATTGCCGGGCGTATTGATGTTACTGCCAAGATTAATGGCTTCGCCAAACTGATCGTTGTTTATAATGACATACCATATATCCATTTCGCCTATTCCTCCGGGACGATCGGAAACAAAATATAAAACGTCGGTTTCTTCATCTAACTGAATAATAGACGGCTGAGTGTTATTGAATCCGCTATAGTTAACGGAAGAAGGCAGAGGTTTCGGATTTTTCCAATTCTTTTTTCCCCATTCGGCAACCCAAATGCCGGTTTTTTTTCCATTGGGTGTTCGACTGAAATAAATTTTGCTTTTATCGTGATTGAAGCAAAAATTAGCATTATGGTATTTGGGATTGTTAATCTTTTTTGAAATAAGTTTAGGGGTAGAAAATCCATTGACTTCGAATCGTGTTGAATAAATAGCGGAAATATAAAAGTCTTCGATAATGCTTATATTTTCACTTTTCGTAAATGGAAGTAAAGCAGAGAAATACAAAGCCGTATCTTTGAGTTGTATAGCGTTGAATTCCGAATAAGGCGTATTAATACTTTGGGGCAGTCGTTCAATTAAAACGGGAAGTGTATCGTTGAATACAATGGGTGCTTGCCGACAAGCCTTTAATTCAATAGCAAGACGTTTTGATAGAAGAGAAGTATCTGTTTTATTGATAAGTTGATATTTTTCAAGCAATTGCAATGCTTCGGTATATTTTGCATTATTTTTTTTAACCAATGCCGACAAGAAAAGTCCTTCAGGATATTGATGGTTGCTGTCAAGCAGCAGTCCTTTTTCAAACATATATTCGGCTTCATTGTAGAGATAGGAAAGCCGTAAGGCATCGGCATATAAGAAATAAATACGAGCATCGGTGGGGTTTTCTTTTGTAATATATTTTTGATAGAAATAGCAAGCAGCTTGATAATCTTTTTCCTTTGTTGCCATATCAGCCCAATTCAACAGCTCGTTACTCTCTTGAGCAACAAGTATTAGTGGAAAAATAAGCAGACAAGATAAGATGTATCTTTTTATCATTTGTTTTTATTTTTTAAAAAATCGGACATGGTATACTTTCTCGTTTAAATACTTTTTTCTTTTTTAAAATATAGTATAAGCTAATTTCTATTCCTCCTCTTGCATCGCTTGCAGGCAATAGCTTTGAAACATTAAAATCGTAACTTATATTAATGCGGATGCGTTTAAACTCACTTCCCATAACAATATAAATAGCGTCATTCCAGCGATAATCTAATCCGATTTCAAATTTACTTAACACTCCTTCCAAATCACGGCTAATAATATAAGTATAAAGGCAACCCAATAATAATTCGCGATATTGTCCTTGTTGTGAATAGAAAACACTTGGTGTAATAATCATAGTGGTATTAATGCCGAATCCCGCAGTGAGTTGTATATTTCCTTTTATGGGCATGTAAATACTTTTGTCTTTTAACAAAGATTGACGAGGGCGATTAAGATGAAAAGCACTCACACCCAACTGATAGTAAAAAGCATTCGAAGGTTGATAAAACCATTGCAAGCCAATGCCGCAATCGCCGAAAAGGAAAGATGACGTAGGAAAAGTTTCCGTAATAGGATTGCTGTTGTTATAGATATCGGCTTTAAATTGTTCGTCAAAAGAGAGTGAAGCATAGTTAATTGTACGCTGGGCAATTCCTCCCGAAATTCCTATCATAAGAAAATGATTGTTTTTCCGATTCAGCGCACGTATATAAGAAAGCATAAGATTCGATTGCAGAGAAGTAAATTTTGAATCGCCTGCCTGATCAAAATCGAATGTCATTCCCAATCCGAAAATATCTTGATGTGATGAACGTTTTGCTAAAGGAACGTCGAACCATAATCCGTTAGTTTGGTATGCTTTAGTTATAGAAAACCATTGAGAACGATTGTAAGCTCCTATGCGGAAGTTCCCATCATAAAAACCGACAGCAGCCGGATTAACAGCAATGGGATTCATCCAAAATTGGGAAAAATGAATATCTTGTGCTAATAAAAAGTTATTCAAAAAGAAAAACAATAACACAAAAATAGTTTGTTTAAAAAAACAACTAATAATATTCATCGTTGTATGTCAGTAATAAAATTTTAACAAAAATACTAAAATATATTATAGAAATAAAAATTAATTTGTAAATATCTTGAATAAATATAAATATATTTAGTTTATATTGGCAGTTATTTATAAATATTGTATTTTTGTAAATTAAAATACCTAATCTATGATCTTTAATACAAAGCAAGAAAAAGCGAAAAAATTCAATTATATTCCTCGTTTTTATGACAAAAAAAAGGAAGATGTAAGGCATGAGAAAATGAAACAAGGCGAGGAGCCGAACGTTGAGTTTCGTGATTATTTACGTATTAATTTACAAGAAAAACGTAAAATGCGGCAAAAATCTACTCGTAGGGTTTTTGTTTGGCTTGGACTTTTAATCATTTTGTTATATATTATGCTTTCATAATTATGTCTGATATTATTCATATACTTCCCGATTCGGTAGCCAATCAGATAGCGGCAGGCGAGGTTATTCAACGCCCGGCATCTGTCGTAAAAGAGTTGTTGGAAAATGCAGTAGATGCTAAAGCTACGTCTATTGATTTGATTATTAAAGATTCAGGTAAAACGTTGATTAAAGTCAACGATAATGGAATCGGCATGAGCGATACCGATGCACGCCTGTGTTTTGAGCGGCATGCAACTTCTAAAATAGCATCAGCCGATGATATTTTCAGTTTAAAGACAAAAGGTTTTAGAGGTGAAGCGCTGGCTTCTATCGCTGCCATTGCTCATGTAGAGTTGAAAACAAGGAATGAAAGTGCTGCTATTGGGACTCATATTATACTACAAGGCTCTCAATGTCAAGAGCAAAGTCCTTGTCAGTGTGAAAAAGGAACTTCTTTTGCGGTTAAAAACTTATTTTATAATGTTCCGGCAAGGCGTAATTTTCTTAAATCGGATGCGGTAGAATATAATCACATACGTGAAGAATTTGTACGGCTTGCATTGGTGCATCCGGAAATTGCTTTTTCTTTGCATCACAATGATAAAAACGAATATAAATTACCGAAATCTGCTTTAAAACAGCGGATTATTAATGTTTTTGGGAATACTTATAATGAGCGTTTACTTCCTCTTAATCAAGAAAGTGAATTGGTAAACATCAGCGGTTTTATCGGAAAGCCTGAAGCAGCGAGAAAAACAAGAGGTGAACAATATTTGTTTGTTAATCAACGATATATAAAGCATCCTTATTTTAATCATGCTATCGGTAATGCAATGGAAGAATTAATTCCCGCCAATCATTTTCCAACTTATTTTGTTTATTTAGAAGTAGACCCGGCGCAAATAGATATAAATATTCATCCTACAAAGACCGAAGTGAAATTTAAAGAAGAAAAATTCATTTATTCCATATTGCGAGCTTCGGTCAAACAAAGTTTGGGGAACTTTAATTTAGGTTCACAACAAATTGATTTTGACAATGTTTCTCCAATAGATTTTAGTTATATTGCTTCAGGGGGAACTCCCAAAGAGCCTAAAATATTTGTTGACCCTAATTATAATCCGTTTTCATCATCCAAGCCGACGTCGGCACCCATTATGCCGTCGTCTCCTTTTAAAAATAAAAAACAAAACAATGAGGCTTGGACAAAAATTTACGAAAGCATAAAAGAAAATATTCCGGAAGAAGCCATTGCTCACGCACAACAATCGCAATTGCCTTTAGAAGAAGAAAATAAGGAAAACGACAACAATAATTTACCGATGTTTCAAACATTAAATACTTATATTATTGTTCATGTGAAGTCGGGATTTATAATTATCAATCAAGAAGCGGCTTCGGAAAGGATTCTTTACGATAAGTTTATGCGTCAAATGGAAAGTAAGCAAGCTGCTGATGTTCAGAAGTTGCTTTTTCCCGAAACCTTAAATTTTTCGCCTCAAGATGCAGATATTATTGCCAACATACAGCATGATTTTATTTTGCTTGGTTTTGATATAGAGATTTTTGGAAAAAATACATTTATTTTAAACGGAATACCTGTCGGGATGAAAGAAACCAATGTGCAACATCTTATGGAACAGCTACTTGAGTCGTATAAAAATAATTTAATTTCTATACGATTAAGTCGGAAGAGCAATGTTGCGTATTCTATGGCTAAAACACTGAGTGTTAAAAAAGGACAAGCCTTGCTCGCTGAAGAAATGAATGAAATTGTAAAACAGCTGTTTATGAGTGAATCGCCGGAAATATCTCCGTGCGGGGAAAAAATATGCAAAATATTGAATGAAAAAGAAATTGCTAATTTATTTTAATAATAATGAGTAAAGGAAAAATTATTAATGATCCTGTTTATGGATTTATATCAATATCAAACGACTTAATATTTAGTCTTATACAGCATCCTTATTTTCAACGCTTACGCAATATTAAGCAGTTGGGCTTAACCAATTTGGTATATCCCGGTGCTTCGCATACACGTTTTCAACACTCTTTGGGTGCTATGCACTTAATGCAAGAGGCATTGGATGTGCTTAAAAATAAAGGGATTGCTATTACAAAAGAAGAAGAGGAAGCAGCGCTTGTTGCGATATTATTACACGATATAGGACATGGTCCTTTTTCGCATACTCTTGAAAATACGCTGATAGAAAATGTGAGTCATGAACACATTACCGATTTGTTTATGGAAGAATTAAACAAAGAATACGAAGGGCGATTGACTTTAGCCATACGAATTTATAAAAATACTTACTCCAAACATTTTCTACATCAGCTTGTTTCGGGACAATTGGATGTCGATCGTCTCGACTATCTCACACGCGATAGTTTTTTCACCGGGGTATCGGAAGGAATTATTGGAACAGAGCGTATTATAAAAATGCTCAATGTGGTAAACAATGAATTGGTAGCCGATATCAAGGCATTGTATTCTATTGAAAAATTTATTATTTCTCGTCGCTTGATGTATTGGCAAGTTTATTTGCATAAGACGGTGCATGTTATTGAAATAATGGTCATTAATATTTTGAAAAGAGCCAAAGAAATCATACGGAAAAACCAAGCGATAGAGATGCCGGCGGCTATTGCCGTTTTTTTGAAAAAAGACATACGGCTTTCCGATTTTCAACAAGACCCTACTATTCTGCAAACTTATGCGGATATAGACGACCGTGATATTTGGTATTGCATTAAACTTTGGCGTTCTCATCCCGATTATATTTTATCCGAGCTATGTAAACGCGTGTATTATCGAAATCTATTTAAAATAGAAGTTTATGATAATGAAATAGATGAATCTTATATTCGAAAGAAACAATCGGAATTTATTTTATCAATGCATCTTTCGCAAAGCGAAGTAGATTATTTTGTGTCTCACGGAAAAATGGAAAACAGAGCCTATAACAAGGCATTGCCTTCTATTCATATTCTCGATAAAAACAATAACTTACATACATTAGAAACACTTTCCGATCATTTGAATCATCGTACATTGTCCGAAAGTGTGAGTAAATATTTTTTATGTTATCCGAAAGATAAATCGTAAAAAACATTATAGTTGAGGTCCGGCTGCTTCGATTCGTTTTCCTTCTTCGTTATCCGTGAAATTTTTGAAGTTATTGATAAAAGTTTGTGCTAATTCTTTGGCTTGCTGCTCATAGGCTTCTTTGTCGTCCCAAGCATTGCGAGGATTTAATATAAGCGGATTTACATTATTCAATGCTTTTGGTATCCATAGTCCAAAAGGTTTTATTTGAACAAATTCACAATTATTAATTTCGCCGCTATGAATGGCATTAATAAGCGTACGAGTAGTTGATATTTTAATTCTGCTTCCTACGCCATAGGCTCCGCCTGTCCAGCCGGTATTTAGTAAATAAACAGAGCTTTTGTGTTGTTTTATTTTCTTTAATAATTCATTTGCATATTTAGTAGGGTGTAATAATAAGAAAGGACCGCCAAAAGCAGAAGAGAAAGTAGGAATAGGCTCTTTAACTTCCCGTTCCGTTCCTGCTAATTTAGCAGTATATCCGCTTAAAAAATAATACATTATCTGGTCATCGCTTAGTTTTGCAATAGGGGGAAGAACCCCAAAAGCATCGGCGGATAAAAATATAATATTTTTCGGATGACGACCTTTTGATATGGGTTTTACAATATTCTTGATATGATAAATAGGATAGGAAACGCGTGTGTTTTCCGTTTTAGATTCGTCGAAAAAATCAACCTCGCCGTTTTCTTTAACGACAACATTTTCCAATAATGCATCGCGATGGATGGCTGCGTAAATTTCGGGTTCTTCTTCTTGGCTCAGGCGAATACATTTTGCATAGCATCCTCCTTCAAAATTAAAAATTCCTTCGTCGTCCCAGCCGTGTTCGTCATCGCCGATAAGCAGACGCTTAGGGTCGGTTGAAAGAGTAGTTTTTCCTGTTCCCGATAATCCGAAAAACAGCGTTGTGTTCCCATCACTTCCTTGATTAGCAGAACAGTGCATAGATGCTATTCCTTCTAATGGAAGATAGTAATTCATAATAGAGAAAAATCCTTTTTTAATTTCGCCTCCGTACCAAGTGCCGCCTACGACAGCTATTTTATCGGTAATATTAAAAGCTATGTATACTTCGCTGTTTAATCCATGCTCTTTCCATTTGTGATTTACTGTTTTAGAAGCCATTAGCATTACAAAGTCAGGCTCAAAGTCGAGTAATTCTTCTTCGGAAGGACGGATAAACATGTTTTTAACAAAATGTGATTGCCATGCTACTTCACTGATAACTCTTATTTTGATTCGTGTGTTTGGATTGGCACCGCAATAAGCGTCGGTAACGTATAAGTCTTTATTGCTTAATTGTTTTTGGCTTATTGTTAATAAATCATTCCACACTTCTTTAGAAATGGGTTTATTGTCGGAACCTTTTCTATTGGGGGCTGCCCACCATACATTAGACTCTGTTTCTGCGTCTTTTACAATGTATTTGTCTTTAGGGGAACGTCCCGTAAAAATACCGGTATCTACGCTTAAAGCTCCCAAGGAAGTTGTACGAGCTTTTTCATAACCCTTAAGGGAAGGATTGGTTTCGTGTTGGTATAATTCGTCGTAAGAAATGTTATAAAAAATTTTTTTCTGACCGGTAATTCCATGTTTTGTTAGATTTATCTTTCTGTTTATCATGCCAATATACTTTATATATCTTATTAAATTAAAAATGCAAAAATAATAAATTTAAATTGATAATGCCAAAGAACAATGAGAATTATTATTTTAAAAATCATTATTGTTCTCATCTTTTCCTCTCTAAGAGAAGGATGGTTTGATTTACAGCGTGTTGTATTGGGGGGCGCTAAGGTTCTCGAAGCGTCAATTCGTAATTCGTAAATTGTTTATTCTAAGTTTTTTACCGCAAAGGACGCAAAGAAACTCTGCGGTAAAAAAATAAAAGAGAGGTAAATATTTATTTTTTATTGATTGAAACAAATAAAAGTATACTTTTGCAACGTTAAAAAAAAAACTGTTCTACAATAGGGGGACACTTTATTAATCTATTAATAAGATGAAAAGATGAATAAAATTATTTTATTAGGATTTTTTTTAATGTGTATTTTTTTTAGTGGGTGTATATCCATAACAAATGATTTTGTAAATGAAGATGGATATATTTCTGATTATTGCCAAGAAACTAAGATTGGAAAATATTTTGTAGTTTTGGAATTAGGAGGTTATAATGAAAATTTATTTCAATATAGTAAAGACACACTTCTTCCGAGATTATTATATAGTAT
>Ga0209719_1000811_pt1 | contig 43018 bp, 40 predicted proteins | sample AD_JPNAS2_MetaG_FD_184421 | JGI IMG/M metagenome (GOLD analysis project Ga0209719, IMG submission 184421) | Active sludge microbial communities of municipal wastewater-treating anaerobic digesters from Japan - AD_JPNAS2_MetaG (SPAdes) (version 2) | ecosystem: Engineered > Bioreactor > Anaerobic...
ATACTCACAGGTTAAATGCACATGTGAAAGAACAATAAGCACTAATCAGATCTATTTTTCCTCTGTCCTACATCCCGACTACAGAAGAAAAATAGAAAGTAAACTGGTTTTTCAACAGCCTGCTAATGTTGTGCCCTGAAAATAAGCTGATGGAAGATAAAAATCCCATCAGGCTGTTCAAGAATTCCCAGATGCAAGGCGTCAGGGCAGGCGCCGCAGACTCCGTCCCCGCGGAGGCGGGGATGGGCGTTCTTGGACAGGCTGATTAATTGGAGCTGAAATAGATATCGGATATATACCCTTCTGCGGAAGTGCGGGTATTCTGGGCGTTGGTGGAAATCTGGATCCCCTTGGTCGGGCCCGTGGGCTCGCCGTTGTTTATATCCGGGAAAAGTTTCCGGTAGTCTTCGTACACGTTCCTCTTTTCCGCAAACCACTTCCTGGTCTTGTCGCTCTTGTTGCGCAGCACGATATACCGGAGCTTGGAGCCGCCGTTCTGGGCGCTGCGGCCGACGGCGCCTTTCGGCGCCTCGGAATCCCAGATGTAGCCGATCACCGGCGTATTCAGCACTTCCGGCCAGCCGGTTGCGGGAAAGGCGACATAGACCTGGAGGACCTGGTCGTCCTTGTCCTTCTTCCTGAAGTCGCCGCCTCTGGGCAGGCGGGTCGCCGCCCATTCCCAGCTGATGTACGGATACTCGCGGACGTCAACGTGCACGGCCCTGCGTATGCCGAAGGACGATTCGCCGTCGCTGAACATATGCAGGCAATAGCTTCTCCCCACCCGCTGTATATTTATCCAGGGGCTGCCGGCCTTGATATCGAATTTCCACCCCGGAGGACACCCTTCGATCAGTTTCGGGGAATTGAAGACGGCCGCGGCGATTCTCAATCCCGTGGAGGTATGCGCCGCGCTCCAGAGGCAGACGGATATCGCTGCGGACAGGACAATAATCCGGAACAACTTTATATTCATGAAGGGGATTTCCCGTTATCTGTTTTTTTGCCTGTATGCTTCCATGATTTCCGTCCGGGTCAGGACGGAATCGACGCGGCCGACGCGCCTGCGGATATTTTCCATTCCGCCTTCTTCCCTGTCGATGAGCACGACCGCCCGGTCCACGATGAAGCCCGCTTCAGCCGCCGCCTCGATGGCCGTTATCGTGGAGCCCCCCGTGGTGGCGACATCGTCAAGAACGGCCACCCGTTCTCCCGGTATCACGTTGCCCTCGATCCGGTTTTTTGTCCCGTGTCCCTTCGCGTCCTTGCGGACGATGAAGGACTTGATCGGCCTGCCCCTCTGGAAGGAAATAAGGGAAACTGCGTTTGCGATAGGATCCGCCCCGAGGCTCAATCCTCCCGCCGCCGTGATTCCGGTGTCGCGCAGCATCTCGAACAGGACCCGTCCGATCAGGTTCATCCCCTCGGGATCGAGGGTCGTGGGCTTGCAGTCGAAATAGAATTCGCTCTTCCGTCCCGAGGCGAGAGTAAAGGGTTCGTCGGGGCTGTATTTGAAAGACCTCTCCAATATTATTTCGATAAGTCTCTTTTTATCCTTGCTCGTGTCCATATGCGCCTGCGCTTAGCCATAGGTAGAATGTTAGGTATTAGGTTTGGGTATGGTATGGGTTATGGGTAATAGGCAATACGTGGATCCCGTTCCCATATTAAGGGATTCGGGACAAGTTTCGCGGGGACGGCATCTGGATTCCGGCTTCCGCCGGAATGACCATTTTCAATTTTCAACTCCACGGTGTCTCGGCAATCAACACCCATTACCCATGACCCATTACCCATGACCTGTTACCCATCACCCCTTTTATAATTTTCACCGCCTCTACGCCGTCCTTTGCGTAGACGGCCCCGATCGAATCCGCGAAGGAGGCGTTGACGACCGCTCCTCCCACCAGGAAGCCGCAGGACACCCCCTCGCTCCGGGCAAGCTCGATCACCTCTTTCATCCGGACCATCGTTGTCGTCATGAGAGCCGACAGTCCGATCATGTCGGGCGCGGTTTTCTTCGCCTCGTCAACGATCCGCCGGGAAGAAACGTCCTTGCCCAGATCTATCACCTTGTAGCCGTGATTGCGCATGATGAGCGCGACGATGTTCTTGCCGATATCATGTATGTCGCCCTCGACCGTCGCCAGCAGGACGGTCCGGGTTTCCGCCGGCGAGTCCTCGCGCTTCAGGCAAGGCTCCAGAAAACGGACGCCCCTTTCCATCGTTTCCGCGCTGGCGATAAGCTGAGGCAGAAAATAGCTCCTCTGCTCGAAAAGCTCGCCGACGCGGGTAATGGCGGGGATCATCACCTCGTTCATCAGCTTGAAAGCGTCGACGCCGCAGGCCATGGCCTCTCCGAGCAGATCCGTTATCTCCTCGCGGGCGCCGTCGAAAACGGCCCGGACGACTTTTTCGGGAGGAGTCAGCTGGACCTTGGCCGTTTTAAGGGCAGGGCCGCTCCCGGCAGCCGGGGAGGCGAAACGCCCGATGTATATCCCCGCTTTAGGATCTCTGTGCGTCAGGACATCCGACGCCATTTTCAGGCTCATCAATTCTTCATGGGAAGGATTGGCGATCGCCAGGCTGAGGCCCTTCTCCGCCGCCATGGCGAGAAAAGCCGCGTTGATCCACTTGCGTTCGGGCAGCCCGAAGGAAACGTTGGAGATCCCGAGGATGCTCCGCGTCCTGAAGCGCCGCTTGCACCAGTCCACCATTTTCAGCGTTTCCATTGCGGCGCCGCCGGCCGCCGCCACCGTCATGACAAGACCGTCGACGACCACGTCCTCTTTCGTGAAACCGAACTTGCGCGCCTTTCGCATCACGCGCTGGGCGATGCGCGCCCGGACCGGGGCGGTCTCGGGGACCTCTTTTTCCGTCAGCGGCAGGAGAATGAACATCGCCCCGTATCCGGCCGCGACGGGAAGCAGTTCCTGCATCCTGCCGCGCTCGCCGGAAATGGAATTGATCAGCGCCCGTCCCGGGTAGATGCGCAGAGCCGCCTCGATCGTCTTCGGATTCGGCGAGTCGATGACCAGCGGCAGGTCCGTAACCGTCGAAAGAAAAGAAACGACCTTCCTCATGGTGGACGGTTCGTCTATCCCGGGTATGCCGACGTTGACGTCGAGAAGTTTCGCGCCTCCCCTTTCCTGCTCCCTGGCCATTTCCCGGATGAGAGTGAACTTTCCTTCCTGAATGTCTTTTTCGAGGGCCTCTTTCAGGAGTTTTTTCCCTGTCGGATTTATTCTTTCACCGACGATCGCCACCGGCGCCCCTTCTTCGAGGACGAGCCCCGCGCGGGCGGAGCTGAGCGCCGCGAGGGAACTCCTTGCCGGAGGCACGGCCCGCAAGCCGGCGATCTCCTGCTTCAGAGCCCTTATGTGTTCCGGCCCGGTGCCGCAGCAGCCTCCCATCATATTCACGCCGTCCGCAGCGAAACGCCTGCCGAAATCCGCAAATTCGGCGGCATCCATTTCGTAGCGGGTGCGCCCGTCCTCCAGGCGCGGCAGACCGGCATTGGGTTTGGCGACGAGCGGGACTTTGGCGTAAGGCTTCAGTTTCAAGATCATCGGGAGCATTTCGCGCGGCCCCGCAGAGCAGTTGCAGCCGAACGCATCGGCCCCGAGGCTCTGGAGGGTAATCAGGGCCGCAACCGGATCGGTCCCGTTCAGGGTGCGCCCGTCTTTTTCAAACGTCATCGTCACGATGACGAAACGGTCCGTAAGCCCCTTGACGGCGATCAGCGCCGCCCTCGCCTCCTGGATATCCATCATCGTCTCGATCACGAAGAGGTCGACTCCCCCGGCCAGAAGCCCCGCAGCCTGATCCCGGAACACCTCCACGGCCTTTTCGAAACCGAGCGACCCGAAAGGCTCGACGAACTGCCCCGTCGGGCCGATGTCTCCCGCGACAAGGACCCCCTTGCCCGCAGCCCTGCGCGCAATTGCGGCCAGATCGCGGTTGATCCCCTTCACATCGTTGATCCCGTACTGGCCAAGCTTGAATTCGTTCGCCCCGAATGTGCAGGTATAGATGATATCCGCACCGGCGGACACGTACCCGGCGTGCACTTCCCCGGTAATCCCCGGATTGCGGAGACACCATTCCTCGGGACAAACCCCGGGGGGCATGCCGCGCTTCTGGAGCTCTGTTCCGGCAGCGCCGTCGAGCACCAATACGCTTCGCTTCAGCCTGTCGCGTATTCCTTTATCGTTCGCTTTGGGCATATCATTATCAACATATAAATGGGGCAATGGGTAATGGGATCATGAAAGTAAACTTATTTCTTCTCCCATTACCCATTACCTGTTACCTGTTTTTATATCGATTCAATCCCGGCCAGAGCCGTTACCGACTTTTCCGGAACAAGCATAAAAGCCGGAGTCAGACTGACGCCGAGACGGTCCAGATCCAGAGCCCGATGAATCCATTTCTGGTTCTCCAGGCCGAAATCCCCGTATCCGGCGGAAAATCTCCTGGGCGTCAGCTTCCGGCTTTCCCGGCTGAGCTCGTGGCCGTAATAGCGCACGATCCATTCGAGCGCCGCATCGGCGATCTCGCCGGCGGCCGCATCCAGGACGACGCCGTGTGTAAGGTCCCCACGCTCGGCATCACGGCGTATGCTGTCGATGATTTCCTTGCCGGCCGTGACTCCCATCAGGAGCACTTCGGCGGAACGCTCCAGCAGACGCGCGACGTCGCCGCTCTCAATGATATCGCCCGTTCCGAGGACAACTCCCGAGCCAGTCCTATTTCTTACAGCTACCCGGCGGCCGCAGCCCCTCAGGCGTATCAGCGCCTCCGCCTCGTCGATCGCGTTTTCTATGTCAATGCGGCGGGAGTTGTCGAGAACAGTCTTCCCCTTCCGATATCCCAGGCGGCCGTAGATCCTGCGGCGCGGAACATCGATCCTTATCGAATCAAAAAAAGATATTGAATTCATTGGGTTTTCCGAAACAGCCACTTCGGGCGATTTTATACCATCTTTGGTTTGTAAACAAGAGTGATTTCGATGCCCGATGACAAAATCGCAAAAAAAAACGGGGGCAAAAGCCCCCGCGTCCTGGTGAAACGCGTTGAGGAGGAGAATGGCACGGAAATTCCCGCTTAGCTTATTAGTCTCTTGCAGGCTGAAGCCGGGCGGGTATCGAACTCAGTACTGGTCCTGTTGAGGACGAGCTTTCCGGGGCACGCAGCACTCCCAGGAAGGAAGACCGTTCGATTCGTTGCGAAGAATCATCGACAGGTCTCCTTTGCTCACTTCCGAGGCGATGATCGGAATACGCCCATGCTGATCGAGGACTTTGGCGCCTCGGACTTCGACTACGTCATTCGGCTGAAACTTGATTCGCTGATTCTCCACGAACCACCTCGGCCCGAGATAAACGAGCCAGATCTGCCCCTGCTGCGTTTTTACTCTCATCTGCAGACCGTCCCTGACGCCCTTCATCGGCTCTGTGCGGAGCACTGTCCCGTTAATGGTCACAATCCCCGGACTTTCGGGAAGAGCCGGTCCCCCTTCCGTCAGGAGCGGCGTTCCGATCGCCCAATTCTGGCCCTCATACGGGGTCCCGGCGGTCCTGCTGCTCTGCGCGAACACGCTCGGGTAGAGCAAGAGGGTAGCTGCGAGAATCACAACTGCAGCAACAACGAAAGATCTTCTTTTCATATTTTATCCTCCTTCAAAGTATTCGACCCACCCTTTTTCAGCTTTATCCCAACCCGCAAAGGGGTTTAGACCTCAGGAGAGAAAAAAAGAAATGAAAACGATAATTTAAAAAATTTATAGTACAAACCTTTTCACTGGGCTATCAGGTTGATCCTGAAAAGAGTCTGCTATTTTCCTGATATTGGCTTGCTCCATAAACGCCGGGCGGCTCCCGGCCATCGGCTGAGGGGTTCAGCTGCAAACGCCTTGACAAGCTTAAACGTTTATGAGACCTACCTTGAACCGCCCGCGAGGAGAAGCCGAATGCGCAAGAAATTGCTTCTTGTCAGGCATGGAGATACCGGCCTGCCCGGCCGTTTTATCGGCAGGACGGATGTTCCGATGAGCAGCGCCGGAAATGCGCAGATTCAGGTTCTCAAGGGCCTGGTGAAATCAAGGCGCCCCGTAAAGATAATGAGCAGCCCCATGCTGCGGTGCGTGGAAACCGCAAATATCCTTTCGAATCATGTAGGGCTGGACTACTCGCTTGAACCTGAGATCCGCGAAATCGATTTCGGCGAGTGGGAAACGATGACCTTCGAGGAAATACGGCTGAGGTATCCGGAGGAATCTTCGCTCTGGCTGAAACTCGACTCTTCTTTCCGTTTTCCCGGAGGGGAATCGCTGGAAAAATTCCAGGAGCGGATTGCCGTATTCTGGGAGAGACTGAAGTCGATGCCGGAAGACGCCTTTCTCCTGACCACGCACGGCGGAGTAATTCGCGGCCTGATCTGCCTTCTGCTCGGATTGAGCATCAGCCATTATCCCCTCTTCCAGGTAAAGCCGGGCAGCCTCTCCACCGTGGAGGTGTTTGGAGGCAGGGGAATTCTCGACGGATTCAATGAAGGAGGAGCGCCGGCGTGAGCCGAATTGTTTTCATCACCGGCGGGGCCCGGAGCGGAAAGAGCAGGTTCGCCCAGAGCATGGCCGAAGCCGACGGCGGGAAGAGGACATATATCGCGACGTGCCCCCGCGACCTTGATGAAGAAATGTCGCGCCGGATCGGCGCGCACCGAAGGGAAAGGGACGGAACGGGATGGGAGACGATCGAGGAGGAGCGCGACCTCGCCGGCGCGCTCGGCCGCTGTTCCGGAAGCAGGGGGATCCTGGTTGATTGCCTCACGCTGTGGGTCGGCAATCTCATGTACGAGGGGGATCTGCGCGGGAAGGCCGTTACGGAAGACGAGATCGCGGCCAGGTCCCGCGAGGTGATCGCATGCTGCCGGCGTCTCCCCGGCACCGTCATTTTCGTTGCGAATGAAGTCGGAATGGGGATAGTCCCGGACAATCCCGCCGCGCGCGCCTTCAGAGATCTTGCGGGCCGCTGCAACCAGGTTTTTGCGGAGGAAGCGGACCTGGTATTCCTGATGGTCAGCGGCATTCCGCTGGAGTTGAAAAGGGGAAGCAAGTTATGACGGAACTCGGATCCATACTGAAAAGAATAGAACCCGCGGACGCGGCGTCGCGGCGGAAAGCGGAAGAAAGGCTGGGACAGCTCACGATGCCTTTCTGGGCGCTCGGAAGACTGATGGATCTCGCCGTCGACCTCGCGGGAATCACCCGTTCGCTGAAGCCGCCCGTTGCGCGCAAGGCTGTGGTAGTCATGGCGGGCGACCACGGCGTCACGGCGGAGTCGGTCAGCCGGTATCCCCGAAAAGTCACGGTCCAGATGGTTCACAACATCGTCAACGGCGGGGCGGGAATAAACGCGCTTGCCCGCCTCGGAGGAGTCCGGGTCGCCGTCGTGGACATGGGCGTCGCCGGGAATCTTGAAGACCTCGCCGGAAAAGGAAAAATCATCGGCAGGAAAATCGGCCGGGGCACCGGGAATCTCCTCCGGGAGCCGGCGATGACCCGCGAGGAGGCGGTTCGCGCGCTGGAAGCCGGAATCGAAACGGCGCTCGATATGGCGGGCGAGACGGACGTATTCGGAACGGGAGACATGGGGATCGGCAACACGACGCCAAGCGGGGCCATAATTTCCGTATTCAGCGGCCGCAGGGCGGAGGACATCGCCGGGCACGGCACGGGCCTCGACGAGGAACAGCGCCGGCACAAAACAGACGTAATCGAGCGCGCCCTTATTCTGCACCGACCCGATCCCGCTGATCCCGTGGGCGTCCTGCAGAAAGTCGGCGGTTACGAGATCGGCGGGATTGCGGGCCTGATCCTCGGCGCCGCCGCGGAGCGCAAGCCGGTTCTGGTCGACGGCTTCATCTCGACGGCGGGCGCCCTGATCGCGTGCGCGCTCTCGCCGACGGCGGCCGATTATGTAATCGCATCCCACCGGAGCATGGAGAAAGGCCACCGGATAGCACTCGAGACGCTGGGCAAGATGCCCCTGCTTGATCTCGACATGCGGCTCGGCGAAGGCACGGGCGCGGTCCTGGCCATGCATCTGCTGGAAGCGGCGGCAAGGATCATGACGGAAGTGGCTACTTTCGAAGATGCCATGGTATCCAGGGAGGCCTGAGGTTTGACCGGACCTTTTTTTGCTGCCCTCAGATTCCTGACAATCATCCCGGTGCCGGAGAACTGGACCGGCGGTGAAAAGGGCCTGGAAAAATGCCTTCCTTTTTTCCCTGTGATCGGGCTTCTGATCGGAATTGCCGCGGCTCTTCTTGATTCTGCGCTGACCGGAGTATTACCGCCGCTTCCGGCCGCGGTTCTGACAGTCGCTTTTCTCATCGGCATCTCCGGAGGGTTTCACATGGACGGGCTCGCCGATACGATGGACGGGTTCCTGAGCTCCCGGCCCCGTGAGCGGATTCTGGAGATCATGAAAGACAGCTGCACCGGAGCCATGGGCACGGTCGCCATTTCTCTCGTAATCCTCCTGAAAGTGTCTCTTCTTTTCTCACTCCCTTCCGGCGCGAGATGGAATGCGATCCTGCTCATGCCGCTGGCCGGACGGGCGGCCATGATTGCCATGATGGTTCTGCTGCCTTATGCGCGGAGCGGTAACGGAATTGCGGCGGTCTTCGGAAAGCATTCGCGGCTGCACGCGGTCTGGGCGGCTTTTGTTCTGTTCGCCGCGGGATGGATGCTGGCAGGCTGGACGGCAATCGCCGCCGGACTCATAACGATCGTCACGGCGGCGATTTTCATGCGCTGGAGTTTTCTCAAGATCGGCGGATACACAGGGGACACCCTGGGCGCCGCCGGCGAAATCACCGAGGCTGTGCTGCCTCTTGTTTTTCTGATCTCGGCCTGCAACCGGTAGAACTATCCGGTTGAAAAGCCTGTAAAGACCCGGTTTCCCGAGCTGCTGCGCTGCTTTCTTTACCACTTCTTTCCCATCCCCCTTCATTACCCAAAGGAACCATCCCCAGGAAAACCAGGAAGGAAATTTCAGGCGATTCCGCCTGAAACCTATTAAATTATTTAATTTTTTAATGACTGGCATTTATCCTACAAAAAATGTAGAAAATTCTCTCATTTAATTCTTGACACCTTAATTATTTGATGTAAGTATTTCGGCACATCCCTGCTGGGGATTTTACGTAATCACTTCCGTACACCAAAAACAAAATCTAATACTTCCAAACTAGAAATACATAGTTTGTAATTCTAGTTTCTAAATTTAAAGTAGGACATAATCAGTAGTCTATAGGGTAATTATTATATCCTATGTAAGATTTAATACTACTCAATCTTGACGCAATAAAGAAGTCGGATCTCTCGTTAAAATAAAAAATATCTGATAAAAAGCAAGGCCAATTAAAATATCTCGGCGCCATACAGGAGGCTTTTCATGATTCTGCCCAGAACCAGTCCCTATCTGTCGGTATTGATGATTTTTCTTCTTGTATCCGTCCTGTACGCGGGGATCGCCGTAGGAATAACATGGGATTCTCCACGCTCCGGGATGTGGGGCATCGGTTTTGGAATAATCCTTTTCATGGGGGGGCTCATCCTGGCTTATTCGATTTTCGGCGTGCATAAAACAAAAAGCGCAGACGAAAGTACGGCGGAAAACGCGAGAAAACCCGATCCCCCGAACGGCTTTCAGCAGGAGCATTCCGGCTCGCCTGCAATGGATCTTCAGCAGATGGGCTTTATCTTTCCCCAGATCACAAATTACCTGAGCAAGAGCGAGGCGCGCGAAAAATTCCCCGATATCTTCGCCCAGAGCAAAATCATGCGCAGCATCTTCAGCCAGATCCTGAAGGTCGCGCCCACGGACGCCACGGTGCTTATTTCCGGGGAAAGCGGAACCGGGAAAGAGCTCGTCGCCACCGGCATCTATGAACACAGCCTGCGGAACGGCAAGCCGTTCGTGAAACTCAATTGCGTGGCCATTCCCGAAGGACTGCTGGAAAGCGAATTGTTCGGCCACGAAAAAGGCGCCTTCACCGGGGCGACATCGCAGAAACAGGGGAAGTTCGAGCTCGCCAACAAGGGGACCATATTTCTCGACGAAATCGGCGACATGCCGATGGCCACCCAGGCCAAGCTGCTCCGCGCCTTGCAGGAGAAGGAGTTCGAGCGGGTCGGAGGGACGAAGCCGATCAAAGTGGACGTGCGGTTCATCGCAGCCACGAACAAAAACCTTGCGAATATGGTGAAGAACGGGGAATTCCGGGAAGACCTCTTTTACCGCTTGAACGTATTCTCCATCCACCTCCCTCCCCTGCGGGAAAGGCGCGAGGATATTTCCGTCATCCTGGAACAGATGATGAAGGATCTGCCGCGGCCCGCCCAGGTATCTTCCACGGCGCTTCAGTTCATGATGACTTACGCATGGCCCGGAAATATCCGCGAGCTGCGGAACGTGATCGAAAGATCGGCCCTCATGGCCGAGAACGGAATGATCGAGCCCGCCCATCTGCCCCCGCACATTCTCACCACGAAAGGGCTTGCGAGCCAGAGCCTTTCAATGGAAACGTCCGAAGACGCCTCTCTCGACGACCGGCTCCGTGAACTGGAAAAGCTGATGATCCTCGAAGCGATGATCAAGGCGGGCGGCATTCAGGTCAAAGCCGCGCAGATCCTGGGCATCAAGGAGAGGAGCCTCTGGCACCGGATCAAGAAGCACCAGATAGACGTGCCCACGATCAAGAGCCTGCATAAGTAACGAAACTGCGAAGATACGAAGTTGGGAAGATAGGATGCTGATCCGCTCCGCAGCTTTTTTTGTTTTATGGGATTTCAACTGTTATAATTTGTATGCTGCGAAGCGTAAAAGTAACCTATCCTCGCAACTTCGCATCCTCGCAATTTCGTTCTTTTTTACCGTCCCTTCCACACCGGCTTGCGCTTTTCCAGGAAAGCCTTAAGGCCCTCATCGGCGTCTTCTGCGAAGAGGTTGTTCACCATGACCCTGCTGCAGAACTCGTATGCGTGAGCGTCGTCCATGTTGACCTGGGAATAGAACGCCCCCTTTCCGATGCCGAGCGTCAATCCGCTCGCTTCCGCAACCTTTTCCGCCATGGCCCTTGTTTCCGCCTCCAGCCGCTCGGCGGGCACGACGCGGTTTATGAGCCCGTACTGCTCGGCCTCCCGCGCAGTGATCAGCCTGCCGGTGAAAAGCATCTCGAGCGCCCTTTTCCTTCCGACGGCGCGGACCAGCGCCACCGCCGGCGTGGAGCAGAAGACGCCTATTTTCACGCCCGGCGTGCCGAACAGAGCGCCCTCCTCCGCAACCGCCAGATCGCAGGCCGCGACGAGCTGGCATCCTGCCGCGGTTGCGATCCCGTGCACCTGCGCGATGAAAGGCTGGGGAAGGGACTGTATTCTGCCCATTACGCCGGAGCACGTCCGGAATATTTCGTTGTACGCGCCGACGTCGCCGTTTACCATTTCCGAAATATCGTGTCCCGCCGAAAAAACCTTGCCGGCGCCCCGAATAATAACGGCGCGGGTCTGCCTGTCCGCTTCAATTTCATTGAACAGCGCATCCATTTCTTTCAGCAGTCCCAGCGAGAGGGCGTTTCTCTTCTCCGGCTGGTTAAGCGTAATCGTCCCCACTCCGTCCGCCTTCTCATAAAAAACATGTTCCGGCATTTCTTCCTCCTCCGCCCTTTGTGCGGGAAGTATATATCAATCCGAAGTTCAGAGTCCAGATTTCCAGAGGTTCAGGTCTCAAGTCCCCGGTTCAGCCTGCTTGAAACTTGGGACTGGGACTCAAGACTGATTAATTGAATCCGGACTCTGGATTTCAGTACTGTCGTGGTACAGAGCAAAAAAAAGTAGAATTTTTCCGATAATTATATTAAACCATCTCAATTCAGCATCAAACATGTATTTTCAAGGATTTAAATGAAATGAGATTCGACATAGCAAAGAGCGGAAACGGAATGACCTACGAAATACGCAATATCGTAGGCGTTGCAAGCAAACTCAAAGAATACGGCGTCGAAATCATCTGGGAAAACATCGGCGACCCGGTGCAAAAAGGAGAAAAGATTCCGGGGTGGATGAAAGACGTCCTGATCGAAATCCTGCACAAAGACGAGTCATACGCCTATTCACCCACAAAGGGAATGGATGTGACGAGGGAGTTCCTGGCGGAACGGGTTAACCGGAGAAACAAGGCCCAGATCACCAAGGAAGACATCATATTCTTTAACGGCCTCGGCGACGCGATCGCGAGGGCATACAGCGCGATCCGGGTGGATGCGCGGGTAATCATGCCCGAACCGACGTACTCGACGCACTTCCTCGCCGAAGTGCACCATGCCTCTTTTCCCCCGAACACGTATCGGATGAATCCGTACTACAACTGGCACCCGGACATGAGGGAGCTCGAGCAGAAAGTGAAGAGCCACCGCTCGATCGTGGGCATTCTCGTTATCAACCCCGATAATCCCACCGGCTTCGTTTACCCGGCCGAAACCCTCAAGAGGATCATAAAAATTGCGCGGGAGCACGAGCTCTTTGTCGTCTTCGACGAGATCTATATGAACATGGTGTACAACGGGCAGAAGACGCTTCCCCTCTCGGACCTGATCGAGGACGTGCCCGGGATGAGCATGAAGGGAATCTCAAAAGAGTTCCCCTGGCCGGGCGCCCGCTGCGGATGGATCGAGGTCTACAACGGCGATAAGGATCCTGCTTTCCAGAGATACATAAACGCCATCCTGACCCAGAAAATGGCGGAGGTCTGCTCTACAACCCTGCCGCAGATCGCCATCCCGAAACTGCTCAGCCATCCCGAGTACGGGCCGTATCTTGAGTCAAGGGTGCGCCATTACGAGAGGCTGTCCAACATAGCCTACGATATACTGAAAGACGTCCCCTATATCGCGGTAAACAGGACCAACGGGGCTTTTTACATGTCCGTAGTCTTCAATGAGGCCCTGCTCAACGACAGGCAGACGCTTCCGATAAAGCAGGCGGGGGTGAAAGAATACATCGAAAAGATCGTCAACAGCAAAATAGAGCCCGACAAGCGCTTCGTTTATTACCTGCTTGGCGCTACGGGCATCTGCGTGGTTCCGCTGACTTCGTTCTTCACATCCCTGCCGGGATTCCGGATAACCCTGCTGGAAAAGGACGAGGCCCATTTCGAGCGCATCATCCGTACCGTTGCGAACAAGACAGTGGAGTACATCGAATCGGCGAAACTGTAAAGACGTAAGGGGTAAAGCGTAAGGAGTAAAGTGTAAGGTGTCTCTTTGCGCAAAAGCTGAATTTCTAAACAGCCGGTAAGGATCAACTCCTTAAGCTTTACGCCTGACGCCTTACACCTCACGTCTTCAGTGTTTGGGAACGAACGGCGAGAATTCGTATTCTTTATCCTTTACGCCCAGCACGAGCCGGCTTTGCTCGTTCACCCTGATCTTCCCCTCGATAATCCTTTTGCAGCCGAAGTCGTAAAAAGTCACCTGATGCGAAGGCCGCTCTGTTTCAGGCGTATCGGGATAAGCCCCGGCCTTCTCCTCCGCAGACAATTCCCGCACCGTAAGTTTCTGGCATCGCTCCCTCATCTCTTCGGACCCGGAGCGTATCATTACGAGATAATTCCCGTGAAACTTGATCGGCATTTTTATGTCCATGGCAAAGTACCTCCTGCGAAACCTTTCATATCGTAAAAAAATAGGAAATGAAACGATTATGTGTTAAGGTGGTTTCGAAAGAGAGGCGTAATGAAACTCGGAGATATCGTTTTAGTCGATCATCCCAAACACCCTCTCAGAGGATGCCTGGGCAAGATTGTAGGCCTTCGAGGATTCTACGCTCCCGAAGACCACTGGGTTCTTGTCTATATCGGTTCCCGCATGCGGAGCTACCTGATCCCCGAATCCATGCTTCGGTCCGGAGGAGACGGGGACAAGAGCAAAGCACATTAGGCTCGATTCCCTCGCCAAATCCCAAGCATTAAATCCCAAATTCCAGGTAAATTCCAATATCGAAATTCAAAAACCGCTGCTTGAGGAATATCGTCTGTTTTTATAAGTCATCCTGAGCTTGTCCAAGGATGGTTTTGGTTTTTGGGATTTCTTCTTCTATCTTCGCATCTTCGATTCTCACCCTCTCACCTTTCAGCTTCTATTTTCTGCGATACATCACATCAGTGAGAAATCGTCCGGCCTGTGGATCCCCCGCCACGTTATTACCGCTGTGACGAGATCGGGAGGCGTCAGATCGAAAGCGGGATAACGGCCCCTGACCAGGGGCGAAGTAGTCGGCTCTCCCTTGAACCGGGTCACTTCGTCCGGGTCCCGGTCTTCAATTGGTATGTCTTTCCCCGACGGCGTGTTCCCGTCCCGGTCTCCGTATCCGAGCACATAAAAGGGGATTCCGTAGCGGGCGGCGCATATCGCAAGCTGGAGCGTCCCGATCTTGTTCGCCACCGTACCGTCCATGGCTATCCGGTCCGCCGCGGTAAAAACCTTGTCGATCTCCCCGCGAGACATGAAATGGGCGGCCATATTGTCCGTAATCAGGGTCGTTTCCATGCCGAGTTCGCTTACCGACCAGGCGGTCAGTTTCGCGCCCTGGAGATAAGGTCTCGTTTCCGTGCAGACGACGCGTATGTCCTTCCCCGCTTCCCTCGCGAATTTGAGCATGTAGAGGAGGCCCGCCCCCGCGAAACAGTGCGTCAGAATCCGGTCTCCGGACGAGAGCAGGGGTTCTGCGCGCCGGCCCGTCTCCCGGGATATCGTCCTCTGGCGCTCGATTATCTTCTGCAGGGAGGCAAGGATTATCTCAGAGGGCCGGGATGAGCCTTCCGTTTTCAGGAGGAGTTTTTTCAGGAGGGCTGCCAGATAATGGCCGGTGGGGCGCGTTGCGGTCAGCCGCTCGGACACCTTCTCCAGTTTTTCCGCCGTCCGAGGGTTCCTCTCCACGGCCCGTGCGGCAAGGTAAAGGCCGAACCCGGCGGCAACGGCGATATCGCCGGCGCCCTGGACGGCCATGCGCTCAATAACTTCCGCCACTTGGAGGTGGTCGGCGCAACTCAGCCTGGAGACCCGCAGGGGCAGCTCCCTCCGGTCAACCACAATCAGGCAATCCCCGTCGAGATATACCGTATTGCCAATGTCCATCAGCAGGGGTTCTTGCACTTCGCCTCGCTCAAAATGACCTTGCTGAATATTTTCTGTCATCTGAAATCAGATGCCCGGAGTCAATTATATAGACGAGGTTTATCATATTATTCCCTACTATTCATAAAAAAACGCACCGGCAGGGCAAAACAGAAAAAAATGAATGGGAACGCGCAAGTAGTTACATCCGTCCATCCTGATTTATCTTGACAAGATAAGGGCTTCCGTTATACCCATAGTTGTTGCTACAGAGTCCTTCAGTAGGTCTTATCCGATTCATTAAAAAGACAAAGAAGGGAGGGGTGAGAGGTGTTATTCATTAAAGAAGTGCTGGATTCATCCAGCAAAATGCGAAAAAAATGGGAAGACGAGGTTAAGAAATCGGTAGCCAAGTGGGCTGACCAGAAGCCTCGCTGGTCCACGGTATCGGATCTCGAGATCAAACGGCTCTATACCCCCGAGGACATCAAGGAAATGGATTTTGAAAAGGATATCGGCTATCCGGGCCAGTATCCATTCCTCAGGGGAAACCAGGTCACCGGCTATCGCGGGAAATACTGGACTTTCCGCATGTTCTCAGGCATGGGGAGCGCAAAGGACACAAACCAGCGCTGGCACATGCTCCTGAAGGAAGGGCAGACGGGCCTGAGCACCGCTTTCGATTTCCCGACCCTCATGGGCTACGATACGGATTCGCCCAAGGCGAGAGGGGAATGCGGAAAGTGCGGCGTTGCGATCGACACCCTTGAAGATTTCCTGCAGCTCGTGGACGGAATCCCCATGGACAAGGTCACCACGTCCATGACGATCAATCCTCCCGCCACGATCCTCTGGGCCATGTACTGCGCCGCCGCCGAGATAAAGGGAATTTCCCTGAGCAAGATCGGGGGGACGATCCAGAACGACATGCTCAAGGAGTTCATCGCCCAGAAGACCCTGATGTGCCCGCCCGAGGCATCCGTCAAACTGATCAGCGACACCGTCGAATTCGGCACAAAGCACGTCCCCAAATGGAATACGATCTCGATCAGCGGCTACCACATCCGGGAAGCCGGCTCGACGGCGGTCCAGGAACTCGCCTTCACGCTGCGCGACGGCATGGAATACGTCGAAGACGTCATCAAGCGCAAAGGGCTGGATGTCGATTCGTTCGCCCCGCGGCTCTCTTTCTTTTTCAATTCGCACATCGACTTCTTCGAGGAAATAGCAAAGCTGCGCGCCGCCAGAAGGATCTGGGCAAAGGCCATGCGCGAGAGGTACAAATCCAAAGACGAGCGCTCCTGGTGGATGCGCTTCCACACGCAGACGGCGGGCTGCTCGCTGACGGCCCAGCAGCCGTACAACAACGTCGTCAGGACGGCCACCGAGGCTCTCGCCGCGGTTCTCGGCGGGACGCAGTCCCTGCACACCAACTCGCTTGACGAAGTTCTCTGTCTGCCCTCGGATCACGCTGTGCAGATCGCGCTCCGCACCCAGCAGATCATCGCGGAAGAGACCGGCGCCGCCAATACGATCGACCCGCTCGCGGGCTCTTATTTCATTGAGGCGCTGACAAACGAGATGGAACAGCAGGCGTGGGACTACATCCATAAGATAGACGAGATGGGCGGAATGGTCGCAGCCATCGAGAAGGGGTTCCCGCAGCTCGAAATCGCGGACGCCGCTTACAAGTACCAGCAGCAGATTGACGCCGGCGAGAAGATCATGATCGGGATAAACAAGTACGTCTCGGAAGACAAATCGCCGATCCCGTTCCTGGAGATCGACGATAAAGTCGAAACGGAGCAGATAGGCCGCCTTTCCGCTGTTCGCAAAAAACGCGACAACAAAGCGGTCAAGAAGAGCCTGGACGACATCAAAGCCGCCTGCAAGAAGGGCGAAAACGTGATGCCGTACTGCATTGAGGCGGTGAAGAACCTGGCCAGCGTCCAGGAGATCTGCGACGTGTACCGGGAAGTCTTCGGTGAATACCGGGATCCGGGCCTGTACTAATTAACAACCATATCGCCCCAATCTCTTTAAACCGATACGGGCGCCCGCCGATCCTTTTCCGCGGGGAAGGATCGGCGGGTTCCGTTCATCGCAAGACCGGGGTGATTCGAGATCGCGAGGAGGATACTCATGTCGGATAAAAAACTGCGGATCATGGTGGCTAAGCCGGGCCTGGACGGACACGATCGAGGCGCGAGGGTTCTCGCCCGGTGCTTCCGGGATGCGGGCTTTGAAGTCATTTACACGGGCTGTCATCAGACCCCGGAGCAGATCGCTGCTTCCGCCATCCAGGAAGACGTCGACATCGTCGGACTGAGCTGCCTGTCCGGCGCGCACCGTTATCTTTTTCCTGCCGTAGCTAAACTGCTGCAGGAAAAGCAGGCGGGCGACATCACGGTTATCGGGGGGGGAATTATTCCCGAACAGGATTTCCAGCCTCTGTACGACAGCGGCATTAAGGCTCTCTTCACGCCGGGGGCAACCCTCGATTCCATCGTGGACTGGGTAAGAACGAATATTAAACCAAGGGCGTAAATATGGAACTCGGAAAGAGAATCAAGGCGGGTGATATTCGTGCGGCTTCCCGCCTCATCAGAAATATAGAAGACAACGTTTCGGAAGCAAAGACAACCATCAAGCATATTTTTCCCTTCACCGGGAATGCTCACGTCATCGGAATTACCGGCTCGCCGGGCGCCGGCAAAAGCACCCTGGTGGACGGCTTGATTGAATGGCACCGGAAACTGGACAGGACCGTGGGGGTTCTGGCGGTCGATCCTACAAGCCCGTTTACGGGCGGCGCAATCCTGGGTGACAGGATTCGCATGCAGAGACACGCTGAAGACCCGGGGGTTTTCGTCCGGAGTCTGGCCACGCGCGGAGCTCTGGGGGGTCTCGCCAAGGCCGTCGGCGACGCGATTCACGTCGTGGACGCGATGGGAAAGGACGTCATCCTCGTCGAGACGGTCGGCACCGGCCAGCAGGAAGTGGAAATCATCAACCACGCCCACACCGTCATAGTCGTGCTGGTGCCGGGGATGGGAGACGAGATCCAGGCCATCAAGGCGGGGATCATGGAGATCGCGGATATCTTCGTAGTCAACAAGGCGGACCGGGAAGGCTCCCAGAAACTCCATCGGGAGCTGATGACTGTTTTGGACATGTCGAAAATTCCCAAGGATGGGTGGCGTCCACCGATCCTGATGATCGGAAACGCGTTCGATCCTGTCGAGTTCGACAGGGGAATGACCGAGCTTACCGAAAAGGTAAAAGGTCATTACGATCACCTGATCTCGACAAACCAGATCGGGGACAGGATCCGCCGGAAAACTAGACACGAGCTCAACGAGGCGCTCCGATCCTGCATTCTCGAGCCAGTAATGAAAATGCTCGTGACCTCGGGCGAACTGGACACCATGATAGACGTCCTGCTCAAAAAAGAATCCGACCCTTACACGATCGCTGAGGACGTGGCCGGCAGATATCTGCAGGATTGCATAAAGCCGTAAACGCGGTTGGATAAGGAACAAAGAGCCCGGGTATATATGGTACTGCCCGGGCTTTTTCATAAAAAGGCGAAAGGCTAAAGGCAAAGGGCTGAAGGCAAAAGACAGATCGCCGGATTGATGAATCGTTTCTTTTCGCCCTTCGCCTTTTGCCCTTAGCCTTTCGCCTGACGAGGTGAGGTATGGAGAATACGATCAGCGATACTCTGGCGAAATTTACGAAGGGACTGGTCCTGGTCTATACCGGCGACGGCAAGGGAAAGACCACGGCCGCGCTCGGACAGGCCCTCCGCATAATCGGCCACGGCGGGAAAGTCCTCGTCATCCAATTCATGAAAGGGAAAAAATACGGCGAGGTCCTTTGCGCGGAGAAATTCATTCCGGACCTGGTATTCTGCCAGTGCGGCCTCGACAGCTTCGTGATGAAGGACAACCCGGCTCCCGTCGACATAGAGCTGGCCAGGCAGGGACTGAACCTGGCCCGAAAGGCCGTTGAGTCTGAAGAATATAAAATGCTGATCCTCGACGAGATAAATGTCGCCCTCGATTTCAAGCTGGTTTCGCTGGAAGAAGTCGTCGCACTGATCCGGAAAAAGCCGTCCGGAATGGACCTCGTGCTGACGGGCCGGTACGCCCCTCCGGAAATAATCGAGCTCGCCGACATGGTCAGCGAGGTGAAAGAGATCAAGCATCATTATTCGCAGGGGATTAAGGAACGCGCGGGAATGGAATTTTAGCCGACGGCTCAGAATCACCCATCTGTGGCGCCTGCCCTGAGCCCTTCAACAAGCTCAGGACAAGCTTCGTCGAAGGGTTGCACTCCGGGCGTGGTTCGACAGGCTCACCATGACACCTGGGAGCCTGCCCTGAGCTTGTCGAAGGGCGCGCCTTGCATCTGGGCAATTTTGAACCGCCGGCGAAAAATCAATACTCCTCCTCAGCTTTTTTGATCAATATTTTAAAATTTCTGCAATCACACCTGGTTGTTTATTTAACTTGAGACCTGAGACTTGAGACTAACAGGATGCAGCAAATCCCTAAATCAGAAATAGACCGAAGAATTTCGGAGCTCCAGAGGCGAATGGGCGCGGAGGGTTTCGACGCCGCGCTGGTCGTGCAGAACGCCGACCTGTATTATTTCTGCGGCACGGTTCCCCAGGGCTATCTGTTCGTGCCAGAATCGGGCGAGCCCGTCCTTTTTGTGAGGAAAAACCCGGAGCGCATCAGGGAAGAATCGCCGCTGGGAAAGATCATTCCTTTGGACAAGCCGCGCGACCTTCCCGGCCTTCTCTCCGGATTCGGAATTGCAGGATTTAACAGATTGGGGATGGAACTCGACGTCCTTCCGGTAAACCATTTCGTCCGCCTGCGGGAAATCCTGCGCCCCCGTGATACTGCGGACATATCTCCTCTGATTCAATCACTCCGGTCGATAAAGTCCGAATTCGAGATCTCGGCCATGATGACCGCGGGACTTTTTTCCGACAGAATGATCGCCGCCTCGCGCGCGGCGCTCCGGGAAGGGATGAAAGAGGTGGAGCTCTCCGCTGCTGTAGAAGCCGCCGCCCGGTCTGAGGGACACCAGGGATTTGTCCGGATGAGGGCCTTCAACCAGGAAGTATACTGGGGCGCCGTTGTTTCCGGCCGCGACGCCGCGGAGATGAATTTCATCGATTTCGCCGAAGGGGGAAGGGGCGTATGCCTCGCGCTGCCTTCCGGGGCCGGCCTCCGCAGAATTCTGCGGGGGGAACCTGTTTTGTACGACTATGTAGCGGTACACAAGGGCTACTTCACGGATCAGTCCCGCACCATGTGCCTGGCAAAACTCCCGGCGGAGCTGGACCGCGCCTACCGGCTTTCGGTTGAAATCCTGGAAAGCATTGAAGCCATGCTCCGCCCCGGGGTAACGGTTCATGAGCTTTACGCCAGGGCGGAAAGGATCGCGGAAAGCGGCGGGCTCGCCGGCCACCTTCAGGGTTTCGGAAAAAACAGGGCAGGATTCCTCGGACACGGCATCGGCCTGGAGCTGGATGAAATCCCGGCCGTTACCCCGAAGGGAAAGACAACCCTGCAGGCGGGAATGGTTCTGGCGATCGAGCCGAAATTCATGTTCCCCGGTCTCGGCGTAGTTGGAGTGGAAGATAATTACGTAATCAGGCCATCCGGCCCGGAAAAACTGACCGGCGCCCCGTACGACGTTGAAGTTGACAGGATCTGAGAAGAACATCAGGAGTGTACTGATGGAACCATTGGAGCCTCGAACCCTTTAATCCTTGAAACCTGAAAGGAAATAAAAAAATGCGCGCCATCGATACGCACGTGCACCCCGGAACCAGGGAGGACGTGATCGACACGGGGGGAAAATACATAGAGCATGCAGCGAGCTACTTCGGCCTGAAGATGGAGATACTCTCAGAGGAGGCGCTCGCCGAACGCTACCGGAAGCTTGATCTCATGGGCGTTCTCCTGGCCTGGGACGCGGAGACGAATACCGGTTTGCCGCGCCTGTCCAACGAATACGTCGCCCGCCTCGCGGCGAAATATCCCGATACGTTCATCGGGTTCGGGAGCGTGGACCCATGGAAGGGACAGATCGCCGTTAAAGAGGCGGAGCATGCCGTCCGGGATCTCGGGTTGCGCGGAATCAAATTCCAGCAGGCCTCGCAGGCCTTTTTCCCCGACGACCGGCGCTTCTATCCGCTCTGGGAAACAATCGCCGGACTGGGAGTCCCCGTGCTTTTCCATACCGGAACAACGGGATACGGGGCGGGCGTGCCCGGGGGTGACGGAATCCGCCTGAAATATACCCGGCCAATCCCGCACCTGGACGATCTGGCCGCGGACATGCCCGGCCTGACGATTATCTGTGCACATCCCTCCTGGCCGTGGCAGGACGAGATGCTTGCGGTCGCCATGCACAAGGCGAACGTTTATATCGATCTTTCCGGATGGTCTCCGAAATACTTTCCGCCGCTGCTGGTGCAGTATGCCAACAGCTTTCTCCAGGACAAATGCCTGTTCGGCTCGGATCACCCGTACATCAAGCCGGACCGCTGGCTGTCCGATTTCGACAAGCTGCCCCTCAAGCAGGAAGTGAAAGAAAAAATCCTGCTGGAAAACGCTCGTCGACTTTTGAGAATTTAGGTGATCAGATAAGAATAATGGTCGGGACCTGTTCTTCACTAAGCATTCAGCCACAATAATCTCAGCAGGCTGTTCAGAAACTTGTCCCGGACTGATGCGGGATGCCCAGATGCCAGGCTCAGGGCAGGCGCCGCAGACTCCGTCCCCGCGGAGGCGGGGATGGGCGTTTATGGACAGCCTGCCAAGAACCAGTCGAGAATTGCCCTGTTATATTCCCGCGGATACGCGTGGTAAAGGTCCGGGACGATATCGAGATTGACATCTGCTCCGGCGGCCTTCAGGTTCTTTGAACCCGAGACTGCATACATGGCGGGGAACATCCAATCCTTCCGGCCGTGAACCCAATAGAATCTGCGCCCCCTCACGTTCCGCAGATCGAAAGGGGGAAGCACTCCCGCAACGGGAGCAAACGCGGCAAACGGAGTTACCTCATCCATCGCCCTCTTCAGGGCGTAAGTCGCCCCGTCTGATATTCCCGTAAGCAGAATACGGCGCGGGTCGGCATTCCACTCCTCCTCCATCAAAGCGGTCACTTTCTGCAGCAGGGCAAGATCCCCGTCGCCGCCCAGAAGGGCCCAGGTCGGTCCGGTCGAAGACGGCGCCGCCAGCAGAAAGCGGCGGCTGCGCGCCTCGCGGAGCCAAGTCCAGACAAAATCCCGGCCATGCCCGCCTCCGCCGTGCAGAGCGACAACGAGCGGCGGCGGAATGCCGTCCATGCTTTCCGGAATGTAGACGGTGATGCCTCCCCGGGAGTAGGGATCGCTGTCGAGGCCGATCTGATGCAGGCCGCCGCGGGATTCATGATTGATGAAGTCAGCTCCCCGCCCATGGAACTGCGGTTCGAGGAAGAATTCGTTGACAGTTTTGTAAGCCGGGCACAGCGGATAGATGCTTTCCAGGACGCGGCAGACCCGCCGTGAGGCCCTCTGAAAATTTCCCAGCGATTCGTGCAGGGATTCGGATGAAAAGGCCAGCCGAAGCGCTTCCGTACAGGTCCGGACGGCCTCCCTGATCCTGAACTCCCGGGCGCCGCAATCGGGAAGATAAGGATCGGCGAGCACCCGGTCCAGCCTCTCCAGGGCAGGCTGAAACATCTCTTTAAGACGGGGTGCATTTCCGGGGAAAAAACATCTTTTGGCATCCTCGAATATTTTCAGCGAGAAAACCAGATCCTCTGCCGGGTTCATGTATTCTTCTCTATGTGACCTGTAAGTACTGCATCAATATGGGTAAATAACGTGCAAGCAGGCAAAAAATATGATAATCAAAAGTTCTGATATTGCTGTACCGGCATTACCTCTATGTGGGGCATATGCGGGTTTTTTCCTTTAGCCCTTTGCCTTGCGCCTTTATCCCATTTACAGGAGCTGATAATGACTGCGCCCGAAGATGCATCCAAGGAAAAAGTCAGATTAAACCAGAATAATCTTTACAAAGAGGAAACCTACTCTGACCTGACAGTCGGCTCCATCCGGCAGCTCAGCCCTGTCAAACCCAACGGGGAACCCGATGAGAAAAGCCGCAAGGTGATCTTCCTGGGCCAGACCCAGATATATTCCCAGCACGGCCCCCTGCCGATTCAGTTTCCCATCGAAGCAAAAAACCTCCAGCAGGCAATCGAAAAATTCCCGGAAGCCCTCGAACAGTTCATGGACAAGCTGGTGGAAGAAGCCAAAGAGATGCAGCGCCGCGAGCAGTCGAGAATCATTGTCCCGGGGGGACCCGGCGGTCCGGCGGGTCCGGCGGGTCCGGCGGGTCCTGGACCGGGTAGTCCGATCATTCTGAAATAGAGGCATTGGGCGTTGGGCTTTAGGCATCTGGGACAGAACCGCGCGAAAGGCGCGAAACGCGGGAAATTCTTTTTCCGAACCTTTCTGGCCCGTCAGTCCTCTGATATACTACACAAAATCAAGATGCCTAAATCCTTAATTTGGAACCCAAATCCCAAGAAATCTGAAATCCAAATCCAAACCTCAGGTCTAAGCAAAACAGCTTGACCCCTCAAATGGATCGTTTCGCGCCTTTCCCGCTTTTCCCGCCCTTATTCATACCCCAATTCGATAAGCTCCTCCTCCGTCATCCCGACGAAGTGGGCAACTTCGTGAACGACTGTGATCTCGATCTCTCTTTCCAGCTGCCGCACGGTGCGGCACATCTCCTGAAGCGGCTGCTGAAAAATCAGGATCATGTCCGGATAAACCGGGGGGGCGACTGCCGACCGCTCCATGAGTGAAGTCCCCTGGTAAGCGCCGAGCAGGGGATAATCCGGAGGCAGTCCCATTTCCTCCAGCAGTTCCGAAGAAGGCCTTTCCTGGACCGTAATGATGATGTTTTCCAGATGCGCACGGATCTGCGGCGGAATGCGGCGTATCGCCCGCTCCACTACCTTGTCGAATTCCCTTCGGGTCAAACGCATAAAAATGGCATTGGGCGTTGGGCATCAGGCATTGGGTTTCCCAGCACCTGACGCCCAATAGCTTATGTCCTTTATTTCAGGAGGATCCGGCAGTCCACGACGGATAGCCCCTTTTCGTAAACGATGACCGGGTTCAGATCGATCTGATCGAGATCGGGCCGCTTCTCCACCAGTCTGGATACGGCTTTCATAAGCCTGAGGAGCGCCTTTTCATCCTTCGGTTTGCGTCCTCTCGCGCCCGCGATCAGGGGATAGCCCCTGATCCCGCGGATCACCCGCAGGAACTCGCCGTCAGCCGCCGGCAGGAGACAGAACTGCACGTCCCGGTAAATCTCCGTGAAGATGCCGCCCAGGCCGAACATGAGGGCGGGTCCGTACTGGGGATCCCGGATTACGCCGAGGATTACTTCCAATCCCCCCGCGGGGGCCATGGGCGAAACGGTTACCCCGTCAACGCGCGCCCTGCGCACGCGGGATTTTGTTTTTTTGACTATGTCCTCAAAGGCTTCGCGTATCTCCGCCGGCTTGGCCAGACCCAGCCGCACGCCCCCGACATCGCTCTTGTGCGAAACGTCGGGAGAAGAAATCTTCAAGGCGACAGGCGCCGCGAATTTCCGGGCAAGGGAAACCGCCGCCGCCGGAGTTGAGGCAAGCGGCGCCTCCACTGCGGGAATCCTGAACTTCTTCAGCAGCTCAACCGCCTCCGGAGCGGGCATGAGCCTCGCCGCCTGCGCTGCCGCAGAATCGTGCGCAGGCTGAGCCGCCTTGGTTTCCTCATCGAACCGGAAGAACTGATAAAGGGCCTTGATGCCGCGTTCGGGCGTGCGATAGACGGGAATGCCCTTTCTGTGCATCAGGCGCGACTCCTCCCGCTCGACATCGGCCCCGCCGCAGAAGACGATTACTTCGTTCTCGCCGGTAACGATATCGGATGCCCCGTGAATGGGATCGCCGAAAATCACCACGCTCGCATCGAATTCCGATTTAGCCTCGGCGATCACTTTTGAGTACAGGCTGGGATCGGTTATCGCGTCTCCCGTGAGGTCGATCGGATTGCTCGTCCCGCAATGGGCGGGCAGGAACCTCCGCAGCCTTTCCACCAGCGCGGCGCCCGGAGCGGGACTTACGAATCCCAGCTTATCCGCCTCGTCTATCGCCAGGATCGCCGCTCCGCCGGAGCTCGAGATGTGCAGGAGGCGCTTCCCCGGGGGCTTTTTCATATACGCCAGCGCTTTCGAAAAATCGTAGAGCTCCTCCAGCGTATCCGCCCTGTGCACGCGGAACCTGCTGAAGATGGCGTTATAGATTTCATCGCTCCCCGCCATCGATTTCGTATGGCTCTCCGCCGCGACGCGGCCCCTCGCCGTGCGTCCCGACTTCAGAACAACCACCGGTTTGCGTGCTTCGGCAAGGGCCTGCATAAAAGCCGCCGGACGCTTCACCCCTTCCACGTAAAGCGAAATGACGCGGGTATTCGGGTCGCGGTTGAAGTAATTGATGCAGTCCGATTCGTCCACGTCCGCCCGGTTTCCCAGGCTCACGAAGACGCTGACCCCGATTTCCTCCTCGCTCGCCCAATCCATCAGGGCGGCCCCGACGGTGCCGCTCTGGGCAATAAAGGCCATGCCTCCCCTCGTGGTAAGCAGAGGCCACGAGGCGCAAAGCTTATGGTGCGGGCTGTTCACGCCCTGGCAATTCGGACCGATCAGGCGGACCCCGTATTTCCGGCCCGTCCGGGCAAGCTCTTCCTGGAGCAGTTCCCCTTCGTGTCCTGCTTCCGCAAAGCCTCCTGTAACGATGATGGCCGCCTTTACCCCCGCTTTTCCGCATTGCTCGACTGCATCGTTTACCATTCTGGAGGGAATGACTATGACCGCAAGGTCGGCAGGTGAAGGAGTGGAGCCGATATCCTTGAAAGCGGTCAGCCCAAGGAGCTGGTCGGCTTTGGGGTTTATGGGGAATATCGGACCCTCGAATCCTGCATGAATCAGATTGTAAAGAATGTCATACCCCAGCTTGCCCGGCGTACCGGAAGCTCCGATAAGGGCTACGCTCCCCGGCTGGAAGATCGCGTCAAGTCCGCTATTCGAATCCATGGTCTCCTCCTTTATCGATGGTCGGTCTGGAACCGGAAAAAAGGGAATACGGAAGGAAAATACCTATATCACAGTGCAGCACCGGTTTCTATGCAGAAATGGACGGTTACGCCGGACAAGGGACCGTTTCCCCTTGCTACCGAAGCCGAATATCTATATATTATCGTGCGATAAACAAAGGAGGGTTGATCATGAGAGTGAGATCGGCGGGAAAAATCGCGGACCGTCTGTGGTACCTCGGCCGGGAAGAGGCGGGGGTTTATGTCCTCGAAGGAGACAACTCCTCGATCATCATCAACGGGGGTCTGAGTTTTATTCTTCCGGACGTTCTCCAGCAGATGAAGGATCTCGGGATAAATACCGGCAAAATAACAAAGCTTCTCATCCTCCATTCACATTTCGACCACGTGGGCATAGTGCCCTATTTCAGAAGGACCTGGAAGATAGATGTCCTCGCCTGCGCCAGGGCCTGGGATATTCTCGGGATGCCCAAAGCGGTCGAGACCATGAATTCTTTCAACCGCACAGCCGCCAAACAGGCGAATGCGGCGGCCGGCCTTGATGTGTTCGACCTGGACTGGCGCGATGACGTTTCAGGGGAAACGGTAAAAGAAGGCGATAAAATAGACCTGGGCGGAAGGGTTCTTCAGATCATGGAAACGCCGGGTCATTCCTCCTGCTCCATTTCGGCGTATGAGCCGGGACTGAAGGCGATGTTCGCCTCTGATGCCGGCGGCATTCCGTACAAGAATACTTCCTTCCCTTCCGGGAATTCCGATTTCACTCTCTTCCAGAAGAATTTGGAGCGGCTGAACAAATTTCCCGTCGATTACCTCTGCGCGGACCATTACGGGTATGTAACGGGAGAGGAAGCCCGCAGGTTTATCGGATCGACAATCGATGAGGCCCGGAAGCTGAGAGAGGAAATGAAGCAGATATTGGGAAAAGAGCAGGGAAACCTGGACAGCGCCGCCCGGGCCTGCAATTCTCTTTTCTTCCAGCGGAGCCCGGATTATTTCGTCTCGCCCGATATTATGGAAGGCGTTTTCAAGCAGATGCTGAAACACATAGCGAAATGACCGGCGTCGCGTTGGGTATTGGGCATTGGGTATTGGGCCTCAGGCATATAGTAAAGTCTTCCTTATTCTCCCTCGCCATTGATGGGAGAGGGCCGGGGTGAGGGTGAAAGCGGAACATGCGGGAAAAAAAGGCTGTAAAGAGAGCCGAGAGACTGGGGATTTCAGAGAGAAAAATAGACCGGATTGTGGACCTTCTGAAAAAAGAGGGGGCGGCTAAGGTCAAGGTGATCCCTGCCCGGGACATCGTTATTGACGAGCGGGTAAGATTCAAATGCCAGGTTCCCCTGTGCGACAGTTACGGCCGGAACCTCATGTGCCCGCCGAATCTCCCCACCGTCGCAGAATTCAGGAAAGTCGCAGCCCGTTATGAAAAAGCCACCCTTGCGCAAGTGATCAGCCCTCTTATACCTTCGGACGATCCTTTCGCCCCGGCAAGAAAACTGCACGATATAATCAATATAGGGGAGCGCGAAGCCTTTCTTTTGGGGTTCACCTTTGCCGCCGGATTGATCGGCGGCTGCTGCCGTCTCTGCAAAACCTGCGTGGCGGCAAAGTCGGGCGGCTCCTGCCGCTACCCGTTCAAGGCAAGGCCTTCCATGGAGGCTATGGGGATTGACGTCCTCTCCACTGCCGGCAGGGCGGGAATGCCCATTGAATTTCCCGCCGTCAACAGCGTAACGTGGACGGGTCTGATCCTGCTCTAAGCAACCTAGAAATCCGTATCAGGAGGAGAATAGAAATGGCCGTTCTGAAAGAAGCATCCGTTCCGATCGGAAGAATGATGTTCATACCACGCCAGGGTGATCTGAAAAAAGAAGACCTGATCATCGATGCCAACGGGCAGTATCAGGTGATAGAGAGGCCCGACTGCTTCGCCATCAAGAATGCCGAGTGCTGCAGGAGTATACTGATCAAAGTCTCCAAAAAAGATTAGGCAGGCTGCCCAAAATCACCCATCTGCTTCGCCTGGCCTGAGCCCTTCGACAAGCTCAGGACAAGCTCTGTCGAAGGACGCCTTGCATCTGGGCATCCCGGATCATGTCCGGGACAAGCCTTGAAACCGTCTGGCGGAACTTTCAAAACGAATTTCTTCTTTATTGCAGGTTTCCAAGTTCGTTCTTTCCAAACGCAGACCTCATCGGTCAGCTGTGAACCGGGAACTGAGAATTGCGAACTAAGAGCCTTCCGGACCCTTAGAGTATCTAAGGTTCCGGAAGATGCCGATATAATCCTTTGGTGAAAAAACTGCTTGATTTGTACCACCTGGTGTAGTAGAGGTTTCCAGTCAATTTCACGCCAGATCTCAAGAGGGCCGCGCCCGTAAGTATCTTTCCCGAATATGGTCTGGTTCGGAATCCGTTCCGATTGTTATCGCGGCCTCTCCCTGAAGAACCTTCTGAATCAGAGTTTTGCAGTTGAATTCGTCCGGGAACTTTCTTCCCGGTTTGAAGAGTTACAGGAAGGACCGCGCCTGTCCCGTTCTGGAGAGGATTCGCGTTCCAGAATCAAGGAGGAATGAACGTGCAGAGATTTCGTTTTTTGGCCTTTTTCGCCGCAGTTCTTATAATAAGCCTGAGCGGCTGCGCTTACGTGCAGGTGCCGCTCTTCACCCCTGTCCAGCCGATGCAGGAGAAGGTTCTGGAGGGACAAGGCGACGCAAAGATCCTGCTGGTCGAGGTATCCGGGGTCATATCCGAGCAGGAGAAACAGAAGAAGATGGGCTTTACGGAGGACGTATCCCTGGTTGCCCAGATCAAGGAAGAGCTCCAGAAAGCGGAAAAGGACAAGGCCATAAGCGGCATTCTGCTCAAGATCGATTCTCCCGGCGGGACGGTGACCGCGTCCGACATGATTTACCACGAGCTGATTAAGTTCAAGAAACGCACCGGGAAGCACATTACGGCGTGCATCATGGGGCTGGGGACGTCCGGCGGGTACTATATCGCCTGCGCGGCGGATGAAATTATCGCCCACCCGACGGCGCTCACCGGAAGCATCGGGGTGATCGCGATGAAAATGAACGTGCACGGCCTTATGGAAAAGATCGGGATCAGGAACGAGACGTTCAAGTCGGGGGACAAGAAGGACATCCTTTCGCCTTTCCGGGCTACATCTCCCGAGGAATTCCAGATCATGCAGACGATTATAAATCAGCTGCACAAGCGCTTCGTGGACGTGATCGCCGACGGGCGAAACGGAACCCTCAAGAGGAACACCGTGGAAAAGCTGGCGGACGGGCGCATCTATACCGCGGACCAGGCGCTGGAAAACAAGCTGATAGACAAAGTGGGATACCTGGACGACGCCATAGCCCACATAAAAAACAAGCTGAATCTGAAAGAGGCAAAAATAATAGTTTACCTCCGGCCCGGAAGCTACAAGGGGAGCATCTACTCGAGCTACCCGGCGAGCACAATGAGCTGGCCGATGGGCGCAAATCTGCTCCCGATGGGAAGCGAGATTTTCAGCTCTGCTCCACAGGTCAAGTTCATGTATCTCTGGAGTCCCTGGTAAACATTTCAAAATCGGTTATACCTGCGGGCTTCTTCTTTTTTTCGCGGTTTGGCTTTTTTGTGCGGTTTAGCTTTCACGCGGTGGAACACCGACAGCAGATATCTCCTCTGTTCCTGCGAAAGCTCCTCCATCATCCGAACGGTCATTGCGATCTCCGCCCCGGCCAGCAGGGAGATTGCGTTCTGCACCGCTTCGATCCGGCGGTTCGCTCTGTCCTCGTCAATCCGGCTCTGAACGAGCAGATTTTCGAGCTCCAGCATCTGCCTCGTCAATTCCTCCCCGCACCGGGTTACGCTCCCGCGAAGTTCGTGATGAATCTCGCGTATGCGCGATGCCTGCCTTTCGCTTAAACCAAGTTTTTTGACCACAACCGTCTTCTCCCACCACCGCGGGAGAAAATTCAACTCCCCCCCGGGCGCCTCGGCCGCCCCGGTAACCGGGACCAGAAAAACCAGGAAAATCGCCCAGGCCGATATAGTTTTTTGCATGTCATCCTCCTGTTCTTATGGGTTGGGCATAAACGCGCGAAAAGGTCTTATTGCGTCAGGATTGGGCATTGAGCATCCTAAGCGTCATTCCCGCGAAACTTGTCCCCGAAGTATTTAATCGGGGAGCGGGAATCCAGTTTTTTGTCTTACCACCCCCTTTTTTGCCCTTTGCCTTTTGTCCCGAGCCTCATATATAATTATTTGCATGGAGCAGGATGAAGTTTTCATGCGGGAGGCTCTCGCCGAGGCCGGAAAGGCGCTGCGTGCCGGAGAGGTCCCGGTAGGAGCGGTGGTGGTCCTCGATGGAAAAGTCATAGCGCGCGCCTGCAACAGTCCCGTATCGAAGCACGATCCGACGGCGCATGCGGAGATACTGGCTTTGCGGAAAGCCGGCAGGGAAGCAGGCAATTACCGCCTTACGGATGCGGTCATGTTCGTCACACTGGAGCCGTGCATCATGTGCGCCGGCGCCATTGTCCACGCAAGGATACGCCGCCTCGTTTTCGGGGCGGAAGACCCCAAGGGCGGCGGCTGCATTTCCCTTTACGGCATTCCGGGGGACGTCCGGCTTAACCATTCCGTTGAGCTTCGGGGAGGCGTCCTGAAGGACGAATGCGCTGAAATTTTAAGTGGATTTTTTAAAAAAAAGAGGTTAACTTCAGTCCGCCCGGATAACTGAACGATTGCGGAGAGATACCGAAGTGGTCGTAACGGGATCGACTCGAAATCGATTTGGGGGCCAAAAGCCCTCACGGGGGTTCGAATCCCCCTCTCTCCGCCATAAAAAAACGAAGCTGAGAAGATGAGAGGTTGAGAAGTTAGGAGAACTTTTCTCTCAAGTATGATTTATAAACTTTTAAAGTCGGCCATTTCTTTTATTTGTCACCCTGAGCCTGTCGAAGGGTGAGAAGATGAGAGGTTGAGAAGTTAGGCGGCTTTCTTCTTCTCAGATAATAAACATATTAGAAGTTAAGGGCGGGCGCTTGGAGCATTGCAGGTCTTTTTTTTTGCCCAATGCCCAATACCCAATGCCTTACGCCTAAAGAGGAGAGATGCCCGAGGGGCCGAAGGGGCACGACTGGAAATCGTGTGTACACCCACAAAGGTGTACCGCGGGTTCGAATCCCGCTCTCTCCGCCATAAAGACAGAAGCTGAGAGGTTGAGAAGTTAGGAGACTTTTATCCTCTCAAGTATGATTTATGCCCGGTCGGGTTCTCCAATCCGATCGGGTTTTTTTATCTGACTGAATCGGCACCCGGAGCTTTTGTCCTGCGCCTGCCTAATGATCTAAGCGCCTCTCTGTATGATGAACCGTGAACCGGGAGCTTAAGTGAGCTCTTCCGGAAAACCAGGGACACTTCCCGTATTTTCCGATCCAAGCGTGCCGGAAATAAAAATATGGGGAGTGTCCCTGGTTTTTGCCAGAAACATGAAAATATGGGTAGTGTCCCTGATTTCCGTATATCTCGCAGATCCCGCCGCCTGATGCCCGAATCCCAAACATGATGTCTCCCCGCATGTTGAATGATTGACAATGGGAGAAAAAATTTCTAAGGTTATTATATCCGTTCATGTCCGGCTTTTCCCTTTCAATACGCTCGCGTTCAATGCAGGTAAATTAGAATACCGGCTTCCCGCCCACTCCGCAGCGGTCCGCCCCGGATCGTTCTCTGAATGAAATTTATCCGCGAGGGCCGGGTTCAGGTCCGAGTAGATGGGGCGGGTGTTGCCTGCATCGTTCTGTCCCGGAATTACAGAGCGGAAAACCCCTTCAAGAAATCAGCATGAAACCGGAATCGCCTCTCCGAAGAATGCCGGTTGGCGCAGAAATCACGCCGACGGGAGTACATTTTCGGGTCTGGGCGCCTGCAAGAAAAAAGGTTCAGGTCGCCGTTGAATCCGTTCCCGGCCGAAAATCCGATTCTTTTACGGTTGAGCTTGTCTCCGAAAAGAACGGGTATTTTTCAGGATCAGTTGACGGTATTCCAGCCGGAACGCTTTACCGGTTCAAACTCGACAATGAAGAAAATTTATTCCCCGACCCCGCCTCCCGTTTTCAGCCCGAAGGACCGCACGGACCCTCTGAAATTGTAGATCCCGGGACGTTCGCCTGGACGGACGCGGGCTGGGAAGGCGTGCGCCTGGAAAATCAGATCATATATGAGATGCATATCGGAACCTATACGCCGGAAGGGACCTGGAAGGCGGCCCTGGAACAGCTTCCCGCCATCGCCGAGACGGGCATAACACTGCTGGAGATCATGCCGGTCGCGGAGTTCCCGGGGGCTTTCGGATGGGGCTACGACGGCGTGAATCTTTTCGCGCCCTATCACTTTTACGGACGGCCGGATGATTTCCGTCGATTCGTGGACCGCGCCCACTCTCTCGGCCTCGGCGTCATTCTGGATATCGTATACAATCATCTGGGCCCGGACGGAAACTATCTCGGCCAGTTCTCGAGAGAGTATTTCACTGACCGGTACGTCTGCGAGTGGGGCGAAGCGATAAATTTCGATGGAGAGCATGCCGGTCCCGTCCGCGAATATTATCTTGCCAATGCGGCATACTGGATCCGGGAATTTCATCTGGACGGATTCCGCCTGGACGCGACGCAGCAGATTTTCGACGCCTCGGACGACCATATCCTGGCCGCTTTGGCGCGAAGCTCCCGGGCGGCTGCGGCCGGCAGGAAAATCCTCCTGATCGCCGAAAATGAAATCCAGGACACCCGCCTTATCCGTCCCCCGGAGGAGGGAGGATTCGGCCTGGATGCCGTCTGGAATGACGATTTTCACCACAGCGCCGTTGTCGCCATGACGGGCAAGAATGAGGCGTACTACACGGATTACCGCGGCATGCCCCAGGAATTCATTTCCTGCGCCAAGTACGGCTATCTTTACCAGGGCCAGCTGTATTTCTGGCAGAAGAGTTACCGCGGGACCCCGACCCGGGGAATCGATGCGATCCATTTCGTGAACTACATCCAGAACCACGACCAGATTGCCAATTCCGGGCGGGGATACCGGGTCCAGAAATTGTCCAGTCCCGGACTCTTCCGCGCGTTCACCGCCCTCATGATCCTCATGCCGGGGATTCCCCTTCTCTTCCAGGGGCAGGAATTCGCCGCCTCCTCTCCTTTTCTCTTCTTCGCGGACCACGAAGAAAACCTTGCGGGGCTGGTGGCGAAAGGACGGGCGGAATTCCTGGGCCAGTTCCGGAGCTTCAGCCGGCCCGAAGTGCAGAAGCGGCTCGCGGCGCCTTCCGCTGAGGCGACCTTCAGAAATTCGAAGCTCGATCTCCGCGAGCGCGCAGCGAATGAGGAATCGTACGCCATGCACCGGGACCTGATCCGTTTGCGCAAGGAGGATCCGGTCATCCGCCGCGCCGATGTCGACGGCGCGGTCCTGTCGCGTAATTCTTTCGTCCTGCGCTTTTTCAGTCCCCGGGAATGCTATCCTGAAGGAGACCGCCTGCTCGTCGTCAATCTCGGGCGCGACCTCCCCTTCTGCCCCGCCCCCGAACCGCTCATAGCGCACCCCGGAAACTGCCGGTGGGCCATTCTCTGGTCAAGCGAGGACCCCCTCTACGGCGGAACCGGAACTCCCCCGCTGCAGACGGAGGAAGGGTGGTTCATCCCGGCGCGTTCGGCGATCCTGCTCTTTCCCGAAAGATTATGAGAGAAGACCTGGTACGCGTTATTTCGTGCGAAGATGCAGCCGATCCCTCTTTCCTCAACAAAGAATGGCTGGTGACGAACGGCCTGGGAGGATACGCGTCCTGCACGCTTGCGGGCATTCTGACGCGCCGTTATCACGGTTACCTGATCGCGTCGCTTCCCAACCCGTGCGGCCGCATGGTCGTCCTGAACCAGGTAATTGAGCGGATCTTCTTTGATGACGGAGCTTCCGTCCAGCTCAATGCCGAGGAGAGCTCTTCCGGTCCTCTGCAGATGAACGGCAGCCGTTATCTTTCCCAATTCCGGCTCGAAGCCGGACTTCCCGTCTGGAGATACGAAATCAACGGAACGATCCTGGAAAAAAGAGTACTAATGCCTTACAGGCACAATACGGTGCATCTGGTATACGGTCTCAGTGGCGCGGACAGGAAAGTCCGCCTGGAGCTTCGGCCCTGCCTTAATTTCCGGAGGCACGACGAGCCTGTCAGCAGATCGCCCGGGAAGCCCTATGTCCTGAGCATGGCGGAGGATACGGTTGAGATAAGCGCGGGGGCCGACATGCCCCGCTTGAAGCTGATGGCGGCCGATTCGAAATCCTCGTTCATGGCCGATTCCAGGCGGTACGGCGGGGTGATCTACCGGAGGGAGGAAAGCAGGGGGTATGAATCGAGAGGCGAGCTGTGGAGCCCGGGGAGCTTTTTCCTTGATCTCCGCCGCGGCGGGAGCGCGGCGCTGATCGCTTCGACCGAGGAATGGATCGTCATCAGGGCATTAAATCCCCAGTACGTTTCCTGGGCCGAGAGGGAGCGCCGCTTCCGCCTTCTCTCCCTTGCCCGGCCGGAGGCCAGGGAAGGATTCGGGGCTGAGCTTGTGCTGGCGGCGGACCAGTTCATCGTCGAACCGGCCGAAAGAATCGAGGACACGGCGTTTGCCCGCGCGGCCGGCGACGAGGCATGCACCGCTATCGCCGGGTATCACTGGTTCACCGACTGGGGAAGGGATACCATGATCGGCCTGGAGGGACTGACGCTCGCCACAGGCAGGCACAGGGAGGCCGGCTGGATCATCCGTACCTTTGCGCGCTACGTGCGGGACGGGTTGATCCCGAACATGTTCCCGGAGGGAGAAAGCGGCGGGCTCTACAATACGGCGGACGCAACGCTCTGGTATTTTCATGCAATCTCCCGTTACCTGGAGTTCACAAACGACCGGATGACGTTGAAGGCCCTGCTTCCGAGACTGGCCGAAATAATCGGGCGGCATATGGCGGGGACCCGCTTCGGAATCAGAATGGATGCCTCCGATTCCCTGATCAGGCAGGGGGAGATCGGATTGCCCCTCACCTGGATGGACGCGCGGGTGGGGGACTGGGTAGTCACTCCCCGGCGCGGTAAAACGGTGGAGATCAACTCTCTCTGGTACAACGCGCTGAAGCTCATGGAGCAATGGACGGAGGAGGAGGAAGGCGCCGATGCCGCGCGGCTCTATCGCGACACGGCGGAGACGGTTTACCAATCCTTTAACGAGCGGTTCTGGTTCGAGGAAGGGGCGTATCTGTACGACCTGATAGACGGCGAGAAGGGGAACGATTCCGCCTGCCGCCCCAACCAGATTTTTTCCCTTTCCCTGGGACACCCCGTTCTCGATCCGTCCCGCTGGCCTCGTATTCTCGACGTCGTATCCCGCCGGCTGCTCACGCCTTTCGGACTCCGTTCGCTGGCCCCGGACCATCCCGATTACAAGACAAAGTATTACGGAGACCGCAGAGCCCGTGACGCCGCCTATCATCAGGGGACCGTCTGGACATGGCTGATAGGTCCTTTCATTGACGCCTGGCTCAGGGTGCATCCCGTTGATCGGGGAAGCGCACGGAGTCTGCTCGAGAGTTTTTCCGGCCATTTAAATGAGGGATGCATCGGCTCGATAAGCGAAATCTTCAATGCGGAGGAACCGTTCAACCCGCACGGCTGCATATCGCAGGCCTGGAGCGTGGCGGAAGTGTTGAGAGCATGGATCCGCACGGCGCCATAAGCAGTTCCCGGTTCACAGTTCTCAGTTCACAGTAAAGCGATCAGGGCTGAAATTTTCCATTCCGCCCTGGAAAATGAGAAAAAGATTTCTCGTCGCTCCGCTCCTCGAAATGACATTAAGGGGGCTTCGCGAATGACATCTGAGGGGACTCCGTGGAATGACGTTAAGGGATCTCCGCGAATGACATCTGAGGGTTCTCGAAGCACTGCCAGATGTCATTTCGATCCCTTTTTGTCATTTCGAACCCGCCGTGGCGGGTGAGAAATCTTTCAGGCTTATAAAGCTGAAAAAATCCCTCTATTCACAGGTTGAGAAGCTGAGAGGACTCACGCAATAGACGCAACGAACGCAATGGACTCAACAGACCCGAAAGCCCTGACGCCCCGTCGGGTGCAGGCCGATTCCGTCGATGCGAAGTCTTCTTCCGGGGAGCAGCTCCGCCCCGGCGCCGAGGAGTTTCCTGATCATCTCGATATTCGTTTTCACGTGATCGGTGGCGGCAGGAATAATATACTCGGTCCGCCCCGCAGCCAACCCTCCGAACAGTATCAGCTGGTCCGCCGTGTGCCGGTCGACTGTTGCGCCGGAACGGATATCCTCCATCAACGTCCTCACGCAGAATCCGGCGATCGCCTCCGATCTTCTCCCGCGCCTGCCGGCCCGGTCGGAACCCAGGATGCATTCCGTGTCTGTATCAGCCCGGAGAAGGAGAGCGGCGCCGCGCTGAAGCGCCGTCCTGTCATGCAGTATTTCCGCGTCGAACCCAATTCCATGGCGGGCAAGCAGATCCCCGGCTTCCCGCGCCATTCTCTCGCTCACCTTCTCCTCCTGCAAATGGGAGGAAAGCGAAATGCCCCGTACTTTTTTCATTGCTCCCTGAACGGCCATTTCTATTGGGGCAAGGCCGCGCCCGGCAGGGCTTACTTCCACAATCAGCTCTCCATTTCCCTCCGGGACATATCCCGGCCGTGTTATCGTGAAGCTGATATCCGCTCCCATGCGCTGAAGGAGCGGCAAAAGAACTTTCTGCATGTGATATGCGCCGGGGGCGAAATCCTGGAACAGCCCCCCGATAAGATTGAACCGGGAAGGCTCAGGAGCCCAGAGGGCGACCGGGATCAGAGTAAAGGCCAGCATTGTCGCGGAGCCCGCCGAGCCGATATCGACCCGGAAATCCCCGCCGCGGATATCTTTACCCGGCCGGTAGACAATTTCCCGGCTGCCGATGCTCCCCCCTTCCAGACTCCCTCCGCACAACTCGGCGCACGTCTGCACCGCCTGGAGATGCTGTCTTCTCAAACCGGGCCTGTCTCTTTTTTCCCGGATACGGAACATGTGGAGGGGCTCTCCGGTCAGGGTGCAAAGCGCGGCGGCATAACGCAGAATCGTTCCGCTCCCCGAATACAGCGATCCGTCTATTTTTATCATTTCGCTCCAATCCCGAGGCAATTCGGGGCTCACCGGAGGTGAAAAGAATGACCAGGCCGGCGAAGTAAAGCAGGATCACGATAAAAGTAGCAGAGGGGAATGGCGACTGCAATAGCGTCTTTGAATGGGGCGATCCGGCTTCGCTTTACAACAATCCTCAATAATTGAGGTTTCGATTTGACATGTGCCTGGTTCTTTCTTGCGCCCCGGACGGCGCTTATGGTATGAATTTGTAGTTATTTGTAAGAGTAAATATGCCCGGCGAATTCCTGAACACAAAAGAGGCGGCCCGATATCTCGAAATTCACGAGAAGCAGGTCTATGCCCTTATCAAAGCCGGAAAAATCCCCGCCACGCGCGTGACGGGAAAATGGATCTTTCCGAAGAAACTCCTGGACGAATGGATCGAATCGACTGCGCGCGACAGCCTCAAGAGGGCCCGCAAAAAAAGCGGGCGCGTTGAAGGCGCCCTGCTCGCGTCCGGAAGCAACGACCCCGTCCTGGATTTTCTCATGACCGCTTTGCGGCGGGATCACCCGGAGTTCATCATATTTTCATCCAATACGGGCAGCACGCAGGGCCTTCGGGCCCTTGGGGACGGATATACGGATATCGCCTGGTCCCACCTCCTCGATCCCCAAAGCGGTGAATACAACAAGCCCTTTCTCTCCGCCCTGGAAGAAATAAGCCCCGTGCTGATCCACCTGTTCCGCAGGTCGGTCGGCCTGGTCGTCAGGCCGGGCAACCCTTCCGGAATACTGGGATTTGAAGATCTCGTGCGGGGCGATGTCCGCTTCATCAACCGGCAGAGGGGGTCCGGAACCCGTAAACTCCTCGATTACCATCTGGAACGGCTCGGCCTGGACACGGAAAAAATAGCCGGCTACAAGGACGAGGCCTTTACTCATATGGAAGTCGGGCTGGCTGTCCTTTCAGGAGAGGCCGATGCCGGACTTGCTTCGGTGGCGATTTCGCGCCTGCTCGGAGTCGGGTTTATCCCTGTCGCCCGCGAAAGCTTCGATATGATCGTCGGCCGTTCGACCTTTTTCGAAAAGGGCGTTCAGGCCCTGATCGAAACCCTCCGCTCTGATAAGTTCCGCAGAAAAATGACCGGTCTGGCCGATTACGGTTTCGAGGATACGGGAAAAATACTGTACTCTGCCGTATAGGGCTCAAGGCGAAAGCCGCAGCGCTCAGGGAAAAGGAATAACGACAAAGATTATCCCAAGATGCTGAGAACAGAAGAGGAGGTAAAATGAAAAAAGCGATCTTCTTTATTCTCATTCTTTTTCTTGCCGCGCCTGCGAATCTCCCGGCGGACGGGAACTTTATCCTGATGGCGAGCACGATCGGCCCTGTCGATTCCGGCATCGTCGATATCCTGGAAGACCGCTTTGAAAAAGAGACGGGCATCCGCGTGCGCCACGTCGGCGCGGGCACCGGAGCGGCCCTGAACATCGCCCGCAGGGGGAACGTGGACCTGGTAATGGTGCACGCGCGGGCGCTGGAGGAGAAGTTTGTTCAGGAAGGTTTCGGCACCGGGCGGATTCCGCTGATGTATAACGACTTCGTCATCGTCGGACCGGCAAACGATCCGGCGGGCGTCAAAGGAACGAAAGAGGCCGGGGCGGCGCTGAAGAAAATAGCATCGGCGGGCGCGCCTTTCCTGACCAGGGGGGACAAATCGGGAACCCATGTGGCGGAAATGAATGTCTGGGAAAAAGCGGGAATGGTTCCATCCGGCCCGTGGTACAAAAAATATGAAAAGGGTTCGGAAGGAAACGTCTCCACGTTAAAGTACGCCGACCGGATGGGTTTTTACACGTTTATAGACCGGGCCACGTACCTTGGGCTGAAAGACGATCTGAAGCTGAAGATCCTTGTCGAAGGGGATAAAGACCTCTTGAATTACATCACGCTCATCCCGGTTAATCCGAAGAAATTCAGCCGGGTCAATTACGATACCTCCATGATCTACGTGAAATGGCTCACGGCGCCGGACAAGGGACAGTTGATCATAAGGGATTATGGAAAAGACAAGTACGGCAGCCCTCTCTTCTTTCCCGATTCGAAGGAGTGGAGGGAAAAGATCCATAAGTGAGATATCTGAAGCGGGAGGTCGAAATGAATAGACGAATGAGAAATATGGCGTCGGTAATCTGTGCGCTGTTACTGGTTTTCGCGGCGGCCGGTGTGGATGCGGCTCCCGAGCAGAAGAACGTGATCCTGGCCACCACTACCAGCACGCAGGATTCCGGCCTGCTCGATACTCTTCTGCCGATCTTCGAAAAGGAAACGGGATATTTCGTGAAGACGATCGCGGTCGGCTCGGGACAGGCGATGGCGATGGGTCGAAAGGGCGAGGCTGACGTGCTTCTTGTCCATTCTCCGGACGCGGAGAAGAATTTCATGAAAGACGGCCTCGGAAGCCGCAGGCTCCTCGTCATGCACAACGATTTCGTCATTGCGGGACCCGGAAACGATCAGGCGAAGATACGGGGACTCAGGTCCTCCGTCGACGCCTTCCGGAAAATAGCCGCCGCAGAAGCGCTCTTCGTTTCCCGCGGCGACAATTCGGGGACCCACGCCAAGGAAAGGACAATCTGGTGGAAGGCGGGCGTAAAACCCGAAGGGCGGAAATGGTATCAGCAGACGGGGCTGGGCATGGGACTTACTCTCAACGTTGCTTCGCAGAAGAGGGGCTACACCCTGACGGATCGGGGAACCTATCTCGCCGTAAAGAAGAGGCTCGCCCTTGACATCCTTGTCCAGGGGGACGAGAACCTCCTTAACGTCTACCACGTCATCCAGGTCAATCCCTCGAAGTGGCCCAAAGTCAACGCCGCCGGCGCCCGCGCCTTCGCCGATTTCATGGTTTCGAAGCGGGTACAGAAGATTATTGAAGACTTCGGCAAAGACAAATTCGGCTCGCCGCTGTTTTTCCCGGACGCCGGCAAGAGCGAGGATAAGCTGGGCCGGTAATGGATCTGATCTTTGAAGGAGTGGTCAAGGCCTTCGAGCTCCTCTTCGGCCTTGATCCGGAGGTGATGGGGATAACGGCCCTGTCCCTGCGCATATCGGGAACGGCCACGCTCATCAGTCTCGTGATCGGCATATCGACAGGAACGGCGGTAGCGCTCGCGGAATTCCCGGGCAGGAAAATAGTAATCAGCCTGATCAATACCGGGATGGCGCTTCCGCCCGTCGTTGTCGGGCTCATCGTCAGCATTCTCCTGTGGAGAAGCGGCCCGCTCGGGTTCCTCGATATCCTCTACACGCCAACGGCCATAATCGCAGCCCAGTTCATAATCGCCACTCCGATTGTGACCGGCATCTCGCTGGCCGCCGTCCAGCAGCTCCCGAAAAAGCTGCGGCTCCAGGTCCTCGCCCTCGGCGCAACCCGGCTGCAGATGGTCTGGATTCTCCTGCGGGAGGCAAGACTCCCCCTGCTCGCGGCCGTTATGGCCGGCTTCGGCGGGGTCATATCCGAAGTCGGCGCCTCGATCATGGTGGGCGGCAATATCAAGGGGTATTCGCGCGTTCTCACCACGGCCACGGTCATGGAAACCGGCAGGGGCAATTTTGAGATCGCGATCGCGCTCGGTGTCATCCTCCTCATCCTGGCCTACCTGATCAACCTGGTCCTGACCCGGATCCAGCAGTACGAGAGACCGCGATGACAGGATCCGGTCATATCCTTTCCGCATCGGACCTGCTGGTGGAGCGGGGCGGGAGCGTTATCCTTGACCGCGTTTCCTGCGACATCCGCGAAGGGGAAGTTGTGTCGCTGATCGGACCGAACGGCGCGGGAAAAACAACGCTTCTCATGGCGCTCTCGGGACTGACCAGGCTGAACGGGGGAAAAGTCCTGTTCCGGGGGCGGGAAGTCGGAAAGGAAATCGCCGGGCTTCCGTACCGCCGGAAAATCGCCGTGGTATTCCAGGAGCCGCTGCTCTTCAATACGACAGTCTTCGAGAATATAGCATCCGGGCCCAAAATCCGGGGGAGCTCTTCCCTCGAGATCAGAAGGACCGTTTCGGAGCAGATGGAACGCTTCGGGATACCTCACCTGGCCGACAGATCCGCCAGGACTTTGTCCGGCGGAGAGGCGCAGCGGACGAGCCTGGCGCGGGCATTCGCGACTCGCCCGGAAATCCTCTTCCTGGATGAGCCGTTCGCATCGCTTGACCCTCCCAGCCGCGACTCCCTGATCCGGGATCTGGAAGGAGTTCTCAATCAGACGAAGACGACCGCCGTCCTTGCGACGCATGACAGGACGGAAGCGCTGATGATGTCGGACCGGATTGCGGTTATGCTCGCGGGGAAAATAGCCCAAAACGGGACTCCGGAAGAGGTAATGAACCGCCCGGCGGATCCGGATATAGCCGCTTTCGTCGGCGCGGAAACCATCGTTACGGGAAAAATTCTGCGAAGGGAAAACGGCACTTTCATCTTATCCGCCGGAAGCAGCGAGATAGAAGCGGCCGGGGAAGGAGAGCCGGGGGAGCTTGTCATTCTCTTCGTCAGGCCGGAGAATGTAACTCTCACCCGAAGAGCGACGAAGGAACAGTCGAGCGCAAGGAATATGTTTCCCGCCCGTATCGTCCGGCTTATCCCCGCCGGATTCTACTTCAAGGCGGAGCTCGAGTGCGGGTTCCCCCTGGATGCCTTTATCACGGGAAGATCAGTGGAAGAAATGGGGTTGAAGGAGGGAACGGAGGTCTTTGCCTCGTTCAAAGCCACAGCAATTCACTCCATAAGAAAAAAATAGTTCAGAGTCCAGAATTAAAAAAAGTTCAGTTCTCCAGATATTCACACGCAATCGAACAGATCCGTACACCGACAGTCGGGCTTAATTGCCCGCCATATAAGAAATTTTAAAGAAAATCAGAGGACCAGGATTATGGAAGGATGATTTCTCAGTGATTCATAAACGGACGTTCTTTTCTCTTCACAACTGACTTCAACTTCGACATTCAGGGATACATACTTACCCGTCGCGCTCACCCTGGATGGAATTACTTCGCAGGGATCGTCCTGGATCAATACCTGTACGGCCTCGCGCATCTCTTTCTCATTCCTCCCGATGATCCTGTAAGTCCACCGGCAGGGATACTCGATATGAACGCCATCCTTTATATCTTTAATTTGCATCTGACAACCGCCTTAAGTGCTGGCGGATTATATCACATCCCCGCACGCCGGCAAAATTACGGAAGCCTTGCTCGCAACCTTTGTATATGGTAAAGGGCTAAAGGCACGAGGCTAAAGGGAAACAATCAGCTTTGTTGCTCCTTTGCCCTTAGCCCTTTGCCTTTCGCCCGTTCTTCTGAAGAGCTAGGGGCTAAAGGCACGAGGCTAAAGGGAAACAATCAGCTTTGTTGCTCCTTTTGCCCTTAGCCCTTACCTTTCGCCCATTTTTCTAGAGGAGGTCCGCCATGCTCAAACAC
>Ga0209719_1000814_pt1 | contig 42897 bp, 47 predicted proteins | sample AD_JPNAS2_MetaG_FD_184421 | JGI IMG/M metagenome (GOLD analysis project Ga0209719, IMG submission 184421) | Active sludge microbial communities of municipal wastewater-treating anaerobic digesters from Japan - AD_JPNAS2_MetaG (SPAdes) (version 2) | ecosystem: Engineered > Bioreactor > Anaerobic...
GTAAGGCTCAAAAACACTGAAAAATTAGAATTTAAACAAACATTCAATAATCAACAAATATCCATAAAAAAATAACGCATCCAATCCAAAATCCATTAAAACTCAAAAGGAAGTGTGCGGGGGAAGGACACGTTTATTTATTCCCAGTGCGTTAGGATAATGTATATATCACAAATGCCTATTCTCAATTTATGGGAATTTACAAAGAAAAGGTTTTGCTTTCAAAAGAAGAGGAGCGTTTGATTAATTCAGACATAACTGAATCCAATATTAATACAATTAGAGAGTTCAAAAGCTATCTAATTGCGGGCAGAATCGGCATCTTAAGGACTCTCCGCTATATGATAGATTTGAGGCTCATATGCCAGAGATACAAGGACAAGGACTTTTCAACCTGGAACTCCAAGGACATAATCGAGGTCATGGAAAAGGTCGAGATTGAGGACATCTCTGACTCATCCAAGAATGAGTACAGGAGGACATTGAGGAAGTTCTTCAAGTGGTTGAAAGGGGAAGACTGGCCTGAACTAAAAGCCCTAAAAGGAGAGAAAAAGCACTCAAGAAAGCCACAGGTCCTCTCGAGGGAGGAGGTACTAAAGCTGATTGAATCAGCAACAAATCTCCGGGACAAGGCGGCAATTGCATTGCTTTATGACTGTGGCCTTAGAATTGGTGAGCTTGCATCAATCACCTTCAAAGACCTGACCTTCAACGACTACGGTGGAAAGGTAAAGGTAAGGGGAAAAACTGGAGAGCGATTGGTGCCGTTTGTGATGGCCGAACCCTACATAAAAAACTGGATTCAGATTCACCCCAATGTTCATCCCAACGAATCGCTTTTTGTTGGAACCGGGAACAAGAACTTTGGGAAGCCCCTCTTCTATGAATCATACAAGAACATGCTAAAAAGAGCCGTCAAGAACTCTAAAATTGAGAAGAAAGTAACGCCGCATATTCTAAGGCACACAAGGGCAACTCACCTGGCATCAAAATTGACTGAGTCTGAAATGTGCCACTATCTTGGGTGGCAGCTTGGATCTGAGATGCCCAAGGTCTATGTCCATCTTTCCGGGAGGGACATCGACAAGGCCATCTACAGCAAGGTATATGGCATTAAAACCGAGGAGTCCATGGATGATGGAAACATAAGGCCAGTAGTATGCCCAAGGTGCAGGGAGAACTGCGGCCCGACATCAGAGTACTGCTATAGATGCGGCATGCCATTAAAAGAAGAGAAAGTATTCGAGATGGAGAAGAAGAACAGGATACTGAGAGAAGAGTTCATCAACGAAACAATGGAAGACGGTGCAAAATTACAGACTTTCAAGAAGATTATGGAGCTAATTGAAGCAATAGACTCAGACCCAGAAATAAAAAATGAGTTCAGGAATATGGCGGGCAAGGTAAAATAAGGGATAGCGCTGGGGATTATGCTCCTTGATTTTAATTATTTTTCTTTTTTCATTAAAGGATCCTTTAACATTCCCAACTTCTATTAAACGAAACGTGCTTTTCGTTTAATTGGATCTGGACTAAAATTAAATCAAGTATCAATCATACAAAGTATTGTTTACTATCCCTTCTTTGCTGCCAGGTTCATAATCAAGCGAACCACACTTTGGACATCTTGTCTTCGCATCAAAAGTAAAATTACCTCCGCACTTGCAGTGTCCTGCTAGATCTTCCACTTGACTTTTAGTTAGATCTTGGATTTGAACTTTGGCATGTGTCTTAAACTCCATGACCTTTTCCTTACCACATCTATCGCAGTGAAGAAGGTGAAACATAAAGCCACCACCAAATCTTGCCGTAAAAAATGTCCCGCATTTCATACACACAGCATCAAATGACTGCCCCATCGTTTGTAATAGGGCTGTAGAATATTTATATTTATGCTCAAGTGGTATATCTTTCATTTTATTGTGAAGAAATCTCTCAAAGTTTTCTCTTTTCTAATGCAGTTTGCACGTTCGGCTGATTTCAGATTGGGCATCGAATGAATAAAAGTTACCTTTTTATATTGTGGATTCTAAAACTAGATGATTAAATGGAAGATTCTGAAGAGATAAGGGCATTGGAGGAGTTTGTCCTCAACAATCCCGATCTGGACAAGCTTGAAGAGATGCTCGATATATTCAATGTATTTGAAGTCTTGAAAATAGAAAAAGTTGAACTAAAGCATTCCGATTATTTGGCCTGGCTTTTCAATCCTTATGAGAATCATTCACTAGAGAGCTTTTTCTTGAGGCAGTTCCTTAAAAGACTCTACTCAGAAAATAAGGGGATCATTGATTCTGATTTATCCCTTTTCGATTTTGAGATATTTGACTACTCCGATGTCGAGATAAGAAGGGAATGGAGAAATATCGACATTTTGATTTTAATAAGGGGCGAAGGCAAGAAAAACAAAAAGGTGGCAATAGCAATTGAAAACAAGATTAAAAGCCCCGAAACAAATGATCAGCTCGTAAGATACAAAAAAATCATGAGAGACGAATTTCCAAATTACAATAGGTTATTGATTTATTTGACTCCCTATGGAATAGAGCCTAGCGATTCAGATTGGATTCCATTCCAATACGGAGCTATTGCTGAATTGCTTGAAGGCATCCTCGAACATAAAAAAGACTACCTATCCGATAACGTCTATAACTTCATTGACCAGTATAAAAGGATTTTAAGGAGGTATATCGTGGAAAAAGGAGAGATTGAAGAGATATGCAGGAAGATTTATTCCAAGCATCAACGAGCGCTTGACCTGATTTTTGAATACAGGCCGGATTTAGAATCCCAGATAAGCGAGTATTTAGAAGATACCATTTCTAAATTTAATCTAGTATTTGATTCAAGAGGCAAGAAATATTCCCATTTCACTACAAAATTATTGGACAATAAAATTAAGAAGTTAGGGGAAGGATGGACCAAATCAGGAAGAATTTTTGTATATCAATTTGAGATATATGACGATAAAATAAAGTTAAGATTATCGATTGGACCGGGAGATAAAGATTACAGGGAAAAACTCTACCAATTCTGTTTAGAGAAACCCGAATTATTTAATGTGGCCGACAGAAAGCTTGGGCCAAAATGGCATTCCGTCCTAGTCAAGAATTTAATCTCAACTAACGAATATGAAACAGAAGACATAGAAATACTTAAATCAAAGATAGAAAATAACTTTGAAAATTTTATCAATAATGAGATGAAAGAGATAGACAGGTACTTTGAAGAGAAATGGATCGGATAAAAATATTTCTGACCTTAAATTAATACTAAATACTTTCATGCCCTAGGATAGAGATAATATACCTGGTCCTAAAATTAAGTCCATGAGCAACAACTTGGCGCAAACTAAACTTGAACTTTTTTATAGGATGCAGGTCCAGAAGACCATACCGGAGTATGTGAGCATAAGGAAGATGAAGGTTCACGACAGGTGCGCCTCAATACTGTCGGCAAAGGAGGGCTATGGGAACAGATCATACTCATATATCAGGTGCAATATTCCTAGAAACAATTAAATATCTAAAAATATATATTGATATTATGCCACGACCTAAAGATTATGTGCCTTTTAAGCACAAAGAAAGATTTATTTCTGATCCACCTCCAATGTCTGAAACAGAAACTATCCCAATAATTACACAGACTCAAAAAGACATAGCTTCTGAAGCCATAGAGAAAGCATGGAAAGAACAATTAGAAAAACAACGTAAAGGGAAAAAGAAACATGTCTGATAACAAGTTCTAGAACTGGAAAAAAGAAGAGACAATATAGAATACTAAAATAAATATCAAAAATTATTATTAGCAACTTTAGTATGAGCTTGGGGAAATAGTTGAAGAACCACAAATTGGACAATATTCTGATCCGTTTTTAATTAATAATTTACAACGACTACAGTAGGTATCTTCGCCACTTGTGGAAGGTTCAGTATAAAACATATATACGTCATCGGCTGAACTAAAGTCAAAGGATTCATCATACATATTTATCCACATATTATAAGAACTTTAGATTAATAAATTTAATGTTTAAGAAAAATAATCAAGTAATATAAGGACAATCTTTTTAAACACCAATGTATAATATTGGACATCGAGGACTTTAGATGTCCGAAATACAGGTTTTTGAGGTCCTTGCGAAGATCCTCCCATACCTTGTGACGCTTGGTATAGGGGCCTTTGCAGGGTGGGAGCTTGTGAAGACTAAGATCCACGAGCTCGCCGAGTTTTTTAATGTGGTCGATGAGGCGCTATATGACGACGCCGTGACCGAGAAGGAGTTCCGGGCCATTTGGGAAAAGGGCAGGGCCCTATTTCAATGGAGCTTCGCCGCAAAGAAGGGGGAAGCTTGAGGACTTTCTTTAGCACGACTTCAATCCACAACGGCGAAGAGGTAGAAAGCTGCACCGTCACAGATTCTGAAGGGAGTTCTGTCTTCATAACAGAAGGAGACTGGATTGAGATCGGGAAGATGAAAAGGTGGACTGACCCTGGCGCTAGCACACCAAACGTGTTGGAGGAAATCCCATGCCCGTAGATATCGAATGGGCGAAAGCCAACGATACGGTAGGCCAGGAGTTTGAGTCAAACTACATCCCCGGTACAACTGACAAGGATATAGAAGATGCGAGAGCATTGATGGAGAAGCTCCTGAAGAAATACGGCAGCAGGGATGCGCTTGAAGCTGATGAGCGTGATTGGGCCAAATACAGGCAGGCGATGTATGTCATTGCATCACGATCCAAAGACACGATGGACGCAGCAAACAAGGCAAGAGAAGAGCTTATCAAGAGAAAGAACCTGTTATCACAGTTTTTTGACGATAACAGGGAAATCCTTTTTAAGCTGCCTGAATGGGCGAGGATCAATCTACGAAAATACACTGACTACGGTCTTTTGATAGACCAGGAGTACCTCTGGCAGGCATTAGGAGAGCTAGGCGAGGACGGGCTTACAGAGCATTTGCTGAACGTTGCAAACTACATCTACCTGGACACCGGATTCCTGGGCGGGAGAAGGGAGGACTACGACGCCCTGCAAAAAGGCCCTGTAAGGAGTATATACCATAGACCCACATGCAAATCCCAAAAGACGGTACATCCAGATTGCGGGAGCGGTTGTAGCAAGGTCTGATGCCCGATGAAATGCCCCAGCTGCAGGTCGACCGGCTATCCAAGGGATAAGAAGAGATGCCCTCACTGCGGAGCATTTCTGATACATGAGCATTTGTGCCCCACATGCAGGTCAAGAGGCGAGATCCTCCCGACTATCAAGTGCACATTGACAAACGGCGAGCCTGCAACAAGCGTTTATTTTGAGGGAAGAAAAGTCCACTTCCATTACGTTAGGCTTTGCAGCAAAGGATGCGGTAGCTATCGAGCGGAAAGAAAAGATTCATAGGTGCGCTAAATGCGGATTGGAGCTCAAATGCCCGGACTGCGACATGGGGCCGCTTTACTGCAGGACATGCGGCAACACTATAAAGCATCCGGCGGAGCACAACTTCACCTGCCCCGTCTGCTTTTCAAATCTTGGGAGGAAGGGATACGGGCTTAAGAGATAGGGCCAAGAACAGGCTCGTGCTTGATGTTTCGCATAGCCAGGGTGATGAAGGATTTGTCTACTCTGTCAGGCAGCACCTCCCTCTTGGCCCAAAAAAGTGCACTGGCGGATTCAATCTTGTTGTAGTTCCGTTGTCTGATGGCATACTCACCTCAATAGACCGTGACAACTTCAATGTCGCAGTTGACACCGAGGGCAGATTGATTCTAACAAGGCTAGACAGGAAGATCCAGCTTGTCTTTGACTATGACAAGGGATTCATGACGGGTGTCCTTGGGGGCGTTTTATACGATACCTTTGAGATACCTAAGCATGAAGGGACGGACTACCACGGCTAGAAGATGACGGGATTATTGAAGATATCCAAGGAGTCCTTAGGGGAGAAGGAAAGAAAGCTGTATTCAAAGCTTTACAGGCACATCATAGAGAGCTTTGAGATTGATGAGATTGCAGCCGATCAGATATCTCTTGCCCTGGTATGCCAGAAGTGCATACTGCTCCCAAGGCTATTATCCGGCGAAGATGTTGACATAAATCAGGTGAGCGAATCCATAAGGAAATGGCTTTCCGAATACAGATTAACGCCCAAGTCAAGAGAGAAGGAAAAAGAGGTAACGATCAATCTCTCAGCAATTATTGAGGAGATCCACAGGGAGAGGGAAAATCCAAATTGAAGCCTTTCTTTGATAATGATCTTGGGAGGATCTATCAGGGTGACTGCCTTAACGTAATGAAAGAGCTTCCTCCTGAATCGATTGACCTTCTCCTTACTGACCCTCCATACGGCTATTCCTTTTTGGGAAAGGACTGGGACAGGGCAGTTCCGAAAGTGGATATATGGAAAGAGTGCAACAGGCTTCTGAAACCTGGATCATTTGCATTTATCATGAGCGCACCAAGGCTCGACTGCCTTCTAAGAATGGCCCTAAATTTAGAGGAGGCGGGATTTGAGATCGGATTCACGCCGATATTCTGGGCATACCACTCCGGATTCCCGAAGGCCCTAGACATATCGAAAGTGATCGACAGAAGGCGTGGCCTTAAAAGAGAGGCTGTTGAAATGCCGGGAAGGCAGAGGTCCGCACTTTGCTGGGGGAAGCACTATGCCTGTGGCAGGCGGGAAATCGATTTCACGCTTCCTGCATCTGATGATGCAAAAAGGCTATCCGGAGGCTATGCCGGATTCCAGCCAAAGCCCGCCGTTGAAGTGGTAATAGTCGCCATGAAGCCGCTATCAGAAAAGAGCCATACCGACCAGGCCTTAAAAAATGGGAAAGGCGTAACATGGCTAAAAGACTGCTCGATACCCAATGAAGACGGATTTTCAAGGTTCCCCTCAAATCTGCTCACATGCGATAAGGTGTTTGGCGGGGACTCCTACATGTTTAATCTTGACATGTGGTTTGAGGAGAGGATGGGGTCACTTCCCAAAGACATAGCGGACAGATTCCCATTCCTCTTTGTGAAGAAGCCCTCAAAGAGTGAAAAAGAATCAGGGTGCGAATCCATAGGGCCAAAGAGATGGTGCGATGATGAGGAGTCAGTCGATATCCCTCAAAAGCGGAACAAAAGTGAGCGACACAACTACCATCCCACGGTGAAGCCTGTAAAGCTCATGTCTTATCTGACTGTTCTAGGCTCTAGGCCAAAAGATATAGTTTTGGATCCGTTCCTTGGAAGCGGCACCACGGCCATGGCATGCGAGCTCTTGGGGCGAAGGTGGATCGGCATAGAGCTTGAGAAGGAATATGCGGAGATAGCAGCCGCCAGGATATCAAACTCTGGCCTTAAAATTAGGGCCAGCTTAGAGAAAGAGAGGCCTGATTCTTAAAATGGACATGAAATCACTTCTCACATCCTGGATAGACGATCCTGTGAGATTTTCAGTTGACTGCTTTGGCGAGGAGCCGGATGATCTGCAGAGGCCCATATTTGAGGCAGTGGCAGAGCACGACAGGATAGCTGTTAGGAGTGGCAACGGCCCCGGGAAGACCTGGACAGCGGCAAAGCTTGGGCTGTGGTTTTTTGTCACAAGGCCAAAATCAATAGTTGTCACGACTGCACCAACTTGGCAGCAGGTGCAGCGAATACTCTGGAAGGAGATCAGGGCAAACATTTCAAAGGCACCAATTTTAAGGCCATTTCTATACCTCCCGCCAAGGGATGCCGAGGTCTTAATGATAAGGCCGGACGGTAGCTATGGCGACGACTGGGCCATGATAGGAAGGGCCTCCGATAAAAAGGAGAATATGCTTGGATTTCATGCGCCGTATCTGATGTTCATAGTGGACGAGGCATCAGGGGTGCCAGATGAGATCTTTGAAGCCATCGAGGGAACGCAGACGCAAGAAGGTGTAAACTCGTCCAAGATCCTTTTGATAGGAAATCCCACAAGGCCAGAAGGTTTCTTCTATGATATTTTCCATTCAAAGAGCTCAAACTGGAAGACGTTCCATCTTGATGGTAGGCTTAGCCCAAGGGTGTCTAAACAGTGGATATACCAGATGGCCGAAGATTATGGCAGCGACAGCCCGTTCTTTCAGATCCATGTGCTTGGTAATTTTCCTCCTGCAGACAAGAATACTTTGATACCACTCTCCTGGATAGAGAGGGCCCTAGTCGATACAGAAGCAAAAGGACAAGGCGCATCATATGCTGGATTTGATGTTGCCGAAATGGGAGATGACTACAGCGTTTACATCAAGGCCTCACTTGAAACAGGCTTCTTCAATATTTATGATATAGATTTCATGGCAAAGCTTGAGATATCGCCTCTCACGAATTGGGCAAAAAACAAGCTGGGCAACGATCCGCCTGAGAAGCTTGTAATAGATTCAAACGGCGTTGGAGCAGGCGTCTATTCAAATCTAAAAGAGGAGGGGTATCCCGTGATAGGATTTAGGGGAGGGGAGTCCCCATTAATGCTTCCAGAAGAGGCAAAGTTTGCTAATCTTAAATCCCAGGCCTACTGGAATCTTAGATCATTATTTGAGAAGGGCGAGATTAGGATCCAGAAGGCCCAGAACTTTAAGAAGCTCGTTTCAGAGCTCTCCACTATAAAATATGATTTTGATTCCAAGGGAAAGATCATCGTGAAGAGGGAGAAGGACAAGAAATCGCCTGACTTTGCGGATGCGCTTAGCCTATGCTGCTTTGGGCCCTATCTTTCGGCACAAAAATTAGGGGTTGCACTTGTCGACATTTGGTGAGATTAAGGCCGGAAAGAACTCCAAATATACTGACCAGCAGATCAGGAAATGCATCGAGTATCTAGAGAAAGGGCATAGCGAGAGGTTTGTGGCCTTAAAATTAGGGCCGGACTGGACGAGGGAGAATGTCAGGTACTATAAGAGAAAATATTTCAGAAAATGAAAAGAAGAGAAAAAGAAATAAAAAATAAAAATTTATTCTTGATTCTGGCCGTGGTTCTTCTGGAGATTCTTCTTGATTATACTCCAAATTTTATTCACAGGTTCAAATTTGAATTCACCTGGTTGACTTTTATAGATTTTAAAGTTACCCGTAGCAGTAGAGGCAATGACTTGAACGGAGTCAGGACATAGATTAACACGGTTGCATGTTGGATAGTTGGTAAGTTTAACCATTTCCACTTTAATTTTGTAATCTCCCGCTGGGGCAGTTTCGGCCATTTTAACCGTGAACCATGTAGTTGCGTCATAGTTATTGGGAAGTAAGGAAATGTGCCCATTGGTATCATAATACCCATAATAACCGACCAGTTTACCATTAACAAGGGTAAAAGTGTTGTTAATGTTATACCCATCGCCGCCTTCAAGCTGTGTTTTTGGAAATGCTTTATTTATGTTAGTAATCGTGAAGATTTCCGCCCTAGTTGTGCCTTGAGGAAATTGGCCCAAAGGACTCTCCATGGTAATTCTGAAGATAACATTTGGGTAACTAGTGCCTGTGACAGGATTTATTGTCCTGCAACTTACGTTAAATTCCGTTATGCGGTCCACTATTTTTGGATTATCAAGAGTCATTGTAGGTGGGTCTGCCATAGCGGAACTGGCAGGATTTACAACAGCTAGTATAGATGCGATTAGTATCATTCCTATAATTACAGAGTTTATTTTCTTCAAATAAATCACCTCACTTCTTGTAGCCAATACTATTATACATTTCCCATTTATAAGGTTATCGAAAAAAATAGGGAAAATAGGGAAAATTAATTTTTTTCCCTTTTCTTAGGGATAAAGTATAGTCCACACATGCCTTAATAAAATCAGGTGATGCAAAACGGCAGCAATAGTTGAAATGAACGGGAAGAAGTTTGTTGAGGGAAATGAAATAATAGCAGCATGGAGGGGTACAACAGGCTGGCACTGGTTTGCAACTGAAGTATCCGAGATTAGGAGAGTAGAAGACGAGACAGGCGGTTCAATGATAAACGGAAAACCTGAGAATGACATAATCTACTACGGCCTAGTTTTAGGGCCAACGGAGGAGTGGGGCTACTTTTCCGGAAGAGAGCTAGAGATGGACGAAAGGGTAGAAAAATTATTTTAATTTTATTATTATTCCAGTAGCAGCAAGCAAAAACTCTTAAAACACGTATTTTCCTCTTTTACTACATCTAGTTGGTAGCCTGCGTTTCTTGCGGTCTTGAAAACATCAATCCCCGCACCTTCCATTGAGGGCCTTGCAATTCTTCGATTAACGCACTTCTTTTTGTCAAATAAACTTGGATTCTCCAAGCTTTCCGCAGGACAAACATCGCAAAGCCTGCATGTTCCTGCGTAGTATGCAAATGCCCTGTAGAGTCCGCACAAGAAAGCCTCTCTTTCGAGGCCTGCCATGTTTCTTTGAATTTGTCTCCACTCGCCCCTTTCCCTAAGGTCTGTAAATTCAATTAACATTGCTTTGCTGTACTCATTTAACCTTTTTCTTGTTTCGTCTGGTGGTTGCACGTAAGGGGGGCATGCAAACCTTTTCCCGTATTGTCGGCATCCAAATTCACACTTCTGCCTGACCCAATCGTTTACAGAAATGTCGGATATAGGTATTATTTTAACTGAGTTAGCGCCCTTTTCAATGGCCATGTTTTTTATTTTTTCAATGCCATCTTCCATCGAATCACCAATATCGCGTTCAAATATATATTTATATACTTTATGGGCATTAAAATATACTGAATATATAATAATAACTTTAATAGTTATAATGGAAACTTTTTTATTTCCCCACAAATATTATGCTCATGGATAAAGACATTAAGATTGAAGAAGAGCTTAAGGAAATCAAATCTGAACTTTCTTTGATTAGAAATGAACTTCGAAATCTGTCTAGGTCTCCGTTGGATCAAAATAATGCTAATGTCAGAGATAACTTTAGGGGAGTCATTTCGAGCTTGATTTTAGACGATCTTGACCAATCTCTAGATAACAATATTGTAAGTGACTGCAACAAAAATCCCGTATGTAAGAACGCATTTCGAAAAATATTGCTTGACAATCAAGAACAGATAGACTCTGGTAAATTCAACGAGGAAAATGCCTCTAAGAACAAAGATAAATTAGATGACATGAAAAAAACTGCGCCCTATGATAAATGTGAAATATGTTTTGGCGAAGTTTCAGAGCTTTTTGGCAAGCAGGTTAGAATAGCTAGATCTATGAAAATATATAAATCAAAGACCGAGAGCATGTCAAAGCTCAATGAGGTCTCTGTCGATGCCATTGTATCAGACTTTCTTGAACCTGTGGCAAACATACACCGATTGCAGATAGTAAAGTCTCTAGCCAAAGGCACAAAAAGCTTTTCTGAGCTTTCAAAAATAACAGGCCTAACAGGGGGAAATCTGCTTTTCCATCTTCAAAAACTTACCGAAAACGAAATAATACTTCAGTCCCATGAAAGGGGAGACTATTTAATTACAGAAAAAGGACACGCAATTTTATTGGCTGTTCTCGAACTACATCTCTCTATGAATCTTTCAAAAGAAGAAAAATAAAAATAAATTATCTCTTGTAGGGAAATATTTCCTTTACATCTATCAAAACTGCATAGTTTGCTTTAGGCAGTTGAGGCATTTTTTCTTTCAATGCTTTAGAAACGTTTTCATAAATTGGGCCTGAGTCCATGAGCGTGGCTTTGCCCTTTATCTGGAATCCTTTGCTTCTGTCCTTATTTAAAACGTAAAGGGATATGTTTGGATTCTCTTTCAAGTTTTTTGCAGTATGGGGTGAAGCAATTTCTGCAAAAACAAGTTTGTCCTTTTCTAATACAGTAATACTTCCTTTAGGCGAAACGTTTGGAACTCCATCCCGCCTTGATGTTCCGGCAAATACCAAATGCTCTTCCTGGATCAAATCCATAACTTCTTGTGGCATGTCCATAATATCACCAATACCATTGGGGTTTGAGTTATTTTTATATTTGCCCGTCACTGAAGTATATTTAGTATATTTTTATGACAAAAAAATATATAAATATGACTAAAGTAATTCTTATTGTTGGAGGTGGATATATGGATGCAAAAAATGAAATCAGACTGCAAATTTTATCTGCCCTGAAAAATGCTAAGTTTCCAATAGATACTCCAGAAAAACTCATTGCAGCTTTTCCCAACGGTGCTGACACCAAATGCAAATCCGGAAACATTGAGATGACCGCAGGAGAAGCGGGAAAACTATTAAAAGCCAGCGACTTTCCATTTCTTAACGCAGATATGGTGGCAAACACTATAGTCCAGAGGGCAGGATTATAAATTTATTTTTTTATTTTTATTTAATGGAGGAAGTGCATGAAAAATGTCAATCTCAAGGCAGAGATAATCTCTAATGCCAACAAATTGGATTTAGACTTCATCAGCGTAGCAGATGCTAAGGGGTATTTAAATCAAGATTATGTTGGGAATAAGCCCCAGGACATAATGAAAAACTGCAGTAGCGTAATTGTATTTGGTGTGTCAATCCCAAAAGGTGCATATGACTCTTTGCCAAAAGGCCGAGCGGAGTACACAAATACACTTCTCGCTGCGACTGCCACTTTGAGAATTGCCGGTTTTAGACTGGCAAAACTAATCGAGGAAAGGGGATATAGTGCAACTCTTGCCCCTTCTGAAGGAAGTGAATTTGGGTATTGGTATGCAAACAAAGAAACGCTCAAGGCAAATTTTTCAATGAAGTACGCATGTTATCTATCGGGAATAGGATCATACGGAAAAAATCATCTTATAATAACTGACAAATTCGGCTCAAGAATAAGGATGGCCGCAATTTTAACTGATGCTGAAATTGGTGCAGACTGCCAATCTAAAAGTTTAATCTCTGACAAATGCAAAAACTGTTACAAGTGCGTTGAGACATGCCCAGTTTCTGCTTTTTCTATTGATGGGAAAATCGACCGAAGGAAATGCAGGGAATATATGTTTGGCGAGCTTGGTGGGTTGCGCTGTGGCATGTGCGTAAAAGTATGCCCGATTTGATGAAAGAATTACGAGATTTTTGATAAACTGCCTTTATATTCCCGCTATTGGTTAAATTTATATACCAATAGCGGGTTTTAGTTGTCATGACGACTTTATTAGATATTGCCATTAAGGAAAGGTATGAAAATCTACTGAAGGTAGGAGATAAGTTAGCAGAGATTAGTAAGCATGTCAACTGGAAGCCCTTCGTGCCCATAGTTTCAGGGCTTTACGATAACAAGAGCGAGAAAGGTGGCAGGCCAAACATGGATGAGATCCTGATGGTCAAGATGCTGATACTTCAAGGGCTTTACGGCCTACCCGATCAAGAGCTTGAAAGACAAGTAAACGACAGGCTGTCATTCCAGAATTTCTTGGGGTTCCCTGAAAAAGTTCCAGATTATTCAACTGTATGGTATTTTAGAGAGCGTCTCGCAAATAGCGGAAAGGACAGGCTAATATGGGAAGAGTTTCAGAGACAGATTGAATCAAAAGGACTTGGTATAAAAAAGGGTGTTGCACAGGATGCCACAATAATCACAGCAGACCCCGGACAAACTGCAAGTAAAAGTCGAGGAAAAGACGCAAAAACCAGAAGGTCACGGGACGGCAAATGGAACAAAAGAAAGAAGGGCAGTAAGTTTGGCTATAAGGTCCACTCTAAAATAGACACGGACCATGGGCTCATTAGAGAATTAGAAATAACATCTGCAAATGTCCACGACAACAAGGTCGACCTCACAAAACCTGGTGAAGTTGGGTACAAAGACAAGGCGTACTTTGGTGCAAAAACTAAAGGATATGACGGAACGATGAAAAGGGCTGTTAGAGGCAGAAAGCTTTCCCCAAAAGAAATACATAGAAACAATCGCATATCGAAAAAGCGCCGCCAAATAGAACGCCATTACGCAGTCATCAAGCGCATCTTCAAATCGGGCCATGTTCTTGTTACTACAATTCCCAGGGTGAGGGTAAAGATGGTGTTTGCCTGTTTCTGTTTTAACATCTATCAGCTTCAAACGCTTGCAAACTCCGCCTAGTGTCAGCTATCGGCAAATTTTGGGAAATTGCCCAAAATTTGAATAAAAATACCTAATTTATGCTTGATTAGTATAAACAGCCTAGAAATAAAATTAAAAATGGAAAAATTAGAAGTTAATCATAAATCTCTTACATATATCTCTTCAAAAATCTCCTTGTGTCTTCGGTATCCCTCCATCCTTGATCAAGTTGTTTAATAATCTCTTCAATCCTAGCTATCTGTTTTAAAAAACGTTTTTTAGTTTTCTCATCTTCAATATCAACTTGTGCAAATCCACAAATTATTGTTAATGGATTTCTTATATGGTCTACAAGATGGGCAAAGTATTCTAAATTTTCCCTAATTGCTTTTGAGATCTATTAATAAGGGTGACATCTTCTGCCATTCCTCTATACCCTATAATCTTCCCATCGTTGTCTTTCCAAAGAATGAAATCAAATAAAAGGTCTAATTGGCGTCCGTCCTTTGTCTTCCATTGCGACTGGAAATTCTTGACAAATCCTTTCTCCTCAATCTCGGCTTGGAATATTTTCCTGTGGTTGGGGTCAACGTAAAGGGAATGCACATCGAGCCCAATCAACTCTTCTTTTGAGTATCCCAAAAGATCGGCCGTAGCTTGATTGGCGTCAAGTATAAGGCCTTCGCGACTTGTCGTCCATATTGGATTCTTAGAGTCTTCAAATAAGGTGCGGTATTTTTCTTCGCTTTCTCTTAACCCCTTTTCAGTTATTTTGAATTCATTGATATCGCGAATTGATTCTATGGCCCCAATCACATTGCCATCTGCATCAAGAAGCGGGGACGCTATAGCCCACACATAAGCTCCTTTGTTATTGTATAGGGATGGCGTAAATACCTCAACATATAGTGATTTTCCTTTCTTCTTAACAAAATCATATTTAGAATAAATCTCAGGATCAGGTTCAAAAATAAGATCTATCAAATAGGGCCTCTGCTCACCATAAAATGGAACTGCTCCGTAGGAACGGTCCTTTCCTATAATCTCTTCTTTTGGAATTCCAGTCATTTGTTCCATTGCACGATTCCAAGCTCTGATTCTCTTATCCTTGTCAATAATAAAAGTTGCATCAGGTAAGAATTCTATTATGTCTTCAAGCTGTTTGTTTGTGGATCTTAAACGATCTTCAGCTTCCTTTCTTTCAGTTATGTCTTCAACGATGCCTTTGTAGTGAGTTATGCTTTCATCTGAAGTTCTGACAATAAATGACCAATCACTTACAAATTTTATTTGCCCCAATTTTGTTATTATACGATAGGGCTCGTGAATAAATTCAGTTCTATCTTTTTCCTTACTGAATTCTTCAACTTCTTGAGAAACTCTTTTGAGATCGTCTGGATGGATGCAACGTGCATAGGAAACTTTTCCAGAAATAAAATCTTCAGCATTATACTCAAAAAGCTTTTCAACATTTTCTGAAACAAATTCAACTGGCCAGCCTTCTGCATTCTTCCATGTAAAAGCTACGGAGCGGCTCTTGTTAATAATAGTCAGAGCTTCCATTAATTTCTCTTCAGTTTGTTTCTGTTTTGTGTTATCCCTTCCGACTGCCTGAAATTCTATAATATTATCTGATTCGTCAAACAATGCCCTTAGTACCCATTGTTGCCACCTTTCTTCTCCCGAAGATAGTGTTATGCAATTATCATATGAAATTATGGGCCTTTCTTTTGAAAAAAGTGTTAATTCATGCTCTATATCTTTTATTATGTGGTCGGAAATGTATTGCAGGTAGTTAACACCAATTAGATCCTCACGTTTTTTTAAATAATATTTGCATAGCGCATCATTAACAAAAGTCATAGTGCCGTCAGGGGTGAATCTGCATATCAATTCAGTCTGGTCTTGAACAATGGCATGGTATCTTTCTTCGCTAACTCTTAAGTCCTTTTCAGCTTTTTTACTTTTTGTTATATCATTAATAACAAAGAGATGCAAATCAGGCGAGATGTTGGCAATGGCCACGTATCCAACAACAATTTTCTTTCCATCTTTTCTTAAGATTTGATACTCTCCTTTTTGTTTTCCTTTGTCCAAGAGGTCTTGCCATAGTTTCCTTCCAGTTATAAGATTGGAAGGTGGAGCGATATCTTCAATCTTCATGTTCAATAATTCATCTTTCGAATAACCAAGAATGTTGCAAGCCTCATGATTTACGTCAACAAAAGCAGAATCGTTGCCAATTAGCATCACGCCATGAAAAGAATATTCAACAATATTCCTGTATACGTCCTGGCCATCAGGAATCAATATTTTGTTCATGGGAATCACATTAATAGATATAAAAATATTTACTAATCTCAGCATAGTAATGAAGAAGTATTAAAAGATTTTGGGCAATATTGAGATTTTCGCAATTATTGAATTAAATAATCCTATTTTTTTTATGCTTCCCTATTAATGATCTTATTATTTACACCAGCATTAGTGTTCATGTCTGTAAAAAAGAATTCTACAGTTTTTTTGTAATCCTTCACCCTGAATATTTCTTCCCAGTAATTTTTAATTGGGGACTCTCTTTCAATTCCGTATGATGCCTCAATCTCGACCTCTCCTGTTTTAGAAATTTCAAGATAAGGCAGTATAACTGCATCAATCTCCTTAATGTTGAAGACTTCACTAGCAATCGTGCAACAGTCCTTGTAGTAGCTATCCTCATTTGAAGATAATGGCGAAAAGTCTCCGCTAACAAGAGAGATGACGCAGACTCCGTTTTCCTTGGAATAGATGACCTTGTCTATCTTAAGATCGATTTTATCCTTCAAGAGTGCATATGTTCTTGCAACTACCTCGGCAGGATCGGCTTCAGGATGTCCGACCAATGTTTCTTCATTTGTCTGCATTTCATTTTTAGGAGAAGTAGATAAACAGGCACTTAACACTAAAACAGCAATTGGTATTAGAAACACGATATATTTTCTTGATGACATTTGATAGCCCCCGATATTCTGTTTTAATGAAAAAGAACTTACTATATAAATTTTTAGATGAAATTATATTAAATCATGTATTCATAGTTTGATGGGACATCCTCGAATCTTTTCCATTCGTACCACGAAGAAAGATTCAAAATATTGGCCCAATCGTTGATTCTTTTTAGATCTCCGTCAAAGTTGTTTTCATATTTGTCCATAATCTCAATAAGTGATTTGCCTTTTTCTTCAAATTCAAAATTATCGTAGGCAGAGTCTAAATCAAATTTTGTCTTTTTGGCTAGGACATTAAAATAAGCGTAGTTCATAGAATGAGAAGCTTCATAAATTTTTGAAGGGGTTATTGATCTAATCTTTTCATCCAGTCCGCCGATAGCTTCATGCAACTGGGATTTGAAAGAGAGTTCCTGAAATACCCTAAGGCCGGGATAGCCATTATAGATCCACTCTTTGATTTTTAGATCTACAGGCTGGTTCGTTAGCTGCATTATTACGCCTTTGAACAACATTTCACTCAAATGTTCAATTTTTGGTTTAGACATGACTTTGGATATAGTTTCAATATCTGCCCTCATGTCCGATATAGCGGATTCAAAGTTTTTAGAAGATAAAAGGGGAATGAGTCTCTCAGATGGGACCGCTTCATAAATCCTAATGATATGGCCGCACTCGTGGGCTATGATGTGATCAATGCTTTGGCTTGCGCCTTCTTTGTAATATACTATGTGATTTTCCATATCCGCTCTTGCCATCTTCAGCTTTGCATGGGAAGTTATTTCGTTGTTATGAATGAATTTGAATTTTTTCTTTGTGAGATTCTCTACCTTTTTTAGGATCTCTTTTGTTTCGGGAATAAGCTCTAAGTCCATGACATCATAACTCACAAAATCAATAATGTATTGTTTATATAAATTATTTCTTTTAAGCTTATTTAAGAAATGAATATGGAAAAGAAATCTTTTTCCCTATTTTCCCTATTTTTTTCCATATTCTTATATATGGGGAAAAGTAATAATATTAACAATAATGGGGGAAAATAATGAGGCCTAAAAAGATTTTATCTACTGTCTTGATCTTTATTTTTAGTCTAACTTTTCTAACTACTGTAGTTTCTGTGAGTGAACTACCTTCAATTGACACATTATACTATGATGAAGGATATGGAAAAGTATATTATCTCACAAAGGGGGATACTATCAAGACTTACGTTGTATGTGGAAAGGATAGCACCAAATATCAATCAACAGTTTACCATGTCTATCTAGGAAATAGTAAAACTTTTGAAGGGGGAAATATTTACACCCTTTCTAAAGAGTTTGAAGTTGATAAAAGTGGATATTATCTAATCGCTGCATGGTATGGAAATACCTTCAGTGTCCAAAAGGTCGATAAAAAAACAAGTATTACAAATAAGATAACTAATAAAACTACTACTCCTTCTAGTTCTAGTAATTACAGCCTGACATTGGGGCCAACAAATATCAATGCAACAGGAAACGATAATAATAATTTGAATGGTGAGTGGGTAAGCATAAAGTGCACCTCAGGTTCAGTCAATCTTTCTGGATGGAAGATAAAAGATGAATATGGATGGACCTATTCTTTTCCAAACGTTACAATAAAAGAAGGGCAGACAATTAAGATTTATACTGGATGCGGTACCAATACTTCAACTTCGCTATATTGGTGCAGAACTAATGCAGTATGGAACAATGATGGGGACACTGTCAAACTAATTAAACCCGATGGTAGCCTTTATGGGTCTTGGAAGGTATACAAATAAGAGTTGTAGGTGATTAAATGGAAGATAAAAAATTTTGTATAAACTGTGGAGAAGAAATTCCGAAAGAATCAATTTTTTGCTCAAAATGTGGGGCTAGTATAAAAGCTTCTGGCACCTCCCCTAAATCTAAAACAGCTTCAAAAAATAAGTTTGCGATACCCGTTATAGCTTTAGTTTTAATAATAGTTGTTGGAGCTTATGTATTAATGCCAAAATATGAAATTGATGAATACAATGAACTAGTTGATAAAATAAACAATGAAATAAATCTTGGAAACGCAGCAATTGAAAATTATGATGTCGAGCTAGAAAATTCTACTGAAAAATGGGAGAGCCTTAGCTGGAATACAGATAATACTTACATTCTACAAACTAATCTCAATGTAATGAAAAACGTGGATAAAAATTTGAATAATAATACGGAGTTATTGAACGCAGCAAATCAAAATTTTAGCAAAGCTATTAGTTATTATAAAGAAATAAAAGATTTGTATCTCCCTGATTGGTATTATCAATATGCTGATTTGAAAATTAAATCTCTTGAAAAGATGCAAGAGGCATTGGCAACTAGGATATCAACTGACAACAAAAGAAAAGATATGAGAAAAACAGCTATTGGAGTTATAGATGGAGCTATCGAATTAATTAAGGGTGGCGAAGAACTAATAAAATTAGACCTATACATATACGCAAATAACTATGTTGCAGTAGAACAAAGTTTAACCAAATCGACACAGTATCTTGGGGCTTCCATAAACAAATGGAATGAATCCTATAAGACTGTACCATTAATCTCCTTAAGGGGTGCTATTAATGCAGTAGAATGTATTCAATCTTCAGTAGATTATCTCGTAGATGCCATATATTATGAAAAGAGAGGAAATTACTACAAATCCGAAGAACTCGCTGAACTAGCATCCAATAACTTAGAAAAATGTGTTCAAATAAGATCATTTGAGAACATGGAATTAGAATTGGATTTATGGATTACAAAGAATATCGATCCCCTCGTTAGAGAAGAAGAAAGACTTTTTAGTGAAGCCGATAGTTTCGATAAAGAAGCCCAGGACCTATGGGACAAAAATAATAAATAATTTTATAATTTTATTTTAAACTAGGTGTAAACAAATGGACTCTGAAACATCAATTCAAAAAGCAAAAGAGCTTGTCAAAATTTTCTGTGAAATGGGGATTGGGACCAATATCATAATCCAAAGATCTTGCAATCGGCATAATAACAGAGTCTTCTGAACTTTTAGAGCATTTTAGATTCAAATCGGATAAAGAGATTGAAGATTTATTAAAAACAACTTGGTAATCATTTGAAAAATTATGAATAAAAATTGAAAGATACTTTTCACAAATAACTGGTTTTGTCTATGAAGAAATTAGATTGTCTGAAAATAGTCATTTGCCAGAGATTATACCCCAAAAAATAATCAGTAGGTTAGAGATTTGAAGATAGAAAATCTATCAACGAGAACCCCGGATTCACTAAAATTAAGACTTTCATTAGCAGTTTTTTCTTAAAAGAAGTGTATTTATAGGTTTAGATGATTCTATGATAAATCTTAATCCTGAAAGACAGAAAAATACAGTTGAATTATTAAAAGGCATATCAAGAAAGATAAAATTAACAATATTTACATGCCATCCAAAATATGCGCAATTACTTGTAGAGGATTCAAAGATTTAGATAGCTTATTGTAAGTTTTATACCTAAGACAACTCATATAAACTCTTTACCCAGTCTAGATACTCTTTGATTGTCTTTTCTTGCGAAAATTAATCCCTACGGCACAGTAATTTCTGGCCTTAAAAATAGAGTTGCATTACTGGAGAAGGAGATCTCTATTGTTGGGCAGGACGGCAACCTCTACTTAAAGGAAACATCCGAGCCGAAGTTCCCAACGATATCAAAGGAGAAGATCCTGAAATACTGTGATCATTCACCGCTTGTCCAGCCAATCCACAACGCAATAATACGTGAAGTGACAAACGCAGGATGGTCAATCAAATCTCTTTTCAATGCCAAGTGCAGCAAGTGTGGACAGACCTTTGAGAAAACTCCAGAAAAGAATAGATGTGATTGCGGCGGCTCAATTTTAGGGCCAGATATACAACAAAAAAATAAGCTTGAGAAGTTCATAGACAATCCTCATCCAGATATAGATCTTTATTCAATCATAAGGTCCGCCCTCAAATGGGAGCTTTGTATCGATGACTATTATCTATCCCTTTCATACATAAGGCAGAACGACAGGGGAAAGTTCTTCATAATGGAGGAGCCCCAGGCACTCTACGTTGAGAATCCTCTTTTGATTGGGAAGGTCAAGCGTGGCGATTCTGATTGGTCGTACTTTTGCCCCATCTGCAATCTGCTCGATGAAGAATATTTATCAGATTCAAAGGGGAAGTGCCCCAAGCATAAAATAGAGCTTTGGGAGACTGCATACGTACTATATTCTGGGAGCAGGATAAGAAGGCGCTACTCCAAGAGAGAGATAATAGAGGGCCACTTCAATAGGAGACTCCCCGATGAATATGGCACTCCAATAATCCAGGCATGCATAAATCAGATAGAAGCGGCCCTAAATCTAGACCTCCTAAATCGTGACACTTTTGAGAAGGGCACTCTCGCAAAGATATTCGCTTTTGAGGGCTATACGCAGGACGAAGTGGCGTCCTTAGAGCAGGCAATAGCATCGATGGCCGAGAAGAGAAAGAGCATAGGCTCAAAGCTATTCAATCTTTTCCTGGGAAACTCGAAAGGCAAGATAGAGATCCATGACGTGCTTTCTGATCCCTCAAAGCTCCAGGCTCTGGAGTGGCACCGCTACTATCGTGATATGCTCCTCTCAAATTACGGCGTGACTCCAGTCTTTGCAGGCACAGTTGAGAGTGGCAAGGCGGGGAACAACCCGATGCTGCAGATTGACGTGATGGCGAACACCACAAAGGCATGGATGAGGACTATCTCTGAGCCCATAAATACTGTTCTGCTTTCCGCTCTTGGAATAACGGACTGGTACTTTGATTTTGATGAGATAGAGCGTGAAGACAAGAAAGAATCGGCATTGGTCCAGAAGCTAAGGGCCGAAACAGTAGCTATCTACAGAAGCTCTGGTCTTCAGATTGAGATAGAAGACGATGGCACCATCAATCCGATCATAACAAAAGAAACAAAACCAAAAGAGCCCATCCCGCAGATAGAAAAACAGAAAGATCCGCTAGACAAATTGTTTGATGATTTTGCGGATACACTCTTCCATATCTCAAGGGATTATGAGGACGGCCTGCTTCAAACTCTGGAAAACTGTTCAAAAGATAGGGCCAATCTTGATAATGAAATAACTCCAGCCGTATCAGACGTTACACTAAAGCTGGACGCCAAGCTTAGGGCCAATATTCATCTTATTTTTAATCATGCCTACCTAAATACAATTTCTAAATACTCAAAAATAATCTCAAAAGATGATATCAATCCAAACATACTGAAATACCTGAAGGAGTATTTTGAGGGTTACGTCTCACCCTTTTTCGATAAGTGGGAAGAAAGGGAAAAGGAGAACATATTCAGGATTGTCGAGGAAGAAATTCTAAAAGGCTACAACTGGCAGACGGTCAGAAAAAGATTATCAGAGGAGTATTTCGAAAGAAGGGATTCTTACTACTGGCAGATGGTAGCAAGGACCGAAGGAACGAGAGCATTCAGCTTCGCATCAGAGCTGGCGGCAAAGGACCTTGGTGCCACTGAGAAAAGATTCATTTTTACTGAAGACGGCCTTGCATGTGTTAGTTGTGTCCAGGCATCAAAAGAGGGCTGGATTCCCATTGATTCAGAGACCTCATTTGGCGATCCGCCGCTTCATCCGAACTGCAGGTGCTACTATGAGTTCCGGATAGGGCCAGCTACCAAAAGGTGGGATGATGTGCCAGCAGAGAAGAGGAAAGACTTCACCGAAGAGATGCAGGATGCGCTCTGGGAATACTCCTCTACATCCTATTACATAAACACCATATTACGGCACCCCTTAGATTACCTAAAAAGGATATCCTACAAACTTCAGATAGAGCGTGCACTGAAAGCGATTGAAACAATGAAAAAGATATTCAATCTAGAAGGGAGCAAAATCAACGAAGAGGGCGTTGTCCTTTGGAGGGGCCTTGATGAAGCTGACATATTAGATCATATACTTGATTCAAATGATCCTGAGCTAAAGGATATTTTCGATGATAAAGGATTTTCAAGCACAAGTGAGGATAGTGACATTGCCCTTGCTTTTGGTTATCATTACATGCAGGTAAGTGATGATCATATAACAATGCTTAAAATCCACGTCCCTTACGGGACAAGGGTCATTTATATTGGAAATTCATATGAGTACACCCAGGAGGAAGTCATACTGCAAAACGGATCAATTTTTCGCATAAATAACACTTCTTTTAGGGATCTTACAGAGTCTGAAAAAGAACTATTGTACAATGAAGGCATGGACCCAGAAAGACAAAAAAATATAAAGGTCAAAATCTATGATGTGGACTACTTAGGTGATACAAATATCAGAGCTTAAGAAGGATGATCCAAATTACAGGTTTGTTGCCGGTGAAGGCATTACAAGAGGGATTAATCTATGCCTCATGTGCACCCACTACAGAAAGGAGCACAAGTGCGATGCGTTCCCGGAAGGCATACCCCACGAAATATGGATTCTCAAAGTGTTCCATAACAAGCCATATCCAGGGGACAACGACATCACTTACAAGCCGCTTCCGGAGTATGATACGTCCATTGAAAACATAAAAGCTACATATGATAAATATTTCACTTGATGTAAAGGCGGAGCCTTTGAAAACTGTTCTTGGAAAGGCCCCATCTGAACTTGGCAGCATAGTTTCTGAGGAGATTGCCAGCTGGGCGCTTAGGACTTCCAACCTTTCAAAGTCCAGATCGCCAGTTAGAACAGGAAATCTTAGGCAGTCAATAACGCCTGCAAGAACAACTGATTCTGCAAATGTTTCTGCACTTGCGATGTATGCAAAGTTTGTCGAGCCGCCTCCATTAGGTGTACCAATGAAGCGGAAGATGACAAGAACTATGTTCCTTTACAACTCTGCCATGGAGGAGCTTGAAGTGACAGTTCTAAAGATTAATGATAGGATCAAAAAGCTAGTAGAAGTTTAGATCATGGAAGACTCATTCAGATTTCAGGGCGAGTTCTTCAAGGTGAACGAGGAAGGAGATTTCTTCATATTCGGCCCGGCTTCGGCAGAGCTGCTTGATAGCCAGGGGGACGTCATAAGGATTGACGCAGTGAAGAAGGCCCTTCCAGAGCTTTTGAAGCGTGCAAGAGTTACAGTCGACCACAAGGACCAGATAGTCGGTGAGATTGTCGAGTCCTTTGAAAAGAAGGGCCTTATCTACAAGACTGAGGTAAGGCCGCCAAACGATGAAGAGCTTTCAAAGTTTTGTAGCCTTGAGAAGGAAAAGGAAGCCCTGTTCGTCCTTGCTAAAGTTTGGGACGACACGGAGTACTGCAGGGAGGTCAGAAAGGCCATAGAGAATGGCGATTACAGATCTTATTCAATTTCTGGGAACGTCCTAAACTCCAGGCCTTGCAAATCAAGCGAGGGATGCACAAGGATAGTTTCTGACCTGAATCTTTCTGCAGTCACCATCTGCCGCTCAGGTGCAAACCCAGCGGCGCAGTTTGACATCTTAAAAGAGGAAAAAGAGATGCCAGAAGAAGTTACAAATGCTGAGAAGAAGGAGACAGAGTTTCTTACACGCTCCGACTTTGAGGCATACAGGAACGATCTTGAGAAGAGGCTTGAGCCCATTTCAAGAATAGATGAGATCCTTGGCATTCTTAAGGCCACGGAAAACAAAACAGACACCAAATTAGAGCTTGAAAAGATCAGAGAGGAGATCAAAAAGGAGATCCTCTCAGAGTTCAGGCCGGTGCAGAAGTCAGAGGGAGTCTCTGAGAAGGAGATATCAGCTGGCGACATAGTATCAATGCTATCCGAGAAGAGGATCTAATGACAGCACCATTTTTCAAGAGCTACGAGGACATGCTGGACTACTACTACTGGGAGCCTCTGAAAAGATCAGGGGTCGACCCGAAGGTATTCCAGAAGTATAACAGGGCAAGCGACATAGCAGAGGAGATGGAGCTCTCCAAGTCTGACGCCCCCGTTTTGACATCAACAACTGGAGTGAGGAACGTCCTATTTGGGGCAACTCTTTACTCCCAGATTGTCACTGAATCAAACGCTTTTGCGCTTCTTCCAAAGAGGCCATGGTCAAAGTCAGGCTACAGGGCACTAACTGCTGCAGGCCTTACTACAGGAGGCCACATAACAGAGGATGGGGGAATACCAGAGACAAAGAAGCCCACATTTGCAGAGATTACAGTGACGCCGCACACCGTTGCAAGGGCCACAAACATCTCAGAGATGGAAAGATTACTTGAGCAGAAGGATGACACCATAAAGTGGGCTGATGTTGTTTCATATACTGCAGATGAGTTCAGAAACACCCTCAACAGAAACATCCTTGCTGATGCAGACGGCTCAGCAACTGATGGCAGCATAATAACGCCGCTTGACAGAATTATCTCATCCTATTCTGAAGTTTCAGAAACAGAGCTCACCACAAACGAGGGGGATGTCTACGGCCTAGATAGGGATGCTGCTGCAAGCTGGACAGATTCAAACGTCTCGCATGGCGGATCATCCGGGACAGAGACAGACAGGACCCTCACACTTTCAATGATAGATGATGTCATAGCAGAATGCGAGCCCTACTGGGACGGAGGAGGCAGAAAGAACAAGGCGATACTCACGGGGTATGACACCGCCAAGCGTATAGCCCAGCTTGAGAGGCCAAAGGAGGTCTATACACCTGATGCCTACATCGAGTTCACTGTGAACGGGATAAAGGTCAGGGGAAAAGAGGCAGGCATTCCAGTTGCAACGTTTGACGGGATACCAATTCTTAGGAGCAACAACGTCCCGAAGGATACAATATCAAGGATTTACATCCTGGATCTGGACCACATCTCTCTTGAAGTTCTAAAGCCAATAACATACGTCGAGACAAGCGATCCCTTCATCCAGAACAAGTTCGGTACTGAAGGAGTTTTCTCCTGGATAGGCGAGATCTGGTGCGACAGGTTCATGGCGCAGGGGAAGGTCAGGGGTCTGAAATAGGCCCTATTTTTATTTTAGGTGATCAGCATGGCAAAAGTTAGATACGATGGGCCCGAGACTTATTACACCTTCCAGGGAACAACTGGCATAGTCTACCAGTTCACCGGGAGGGACAAGGTCTCAGAGGTAAGAATCCCGGAAGACATAGAGCTTTTGAAAAAGAAAGGCGGATTCACAGTAATAGAGGGCATCGAACTTGGAAATATCAAAAATGATAAAAAGGTGAAGTGATGGCGTTTTCTAGCGAAATAAAGGGATACGGGAAGAGTGGGGATAAGGCTACAACATGGGGAATATTCACAAACGGCGTTTCTGATACAGGTGGCGACATTAACACTGGGCTTGTGATATGCGAGTCGCTCTCAATTGAGTTTACAGGCTCTGCCGCAGTTGCAGATGCCGCCGCAATAAACGAGTCTTTTCCATGCAGCGGAAGCGCTGTAACTATCGTGACCACAGCAGATGCCGACGGCATATGGCGGGCAGTCGGTTATTAGAGGCATACCATGGAACCCGCCGATCACGACATTTTGATAGAAATAAAGACTGACCTCTCTTGGATAAAGAAGAAGCTAAACGAACAGTGCGACTCATACAAGGATCATGAGGGGAGATTGAGCTCTCTTGAGACCTGGCAGGACAGAGCATCTGGTGCAATAACTATAGTTGAGTTTGCAGTAGGCGGTGGGATACTCTTCTCAATAATTTCAATACTGCTTTGGCTTATGGGGCCCTAAAAATGGATGCTCTATCGATTGTCTATTCCGGCGAATCTGAAGCAAAGCTGTGGATTGAGAACTCAACACTTTTCATAGACAGCGAAGCGGAGATCGACCTTTCAGATGCTACGCTTGATGATCTAGTTCTGGCCCTAAATTTGGTAGAGGGCGTAACAGCAGTTTTGCTAGCCGATGGGGAGCTAGATGCAACAGAACTAAATGAGATATCAAGTGAATACCCAGCCGACATAACGGACAGGCCCTATCTTTTAGGCCTTAGAAACTATTCATCCCCAAAAATGATTTCTGAAGTCGCCCACAAGGACGCTCAAGAGATAAGAAGCTCATGGCTTGACGAGGCAGATGCACTGATAGAATCTCTAACTGGCCTTAATTTTAGGGCCAGATCCATAGAAGACATTTCCATTGACATAAAGGCAAGGGACATTTTCTCTACAGAAGATTATAGCGCATACCGCCGTGCAAACGGCCTTTATCTCAGGCAGTATGCCCCCATAAATTCAATCGAAGCACTCGAAATAGACGGAGTTTCTGTAACACCCTCAAAAATCATAGCGGAATATGACAGACTTATAATAGGCACAGGTGCTGAAGCCTCATCATGGCCCATTGGAAAATCCAAGGCCACAATATCGCTAACTTATGGCTACCCAAAAGGCTCAAGGGAATCTGTATTGGCATCAGAGTTTGCAACGCTCTACGTCTCTAACAAGCTCTATGAATCTGACCTAAAGCTAAGGCAAAAGCAAGGCGCCACAAAGGTAACGCATGCTTCGGTGGTCTTTGAAAACGACACTATCCCCGAGGAGGCCCTCTCAAGAAAGGAGATTGAACTCCGGATGGAGATGATCTTAGAGCATCTGCCAAAGAAATTGAGGGGCGTTTTAGGATGAGCTTTGACCCAATATCGTTTCTTGCTAACGTTGAAAGAATCTTCAGTGCCGCCACCGGCCTTTCCGATGTGAAGACTTGGAGCAGGCCTACAAAGCTCTCAACTTCATTTGAAACTCCTGAAGTTACAATCGAGATAATCGCCGGAAACATTGATTCGGTATCGCTATCACATCCCAACAAGCAGATTGAGTTTTACGTTCGCTTTGTGATCTTTGAAGAGCAGAGTTCCAGCGCATCTAAGATTGGGGGAATCTATTCTGGGATTATAGAAGCGGTGAGATCCAATCCAGACCTAAAAACAAAAACAGGGTCTGCGACATGCGATTATTTTGGAACTTTTTATGGCAGAAACATCAGCTTTGACATTGCAGCAACTGAAAGAAACGGTGTTTCTGTGAACGCAATGAAAATTGACGTACCTTGTCTGGTACGTGACACATAGGTGATAATCATGGCTTACACGAAAGGAGAAGTTTTTGTAAAAAAGGAAAGCACATGGGGAGTTGGAGTCGACCCCACATCGCCCACAAGCGGAATCGATGAGTTGTTGGGAATTGACTCAGAATATGAATATTCTCTAGAGAACAAGATAACGGCGTTAAATCCCGCTGCAATGGCACACCCTTCAGAGATCTCATACCACTCAGCCAAGGCCAGCGGAAAGATAGATTTTATCTACAACGGGGGACTGCCTTTTGCACTTATGCTCGGCGGGATAGCAAATTCAGATCCCCTGGAGGATGACCCCCCATACACATGGGAAATAACGCCTTCAGGAAGCCCAATCCCGTTCACAGCTTCCTTCATGATGAGGGGGGCAAACGACAAACTCGCCCAGATCTCTGGATGTTTTGCACGTAGCCTGTCATTTAAGATGGGGATAAACGAGCCGGTGTCTGGAACTCTCGACCTAGTCGGGAAGGATCTAAACCTTAATGCGCCGTTCACGCCTCCAACTACAGTATCCATTGACGATGCAAAGGCCTGGAAGCCTCATGAGTTCACATATTCAATAGGCTCAATAGCAGGAATAACATACATAACAGAGCTCGAATTCACCATATCCCGATCCATTGACGTGGGCCACGGGCTTGCATCAAGGGCACCGTCCACGGCTTACAGCGGGAAGTTTGAGGCTGTCAACGGAACGATGACATGCTACGTCCCAGACTCGGGGACTGCAAATGAAATAGAGCAGCTGGTGCTTGGGGGAAGCTCAATTAGCGAGTCTCTTTCCCCAAAAGACATAGTGATTGACAGAGGGTACGTAGACGAGACTGAGGATGCTGTAAAGATAACTCTCTCAAGCTGCGTCTTCGGGGATCTTAGCTCGGTCTTTCCTCTTGACACAAAGATGAGCTATAAGTTCGGATTCTCTGCGGCATCTGCATCTATCCTATGGGAGGCACCTTTTTCTAAAGCCAACTGGTGAGGCGATTCAATGGCAATAGTTGACAAATCATATTTTTTGCATGAGCGGGATGAGAAGGGCGAGCTAAAGGCCATTATCCTTGAGATAGAGCCTGGAAAAGAGGTAAAACTTATACCTCTCGCTGAGGGGGAGCTTGACCAGCTTTCGGATCCTTCAAGAGGATACGGCATTCTGTCTGCCCACATCATCGAGCCTAAGCTTACGCCGGACGAGATTATAAAGTTTGGAAAGAACGGGGCAATAGCAAAGGTTGTCGACAAGCTCTTTGAGATAAGCGACATAAAGGAATCCTTTCGCCCCGAACAAAGAAACAAAGGCAAAGCTCCTGGAAGAGCAGATTCTTCACAATCTAGGGTATAAGCTATGGGAGATACCAAAACTTACCGCTCTGGAAAAGAGGAGACTTGTAAGGGGATATCTACTGTTCCTAAATCCTTCCGAGGATACAGAGGAGGAGAAGAGAATCAAATCCGAAGAGCTAATCAAAAAAAGAATAGAGCATCATGGCAGAGCAAAGTCTAAAGATAACTGTCACCGCTGAAGACAGGGCATCCGGCCCTATAAAAAATGTCCAGAGCTCTCTGGGCGGCCTTGAGAGGGGGACTTCAAGGGTAAGCGGCGCCATGCAATCTCTTGGCCACGCCGCTGAAGTTGCCATAGGTACGATGGCAACGGCCATCACAACTTACGGCATATCGGCTGTCCAAAACCTAAATCGAGAGATGGTAAAGCTATCCCTAGAGCAATCAAAGATCCAGGTGCAGAGCGCAAATCTCCTAAAAAACGCCGGCCTAGAGTCCTATTCAAGAAGGATTGAAGAGGTAATCGGAAAGCACGAGGAGATGACCTCTTTAGACAGCGCTTCAATTAGGAAAAGCTTCAACTCGTTGATCGCCCAGACTAAGGACTATGAAAAGGCGCTGATGCTTCTTTCGGCCGCTGAAGATCTTGCAGCTTCCAAGGGGATTAGCCTTGAGACTGCAGCAGGATACATCGCTTCAGCCCTTTCAGGGAGCGCCATATCCCTCTCAAATGCAGGTGTGGAGCTCGACTCATTGAAGATGAAATCCATGTCGGCCGCCCAGACAATGGACTACCTTGCTAAGCAGATTGAAGCGTCATTTGGGGGGGCGTCTGAGGCTTTGAGAGGTTCTACCGCAGGGATCTTTGCAAACTATGAAAATCAGGTTAGAAATCTTAAAAGGCTCTTTGGCGAAGAGCTGACATCATCTATCGCCCCTGTGCTTGAAGGGATTGCAGAAAAGATTTCAACGATGATAAATTCGGGCCAGCTTGAGCCGCTTGTGGACTCTTTTGGAAATCTGATAACTCATGCGATTAGCTTTGGCTCTGAGCTTGGCGGCATAATAATGAAGCTTACAGGTGTCACATCAACTGAGGAAGGAGTGACAAGATTGGCAAATGCCTTTGACAGGGTGGCATACATCCTTGGGGTAATCGAAGACGCTCTTTCAAGGATTAGTGCGATTATCAAAGATCTGCATCTAGACAAATTCATTGAGATTGGGCTTAGGGCATCTCTTGGGGGCAACATGGCCCTATGGGACTATGCAGGCCAGCAGGTGCAGTACGAAAAGGAAGGGGCTTACACCCCTTATGAGGCTGCAAGAAGGGGATTATGGTCTAGCCCAGGAACTGTTGTTCCAACACCTAAAGCTGAAACTGCAGCCGATGCTCTGGCAAGGCTTCGGGAAGGCACACGTGCAGAGACGGAAAATCAGCAGAGCAAAAAGGACAATTCCCTTGCAGTGCAGAACAATACCCAAAATATCGTTAACTCAACGGAGCTCCTAAAGCTTTACCGCGACCAGACCTCAAAAACTGGAAATGAAATAGACACCCTTGGAAAGACTGCAGGATCTGCCATCGGATACATGAACAGCGCAATGAACTCTGTCAGGCAGATGCTCGCCCCTTCAGGTGGCGGGGGTGGGGGAGGGTGCAGAACTTTTAGAACGGGGAGCTACACCACAGACGGGCACAATGAAAGCTATTCTTCCGGAGGCGGACCGTCAGGTTCCCCGGGAATGGCCTGGTACAATGTCTTGGGAAATGAAAATGCCAGTATAGTTTCTGCGATGGGGTCAAATTGGGCATCCACCATAAGCGCAAACTCAATAGTTTACAACGGCTGCACGGGATTAGTATGCACTTTTGACACAGTTGAAAAAACAACAATCAACGGTTCTGCTGCAACTGTAACGACAAGTTATGGTAACGACAGCGGCCATTTTGTCGAGATTGGAAAAACTGTAAACGACGCATTGATCACAAACAAAGGGGATGTCATTCAGTTTCACCCGGATGATAACATTCTGGCTTTTAAGGATTTGTCAAAGCTCGGAGGAAAAAATGTGTCAATCAACAATACTTTTCATATACATGGATCTGGGGATCCCGATAGGATTGCTGAAGAAATCATGAAAAAAATTACAAGGGTTAGTAGGATAGGATTTTGATGGAAATCACTCTCAAAGCGCCAAGGATTGAATTGGAATTAGTCCACATGGACAAAGAAGGGAACATAATAGAGACCATAAAATTGGATAGTGAGGTAAAAGAAGATGGCAACAGTAGTGAATAAAGGATTGGAGATGATTGCCAAGCTCATCGGCGGCGTTTCTACAGATAAGATGCAGTATGTCGCACTTGGTTCCGGCACTACAGACGAGGCAAATAGTCAGACCGCCCTAGTTGCAGAGATAACTACAAACGGAGGGCAAAGGGCGGCAGGTACATGCAGCTACGAGTCAGACTACAAGTTCAAGGTGACAAAAACATTCTCTTTTACAGGCACTCTTGCAATAAATGAGATTGGTATTTTTGATGCGGCATCTGGCGGGAACATGCTTCTCAGGGGAAAACTCTCAGCAACTAAGAACGTTGGCGATGGGGACTCGCTTCAGGTAAATGCAACAGTGACATTTGCAAGGGCTGCCTAAGGGGAGATATATGGTCGAGATACTAAAAATTGAGAAGGTTTTAACAGAAAAAGAAGAGGTCTCAGACTTCGTCCAAATAACTTTTAGGACAGATCTAGGGAACACCCAGACGACAAGATACCCTATACAAGATGTTTCTGACGAGGCCAAGATGAAACAGTTTGTCTATGAGAAGGCCAAGTTCTTCGATGCTAAGGACAGCTTTTCTCCAATCAATCAAACGATAGTAATCTCTGAAGAGGATGTAAAGCCGGAAGAGCCGGTCCAGACCGATGAGCAGAAGTTCCTAAATGCTGTCCCAGAGCTTGAGCAGTGGAAAAGCTATCTTGGGATGGGGCTCATCACAGATTCCCAATATGCCTCCAAGTTAAATGAAGTAAAAAAACTCATTCCGTCTGGCTATTTTGATATAAGCCTTACAAAAGAATAGCCGGGAGCGCAAGATAGATGGCCTTTGCATACTGCCGTGAAATCACCTTAAATGCCGATGCCTACATATCAGCGGCGGTATCCAATTATCCAGTCTTCATTAAATTCAACTCTGTCGACCATCCCAATTTGTTTGAGGGCGACGACGGTGACAGCGTCTGCTTTACAAGTGATGCCGACGGGGCAAATCAGCTTGCGCATGAGTGTGTAGCATTCTCTAGCTCTGAGGCCATATTTTATGTAAACTGCAACGTCTCCGCTTCAGGAGACACTACAATATACTTCTGGTATGGCGACGCCTCAAACTCCGGAGAAGAAAACAAGTCTGGAACGTGGTATGCAGGGTACAGCATTCACCATTTCCAGGACACTCTTTCTAGCAGCGTCTCAGGCGGTTATTCGTTTTCCGTTTCAGGTAGCCTATCTTACTCAACAAATGGCTTAAGCGGAAAGGCGCTGACAGGGTGGAGCTCTTCTAACTATCTTACAGCTTCTAGCTGCGGATCCATATACAATAAGGCCTACTCGACAAGCAATGCCGACTCGGCCATAGTTATGGCAAAATCTGCATCCGACAAGGTAACGTTCTACGGGGGGAATACATCCTGGAACGGAAGAGGGCCAAAGATGTATTCACAGGGAGGTGCAGATGTATATGGACTTTCTAATTATTACTATACTGCAATAGGGCTTAATAATGCCAATACTAACTGGGTACTGTGTATGGCCGCCCTTGACGGCGGAACTGCCAGACATTACAGATATAACAACAGCGCCGGATATGCGACAAACTCCACTACAACAAAAACTTCCTATTCCTATTCAGACAGGGGCATAATAGTGGGGAGATGCTATGCCCCAAATAATCTTGGGTCTAGCGATTTAATTGATTTCATTTGGATATTCACAGACGCCAAATCTCCTGATTACTTCAAGGCGGTATATAACAATCATATCGACCTTTCGTCTTTTGTTTCTATTGGGATTGAAGAAAGTCTTGGAGGAACGGAATACGAAGAATCCTTAACAGGCACTGTTTCAGCATCAACTTCCCTATCGCCTATCCAAACTCTATTAGAGGGAATAGCAGGTTCAGTTACATCCTATCCCGTACTTACTGCAACGCCTATTTACATAGAGGATCTCTCTTCTGTAATTTTACTTTCACCTTCTTTGCAGACAACTGCCAATTATTCTGTTACCCTGCAATCTCTACTATCCGCATCAATAGACCTAGAGAACATTACAGATTACGTTTCGCATATATCTTCTGAAATTGAAATTTCACCTTCAGTTTACACCTTCCAAGAAGTATTTGCAGAGGCAAATGTTTCAGCACATGCCGGAGTGCTATCAGGCCTGGCATATAAAGAAACTTTGGAAGGGAATCTCGCTCTGCTATCAGACATAGGCTCTCTCTTAGTTGATATTGAGATTTTAGATGCAGAGGTCAGCGTTTTCCCAAGCAGATTATATGCGGGGTTTGAGGGGATTGGGGCTTCTGTTACAGTTACGCCTTCTCTATCAGTTGTGAGTACAGGGAGAACCGTCCTTTTCTGGTCGATAGAGGTTGATGGAGATATTCTCGAAGACATCTACGATCTGGAATATGCAAAGTTCACCGATGAAAAGGGAAAGCGATCAGACTACTTTGAGATAGCCCTTGACAATCGAGATGGCTCGATTTCAGATAGATTTGAAGTGGGAAATTATGTCTACCTATACCTTGATGAAAACGATCCTCCGAAAACAAGAGTATTCCATGGCCTTATCACTGGGATTGATTTTGAGATAGATTCGTGGGGCCATAACAAGCTGATTCTTACAGGAGAGGATTACGGCTCAGTTAGATTTGGCCAAACTGTAATATCAGGTGCAGAAAACTATTCGAACGTGACTGCAACAGATATCCTAAAAGACATAATCTTTAGGTATTGCCCAGACATAACAACAAATAATCTTGAGGCTTTCTCTGAGGAGATACCTTTCATCTCGTTTGCCTGGGAGTATGTGTCGCAGGCCATAGATAAAATTGCAAGACTTGTTGGCGCAGATTTCTATGTTGATGAAGACGATGACTTCCACTTCTATGATCCATCAGATCTTGAAGTCTCACACTCGCTTGCCTCTTCACAAATTCTGAATGCAAAGATAAAGAAGGACTCTTCAAAGTTCTTTGACCGGGTGTTTGTAGTTGGGGGAAAACAAGGATTCTTGGACCATAGCCAAGCGGTAACTGCAGCTGAAGTATCGCTTCATGACAAATACTATGCCTCGTCTTTTACCCCGACAAAAACAAATGTTCTTTACATTGAAGCTTATATCAAGAAGATTGGAAATCCTCTTGACGTTTTTAGATTCATGATCTTGGAGGATAACTCTGGCCCTAAAGGTGCAATAGTTGGATTCGGAACAATATCTTCAAAAAACACTTCAACAGATGGCTCATGGGTAAAATCGGATTACATTGACGTGCAACTTGACACGACAAAACTGCACTGGATCGTCTTCCAGAAATACGGCACTTCAACAGACACATACAAGATAGCGCATGATAACACGACTGCAAACGGCCACAAGTATTCTACTGACGGATCTTCGTGGACGAACGGCACTGGAAAATGTGCTTTCAAAACTTATTATGGTGTCCAGATAGTAAAGGGCGCATCTGGAACTAAGATGTTTGATAGCTATACCGATATACCGATTGTTGATTTTTCAATAAAGGACACAGACACTGCTTTGATGCTGGCGCAGCAAAAGATCGTGGAATATGCCTTGAAGAACTCCTCAAAAATTGAAATCAATCCGCCTGGAAAGAGGCTTCGAGCGGGAGAGGTCGTATCGGTTTCAATCCCTGGAGTTAATTTGGAAGATCAAACAATACTTTCAGTTTCATATGAGATCAATGCCCCGCATATAGCCAAAGTGAAATTGGAATGCACGGCTGCAGAAGACTTCTACTCGACATTTGCAAATCTCTTTGCAGAGCTTAGAAGATTAAAAGTTGAAAACGTGCTGCAACTGCAGGAAACTTCAACTGATTACAAAGAAGTAGTTGAGACTCCAGCAATAACGCTTGATGAAACTATACTCGAAAGCGCAGTAGGATACACTGCAAAGTTTGATGATGGCAAGGCCAAATGGGACGTGAGCAAATGGACATAACTGAATATATCAGAGGAGATAAGAATCCCTATCTTGGAAAGTTTAGGATTGATGAATATAATATTGAGCGTGACAAGATTATACGAGGTTCATGGCAAAAGAATCTCATCACAAACAAACTAAAAACAGCTTTGGCCGATGTTTTAACAGGGGATTATGATGCCGATAAACATGTTATTGGAAAACTGTCAATAGGAACAGGGAGTACTTCCCCCTCCGCAACAGACTTGGCCCTAACTTCACAACTTGGATCCTTGAAGCCCTATGTGCCAAACAGTCTTCACAATAACACCTATTCGAACAAGGCTGAAGCGACCTATTATTTTGACAGCGCAGAATCAAGCTATTATGGGACATGGGCTGAGCTTGGATTATATGCGGCCAATCAGACGGATCTTCTGACACGCTCATTAATCTCACCAACTAAGACTTTCGACAATACGAAAACGATGACTGTATATTATGTGATAGAATTTTAGGAGAATGAACATGACATTTACTAAAAAAGTAGCAGCCGGGCAAGACATAGCTTCGGCAGATTTCAGGCAGTATTTTGGGGATTTTTTCCCTGAAGGAATACAGACTGGGTTTACCGTTTCAGTTGATAGTGGGTTGAATTTAAACGTTGCAGAGGGGACGGCATATGTAAAAGATGCTGATGGCGGAATGTACCAAGTCGTGTCAAGCGCAACAGAAAACCTCACAGCAACAGCAAGCCAAACAAACTATGTTTACCTACATTCTGACAACGGATCTAATTGGCTAACAATTTCAACTTCAGCAACAGTGCCTGATGATGCGATGCTCCTTGCCACAGTCGTTGCTGGTGGAAGCTCAATCACTTCCGTGACAAATGTTACGCCTGGAATGCCATCTTTTGTGCCACCAGGCGTTATTGTAGCGTGGTCAGGAGTGCTTGCAAGCATCCCCTCTGGATGGCTTCTCTGCGATGGCAACAACGGGACACCTAATCTTATTGACAGATTCTTACAGGGAATAACTACTTCTTCAACTAATCCTGGGGCAACTGGCGGTGCACACTCAATAACAATAGGGACAACTGGATTGTATGCAGATGGCCAGAGCTTTGTTCAGGTGACTAGAGGTGCCACATTTAACAATAGGCCAAAGTATTACGAAGTTGCATGGATAATGAAGGCATGAGGGAATATTACTGTTCTAGGTGCGGGGTAGTTCTGGCTAGGCCTATCGAATTGATGGCTAGTTATTGTTATGATCCAAAAACTGAGAAGACTTTTTTAGTCTGCAGGAAATGCAGGAGAAAGAAAGATAAGATTATTTGGTAGAATTATCATTAATTCTTCTTTTTATAATTTTTTATTAGATTGATTATTTTGTCTCTGTTTACTTTTCCTAATCTGGCGACACCAGATCTTATAAAAACTTGAAAATTATTTTCCACCATTAACTCTTCCATTTTTGAACTACATACTGCTATCTTAAGATTTTTTATATTTGAATCAAAAATATTTTTTTTCACAACATAGTTTAAAATATATGATGGCAATATAATTAAAAAAATGTCAGAATTGGAATATATCTCCTTTATTTTATCACTAAAATTCGTTTTTTGATCTAATTCAAATAATTTTTTTTCTGAATTAAGATGAAAGCTGTAAGGTAGTATATCTTTATCCTCGGGAATCAGCCCATATCTTCCCGTTAAAGTATATATCTTAACATTTCCATATGTTTTTAGGGATTCTCCAAAATCTCTAACTTCGCCATAATTTCCCGAGAACATATTTTTAGCAGGCCTCAAGTATTTTTTTAATATTAGAACATAAGATTCTTCATTTTCAATATCATTTGAAGGAATATTAAATCCATTTAATTTTAATATTGATTTTATTTCAACTTCATCATCTATAATTATTCCTTTCCCAAAAGTGGCTTTCCATGCATTAATAGATGGTAATTTTGCATTGCTATCTTCTGTAATTATATTAATATTTAAACTCATTTTATCACTCGAATTCAATATGGAAAACTATTATTTTCAAGTTATATTAAGCAAATTTAAAACTATCGTCTTATATTTTTATTAAATTATTATCTACCAAAACACTAATAATGAGTTAAGCTGAATATCCTTCATGATACTTGAAAAGGGAGACATAATAGTGGGCCCTAGATGGCCAGAACCTGTTAAGATTAATTCTATTGACTATAATGACAATCAAATATATCTTACAGGTTCAACACTCAGAAGTTTCTCTTCTATTGAAGTAGTTTTATTTCCTTCAGATTTGGAAGGGATAGAAATATTAGGAAAAGAATTCACTTTTTCTGCTGAATCATGGAAAGTATTTTTTTCGTTGGAAGTTTTAAGGTATAGGTACGCTTCTTTATATGATCCTTTATTGGCAATGAATATCTCTAAAGTGAATCCTTTACCTCATCAAATTGAAGCAGTATATGGTGTCATCTTAAAATTACCACGAATTAGATTTCTTATAGCTGATGATCCTGGTGCTGGAAAGACTATAATGGCAGGTTTAATAATAAAAGAGTTAAAGCTTCGTAATCTTATTAAATCCGTTCTCATTGTAGCTCCAAGTTATCTAAAAGAACAATGGCGTATAGAATTAAGAGATAAATTTGAAGAAAATTTTACTATAGTCGATAGAAATACAACTAAAAACAACATTGGTGGTAACGTTTGGAGTTTGTCTAATCAAATAATTACTTCAATAGACTTTGCAAAACAACAAGATATTTTACCTTCTTTAGAGTCTTCTTCCTTTGATTTAATAATTGTAGACGAAGCACATAAAATGAGTGCCACGAAATATAAAGATCTTAAAAGAACTCAAAGATATCGATTGGGGGAAACTTTATCTAAAATATCTGATCATTTACTTTTCCTAACTGCAACTCCACACAAAGGAGACGATGAAAATTTTAGATTATTCCTTAATCTTTTAATCCCTAATTTTTTTGAAAATATTTCTATAATGAGGGAGGCAGTTAAAAATAATGAAAATTTACTTTTTATTAGGCGAATGAAGGAAGATATGAGGGATTTCGATAAAACCCCTCTCTTTTTACCTAGACATGTTAATACAATAGCACTGGAACATAGTACTCGTTCTCCTGATGAAATATTTCTATATAATGAACTTTCGTGTTATATACAAGACCAATATCAAAGAAGTTTAGAAACAAATCAGAAAAGAAATGTGTCTTTTGCCTTAGTTATTTTCCAAAGAAGACTAGCTTCAAGTGTTTTTGCACTTTTAAAATCCTTAGAAAGGCGTCAAACTAGATTAATAAATGAAATGAACGGTAAAAATGTTCCAAACATAAATAAGAATTGTTATTCTATTGACGTAGAAGATTATGAGGATTTGGACGATTTATCTGAAGAAGATAGGTGGAATATAGAAAATTCAGAAGAGATTACTATTATATCAAGGAACAAAAATGAGATTCTAGGAGAACTAAAAAAAGTTGAAGAATTATTATCTTCTTGTAATGATATTTTAAAAAATGAGAAGGAACTAAAGATAATACAATTACGAGAGACTCTTCTTAAATTAAATGAAGATCATCCTAATGAAAAAATATTAATCTTTACGGAATTCAAAGATACTTTACTTTATCTAAAAAATAAGATAGAAAAATGGGGATATTCTGTAACTACAATATATGGTGGAATGGACTTAGAAGAAAGAAGAAATCATCAAACTGAATTTGAAAAAGATACCCAGATTTTGGTGGCCACCGAGGCAGCGGGTGAAGGCATTAATCTTCAATTTTGTAATCTAATGATAAATTATGATATCCCTTGGAACCCCAATAGACTTGAGCAACGAATGGGCCGTATTCATCGATATGGTCAAAAGAAAGAGGTTTTTGTTTTTAATTTAGTTGCTCGGGATACTCAAGAAGGTAGAGTTCTACTTACCTTATTTAAAAAACTTGATATTATTAAGGACAAATTAGGCGATAAGGTCTTTGATTCAATAGGTACAATAATCAATGATTTGGACCTGTCTCAATTGCTAACTGAAGCTGCAGCCGGTGCAAGAGGCATAGACGAGATCTTAGAAATGTTAGAAATGCCAGATAATGATGAACAATATTTAGCAAAGATTCGAGAAAATCTAGGTGAAAGTCTCGCTACTAGATTTATAGATTATACTAGCTTAAAAGATATGAGAGACAAAGCTAAAGAACAACGATTGATACCTGAATATACTGAAAAATTCTTTATTAGGGCATTTGAAAAAGCGGGGGGCAAAATTAAAAGAAAAGAAAATGGAATTATTTCTATTGAATCCATACCTTTTGATATAAGAAAAATAGCAGACGAGGATATTATTAAATCTAGGTATGGGTCGGTAAATTCTAAATACTCAAAGCTAACTTTTGACAAAGAAATATCTAATAAAAAAATCAATGTAGAATTTATTTCATTTGGGCATCCTCTTTTTGAGTCAGTATTAAGATGGATAGAATTAAATTTTACAGATGAAGCTTTGGAAGGGGCAGTCTTTAGTGATCCTGATGGTTTACTTAATGGCTATTTATTTTTTTATGAAGGAATAATAACCGATGGAAAAGGAGATGTCGCAGGTAAAAGATTATTTGCAATGTATTCAGATGGAAAAATAACTAAATCAATCTCGCCCAGTATTTTATGGGATCTTTCTGAATCTGCTAAATCTTCCGAATTGCCATTTTCAATAGAAGAAACAAAAAAAATAGTAGATAAAAAAGTAATAGATCTCTTGGAAGACTACCGAAAGGATATACAAAAGGAAAGAAAAAGACAATGTGACATAAAACGTAAATATGCAATTAAGTCTTGTGAAGAGCGTATTAGCCAATTAGATTATGAAATAATACAATATCTAACAAGAAAAGAAAATGGAGAAAATGTTGACCTGCCTCTACGCAATTCGACAAGGTGGAAAGATAATCATATTGCTTCATTAAATAAAATTAAAAGGGAGATAATCCAAGAAGAAACTTTAACGATATCAATACCTAGATTTGTAGGGATAATTAGAGTAGTTCCTTCAGAAAATAAGCAAATGTATCGTGATGAAGAAATTGAAAAAATCGGAATGGCAATTGCAATTGAACATGAAAAAAAATCTGGAAGAAATCCAAAAGATGTCTCATCAGAGAATCTTGGATTTGATATTAAATCAGAGGATCAAAATGGAGATATAAGATATATTGAAGTAAAAGCGCGTGCAAAAATTGGCCCCGTAATACTTACTCAAAATGAGTGGATTAAAGCTGAAAGATTCAAAAATGAGTACTATCTATACATTGTTATGAACGCTTCAAGTGGACCGGAATTAACAATAATAAAAAATCCAACTGAAAATATAAATGTTCAAGCTCAAGTTGTTAGATACATTATACCTTACTTTGAAATTGTTAACAAAGGTGAAAAAGGTGGCTAATGATTCAAGAAGATTTATTGAAGAATATTTTCCTGTAGGAGAAGTAAGCAATGAAACAAAAGAAAAGAATATTCGAAAAGGAAACATTGCCACTTTACACACTTGGTGGGCTAGACGCCCTACGGGTGTATCCAGGGCAACGGTATATGCTGCGCTCATACCAGCAGCAAATAGTAACAAAGATTTGAAAAGAAAAATAGGCGAGATATTACAATTATCCAAATGGGAAAATTCTCTTGATCTCAATCTTATTTATAAAGCAAGAAAAGAGATTTTAGATAATAATAATGGCATACCTCCTAAAGTTTTAGACCCCTTTTCTGGGGGTGGAGCAATACCCTTAGAAGCATTGAGATTAGGCTGTGAAACTTATGCTAATGATTACAATCCAGTGGCAGTGCTTATTGAAAAATGCACTTTGGAATATGCACAAAAATTTGGAAAAACTGATTCAAAAAAGTATTTTGAACATTTCAATCCTACAGATAATAAATCTAAACTAATTGATGATTTAGAAAAATGGGGAATTGTTATATTAAAAAAAGTAAAAGAAGAGCTAAAAAGATTTTATCCAAATGACCCTGATGGATCAACTCCCATAGCTTATATATGGGCAAGGACGCTACCTTGTCAAAATCCTTCTTGTGGCGCAGAAATACCTTTAATGAGGCAGTATTGGCTTACTCGAGATGGTAAAAATGATGTTTCTTTGTATCCTTCATCATCCCATAATCCTATAAAATTTGATATAATTGGAAAAAATTATAATAACTTTCCACAAAATTTCTCTCCAGATAAGGGGACTGTATATAGGGCAATAGTAACTTGTCCTTTATGTGGTTCAGTTATTGCAGACACAAACACAAGGAAACTATTCAAAGAAAATAAAATTAATCAAAGAATGATTTCCGTAGTAGTAAAAAAATCTGGTTCGAATGAGAAGGTGCATAGAATTGCTAATGAGGAAGACATGAAACCTTTCAAAGAATCAGAAAAGTATCTTCAAGAGATCATAGATAATTTAACTACAAAATGGAATACATCTCCTATTCCAAATGAAGAAACACCAGATGGCAAAGGAAAGGGTGCAGAAAGGGCATTTGGCATTCATAATTATAATCTAAATCAATGGGGGGACATATTTAATGCTAGACAAAAATTAACTTTATTAACCTTTTCAAAAATTATAAGAGAGCTTTATCCTAAAATTTTAAGCGAAGAGGGCGATCCTGAATATGCAAAGGCACTTGTTTGTTATTTATCTTTGACCTTTGATCGAATAGCAGCTAGCTATAATACTCTTACCCAATGGCAACCTGGAAGTAACAAATTAGGAAACATGTTTTCTAGGGCTGCACTTTCCTTCGTTTGGGATTATGCCGAAGCGAATCCATTAAGTGGTGCAGTAAGAAGCTGGGAAAGTTTATTTTCAGATACCTTAGATATTGTCCAAAGTATTTCTAAACTAAAATTAATCCAAGGAACAATCTCTGCCACCGTAACGCAATCATCTGCTACAAATCTTCCATACCCGGATAATTTTTTTGATGCAGTTTTTACAGATCCGCCTTATTATGATAATGTACCTTATTCTTATTTATCTGATTTTTTTTATGTGTGGTTAAAAAGGATTTTAAGTGATTCATTCACTGAACTTTTTTCTACTCCGCTTACGCCTAAATCTAACGAGATAGTAGCTTACACTTATGATAAATCTTGGATTGAAGCAAAGAAATTCTTTGAAGACATGCTGAAAAAAGCTTTTATCGAAATTAATCGTGTCCTTAAACCCAACGGTATTTCTACAATTGTATATGCCCACAAAACGACAGAGG
>Ga0209719_1000822_pt1 | contig 42637 bp, 36 predicted proteins | sample AD_JPNAS2_MetaG_FD_184421 | JGI IMG/M metagenome (GOLD analysis project Ga0209719, IMG submission 184421) | Active sludge microbial communities of municipal wastewater-treating anaerobic digesters from Japan - AD_JPNAS2_MetaG (SPAdes) (version 2) | ecosystem: Engineered > Bioreactor > Anaerobic...
CGAAGAAAAATTCGGCAAGGGGGCGGTTTCTTTCCTGAAAGACATTGATTATCTCAACGAGAAGCTCACCGCGTTTCATTGCGTTTATTTCTCTGATGAAGATATGAAAATGTTTGCCGATCACGGCTGCAAAGTTTCCCACAATCCCGCCAGCAACATGAAGCTTGCCAGCGGCGTGGCCCCGGTGCCGGAAATGCTCAAAGCCGGGGTTACCGTAGGCCTCGGAACCGACGGCTGCGCCAGCAACAACAACCTGGACATGATCAAGGAGATGGGCACGGCTGCCAAACTTCACAAAGTCGCCCGGCTCGATCCGACTGTGATGGACGCTCAAACGGTTGTGCGCATGGCCACCATTGAAGGCGCGAAAACTCTCGGCATGGAAAAGAAAATCGGTTCACTGGAATCCGGCAAAAAAGCTGACATTATCGTCATCGGTTTAAACGAACCGCACCTGACGCCGCTTTACTGCGAATATTCCCATCTTGTTTACGCGACCAGCGGCGCGGACGTTGACACCGTTGTCATCAACGGCAAGGTCGTCATGGAAAACCGAAAGCTTCTGACCATCAACGAACAAGACGTGATGCAAAAGGTCAGAGACATCGCTGTGAAGGTGAAACAAAGTCTGAAAAAATGATATTTCAAGAACTGACTTTCCGAGCCACCCGACAATTAAGTGTTGTGTCCCCCGAACTCACGTTAGTAAATGACACTATTAAAACTACTACGGCGCTACCTCACCCCATCCTTTTATGGTCAAACCGCATGCTCTGACTCCTTGCACAAAAGAACAACCATCATAACAAGTTTCACTTGAACAGGTGTTATAAATACAATTAGCATTGGTAGGAACACAAGTTTGCTTTGTCTCATTATAAAATAGCTTAATCAACCCCGCGCCATACTGGATTGCTTGTAATCCAAGATACGAGAACATACTGGCTGCGACTTTATCAGTTATTTTATAATATTTTTTTTCACCTCCAAGTGCCGATGGCATTTTCGGTAACGAATTCATCCAGCCATTCTTATCCGCAACATATATTTTACCGTTGCCTACGTTACTATTGCATAGGTACTGCTCATCACAAGTCACAATATTAGGAGGAAGGCTTTTAAGCATAAAGGTAAAAGAATTATCACTATAAAAGTTATTTCTTGTATCAGCAGCAAGTTGTATAAAATATTCATCAGGTTCCGTGGTATCAATAGCTTTCGGCTCGCCAAGGTTGGATATATTGCAGTTACCTACGATATTACAGTAATCTACAATATTGAGTTCCCTTAATTCTAGTTCGTAAGTATCTCCACCCCCATGCATATCCGCACGAACATGTGCTGGCACGCTCATGTCTTGCAGAAGATGAAGTACATGGCCTAAATATCGCCAGCCTATTGTATTTTTCTCGTCTTTCAATAAACGCACAGCCTCATCATATCTCGTTAAATTTTTTGGATCTGTAGTTGCCCATTTAAGTGCAGAGGCAAATGGCCATATTCCATTGCCTTTCGCATCCATAAAATGATTCATGCATCTTCCGCTTTGATCAACCTTATCCCCAATTGCATCGGTTAATTCGGCATCTCTTGCGATAAGGCCAAGAATATCTCCACTTGCAGTGCCTTCAATATCATAATCCTCTTCGATCGAGCCTCGTATAATCTCTATTTTCTGCCACCTTTCTAAAGGAGGATTATATTGTTCGTACAATTGAATCGCCCGAAGAGTCAGCCATGGATGCGTTTTCAAAGCAGGGGGGCCATCAGATTCTGGATGGTTGTTGTAATTATTAATATTAAGCCATTCCGAAACATACTGGTCAAGTTGATTCATCGTAAATGTGCCTCCCCCATTTGTTTCGTATGATAGAATATTGAAGGCAATAAAAAAGAGGGAGGTTATAACAACTGTAATAATTAGAACTTTTTTATACTTCATCTCATGCCCCTGTCTTCAGATAAACATTATAGCCCAGTTATTTTCCATGAGCCGTTTTCAAGAACAAGCCAGAATGTATCCTCCTGTGTGCTACCATCCGGAAGAGTCATCGAGCCCCGATATTTGATCGCGCTATTATCCTCGTATTCTTTTGTTGCATTACGCATTGCAGCAGCGAGACGATTAAGAGAGTCTTGATTCAAAAGATCTAATGCTTGTTTTTGTTTATTCTGTGCAGGTATACTGACGTATTCCATAGCCTTGTTTATGTCACCGGCTTCTAATGCAGAACTATAGCCACTCATCGTGCCACTCGGTGATGAAGTAGAATTTTCTTCTGTGCTAACAGTACTTACGTTTGATGTGCTAGTTGTATCTGATAATGTAGCGGAATTTTCTTCTGAACCACCCCCGCCGCTGCTACAGCCAACAGCCAGCAGAAACATCATCACAAAAAAATAAAATGGAAACAGCTTTAATATTCTCCTGCTATTCATAGTCAATCCTTTGTTCATGGCGCGCTTCGCTCAACAAAAAATATCACTGGCTTTACACTCGTTCAGCCAAGTCTTTTCGACTTGTCTAGTATGCCGTACCCAGATTATCAGTTTACTGCCTAATAAATGTTAAATAGTCAGCAAATAATTCATCAGGCATCATTACAAGACAAGTTGCTTCATCAGTTGCATAATCATCTTGACAATTGATGCTTGCCGACCAACTCCCAAGCTCATTTTCATCTCCTCCGAGACTCATCCAATGATTATGAGTGTTTACCAATAATAATTCTGTGGTTCTTTCGTTTCCAGGTAAATCAACTGTATGACTCTCATATTTTATGTTTCCATAACAATATTCCCAATTGGGATCGCAGTCTAAGTCTACGTCTTCACAGGGAACACAGGAGGTAATTGTAAAAGATATTCCCTCAGAATTGTTCACCCATGTACCAATAGGAAATTCTCCTTTTGCTACATCATCATTATCAGTATCGTCATTATTAGTATCATCATTTGAGATATTCGTATCGTCGCTGGAGTGATCATCATCTCCTCCGCCACTGCAACCAACAGCCAGCAGAAACATCATCACAAAAAAATACAATAAAAATAGCTTTAATATTTTCCTGCTATTCATAGTCAATCCTTTGTTCATGGTTCGTTTCTCGCAAGCAAGGAATATTCCGTGCATCTCTTTACAGACGCACGGAATATATTATTCAATAAATGATATGCGTAATAAGCAAATGTACGATCTTAAAATATCACTGATAAGTAAAACGGATATTTTAAAATCTAATAACATTTAGATTACTTACTTATATTTTCATATAACCAGTCTTCCATCTTGGCTACGGTTTGTTTATTAAGTTCATTATTGTTAGTAATTTCTCTCCATGCCGTCATTTCGTCTCCTGATGACTCTAAAGTGCACGAGATTTCAACGTTACTACTATTATCATTTATCGGTTTAATTCGAATGAAATACTTATATCTCATTTGAATAACACCCAGTAAACCACCTGCATATGCCTTCGATTCTCCCTGAATATAATCTGTAACAATTTTACCATTCAATTTATCTGCAACATCAATTCTTATACGATTGTTATCTAATACGGTTTCTACTTTTTGAAACATTTCTGTTGATGATTTATTAAACGTTTTATTCCTTTGAAATCCATCCGATGGTTTAGGAAAACTTACTTGCGTTAGATTCATGGCACATCCAGCTAAAAATAAAATTAAAGATAAAAAACTAATTGTAACTACAAATCTTTTCATAAATTACCTCCAAACAATTATTTGTTTATTAAAATCGCTTTTCACAAAAAAATAACCCATGCGTCCGCGAAAGACACATGGGTTTTAAATTTTAATAAATAATTTTTTTCTAGAATTAAATCTGTCTGTCTGTCTGTCTGTCTGTCTGTCTGTCTGTCTGTCTGTGCAAATCGTACGCCATCATTTACCGATGCAATCACTTTTCAGAATTTTTTATTGCAGACAACTTTTTTTTGTAACGAAACTGTTAAGTTTGTTTTACAGTTTTAATATGCTGATTTTGTTTTGACTAAACAATATTCAATAACTGAAGTCAATCCCTCGAAAGAGGGATTTTTATATGTATGCAAAATTATCTTAATTAGTTTATTTTATTAGGAATTCAGAAGATTTTGGGTGAATTTCAAAAAAAATAATTTAAAACGTGGGTTATGCACAGCTTATTTTAAAAAACTATTCGTATTCTTCCAGATATCCTTCAATGTAGGAGCGGGTGCGTTCTTTGGAATCAAATATTCCGAAATGTCCCTCGCAAAGAATATCTGCGTTGAGATCCAGCAGTTTCCGCATTGATTTTTTCCATTCTTCAATATCGGAATCAAAATCTTTGTGAAAAGGCCCGTGGATATCCTGGCCGAAAAGAACCCTCTTGCCAGCCCTGTCCAGATAAAGAGAAATTGAACCGGGCGTATGGCCGGGTGTATGCAGGCAGTGCAATGCTTCACCGCCGAACTTTAATATTTCGTGTTCACCTTTGAGCTTCCGGTCAACCGCTGTGGGAGGAAAAGTCGTGCCGTACCAGTTGGCGGCTGTTTTGCGGGAATCGCCTCTTTCCACGGCTGCCGCGTCGGGTTCATGAATCAGTATTTTTGTGCCGAATTGTTTTTTCAAAAAAGGCGCCGAGCCGATGTGGTCGATGTGGCAATGCGTCAGTATCAAATGGGAAATGGCTGCGGGATTCAGGCCGAGCATTTCAATGTTGCGGACAATCTGGGAAGAACTCCTACCGGCTCCCGAATCGATCAGAACCAGGTCGCCATCAAAATCGATCAGATAAATCGCCGCGTCATCGGCGGATGTCATCCCGGCGGCGCCGATTAAATAAACACCTTTGATTATTTCTTCTGAGTTTTTTTTCATATGGGGAGTTATTTATCCACCTCCGTCCCGATTCAGTATCGAAACACCTCCGCCAGCGGAGGACAGATATGGCTTATGGTTGGAAGGTGCAGATTATTTCATTGATGTCTTTTATCTTCTGCTCTGCCAGATAATTTTTCATCCCCTCAACAACTTCCATTGTAACAAGGGGATTGATAAAATTCGCCGTGCCGATCTGAACTGCTTTGGCTCCCAGAACCAGAAACTCCAGAGCATCCTCCGCCGTCATGATGCCGCCGATGCCGATCACGGGAATGGAAACTCTCTGTACAACCTGCCAGACCATCCGCAACGCTACCGGCTTGATCGCCGGACCGGATAAGCCGCCGGTGATGTTTTTCAGATGCGGTCTTCGGGTTTTCAAATCGACGGACATTCCCGTCAGGGTATTGATCAACGATATGGCATCCGCGCCGGCTTTTTCAACCGCTTCGGCGATTGCCGCTATATCCGTCACATTGGGCGTAAGTTTCACAATCACGGGCAGAGACGTTTCGTCCTTGACCGCGCGCGTCATCCGGGCGGCAATCTTTGGATCGGAACCGAAACTCAGACCGCCATTTTTTACGTTGGGGCAGGAAATATTGACTTCCAGTGCGTGGATGCCCTTGACCGAACTGAGTTTTCGGGCCACCTTTTTATATTCATCGTAGGTTTCGCCGTAAATATTGGCGATAACTTTCGTGTCGTACTGGCGCAGAAAAGGAATTTTTTCTTCGATGAACGCGTCAACGCCGATATTCTGCAGACCCACCGCATTGAGCATTCCGCCGGTGGTTTCCATGATGCGCGGCGGCGGATTGCCCAGCCGGGGTTTCAAAGACAAACCCTTGACAACGATTGCGCCCAGTTTGTTCAAATCAACATAACCGGCGTATTCCTCTCCGTAACCAAACGTTCCCGAAGCCGTCATCACGGGATTGTTTAATTTCAGGCGTCCCAGGCTCACAGCCATTTTCGGAGATTGTGTTGTTTTTGTTTTCGTCATCGAATTTAATCCCAGATAATATCGGATAAATTAAAAACCGGCCCGTCGGCGCATACCCGTTTGTAAGCAAATGCGCCTTCTTTATCTTTTACTGCAACCGCGCAGCCCATGCAGGCCCCGGTGCCGCAGGCCATCCGCTCTTCCAAAGATACCTGACAGTCGAATTTACTTTTATTCAATATTTTTGCCAGCGCCTTGAGCATTTCCCTGGGTCCGCAGACATAAATCGACGTATTCTCCGGTGTAAAATTTTTCATGTCTTTTTCAAAAATCTGCGTGACAAAACCTTTACTACCCAGCGTTCCATCATCGGTACAGACGTTGACATCGCGGCATATTCCGCGCATTTTATCCAGGCCGACAACGGCGGCTTTGTTCTGAAAGCCCGTATACATCATCGTGACCGCTGAAGCCTGACGGGCCGTCTGCCCTATATTTTCCATCAGCATCGACAGCGGTGCGATCCCGATGCCTCCGGAAATCAAAACGATATTCTCTTTGACGTTTTCCGTTTCAAAACCGTTGCCCAGCGGTCCGTTGATCTCCAAGTAAGAGCCTTCAATCAGCCCCGCCATCACCTGCGTTCCCTTGCCCACGACGCGATAGAGCAGTTCAATGGTACAAAAATTGGCCTCGCGCGTAAATGCATAAACACTGATGGGACGGGATAGAAAGGGATCATTCAGCCCGGCGATGCGCACCATCACAAATTGACCCGGCAGCGGATTTTCAAAAGAGGAATGGGTCCGCACCTTCATGAGAAAGCAGTCTTCCTGAATCTCTTCGTTTGCGATGATTTCTCCGATGTAAATATTTCCGGCCATCTTCACAATCCTTTTATTCACTGACAGGATTAATATCTGCCCACATGATCAGCGCGTCTTCATGGGTGTCCGAGTAATAAAGCGGTCGGACTCCTTTTACTACAAAACCGCACTTCCGGTAAAGCTTTATTGCTTCGACATTCGAGGCTCTGACTTCCAGCGTCTGGAATAAAACGTCGTTTTTTCCGGCAATGGTTTTCATCGACTGCATCAGACGAAAAGCGATTCCCTTCCCCCGGAATTCCTTTTTTACCGCTAGACTGTGCAGATGGGCTTCATCGATAATCAGCCAGAAAACAATGTACCCGGCAACGATCTCTTTCCCGTCGGAATGGATCCGCGCGCAAAGGCAATGGGAATGATCGCTGGAGATTTCTCTCTTGAACATGCCCACCGTCCAGGGAGACAAAAACGATTCCCGCTCGATCTTCATGATTTCCGGCAGGTCGGATTTCTTCATGGGATCAATGGTCAACGGCAAAGAAATTTCCTTACAAGACATGGAAAAATTCCAGAAGCATGGACACGACTAAAAATACGGCGCAGATGACGGGAACGGCATTGCGCAATTTAAGCATATTCAGGGCCACGGCAATTCCCAAAAGCGGCAGAAAATAATACGTGAAGGAAAGGGCCTTCAGGAGCGGTTCATTCAAGCGAGGATATCCCCAGATGACGAGCGGGATCACAACCGCTTGAGCGGCAAGCAGAAAAACACCGTAAAAGAAAAATACCTTCAAAAGCCCCAGATAATTTTTTCGTTCAATGGCGCGAAGGTTGTTTTCCTGCGCGTCCCGGAGGGCCTGATCAGAAAGGACGTTGTTGGACTGGATAATCATGACGTCCATTTGTTTGGCCAAACTGCCAAAGGGGATGGCCAGAATGACGGCAAGCGCGATGATTTGCGGGGTAACACCCCCTGTTGCCGAACCGGAGATTAAAGCGATAGCCACGGCCAGCACCGCCGTGAGGGAATCATTCGGGGGAATATACGTTCCGATCGGCAGACGATCGATCCAGATCAGTTCAATGATTGCTCCGATGATCAGTCCCGCGTACAGATTTCCCAGCAATAGCCCCATGAGCGGGGCAATCACCACCGGGCGGGAAATCATGGCCTGCATAAAAACGCGATCCAGACACAGCAGGCTGCCGCAAAATGCCGTTAAAATAATCTCTTGAAACAAGTCACTCGCCCCAGATTTTCGAACAGAAACGCATTGCGGACCGGTACAGCCGCAACCAACACAAAAACCCTCTACGCGAAAAAAGACACAAAGAATTTAAAGCAGCATATCATATGAGCAAATGCGCTGCTTACTTTACACGCCAATAATCCTTCAGCGCTTCTTTAATATTGACCGCTCTTCCTTTCGGCACTCTCTGCAATTCGACAAAAACTCCTGTTTCTTTCAGCAAATCCTCCAGACGAATAATTTCCTGATCGCACAGGAAAACCGAAGAGGAGCAGCATACCTTGTATTCGTTATTATAAACGTTGCCGATATTCAATCGGTCGAAACGGAAACCATGTTCAAAAGCATGACACGCATCGGCTATGCTGCCGAACAAAACGATCGTTTTCTTTCCGCTGCCGTGAGCAAAAGAATAATTCCGGACAAAATCATCGAGGGAACTAATGATGACTTCGATATCGCTGGGCACCGCCATTTTGATGACTGTTTCAAGAAAAGGATCCGCGGCCACTTTATCGTTAACGACGATGATGCATTTTGCCTTAATGAAGGGCACCCAGGCTTCTAAAATCTGACCGTGAACCAACCGGCTATCAACACGAACCAAAGCTATATTCAGATCTTTTGCCAAGTTTTCCCCCTGTCGCGGAATCCTAAGACTCCCTTTTCAATAGCGCGGCCATCTGCGGGTAAAAGGGCGTGGATTTCATGACCTGTTGGCTTTTTTGCTTAAAATTTCACTGGCCAGCATAATGTTTTTTTCGCCGTAACTCTTCACCAGGCAGGCAAAATCGCGCAGCGTCATATTCCCCTTCGCTTCAGACAACTTAAGCATCATGGGCAGGTTGACGCCGGTGAGAACCTCTACTTTACCTTCTTTCATGAACGAAAGCGAAATATTGGACGGGGTCCCCCCGAAAAGATCGGTCAGAATCAATACGCCATTGCCTTTATCGAGCTTTTTGATGGCATTGCTTATTTCTTTTTTCAAATCTTCGACGTCTTTCGTCTGGTCAATGCAGATATGCATTATATTTTCAAGCCGACCTTTGATCAGTTCAGCCGATTTGATCAATTCATCTCCCAAATTGCCATGCGTGGTAATAAGTGTGCCAAACATTATTAACCCCCTTTTCAACCCGTTTACGCAATGATCATGACCGCGTCTTTGCCTTCGAATTTAAAGCGTTACGCTAATGGATTGCACCATAATTGTCAAGGTTTATGGAAATAATTTTTTAGTGCTGTATCGGTCGGAAATTCACCGCACCGGAAAGAAAGAATTTATCATTCAAGAGGGCCTGGGGAACTGCTCGATCTTCAGGAGGTTGTGAAATAATACCGTTAAGATCCAGCCGATCGAATCCCGAAATCCGCCGCAATTATTCCTGTGCTTCGTCGGCAAAAATATAGCGGCTCATCATGTCGCCCAGTTCATCAATAAAGTCTTCAGGTTTGATTTCATCGGAAACGGAGATGATATAATCGTGAAAGACAGCCTGCACCGTCGCCCAGATAATATGTACCCCGATTTTCGGATTTCGGACACGGACATTGGAAAAATCACGGAACACCGCTTCCATGGTCGCTTCCATGTAAAGACCGAGCTCCCGGCGTTTTTGAATAATGGTTTCGGGCAAACCGATCTGGCTGATGAACAGTCGATTCTGTACGCGTTCATAACTGACCAGTTCCAGAGCAAGATTAAGCAGAACCGGAACAATGCTGCGATCAAAAGATCCTTTTTTTCGGATATCCTGATCGGCCTGGTCTGTTATGACTTTGATCTCCTTCTCGTACTTTTCCCAAAGACCGTATAATATAGCCTCCTTGCCGGGGAAATAGTTATACAAAGTACCTATCGAAACGCCCGCTTTTTCAGCTATTTGATCCGTGGTCGCTTCCGCGTACCCCGTATTGACAAAAATATCCGTCGCAGCTTCATAGATGGCCGCTACCGTTTTACGCGAGCGTTCCTGAGATGGAATTTTGCGCGGTTCAAGCAATGTATCGTTGGCCATAAACAGTCCTTCCGGGAAGCTTTGTAAGACGATGAAGCTGTAAGAACTTATAAAAAAACTTACTTGAACAGTCAAGCTGAAAAGATCATCGCCATTTTCAAAGAATCCTTCAGGACCTGCCAAAAGCGCCGCTCAATTCCCACTGACGGGTCATGCACCGTGAAACCATTCTGTGCAAGAAATCTTCGTCGACCACAGATCCATGTTGAAGAGGGAGCGCGCACGGTCACGATCGTAATGAATCTTCATCGAAAAAAAATATTATGTGATAAAATGATCGCCGATCGTCTGATCTGTGGTTGCTGCATTCGGACAAAAAAGGGCTCATGTCTTTTTTTCCATGTCATTCAATTCCATTTTCAAAGACAGCAGCGCAAGCATATCCTTCAGCGAAAGGATCCCCTCAAGTTCATCTCCCTGAACAACCAGCAAACGGCTGTTGCCGGTACGATTCATCAGGTCAAGGGCTTTATTCGCATCCTCATCGGGACCGATTGTGATCTCCTTGCTGCAAGGAACAGCCACAGACCCCACGGTATGCTGAGCCCATTGTTCACGCGGGATAGAGGCCACCTGTTTTAAAAAGATACAGCCGGTCAATCTCCCGAACGAAACGACGGGATACGCCTGGAAATGATATTTGTAAACATAATCGCGGATAAAATCCTCCAGGGATATGGCCCGCGGTACGGTGACCGGATTGGTGACCATCAAATCCCTGACTTTCTTCGCATGGAAAAGATTCCGCGCGAGAATCTGCCGGTAGGAACTTTGCGCCGCCGCGCGGACAAACAAACCGATCAGAAACCACCACAACCCCCCGACGAAATTTCCCTTAACGATATAAAAAATGCCCATGATGATCAGCATCAAGCCGAAGCCTGAACCGATCTGAGCGGCAATATTCGTCGACCAGCGGATGTCTTTCTTCCATTTCCATAGCGCGGAACGCAGGATTCGTCCGCCGTCCAAAGGAAAAGCAGGAATCAGATTGAATACTGCCAGAATCATGTTCAGCCAGGACAGATAATTCAGAACCCCCGTCAGAGTCACCGGCCACCCGCTGTAGACCCCGACCTTGTAAAGCAAAAAAGCAGAGGCGGCCAGCAGAAAGCTGGACACAGGCCCGACCACGGCAATCATGAATTCAGCTTTGGGACTGGACGGATCTTCTTCCATGTGCGCAACACCGCCGAAAATAAAAAGGGTTATTTCCTTCATCGATACACCGTAATGACGGGCAACAATGGAGTGGGTAAGTTCATGCACGATAATGGATAAAAAAAGGCCTATGGCGCCGGCAATGCCCATCCACCAATAGGCGGATTTAGGAAGGTCTTTGTAATACTCCGGGAAAAGACCGCTGGCCAGCGACCAGGTGATCAACGCCGCCAAAATCAGCCAGCTCATATCGACTTTTATTTCAAACCCAAACACTGAAAAAAGGCTTACCGGTTTTCCAAACATAAATGCTCCTTATAGAATGTGTTTCATATAATATAGAAGAAAGATGAAAATCAATATTTTTAACAGAAGCATCCGGAATGCTCTCCTCCAGCCCCGCAAGACGCAACGATAAAGAATTTGACAACGCCGGATGATTTAAGATACTTTTAATTATATTGTAACCGGTTTGATCGTGACGTTTGATGAAAGCCTGATTAAGCCGGCCGGAAAAGAATCACTATTTTTTAAAACAGCTTATCGTGAGGTCAGGTTATGAAAAAGTATGTCTTCCTATCGGTTTTATTCTCCGTTTTTCTGTGTCAGACGGCAACGGCTGATTTTTATAAGTGGGTTGATGAAAAAGGAGAAATACAAATTACCGATTATCCACCGCCGGAAAATAAGGCTGTAAAAAACATTGAAATTCATGAGGTCGGCTCCGAAGATCCACTGAACGCTGAAGGCGAAGATGATGCATCGAAGGCCAAAAACCAGAAGAAACCGGAAATTGTGCTTTATACCAAAAACAATTGTCCGGACTGCGAAAAAGCCAAAGAATTCTTGAATTCCAAAAACGTTCCCTTCATTGAATACAACATGGATACCGATGAGAAGGCCGTTGCGAAAAGAAAAGAAGTGGACCAGGGCGACGAAGTGCCCTTCGCGATCATCAACCGCAATCAGGTATACGGATTCTCGGAAAGCGTTTATAACAAGGTCCTGCAAATGCAGCCTTGATGTGGCTCAATGGAAACAAAACTATTTTTCTATACCGGAACGGGAAATTCTTTCTGGACGGCAAAAAAACTTTCTCTGCTGCTCCATGACGCTGAAACCGTTTCCATGGCACTTAACCTCAGTGGCAGGATAATTGCCGATGCTGAAAAAATCGGTTTCGTTTTTCCGGTTCATATCTGGGGAATTCCTGCACCGGTGATTGATTTTCTAAATCGTCTGGACATGGATCCGGAAAAATATTATTTTGCCGTGGCGGTCAACGCCGGCCAGGTTGCCGCAACGCTGATCCAGTTGGAAAAATTGCTGCAACAGAAGCATGTGAAACTGTCTTCGGGATTCTCGGTTTGCCTGCCCAGCAACTACATTCCCTGGGGAGGCGCTGAAGCTCCGGCAAAGCAGAAGAAGAAATTCAGCGCCACGCTGGATAAAATCAACTGCATCGCCTCATCGGTCCGGGCCAAAGAAGAAAAACCGCCGGAGAGAGGCCCCTTCTGGCAGAATATTCTTTTTTCCGCCATCTACCGCATGACGTTTGAACGCGTTCCCCGAATGGACAAACCCTTCTATGCCGATGCAAAATGCACGAGTTGCGGAATCTGTGAGAAAATTTGTCCGGCTCACAATATAGATCTTGTTGACGGGAAACCCGCATGGCAGCATCGTTGCGAACAGTGCTTTGCCTGTCTGCAATGGTGCCCGGAAGAAGCGATTCAATACGGCAAGGGTACCGTCAAAAGAAAACGATACCGTCATCCGGAAATCACTCTGAAGGAGATGCTGGCCTGTGTCCCGGGGAAAAACAGATTATCTTAATCGACGACTTTTCCGATATACAGTTTTAGTATCTCACGGTTTGAGAATGTAATCAAAAAGAAACTGCTCGTTGATTTCCAGCGGTCGGAGGCTTTTCTCCACTTTCATGCTCATAATGGCGCCTTCCCAGCTGTTAAAGATATAGTGCGCGGTTTTATCCGCATCAAGAGACCGTGAGAGATGCCCCGATGCCTGAGCCTCGCGCAGCACATCGGAAAAATACCTGACGATGGTATCAGCGGATTTTTTAAGCCTGGCCTGAAACACAGGGCTTGTGTCTCCAAGCTCCTGAGCGAAGTTGCCGATCGGACATCCCAACGTATAATGATTAGCCCGGAATGATTTATTGAACGATTTATAAAGGCGCCGGATTCTTTCCAGAGGCGGAACGGATTTATTGTCCATAAACTTGGCAAAGATTTTATTATAGAATGCCATATAGTAATCAACAACCAGCAGTCCGAAGTCCTCTTTGCTCTTAAAATAATTATAGAAAGAACCTTTGGGAAGCCCGGCCTTACCGAGAATCTCCTGAACGCCCGTGTCATTGTAGCCCTTCAGATGCATGAGCTCCGCGCCAATGGCAATCAGCTCCTGTTTTTTATCCGTCTTCATAAACATTCCCCGCCAATAAATGATGATGATAAATAGACCGGTCTGATAATTTCTGTCAAGCATTTTCCCCTGCGACGCTATTTTGAGAAGAAAATAATTCTTGACAAAATAAATAGACCGGTCTAATTTGTACGCCATGAAAAGAAGCATTGTAGTCTTGCTTCGATTTTTTATAATTAAAAATTATTATTTTAAAAGGACAATTTATGAAAACAAAAATCGCCGAATTGTTTGGGATCCAATATCCGGTTATCCTTCCCGGCATGAGCTGGATCAGCGTGCCGGAACTGGTTGCCGCGGTCTCCAATGCCGGAGGCATCGGCTATCTCGCCACGGGACCTTTAAGCCCGGCAAAAACACGGCAGTCCATTAAACGAATCAGAGAATTGACGGACAAGCCCTTCGGTGTGGGCGCGACGCTTCTGATGCCCGGCGCATATGAAAACGCGCTGGTCGCCATCGAGGAAAAAGTCCCGGTTCTCAACATATCTTTGGGCAAGGGCGGAGAATTAATCAAAAAAGTACACGCCTACGGCGGGAAAGTCATATCGACGGTCACCACGGTCGAACACGCGCTTGCCGCCCAGAAATCCGGAGCGGACGCTCTTCAGGTGACGGGCTTTGAAGCCGCGGCGCACGGCAGCCAGGTGACCACGCTGGTTCTGGTTCCGACGGTTGTTGATGCGGTTAAAATTCCCGTGGTCGCTATTGGCGGCATCGCGGACGGCAGAGGCATGGCCGCCGCTTTCGCGCTCGGCGCCGAAGGCGTGGGTATGGGAACTAGGCTCTCGATCACAAAAGAAAGTCCCGTTCATCAACTTGCCATGCAGAAGCAACTCGAACTGGGAGCGGAAGACACCATCTACTCCAACCGGTTCGACGCGCTTTACTGCCGGGTTCTGAAAACTCCCTCCGCCGAAAAAGCCGTCAAGCAGGGGCGTAATCTGGCCAAGGGACTTGCCGCATCATTCGACATCGCCAAATCGCTGGATTTATCCTGGATGAAGCTGGCGACATCGATTTTAGGCGGCTCGAAAAAAGATAAATCGGGAAAACCCAAAGAAGCCGATACCGCACCGAAACAAAAAAAGGGGGAAATATCGTTATTCCAGAAGATGATGAAAGGTCCGCAAACCGGAATGAATCTGGCACATATGGCGCAGGCCTATGTCGCCATCAAGAAAGCGACGGAAAACGGCGATCTCAAAGACGGCGTGTATCTTTCCGGTCAGGTACAGGGCATTATCCACGACATTCCGACCGTGGCCGAAGTCATCAATCGAACGGTTGAAGAATTTACCAGAATTCAAAAAGATATGGCGGGGGAAGCCGTTTAGAACATTATCTTGTAGATATCTATAATTCTGGATTCCGGCCTCTGAGCCGGAATCCAGAATTATTTAAACTGGACCCCGGCCTCCGCCGGTGTGACAAGTGTGATGGCTATCTTCCCAATGTCGTCACTATTGTTGGACGGTTAATCACTGACTTGTTGCATCGTTGCAATGTATTTTCTGCAAAGCTCCCGATAATAGTTAATCCCCTCTTTCGCCATCAACTTCTGATCATCAGAAACATCGCGGGTGATTTTCGCCGGATTGCCCGCAACCACTTTGCCGGCGGGAATCTGCATGCCTTTGGACACGACCGCACCCACGGAAACAAAAACATCTTCTTCGCAGACCGCGCCGAAAAGCAAAACAGCGCCAATGCCGATTACACATCGGGATTTGATGTGCACATCATGAAGAATCACGCCATGAGCCACAATGACATCCTGCTCAATAATGACCTTTGATCCGGGAAAGACATGAATGACGCTGTTGTCCTGAACATTGGAACGATCTCCGATGATGACCGGACCGAAATCGGCGCGGATGGAAACACCGGGCGCAATCAGACATTCATGGCCGATTTCGATATCCCCAATCAAGGCAGCCTGCGGATGAACAAAAGAATCATCCGGCACCAGTGGTCTTTTACCGTCAAATTCATAAAGCGCCATACAATTATTTCTCCTGTTTTTTTAATATACAAAAAATACAAGCATGGTGCCACATATTTAGTTAACCGTAAGCAGGATGATATTCTTACCTCTTGAAATTATTAAGAAAACATTATTGACAAGTACGGGCAATTCATTTATAGAATATCAGTCTTATCGAATCAAAAATATAATGAGACCCTCTGATAGTGAGCCAAGCTGAAGACGAATCCCGACGAGTCGGAATGAAGTATGAAGCGTAAGGCGAACTATACCAGGCACAAAGTGCCGTGGTAAAACGAGTCCCGATGTATCGGGACAAAGTAGTGAGACTCAAATATTACAATCGTAGTGCAGTAATATTTGCAAGTCGAACTATCCCAGGCTCAAAAAACCGTGGGATTTGAAGAGTTAGTCGAATTAGTGAGTCCCAAGTTTCAGAAGTGGAACGTACTGAAATTTGTGGGACGAACAATCCCAACCGCCTCTGTGGTAGGGATATCCCCGAAGCGTTGCGTACGGGGGCTTCACAAGTTTTCACAAAAACAGTTTTAATGAGACTCTCTGATAGTGAGCCAAGCTGAAGACGAATCCCGACGAGTCGGAATGAAGTATGAAGCGTAAGGCGAACTATACCAGGCACAAAGTGCCGTGGTAAAACGAATCCCGACAAATCGGGATGAAGTTTGAAGAGTTAGTCGAATTATCCTGGGAGCGTAGCGACGTAGGATAATAAACACCTTTAACGTGGATGGGGAATCAAAAAGTCTGCGTTGTATTTCAATAGACAATTCAAGTTGGGAGAAAAAGTGCAAGATCCTATTGGTCAAAAAGTGTGCTGTATAATACCAGAACATGATGGGATCTCATATTCCGGTTTGTCTTCGCTGATCTAAAGTTGTTTATATTTGTGTCTGAAAATATACTGGGAAAGCGGGACGCCCTTAAAATTGTAAAATAATGGAAACAGGTTTGGTAACCCAAGGATAAGCGATGGGAATAATGGGGACGGTCTAATTAATGGTATGAACAATACTGGATCCCCGATAAGCCCATTCGGGGATGACAACTGGGGGAACAGGTCAAATCTTTGCTTGGCTCTTGCAGACTAACCATTTTTATCACATATTGTGTCAGGTCTTGAAGGATCAGTATTTCCTGAGCACGCGCAAAATCACGCAAGAGAGATGCTGACGGAGCCGCCGCGGCCGAGGATGTCATGCAAGTGGACGTATCCCTTGAGTTCGTGTTTTTCATTGACCACGGCAAAGGAGGTAATTTCCCGCTTCTGCATCATTTCCATGGCCTGAGCCAGAGACATTTTTTCATCTATGGTTTTCGGGTCGGGGGTCATGACGTCGTCGATGGATTTTCCTTCAAACGATATGCCTTTGCTGATCATACGGCGCACATCGCCGTCGGTGAGAATTCCCAGTAATTTATTTTTTTTGCCGGTAATCAAAACAAATCCGACATTTTTGCGGTTGATTTCCTCTATCGCCTTCTTCACGGAGCTTCCTGTCGGAACCTTGGGAATTTTCTTTCCCACGATCATGGCTTCGCCAACCTTTTCGCGCAATCTCGAACCAAGATTTCCTCCGGGATGAAATTTATAGAAATCTTTTTCATTGAACTGCTTTTCCGCGAGCAGTGCAATCGCCAGGGCATCGCCAATCGCCAGGGTGGCGGTGGAACTGGACGTGGGAACAAGATTGAACGGACAGGCCTCCTTTTCCACGGACACATCAATAACGATGTCGCTTGCCCGAGCCAGCGTTGAAGACAGGCCGCCGGTAAAAGCGATAATGGGAGCGCCGATATGGCGAACGGAAGTGATGACGGGCATCAGTTCTCTGGTTTCGCCGCTGTTGGAGATGGCAATGAGGATATCTTCTTTGGTAACGATGCCCAGATCGCCGTGCAGGCCCTCAACCGGATGCATAAAGAGAGCCGGTGTGCCCGTGCTGGTGAGCGTTGCTACAATTTTACGTCCGATCAGACCGGACTTGCCGATGCCAGTGATGATCACCCTTCCCTTGGATTTGCATATCAAGTTAACGGCTTGAGAAAAGTTACTATCCACTCTATCCACTAATCGCAAAATGCTCTGCGCTTCAATTTTCAGAACGTCTTTTGCCCGTTTGATGATGTTTTGTTTTTTTGTCATTTTTCGCCTTCTCTGCAAACATTGAATTCTGATCACGTTTCGGTCATGACGAGCTTTCACTAGCAAAAAAATCCCGACAAAACAAGGTCCAATTCAGCCGGGTTCGGGAAAAATCATTCGTCCGCCGCCGGAAATGTGCCGATATTGCGTTCTTTTTTATGTTTATTGACCTGAAGACCTGTATCTGCTAAACAAGATTCACTTTAAACACGCGGATTTAACCTATGAAAGCCATTTTCATTTCCGATGCGCATTTACGAAAAGCCGGCGATGAACGATATAAGAAACTGCTAAAATTTTTTGATGCCGTTCAGGCAGGCCATGTGATGACGGCAGCCGATCCGGGCGCAAAATCCGGGAGAACGTTGATTGATCATCTTTATATTGCCGGAGACTTGTTTGATTTCTGGTTTTGTCCGAAAGAGAAAATCAATCCGGAGTTCAAACCCGTGATTGACAAATTAAACGAGATGAAAAATTCCGGCATCGGCCTTCACTTATGCGAAGGCAATCACGATTTTTTTATGAGAGACTATTTCGCCGATGTGCTGGGATTGGATGTCGCCGAGGAATTCATGGAAGCCCGGCTGGATCATCTGAACGTGTTGATCGCCCACGGCGACACTGCAGACAGCACCAATTCCAATTACCTGATGTTGCGTAAAATTCTGCGCAGTAACGTTTTTTACAACTTTCAGCGTTTTATCCCGGCGTCCGTTCGCTGGTCCCTGGCGGGGCTGTTTTCTACGGCCAGCAAGGAGCTCACCACGGAAGACGGCAACGCTCTAGTTAAAAAAATGGAGCCGTTCGCCCTGAACAAATTTCAGGAAGGTTTTGATGCCGTTATTCTAGGCCACTGTCATGTGCCGGCCATCAATAGTTATGATGTGGACGGCCGGAAAAGAACGTTTGTAACTCTGGGCGACTGGATAACGCATTATTCCTTTGTCTATTATGAGAATAATAATTTTTTTATTCATCGTTACCGGGGCTGATGACCCAAACCGAATTTAATTTAAGAAAGGATGACCATAATGAATTTTGGAGGAATTTATCCCGCGCATTCACTGCATGAAGCAACATTTGTCGTGGTGCCGGTTCCCTATGATCTGACGTCGACATATCAGCCGGGAAGCCGCCGCGGACCGATAGCCATCATCGAGGCGTCCACCAACATGGAGCTCTACGATGAGGAATTGAAGAAAGAAACGTATCTGGCCGGAATTCACACGACGCTTCCGGTCGATGTTGACGCCCGAGGGCCTAAAAACATGATCTCAGCCGTGCGGAAAAAGATTTCCAAAATTGTCGCTCTGAATAAAATACCCGTCATGCTGGGCGGCGAACACAGCATCAGCCTGGGAGCGGTGCAGGCGCTGAAAGAAAAATATCCCAGACTTTCCGTTCTACAACTGGACGCTCATGCCGATTTAAGGGACAGCTACCAGGGAAGCCCCTACAGTCATGCTTCCGTCGCCCGAAGAATTTCTGAGCTTTGCCCGCTTGTTCAGGTGGGCATCCGGAGCATGAGTAAGGAGGAAGGCGATTTTTTGCCGACGAGCAACGTGAAATCCTACAGCGCGGACTTTGTCGGGGAAAGAAAAGACTGGTGTGAGAAAATCAGCAAGGACACCAAGGGCGATGTTTTTGTCACCATCGATCTGGATGTTTTCGACCCTTCCATCATGGCGTCCACCGGGACACCGGAACCGGGAGGTCTGTACTGGAGGGATGTGCTGCGCCTGCTTAAATCCGTTTCACGCACCTGCAAGATCCGCGGCTTCGATGTCGTGGAACTGGCCCCGATTTCCGGCGATATCGCGCCTGATTTCATGGCCGCCAAACTGATTTACCGCCTTATGGGCTACATAACCGGGTAAGATTATTCAATCCGTTGATATCGATCAAGGATTTTGAAAATTACTCCTTGACAAACAGTGGAGATAATGGTGTAAAGTCAACGTTTTTCAAATATCGCGGGGTGGAGCAGTCCGGTAGCTCGTTGGGCTCATAACCCAAAGGTCAGAGGTTCAAATCCTCTCCCCGCTACCAAGTAATTACAAGGAGTTAGCTGATGCAGTTAGCTCTTTTTTTGCATTTTGGAGGGGCTTTGAGCTACCTTCTGCAATAATACATTTCCCCCATGAAATATCTTCTTTGTGCGCCTTCTTTCAATGTTTTCGTTTTGCACGCTCATTTCTTCCGACACAACTTTCAGGAATAGTCCCCAAATATCACATCTCGTTTCCATAAGTATATTGACATCGCGGGATAAATCGTTTAGTGTTCCAATCACTCATCAATATCTTACCAATTGAAAAAAAGCACGGGGGGAGGAGTTTGTAAAATCCACTGCCAAACAACATTGCCATGAAAGGGAGGGATCATGAAACAGGTTGATTTGCTGCGTCTAGCCAAATGTTGTGGTACCATTGTAATAGGTTGTTTTTTAAAGGGTTTGATTTTTGCAGAAACGAAAAACAGATGGTTCCAATCGCGGCATCGTTTCAAGATCTGGTCCATATTCCTCGCTGTGACAGTGGGGATTCTTATAACCTCCGCTCATGTTCAAGCTAATACTTCGGATGCTGCTGCTCAAACGCAGATACAGGAAGCGCTGGCAAAAATGGGGGTTGCGGATGTGAAGGTTGATTTCAACATCGCAATTCCCATGACCAAAGCTGAAAATCCGGTCGGATACAACTGCAATATCTACGCCTCGGCTTTTTATCATACGTCTCCTTACAATGGCACGGGAAGCATCAAACGGCCGACGATTTTTCTCGCAACCGGTTACCACCGGGACCTCATCGGTCTGATGTTCGCCGTGATCGCCTTTGTGCCCCATGACTACAATGTCGTTGTGTTGGATATGCGCGGAACCGGTTCCGGTGAAGGCGTCTGGGATCCACTCAGCCCTATTGAACAATATGATGTGGCCTATATGATTGACAAGTGGATTCCCGCGCAGCCGTGGTCGGACGGTACGGTCGGCATGGTCGGAGGCTCCTATATGGGCATCATCCAATATCTTGCCGCCGGTCTTGTCGAACAGGTCAACGGCACTCCAACGCATCTTAAAGCTATTGCGCCGATTTCGGCCTATAACGACGTCTGGAAAGACATTGTCTGGCACGGCGGGAATTTTGATCTGGAATTCATGGCCATCTGGATCCTTATGACGGATTTTATCAGTATTCTTCCGCCGGACCTGATTGTCGGCGGTGTGGCGGAGCCGAACTTCAACAAAACAGATTTCATGAACGCATTGAGCATCTGGGCACAGCATTTCAAACAACTGACCGTGCCGCTGGAATGGTTTATGGATTCGACCAAAGGAACGAGAAACAGCTGGTATGACACAAAATCGCCGATGATTTACTGGCCGGACAAACCGGCCGGCGGCTGGAATTTTCCGGATATGCCCCCGGCCGTGGGCGGCGGCGTCATCCCGAAAAATCTTCCCATCCTAACCGCAACCGGCTGGTACGATATCTTCACCAGAGGTTCTTTCATGAACTATGAATATGGATTGAAAAATCATGCTCCCGGCAATAAGGCCATCATTGTGGGGCCCTGGTATCATATTGATGCAGCGTTTATGTTTCCCGGCGTCAAGGGGATGGGCATCGAAGGGAAGGAAGGTATTTTCACGTGGGATGTCCTCCGCCGATGGATGGACTGGAGACTCAAGGGAAAAGACGATCCGTTCCTGCAGGAGTTCCCGGTGCTGCTCTACGTACTGGGAGAAAACAAATGGCGTGCTGAAAAATCATGGCCTTTGCCTTCATCCAGACTCAGCAACCAAACGTATTATCTTTCCAAAGCTAAATCCTCTCTGATTTTCGGCGATTGGTTTGGAGTTGCCAATTATGACGACAATTATAAGCTGGTCCCCAGCGTGAAGACCACAGATTATAATAACGTGATTTTGGGGATTAAAAAGCCGAAAGTGAACCCTGTTCTATATCATAGCCCGACAGCGCTCAACGGGGCGTTCTCCCGCTCGGCTCAACGCTGGCTGGGATTCTCGCCTCTGACGATTGTGAGCCAGTTGTCCAGGTACACACTGGATATCAATCTTGACAGCACACTATTCTGGGAAGATGAGCGCAGTGATGAAACCGGTGTTCTGACCTTTTCGACTGAACCGCTGGCCAGTGATATGGAAATTTCCGGTCCGTTGAAGCTGACCTTCTGGGCAAAAACAAAGTTTACCGAGCCGCTGAAACAGGCGGCTCTCGATAACTTCATTGACCAGATCAAATCCACGTTCAACATTGGAGAGGACAAGGATATGATCTTACAGATTGCCGATAGAAAAGATGTCCAGTGGGTGGTCGAGGTCAATGATGTGTTCCCCAATGGTCGGGCAAAAAATATTACATCCGGATGGCTCAGCGCGGCGTTCCGCCCTTATAATGCGGCTAAACCTACGCAGGTGGATCCGGCATACAGAGCATTTGATCCTTTCTATTTTCAACCGGAAAAGAATCCAAACAATATTGCTGAAGAAACGGTCTATCAGTATGTGGTCGAATTGTGGCCGACAACCAATGTTTTCAAGAAGGGGCACCGCCTCCGCGTGAGTATTTCCGCTTCCGATTTCCCCCACTTGTTTCCTGTGCTTCGGCCGTCGAAAAACACCATCGTTATTGATGAGGCTCATCAGGCCAAACTTGATTTCAAAGTTGCCAACAAGAATGGGGAAGGAACGTTGTGGAAATGGATTGACGGAGACGTCGGCGACTATCTTTTGACCCATAAGAATTAACAGTATCCAATAATCAAAAGGAAAAGGGTGGCGCGAAAGCACCACCCTTTTTTCTTGCTCATCAAGCCGTATTAAAGATATTCAAGATAAGACTTTAGGCTATGAAGATTGTCTTGACAGAAAAAACTAATTTTTCTATACTTTTTACATACAAAGCAATTGCCGTTACACTCAAAAATCGCAGTTTTTTTGTGATTCCACAGATTAAAGTGCCTGAAAGAACGCTTCAGGACCGAGATCAAGTACCGGCTTTGCTTTTGTCCGTTATTTTGAAAACTTTATCAGGATGGTACAAGCATCATCAATAAAAAATGATTCATCGCCAGCGGTACCGAAATGAATGTCCAAGATAACATGAGCAAAGAATCCGAAAAAGCCCTTTTCATTCAAAAATCGGAAGAAATGAAAAAATTATTCGTTCAGCTTCTGCTGACGAGCAAGAACGTTTCTTTATATCCGGCAGGTCACAGTATCAGTCTGAATTCTATCGGAAATTTTCATGAAACGCTGGAAGCCTACATTCGCAAGCACGGCGATATCCGATTTGAATTTGAAAGGGAGCGCGTCACCTGCCAGGAGATGAACGTTCAAACAGGACCGCCTGAAGAAGGATCCCTGCCTTTTACGCTTTTCCGCGACGGGATACGATGGCTGGAATTCGCCGAAGGGATAACGCTGGAGGAAACCCGCGAATTATTAACGATTATTCACCAATATTCGGTACTGACCAAGGAACCGGAAGGGGATATCGTCACCGCTTTCTGGGAAGCACATTTCAATCATATCCTGTATCAGGCTGACGATTTTATTTCAGAACAAGCGACGGATTCTTTGGAAAGCATGACGAAATTTCAGACAACCCCGGAAGATCAAGGAGACGGTTCTGAATCCGCCGACGTATCAGAGACCGCGGCTTTACACGAAGATGCACAAGAGCCCGAATCTTCCGAGCAAATCGGGCTGGATCCCGATTCTTTTGTGCTGACAGCCAGAGAGCAAATTGCCCTGCAGGACATGATTGCCCGCGAAGAAATGTTGTCCGCGACAGAACATTTGAATATGTTGCTGGACATGCTTCTGCAGTATAAGGAGGAGAAAGATTTCAGTATCATCCTCGAAGTCATATCGGAAGAATTTGACGGTTCGATTCGCCGTCATGATTTTGAAGCAACCCTGATTATTCTTGACGGACTCCGCAGAGTTTTGGATAGCGGCCGTTTGAGATCCCCTTACGCGCACGACTTAATCGAAAAACTTTACGGAGATATTTCATCGGCTGACCGCTGCCTGGAACCGTTGAAGGATGCCTGGAGTTCCTTGAATGCACAGCAGATAGAAATCTTTAAAAACATTTTTCAGCATCTTCAACCGCAGGCAATCCATACCCTGACAGAATTTCTGCTTTTAGGGCAGCCGTCACAGCTGGAGCAACTTCTGCAGGATACTATTATCGCCCTCATCAATCGCGATACCAATCCGCTGAACCAGTTGATCGGAAAGGCCGATGAAAAAGTCGCCGAAAAGCTTGTTTCCGTGCTGTCGAAAGTGGAGGGGAATATTTCCCTGAAGTATCTGATGAAACTTGCGCGACATCCTTCGCCGTCCGCCCGGCGGCTGGCCGTCAAAACCATCGGGCAAATCGAGGGGGATTACATCCCCAGGATCTTCGAATTCCTCAACGATCCGGATGAATCGGTCCGCCGGACAATTTTGAAGCAAATGAGCAGAACAAGGAACGAGGCGGCTGAAGATCTCTTACTGCAATATCTTCAGAACCATCAATTCGATAACGAAGAGGCCTGGTATATTTCGGAGTGCCTGGTTACTCTGGGCAGGTGCGGATCGGAGCGTTGCATTCCCTTTTTACGAGATATCCTGTTACAACGAAAGCGGATCGCCGGCGCAAAGAAATCGGTATGCCGTCAGGGGGCGGCGTTTGCGCTGGCGGCTCTAAAAATGCCGGAAGCCAGTCGGATCATTGAGGCAGCGGGACGCAGTTTCAGCCCCAGCCTGCGCAGAATCGCCCGGAAAGCAGAAAAAGAAGTTGTTCAGAAAAACAAAAAAGGATCATAATCATGTCGGAACAAAAATCGATTTCGGAACAATGGGGACATGATTTTCTGAGAACCCTGTATCATATGACCAGCACAGTTCGCATGTATCAGGACAACAATCAGATTGTCCGTACAAGCGTCGAGTCTTTTCATAAGATCCTCCATGAATTGACAAACGACGGAGATATCAGCCTCCGTCTTAACCGAGGCCGGTTTCATCTGGGCGGAGAAAAAATTCCCTATCGCAGAGATGCAGCGGTTGTTGTTTACAATATGGTGGATTTCTTCTCAAAGCGGAGCATCGGAAGCCTCACCTTTTTAACATCCTCACGCGATGTGCCGCCCGAAAAAATCATGACCCTGGCACGTCTGCTCAATGAGGCCGTCAAGCACGATCGTCATGTGGAATGGCTTGAAGAACAATTGACGAAAAATGATTTTTCATGGGTGCAGATTCAGCAACTTCAGGATGAAGACATCATCGCCGAAGGGGAAAACCTGGAAGAAAAGAAACTTGAAAAAGCGCGAAAAAATTATTTTCAGGCGATCGAGGCGGTCAAAGAAGTGGCGAATAAAGTATCCCATGGAACGGCGGGAGTCCGCAGAATCAGGCGTTTGGCACAAAACATAGTGGATCTGACAAAGCAGGATGCCGCGTTGATGATCGGCCTGACAACGCTCAAGGATTATGATGATTATACCTACATTCATTCCGTAAACGTCGCGCTTCTGGCCGCCTGTCTGGGAAGACATATAGAATTATCGGATATCGTGCTGGAACATTTGACGATTTGCGGGTTGTTTCATGATTTGGGGAAAGTGGACGTTCCCAAGGAAATTCTCTTTAAGCAAGGTGAGTTGACCAACGGGGAATGGGACACGGTCAAGAAACACCCTGTCATGGGGGTCAAAAAAATTCTCATGTTGAATGCCAATCCGTCCTTAAGATCAAAAATCATTCTCGGGCCTTTCGAGCATCACCTGAATCTGGATATGACCGGTTATCCTCAAACGCTTTTTATCAATAATGTAAGCCTTATGGGCAAGATTATTCATATCGCCGATGTTTATGAAGCCATGACCAGTGCGAGGGTTTACCGGCCAAAATCTTTCATGCCGGATGAAGTCCTTAAAGAGATGTGGAAAGAAGCGGGGACAAGCTTCGATACGATTCTGTTGAAGCGCTTTATTCACATGATGGGAACATACCCTATAGGATCCGTTGTAGAGATCAACAACGGATCCTTCGGCGTGGTGATTGATTACCCTGAAGAAACTGAACGCAGTCTTCCGCTTATTATGCTTCTTGAAGATGACGGGAAAGGAACCTGGCAAAGCGGAAAGATGATTTATCTGGCGGATCAAAATTCTCTGGAGGTTAAAGACCGATTGAGTATCCTCCGAACAATTTCGCCGGAAAAATTTCACATTCATCCGGCGGAGTTTTTTCTGCGTCTAAAGTAACAGAAATATTTTTATTATATTTTTCCGATAATTATGCTAGTGAAGTTGCATACTAAACACTATTTATGGAGGCAGATATTATGAAAAAAACGGTTTTCCTTATCCTTCTTCTTTTGAGCCTGATGGCCTGCTCAAAGAGTTCTGAAAATGCTGAAGATATGATGAATGAAGCAAACCTCTTGTGGGACGGCAAACAATATACGGAACCGCAAAAGGCAGTCGAATTCCTAAGCAAAGCCATTAAGCTGCAGCCTGATGACGCCGATACCTACAACCAGCGGGGAGTCGCTTATAAGAATCTGGGGAACAATCAGCTTGCCCTGGAAGATTTTAATGCGGCCATCCGCTTGCAGCCGGATTTTGTTCTGGCTTATTATAACCGCGCAACCGTCCGAAACAATCTGGGCCAGTATCAAGAAGCAATCGCCGACTGCGGCGAAGCCATCCGTCTCAAACCGGATTTTGCAGAAGCATACAATACACGGGGCATCAATCATAACAAGCTCAGAAGCTACAAAATGGCGATTGAGGATTTCAACAAGGCCATTAAACTGGAACCCCGTAATGCCAATGCATACAACAATCGCGGCCTGGCTTATTTTATGCTGGAAAATAACACGCAGGGATGCAGCGACGTGAAGAAGGCCTGTGAACTTGGATTTTGTAAGGCGTTGGATTTGATTAAAAGTCGCGGATACTGTCTCTAGGCCGGCATTGATCTGATCGTGAAAATTATTCATGCATCGTATCCGTTTCATGAATTATTGGCGGACCGAATAGTGATTCGATTATCCAATAAGCATAAAGGGTGTCATGATAAGTTTTAATATTTTCAAATCATTCAAAAAACCGACGACGATTAAGACGCTGGGTGTTAAAAACTACCAGATCTATGCGTCTCTGAATAGACTTTCTCCCGGAGTGGACAACATTCATCTGGATGTCCATATCAGCTCCCAGGTGCATAACGCCCTTAAAAAGACAGCCTTTCTCTTGATGGTAAAACACAGCGGGGCTGAATTCTTTTTCAAAGAATATAAAAAAGAGTTTTGTGAATCGGAAAAAGACGCCCTGAGACGAATCTGCAACGATGTTTTGCTGGATGGAATCAATAAAGCGAAAAAAGCGTCGGAAGTGCAGATCGATCTGCTGGCGCAGACGGCTCTGGCAAAACTTTTTCTGGAAGAAATTCAGTTACAGTACAACATTCTGGTGGAACAAATCGAACCTCTGGTCAAGATGTACCAGTTGTCGACCAAACATGACCAGAATGATGTGTTCATGATCAAAGATAAGCTGTCGGAAATAAAACGGCATCATCATCACATCACCCGCCTCGCGGGAAAAGAGCTCTTTGAGCTCTTAGCCGATGTCAACACGCGGAAGCTCAGAGATATGCGGGAAACGCATTTTCCTCCGCGGGACATTTTGCCCGGCTTTTTTCTGGCAAATCCAATGCTGCACACGAATAATCCGAGCGATGATTTTTTTCTGATCGAAGAATATGTACTCATGGGGCAGCGGTCCGAAGATACTGACAATTACAGGAGCATCAAAATGATCCTGTACGACCTGTTCGGACAAATCGATTTAACAAACGAAGACGGCCGAAATGCGACAGAAGCCAATGAGCGAAAATTTCAGACGGTTCACGGCCTGGTCGATGCGGAGAATTGTTTATATGATGCGTTGATCATGGAACCGGATAATATCGGCAAGATGCTCGACTTCTATGAGACAGAGGAACAATATGAAAAGGCAAAAAACAACAAAGAACAGGAAAGCATTCTCAATAAGTTAAAAGAACGAAAAGAGAGCCAGAAAAACCTGTTGAATCTTTTTTATCATCAATTCAAAGTTGCCGGCCTGCTGCCTCAAATTGTCGCCAATTTCGAGATGAAATCCGTCTACGAAAAATATTGTCCTCCGTTGTCTCCCCGGCAGGTAAGAGAATTTCTGGTTAATTTCTGGAAAAGAACATCCATGAGAAAGAACCTGAAACGATTGAAATCCCTTTACGGTAGTCAGTTCAATTTCGGCCCTCTCCTACAAACAGTCAAACACATCAAAGACTGCTCCACAAAAGAAAAAAAATTGTATTTGATTCTGTTTCTTAAACAATTTTCCCGATACTACCGCGACCTGTATAATTTTTATCTTATCCAGGATGCGATGAATTCCATTAACCTCGTTACGGAGGAGAAAATTATTCTGTTATCACGGGAAAACCACTCGCTTTTTGAGTTTCTGCTGCCCGACGAAAAAATTACGGAAGAAAAACCCATCGCCAACCATGTCATTATTAAAGCGGACATCCGCGGATCTATTACGATCAATCATACCATGAGAAAAATGGGGCTGAATCCGGCCTCCTATTTCAGCCTGAATTTTTTTGATCCCATATCGGCTGTTCTTGCCGAATACGGGGCCTCCAAGGTCTTTATTGAAGGGGACGCCATTATCCTGTCCCTTTTCGAAAATGAGGACGCATCGGAAGGAAATTACAGTGTGGCCAGAGCGTGCGGTCTGGCCATCAGAATCCTGCGCATTGTTCATAGTTATAATGAAAAAAACAAGGAGAACAATCTTCCGGAACTTGAACTGGGCATCGGCATTTGTTACTCTCAGGATCCGCCGACGTTCCTGTTTGATGGCGATTCCAAAATCATGATCTCACAGGCCATCAATCAGGCGGACCGCCTGTCCAGCTGTGACAAATTACTGCGAAAAATATTTAAAAGCCAGAATGATATTTTCAATTTGTTTGTGTTTGAAAATGAAGCGGAAGAAATCATTGAAGCGGCGGGAGAAGACGCCACGTATCGCTACAACGTCAACGGGATTGAACTGAATGAAGAGGGCTTCCATAAACTCACCCGGGAAATTAACCTTCAAACCTATATCTTTCCTTCCGAAACCGATGAAAATATCAAATTGTATGCGGGGAAGGTACCGTTGACCAACGGCAATTATCAGCGGATTGCCATCCGGGAAGCGCCCATTCACAAATTACAGCCTAGCGCTCTGGATGCAGCCGGAAAGATAACAAAAAAATACTATGAGGTTTGCACACATCCGGATATTTACGATTTTACCGACAAACAATATTAATTGAATTTCCTTGATCCGGATGTTTCAATAGCGTATCAGATAAAACTGGTTTATCGTTCCCGGGAATTTAAGATATCCTTTTCTGTCCGATTCCATGGCCTCCGGAAGATACTGAGATTATTGATCGGAGTTTTCGTAAAAAAGCAATGATAAATAAAAACAACAGCCGTTACCCGACGTATCGCGTCCTGCTCATTATCGCGTTTCTGGCCGGTTTTGTCAGTCTGGCTTATGAAATAGTTGCAACAAAAGTACTGTATTATTTTTTCAACGAAAGCACCATTACGACCTCCACTGTGATCTCCATCTTTCTTTTCGGTATCGGGCTGGGAAGTTTTATTTTCAGCCGGGTTGAGAAAAAAATCCCCGATCAACGCAAATTAATTCTTTCGGCTCAGCTGCTGATCGCTCTTTACGCCGTTTTTATTTTCACGGATTATGATCTGGTTCCATCGGTTTTCAATTTCCTTTACCCGTTGTTCGGAAACGATGTCATCATGCTGCTGTTCAACAAACTGTTCACAAGTTTTCTCTATCTTATTTTTCCCACGGTTCTGATGGGCATGGTCTTTCCGGCCATTATCGTCATGTCTATCAATGCGATAGAGCAATTGCCGCAGAAAATAGGCACGATATACAGTTTCGATCTTTTTGGAGCGGTACTGGGAGCATTGTTCAGCGGTTTTGTTTTCATCCCCTTCTTCGGCATCAAAGCCCTGATTTTCTTTTCCGTCTCGGTCAACCTGATCATCGGTCTGCTTGTTTTCTTTCAGAAAAACAAAAAGTTCCTCATTATGCTCGCCGGTTTCGCTTTGATGTTGCTTGTTTTCTATTTCATTATTCAGCCGTTTAAAAGCGACACGGCCATTTATTCCAGTCCCGACAACAAAGAAAAATACATCCCCGGTGAGAATCTTCTTTTCCATACCGGGAAAGACACCCCCTATTTTCAGAAAGTAAAAATCAAAGAAAAAATTTTTTTTTCTCATTCGCCGTTCGGTGAGCTAAGCGTGTTTGATGAAGTTGCGGACACGGAACAGCATAGATATTTATACATCGAAACACGCGTTCAGTGCTCGACGGTGGGATTAAAACAAAAAGAAGTGAGCGAAATTAATTTTGCCAATGTCTCCATCGATGCCCTGGACAACAAAAATCTTCGGGTTTTAAATATCGGTCTGGGATGCGGTTTTACGCTTCACGAAATCGTCAAGCATCCGAACGTGAAAGCTGTTGATGTGGTAGAAATTAACCCGGTAATGCCCGAAGCCGCAAAATGCTTCAGCGCATTCACGGATCATGTTCTGGAAAACCCCAAAGTAAAAATCATTTTTGACGACGGTTACAAGTATCTTCTGGGCACCGACAAAACATATGACCTGATTATCATGGATATCGAGCATCCGTCCGTTATTTATTCAAGCAATCTCTACACGCTGGAATTTTACAAACTGGTCAAAAAAGCGCTCCATAAGAACGGGATCTTTACGCAATGGTCCTACAGGCCCATACCCGAAGCGCAGGTCATTAATTTTAATACTCTTAAGGCTGTATTCCCGGATGTTTTTCCGAAAATATCCGGCGTCTTTAACGATCTTTATTATATTGCCGGAAAGGAAAATATTGCTCTGGACGAACGGGAAGTGACGTTTCTAAACAAAATGCTCGGCTCCAATGACAAACGACTCAACACCCTGAACAATCCATACTTTGGGACAGAAATGATGTTGAGGGATCTGTTTCACGTTCATCAGGATATCTGAAAAACAATCAGATACGCAGGAGGGAAAAGCTGCCATCGCAATCCTTTTGGTTATGCAGCTTTAATCAACGCCTGGCCGGATGGAGACCGGATACCAAAGCACATGGATATGATCGGATTGCAAAAGCACTTCAAAAAACAGTCAATAATATTATGAAGCAGCCAAAATCGATGTAAAAAAGGCGCCCCTTTTTCAAAGGGCGCCTTTTGGTTTAAAGAGTTGAGTACTTCTTATTCACCAAGTTTTTCACTGGCAATTCTCATGCTATAGAATGAACGATACACGAAAACAATCGCGATCAGGAAGAAGAAAATAGCCAGACCCGTCTTCAGATTCGGGTTGGTCATGGTCACCGCGATTTCCGTTGCCAGCAATCCGAACAGGGTCGTGAACTTGATGACCGGGTTCAAAGAAACCGAAGAGGTATCTTTGAAGGGATCGCCAACGGTGTCGCCGACAACGCTGGCTTCATGCAGCGGGGTGTTTTTCATCTTGAGGTCGACTTCAACAATCTTCTTGGCATTGTCCCAGCAACCGCCGGCATTGGCCATGAAGATCGCCTGGAAGAGACCGAAGAAAGCGATACCGATCAGATAACCGATGAAGAAGTAGGGGTTAAAGAAGGCCAGCGCCAGACACATGAAGAAGATCACGATGAAGATGTTGATCATACCCTTCTGAGCATACTGGGTGCAGATCTTGACAACTTCTTTACTGTCTTCAATCGAAGCTTCCGCTTTATCGAGATTGATGTTTTTCTTAATGAAGACAACGGCCTGATAGGCACCGGTGGTAACCGCCTGAATGGAGGCGCCGGTGAACCAGTAAATAACCGCGCCACCCATGATGAGACCGAGGATAATTTCCGGCTGAACCAAAGACAATTTGGCAACAACATTTCCGAAGAGATGTTCGAGCAGAATGATAATACCGAACACCATGGTGGTTGCGCCGACAACGGCGGTTCCGATCAACACGGGTTTGGCTGTGGCTTTGAAGGTATTGCCGGCGCCGTCAGCAGATTCCAGGAAGTGCTTGGCCAGTTCAAAATCGGGCGCAATGCCGTATTCCTTCTTCACAACGTCTTTTGCGTCGGGACGTGACTCAATCAATGAAAGTTCGTAAATGGACTGAGCGTTGTCCGAAACCGGTCCGAAGCTGTCCACAGCAATGGTCACAGGGCCCATGCCCAGGAAACCGAAGGCCACCAGACCGAAAGCAAACACGGGAGCAGCAAAGGTGAATTCCGGAGGCATCAATGCCATAACGGCCGGATTCTTGGATACCATGTAAGCAATGAACATTAGAATCAAAATGGTCAGGCCTTCCCAGAAAGCAGAGAAGTTACCGGCAACCAGACCCGACAGAATGTTCAAAGAAGGACCGCCCTGCTTGGAAGCATTAACGGTTTCTTCGCAATGACGGGAGGACGTACTGGTGAATACTTTGGTGAATTCCGGAATCAATGCGCCGGCGATGGTTCCGCAACTGATAATGATGGCCAGCGCCCACCAGAGACTTGTGTAAGGTTCAGTCAGATCGCCCAGAAGGTAATAACTGGCGACAAACGTAACCGCTATGGAAACAATAGAGGTAATCCAGACCAGGTTGGTCAGCGGATGTTCAAAGTTAAATTCTTTCTTGCCACCGAAAGCCGCCTTGCTGATAACGTCATTGACAAAATAAGAAGCAAGAGAGGTCAAGATCATGAGAATTCTCATGGCAAAAATCCAGACGATCAGTTTACCGCCCATTTCTGGATTGCTGGCCAAAGCCAGAGCCAGAAAAGCAATCAACGCAACACCTGTCACACCGTAGGTTTCAAAACCGTCTGCCGTGGGGCCGACGCTGTCGCCCGCGTTGTCACCGGTACAGTCGGCAATAACACCGGGGTTTTTGGGATCGTCTTCGGGAAGATGGAAAACGATCTTCATCAGGTCGGAACCGATGTCCGCAATCTTCGTGAAGATACCGCCGCAGATACGCAGAGCGGAAGCGCCCAGCGATTCGCCGATGGCAAAACCGATAAAGCTGGGGCCGGCCAGTTCTTTGGGAATGTAGGCCAGAATGATAATCATAAAGAAGAGCTCAATGCTGACCAGAAGAAGGCCAACGCTCATACCGGAACGCAGACAAATGTTAACGATGTTGAGAGGGTTGCCGCTCAATGAAGAAAAAGCGGCGCGGGAGTTGGCGACGGTATTGATACGGATACCAAACCAGGCCACCGTGTAGGACCCCAGAATACCCAAGATCGAGCATATCAGAATAATGATGATGTCCGAAACTCCCTTTCCCTGCAGAGCGCCAAAATAGTAAACGATACAGATCGCAATCAGAATCCACAACGCGATGAGAAATTTGCCCTGCTGGAACAAATAGGTTTTGCAGGTCTCCCAAATGGTCTGGGAAACATCCAGCATCGCCTTGTGCGCGGGCAGGTTTTTGGTTTGCACATACTGCATGATGCCGAAAGCCATTCCTATTAAACAGATGATCAATCCTACATTGAGGATTGTCAATCCCTGAAGAGACCCGCCCATAAATGCAACTTGGGTCAGATCCGGCAATTGGATGTCTGCTTCACCGGCAAACGCTGCGCCCGCCATGAGCAAAAACATCAATGTGCTCAGTAAAAACGTCCAGATACTTTTTTTGTTTTTAAACATTCCATTCCTCCTTTAAAATTACTTAATATTTTTTGTATGGTATTTAGCCATAGCTTGTTGCATCCCTGATATGACAATGTCCGCAGCAGCTTCCGCTGCCAGTTGAATGCTTTCAGGAAGCACACCCTGTTCTTCCTGATTAAACTTCTGCAAAACGTAATTTTCAACGCCGGCTTTGTCCGCCGGTTTGCCGATACCCATTCTGATTCGCAGGAAATCCGCGGATCCCAGAGCGGTGATAACCGATTTCAGCCCTTTATGTCCGGCATCTCCTCCGCCTTTTTTGAGACGAATCGTTCCGAACGGCAGATCAAGATCGTCATGAATGACGATGACATGGTCAATGTCCACCTTGTAATAGGCCATTAATCGACCGACCGATTTCCCGCTAAGATTCATGTAGGTCTGAGGCATCGCCAGCAGTACGCTAACGTTGTTGATCTTACCTCGATTCCAAAGAGCATCAAAACTTTTTTGCGTTAAACTAATTTTCCATTGGGCGGCAATTTTTTCCAACACCATGAAACCGATGTTGTGTCTTGTCCGTGCATAGCGGCTTCCGGGATTGCCCAGTCCGATCATCAGATACATGATTTGCTCCCTCTCGTCAACTTGCCGGAAAAATATTTTCTTTAAAACCGAGAGAAGCACCCGCTATCACCCAATTATTGCACTTTTCTATAAAGTTACTTCCCCTTTTCTTTTTCTGCCGGAGCAGCCGCAGCGCCAGCTGTTGCCGCTGCTTCACCTTCCGCCGGAGCGCCTTCAGTAGCGCCTTCCTCTTTGGCAGCCTCTTCTACCTTGGCAACCTTGATCATGGCAACAGAGGCAACCGACGTATCGGGTCTGTCCAGAAGCGTTACCCCTTCAGCCACTTTCAGATCCCGGATCTTAACGGAATCGCCGATTTCCAGATCGGTCACATCAACATCGATATGATCGGGAAGATCCAGCGGGAGGCAGGAAACTTTGACCTCTCTTTTCAAGTGCTGTAATTCACCGCCGTTTTCCACGCCGATGGCTTTGCCGATGAAATTCAACGCCACATCCATGGTGATCTTGCGTTTTTCATCCACTTCATAGAAATCGACATGGTAGAGTTTTCCGGTCAGCGGCTGAAGCTGCAGTTCTTTAATCAGAGACAGTTTTTCAATTTTTTTGCTTCCTTCATCGTCAATGATCAGTTTAATGAATGCGTGATCTTTTTTGTCTTTGTGCAGTTTAATCAGTTCATCGCTTTTTACAGCCAACAGAATATTTTCAGCAGAGCGGCCGTAAAAAACCGCCGGGACAAATCCCTTATCCCGTAAACGGCGGGATGGTCCTTTCTTTTGTTCTTTACGGACTTGAGCCGCTAAATCTGTTACCTCCATTTGTTCCTCCTCATATAAATTCCTATATAAATAGTGAGCTTACGGAATCATTGTAATAAATACGACGCACCGCTTCGCCCAGAATTCCGGCGACCGATAATACTTTTATTTTTTTACAATGCTTGGCCCGATCGTTAAGCGGTATGGTATCGGTGACAATCGCTTCTTTAATATCGGAATTTTCAATGCGATCCAGAGCCGGTCCCGACAACACAGGGTGCGTACAACACACCGAAATTTCCAGCGCGCCTGCTTTCTTCATGGCGCTTGCAGCCTGCACAACCGTTCCCGCTGTATCAATCATGTCATCCAGAATGATCACCCTTTTTCCCTTGACATCACCGATAATATTCATGGCTTCCGCCTCATTGGGGCCTTCTCTTCGTTTATCGATGATCGCCAGAGATGCCCCCAGTCGTTTTCCAAAAGATCTGGCCCTTTCCACACCTCCGGCATCCGGCGAAACGATCACCGTATTATCCATGTAGGTTTTTTTCATATAGTCCAGCAGAACCGGTTTGGCAAAAAGATTATCCACCGGAATATTGAAAAATCCTTGAATCTGGCCCGCATGCAAATCCATCGACAGGACGCGGTTTGCCCCGGCGGCCGTAATCAAATCCGCCACCAACTTTGCCGTAATGGGAGCGCGGGAGGCTACTTTTCGATCCTGCCTGGCGTAACCATAATACGGGACGACTGCAGTGATTCTATCAACAGACGCCCTTTTCATTGCATCGATCATGATCAGCAATTCCATCAATGTTACATTGACCGGCGGGCACGTAGACTGAATGATAAAGACATCCATTCCTCTGACATTTTCATCGATTTCTACGCGGGTTTCCCCGTCGCTGAAGGTGGTGACATTGGCCTTTCCCAGAGACACGCCTAATGTATTGCAAATTTTCTCAGCAAGTTCTTTGTTGGCATTTCCTGAAAAAATTCTAATTCTTTCAAGCATTTAAAAAATACTCCGCATTTTTTTCTGGCTGGGGCGGGAGGATTCGAACCTCCGAATGCAGGAACCAAAATCCTGTGTCTTACCGCTTGACGACGCCCCAATAAACATATTTCTCAATGAGGGGTATCGATCACAATCTGATTAGGAATATGGAATGATTACAAAGACTTGGCAAAAAATACCGTATAATTACCGGGAATTTCCTTATTTATGCATTCCAGGGCTTTTTTTGCCTCTTTTCCGTTCCTAAATATCCCAAAGATTGTGGGGCCGCTACCCGACATCAATGCGCCAAGCGCACCATGTCCGAGCAACATTTTTTTAAATTCATCCAGTTCCGGATAAATTTTCAACGAAACTGACTCCAGGTCATTTTGTAATACCTGAACTATGTCGCCCAGTTTCAAAAATCGTGGAATGCTATAATTATTTTTTCCCATTGTCAATCTTAAATTGAGGCTTTCGTAAACCATTTTTGTGGAAATATCGAAAGGAGGCTTAATCAAAACAAGATTCAGAGGAGGCAGATTGCGTAAGTGCTTGAGTTTATCGCCGATTCCGGTAGCCAGAGCGGTATTTCCAAAAACAAAAAAAGGGACATCGGCTCCTATTTTGGCCCCGATTGCCATCAGCTCATTTTTTTTTAGTTTTAATGCACATATTTTGTTTAAAGCCAGCAGTGTTGTTGCGGCATCGGAGCTTCCTCCGCCCAGACCGGCGGTCATGGGTATTTTCTTGATGAGAGTAATTTCGATTCCGCCGGAATAATTGGCATAGGCAAAAATAGCCTTTGCAGCGCGCACAATGAGATTCCCGTCGTTTTCGGGCAGATTCATCCCCGGACAATGCAGAACAATGCCCCGATGAAGAGGAGCGAAAATCAGTTCATCATAAATACTGATTTTCTGCATCAATGAAAAAATGTCATGGTATCCGTCAGCGCGTCGTCGCAGAATCTTCAGAAAAAGATTTATCTTCGCCGGCGCAATCCAGTGCATATCAACCCTTTTCTTTGACGTAACGCATTTTCAGTTCATAGATGATCCCCTGAAGCAGGCCGCTTTCATTTTTGTCAAGATTTCCCTTTGTCTTTTCATTGAGCATATCGAGAATATCAATCGTCTGTTTGGCCGCCGGCAAATTCTTTTGCGGCGCGGCGTCTTCCGATTCCGCCAGATCGCCAAAATGAAAAAACGCGGACGTACTTAATGAAAGAATGAAATTGGTAAAGTTCACCGGCGGATAATCAGATTCACCCTGTTTAGTCGGCTCCGGGCCTTTTTGTTTTTCTTCAGCTCCCGCCGTTTTGGTTTCTTCCTGTTTTTGCTCTTCGGCTGATTCTCCGAAATGACGTTTGTCTTTAATCACAAATCCGGAGCCTTGCTTCTTGTCTTCCATGAATTCCTTCCTCCCCTTTTCTGCGAAAAATATTTAAGACTTTTTCGTCAACGTTATTTCGCCTTTTTTGGATTGATCGATTAAAATTTTATCGCCTTCGGCAAATTTCCCCGCCAGAATCTCCATGGCCAACGGGTCCAGAATCAGCTTTTGCAGCGAGCGTTTCAGCGGCCGCGCACCGTAAACCGGACTATACCCCTGCCCGGCTATATAGTTTTTCGCTTTTTCTGTCAATTCGACGCTCATCTTGCGTTCCTTGAGACGCTTATCGATGAGACCCATCTGAATATCAACAATCTTGTAAATATCCTCCAGCTTCAACGCCGAAAACATGATAATATCGTCGATACGATTCAGAAATTCCGGTTTGAACGTGGCGCGCAGCGCATCCATCGACCGGTTTCTCTTTTCTTCATCATCCAGCGACGGATCCTGAATCCACTGACTACCCACATTGGAGGTCATAATGACCACGGTATTCTTGAAATCCACCGTCCGTCCGTGTCCATCGGTCAGACGTCCGTCATCCAGAATCTGAAGCAAAATATTGAAGACATCGGGATGCGCTTTTTCAATTTCATCAAAAAGCAAAACGCTGTAGGGTTTGCGTCGCACGGCCTCCGTCAGATAACCGCCTTCATCGTATCCGACATAACCGGGCGGAGCGCCGATCAGACGGGCCACCGCGTGCTTTTCCATATATTCCGACATGTCAATACGAATCATGGCCTGTTCATTATCGAACATGAATTCCGCCAGCGCGCGCGCCAGTTCGGTCTTGCCCACGCCTGTCGGCCCGAGAAAAATGAAAGAACCGATGGGACGATTCGGATCCTGCAGACCGGAACGCGCCCGGCGAAGAGCGGCCGATACGGCGTTGATACCCTCTTCCTGACCGATGACGCGCAATTTGAGACGCTCTTCCATATGAAGCAGTTTCTGAACATCACTTTCCATCATCCGGGAAAGCGGTATCCCCGTCCAGTTGGAAACGACTTCAGCCACGTCTTCCGCATCTACTTCCTCCTTGAGCATCTGATTGTTTTTCTGAATATCTTCGAGTTTTTTCTGCTCGTTCTGAAGTTCCTTATCCAACGCCACCAATTTACCGTAACGGATTTCCGCAGCCTTTTCGAGATTGCCATCCCGCTGGGCGTTGGCCTCCTCCGTCTTCAGGGATTCTATCCGGCTTTTAATATTTTGAATCTTTTTGATGATATCTTTTTCACCAGACCAGTGTACTTTCATCTGGTCCATTTTTTCCTGAAGGTCGGCAATTTCCTTTTCAATCTTGTCACGCCTCTCTTTAGCGGTCTTATCCGACTCTTTCTTCAACGACTGAAGCTCTATCTTCAGTTGAATGATTCTGCGGTCGATGGCGTCAATCTCTGAAGGCATGCTGTCCAGTTCTATTCTCAAACGCGACGCCGACTCATCAATCAGATCGACAGCCTTATCCGGCAGAAAACGGTCGGTGATGTAGCGATGAGACAGCGTCGCTGCCGCCACAATCGCCGAATCTTTGATCCGCACGCCGTGATGAACCTCGTAGCGTTCCTTCAATCCGCGCAGGATGGCAATAGTATCCTCGACGGTCGGCTCCTTGACCAGAACCGGCTGGAAACGGCGCTCCAGCGCCGCGTCTTTTTCGATGTACTTGCGATATTCATTCAACGTTGTCGCGCCGACACAGCGCAGTTCGCCGCGCGCCAGAGCCGGTTTGAGCATATTGGAAGCATCCATCGACCCTTCCGAAGCGCCCGCGCCGACCATCGTATGAATTTCATCGATAAAGAGAATAATCTCGCCCTCGGCGCTGATGACTTCCTTCAACACAGCCTTGAGTCTTTCTTCGAACTCGCCGCGATATTTCGCGCCGGCCACCAGAGCGCCGATGTCCAAACCGATAACGCGTTTGTTTTTCAGATTCTCCGGCACATCACCGTTAACGATACGCTGCGCCAGACCTTCCACAATCGCCGTCTTGCCGACACCCGGTTCGCCGATCAGCACCGGATTATTTTTGGTGCGCCGTGAGAGAACCTGCATGATCCGGCGGATTTCGTCGTCGCGTCCGATCACCGGATCAAAAGAACCTTTTCTGGCCAGCGCGTTGAAATCGCGGGCATAGCGCTCGAGTGCCTGATATTTTCCTTCCGGATTCGGATCGGTCACGCGCTGATTGCCGCGAATATCTTTCAGCACCTTGAAAATATTGTCTTTGGTCACACCGGCCTGACGCAGAATTTTTCCGGCCTGGCCTTCCTTTTCCTCGGCTATACAAACCAGCACATGTTCGGCGCTTACATATTCATCCTTGAGCTGAGCCGCTTCGGTCATCGCCTTGTCAAATGTTTTATTGAGCCTGCCCCCCAGGTAAACTTGTCCCGCGCCGGCACCGCCGACACTCGGTTGTTTTTTCAGATAACCGTCGAGTTCCTTCTCGATTTTTTGTGATGAAGCATTGAGCTTGTTGATGATCGCCCCGGCAATGCCATCCTCCTGTCGCAAGAAACAAACCAGCAGATGCTCCGGTTCGATTGACTGATGCCCCATGGAACCGGCTAATGTTTGCGCTTCCTGAAGCGCTTCCTGAACTTTCAATGTAAATTTATCAAAACGCATATTGTTTACCTTTTATCAAAATCTAATTTTCAAATCTCCATTCGCTTTAATGAGCCTTGATTTTCCAAAACGTAGTAATCGGAAAATCTTAGAGCGAATTATCCCGCCACCTTCAGGTGACAGGGACGAGCATCACAAAGCTCGCTCTCAGCGAGTATCCTTACCCTACATCGCTTCGCTCCTAGGATAGTTCGGCTTACGCTTCAGATTTCGTTTCACCCGTCTTACCACGGCACTACTCGCCTGGTATAATTCGCCCTGCAAGCTTCAGCACACTTCGTTTCTGAAGCTTGGGTCTCATGATCAGATTGCCTCGCTGCCACTTACGCTTGCTATAGTCAGCGAGCCTTGTTACTCAACGGGTTTTTCAATGGTCACAAAGAGCTTGCCGTTTTTGAATATCGTCACGTTTCCCGAAGATTCGGAAATGACGATGGCTACAGCTCTGGTCAAACTGGTGATACCGGCCGCGGCAATATGACGGCTGCCCAGACCGGGCGGGAAATCCTTGCTATCCAGAGCGGCGCTGAGATGCCTTCCGGCTGTGACCAGCACGCCGTTTTCCTTGATGATAAACGCTCCGTCAATGGCCGAGAGCTCCTTGATCGTCTCTTCCAAATCCGGATTCAGAATATTGAGCTGATCTTCGGGATACCCCAAAAACGGGTTGATGATCATCTGTCGGGAAAGCTGCATAACCTTCTCGTCATCACCCAGAACAAAGATGGTTCCCACCTTTCTGCTTTCTCTGCCTTGAGCGGCCAGCTCCAGCGCTATATTCAGCACAGCATTAAATACTTCCGGGCGCACATTTTCCAGAACATCATTGATGAAATCCGACGTTAGAATCTCAAATTCCTTCCCTACATCGATCACAAAAATGCTATCGGCGTAACCGAATTTCGGCACCCCGCTTAAACAAACCACCTTATCGCCTCTTTTGAGAGCACCCAGAATGATTCCCTTGGCAATGGCAATTTTTATTATTCCCACGCGGGTCAAATTCACATTCGGGATATAAAGCAACTTCGCGTCTTTTTTCATTTCTTCCGATAGGCTTTCGTCCTCGCGGGAAACCATAATGAAAGCGATATCTTTTTCTATTTCATCCATAATCAGACTGACATCACTGACCACATCAGCACAGACAAGCAGTGCGTTGGCTTTGATTTCACGTGCAATTTTGACGGCATGATCAATCATTGTTTTATTTATTGTTTTCATTGATATTCACCTTGTTTTTTATTGTTTTTAGAATAAGCATAAAAAACGCCTCTGTCAAGGTTGGATCATTCAAAAAAACACTGATTTAGATGCATTTATCCACCGGTTTCCGATCTTTCTGTCACTTGATTCATTCTGGACTTTTTTCAAAAAAGAAAACTTGACCGTAAAATTATAGTTGGCTAGTATTTATAAATTACCGGCAAAGGAGACGTGACAGCATTGGAATTTCCCGTAGTAACCGGCACACTTAATTTATATATAGCGGAAATCAATCGTTTTCCTCTGCTGACGGCTGAGGAGGAATTTAAACTGGCTGTGCGCCTGAAAAAGTACAACGATGTCTCCGCTGCCGAAAAGCTGATCGTTTCCAATTTGCGTTTTGTCGTCAAAATTGCTCATGAATACCGAAACTACGGTTTCAAACTGTCTGATTTAATTCAGGAAGGCAATATCGGCCTTATTCATGCCGTAAAGAAATTCGACCCGTATAAAGGATACAGACTGATTTCTTACGCGGTCTGGTGGATTCGCGCCTATATCCAGAATTATCTTATCCGCTCATGGAGCATCGTCAAAATAGGAACCACTCAGGCTCAGCGGAAGCTTTTTTTCAAACTGAATCAAACGAAAAAAGAACTGGAAAATCTTTCCCGGAAAAATCCGGAGTTCAGTGAAATTGCCACATCTCTGGGAGTTAAGGATTCCGAAGTGGAAGAAATGGACCTGCGCATGGGAGCGCGAGATGTCTCCCTGCATGAGATCATCAACGACGAAAGCAGCAACTCGCACATCGATTTTCTGGCGTACGAAGGAGACGATCAGGAGATCTCCCTGATAAAAAAAGAGGAGAAAAGCCTGGTGCAACGGAACATTGCCGGAGCGCTGGCCAATCTCAATGAGAGAGAAAGTTACATTATTCTCAACCGCGTCATGTCAGACAATCCGAAAACGCTTCAGGAGATCGGGGAAAAATACAATATTTCGCGGGAACGGGCCCGTCAAATAGAAAAACAGGCCCTGAAAAAAATGCAACTTGCATTGCCATACTTTAAACCTAACAAATAACACAATCGTTACAACAGGCAGGTTTTTACGAAAATATTTTTCAATATTTTTATAAAAACGCTTTAGATAAGAGATGGAATCCAAATCATCCTGCGCCATAACAGGGGGCACACATTATTGGAAAAAATAATTTTTTTTAAATACTTTCATCGTTTAAAAAGCAGACTGGCGGGCAAACATCAGAATGAAAAACTGACGGAAGACGAACTCCTGCGTTCGGAATTATTCAGCGCCAAGCAGATGCGACAACACGGCAAAACCATTGCCGGTGCTCATAAACTGAACGAAGGTCTCACCTCAAACCAGTTGCTTGAACGATTAACGGAAAATGAAAAGGTGCTTTTTCAGGCCCGGGAAAAATTGACCAAAGCGGTGCTGGAGAACCGCCGCGTAACACCGGCGGAAGAATGGTTTCTGGATAACTTTTATCTGATTGAAGAGCAGATCCGAACGGCAAGACGACACCTCCCG
>Ga0209719_1000826_pt1 | contig 42596 bp, 32 predicted proteins | sample AD_JPNAS2_MetaG_FD_184421 | JGI IMG/M metagenome (GOLD analysis project Ga0209719, IMG submission 184421) | Active sludge microbial communities of municipal wastewater-treating anaerobic digesters from Japan - AD_JPNAS2_MetaG (SPAdes) (version 2) | ecosystem: Engineered > Bioreactor > Anaerobic...
CCGTCAGCGCCAGAAACACCGCCGCCAGCGCGGGCGACTCCACGCCAAAACCGGCGAGGCACGCATTACCGGTAGCCACCAGCAGCATGCCCAACGTGGCTGGCAGCGTCACGCCAACCTTGTCCGAGACATAGCCGCTGAGCGCAGCCACCGGTACCATGCCCACCGGCACCGCCATCATCCAAACGCCCACGCGCGCCGGCTCCCAGCCCGCGCCCAGCAGAAACCGAAACGGCATCAGAAACGACAGCGAGGCCGCGCAGACATAGCTGAGCCACGCCGCCGCCATCGAGGCCGCGAAGCGCCGGTTACGGAACAGCTTGAGGTCCAACGCCGGATACCGGCAACGCTGCTCGCAAATCAACAGTGCCACCAACGCCAGCAGGCCCGTCAGCGCGGCAGTGATAATCAAGGGATGGCGCCAACCCATTTCGCCGCCCTTGCTCAACGCGAACAGCGTGGCCGCAAGTCCGATGGCCATGGCCCCTGCTCCAATCGGATCGAAGGGTTGGCCGGCGCCGTTACGGTCCGGATGCAGCACCACCAGCGCCAGCCCCCACATGGCCAACCCAATTGGCACGTTGATGGAAAAAATCGTGGGCCAGCCAAAGTGCTGCGTCAGAAACCCGCCCAACGGCGGCCCCAACGCCAGGCCGAGATACGTCAGCGTGGCTTGCATTCCAAGCGCCCGCCCGCGTTCCGACGACGGAAACGCCGCCACCAGCAGCGCCGGGCTCAGCGCGAACAGCATCGCCGCGCCCAGTGCCTGCAAGGCGCGCGACGCAATAAGCAACCCGATGGTACGCGACAGGCTGCACGCCAGTGAGCCCAGCGTGAAAATGACAATGCCCATGAGGTAAATGCGCCGCTTGCCGTGGATATCGGCCAGTCGGCCGAACGCCAGCAACGACGAGCTGACCACGATCAAATAGGCCAACATCACCCACTCCAGCGAGGCCACCGTTGCGCCTGTTTCGCGGCTGATGACCGGCAACGCCACATTGACCACGCTCGTATCCAGTGCCGACATGAAGGTGCCCGAGCCCACCACGGCCAAAGTCCACCACTTGCTTGTCAGCGTCGCGTGTTTCATTGGATCAGGTCTTTAGCCGCGGCGGCGTTGCGTCCAAATGCCGGTGGTCAGCAAGACCGCGGCCAGCAGGTTCATGGCGCCTAGCAGCAGGGCAATCTGGAGCGGATGCTGATGGAATAGCGCGACCCCGCCCACGTAAAACAGGCCGCAGGGCACCAACGCGTAGCACCAGCGGAAGCGGCGTTGCGCCATCTCGAAATTGAGCATCAGATAGGCCAACGCCAGCGGGCACATGGCCAGCACCATGCCGCGAGTCAGTTGTGCGGCAAACGCGGCATCTTCCGCGGTCCAGCGGCCGTAGAGAATGGTCCACGGCAGCGCGGGCCACAGCAGGCACACACCCACCACCGCCGCAATCAGTAAACCGGAAAACGCCAACCCGCGCAGCAGAAGCCGCCAACTCACGTCGGTCAGTTCGCCGGTGGAGGTCACTTTGGGGAACAACGCGGCGGCCACCGGCACCGGCAAAAATACGGCGGTACGCGCGATGGTGGCCGCCTTGGCAAATAGCCCGGCGACTTCCTCGTCGAAGTAGAGCTTGGCCAACGTGGTGTCGAGATTCATCAGCATGGCGTAGCCGGCGAGGCACACCACCGCCGAACCGAGATAGCGGTAGGTCTCGGCGGGGCGCACGTGGCCGGCGCCGCGCGGCAGGCGCATCAACAACGTTGCCAGCAGGCACAGCGCCAACACGGAGAGCACACCAAACCCCTGCGCCGCCAACGCCGCGAACGCCGTCGCGGAAATCCAATAGGCGAAGATCACGCCCAGCACCAACCGCACCACACCCCACGCCTGCGGCGCCCAAGCCAGCCACACGAACCACTGCCGGCCTTGCAGCAGCCCAAGGAAAAGATACATCCACAAGCTGGCCGCCAAGACGGCGAATGTCAGCACAATCAGCCCCGGCGAAACCTGCCAGACCGCGGCCAACTTTCCGCGGCCCAACCACGCCGCCGTAATCAGCACAACTGTCAGCGCCGTGAAAATCTTGGCCCAATGAAAAAAGAGCGGGCGAATCTCGCTGGCGCGGTTTTCCTGCACAAAGTGCGAGACAAAGTGCGCCAGCGTGTTTTGCAACGCCAGCATGGGCGTGGCCACCACCATGATCAGCCCCAGCATGGCGATGAACGCGCCATATTCCGCGTTGGGCAGCAGGCGGCCCAGCGCCATGTGCAGCACCGCGTTGCACAGCGCGCCGAGGAAGGTGGCCACCACCAGCAACAAGCCGTGGCGCACCAGCCCGCCTTCGTCATGCTTGGCCCAGTTCCACTTCATCGCGCATCCGGCGGCAAGTCAATCACCCGGCCCAGCACCCGGTCGTAGAGGGTCACCACCCAGCTCAGCGGCGAATACAGCAGGCGCAGGCGGCAAATGGCCAAAAACATTTGGGCGGAGACCCGTCCCACGCGCAGCTTGGAGCCGGCCACATCGCTCCACGTGGTGGGGATTTCCGTGATGGGATAGCGCGCACGGCGGGTCTGGAACAACATGTCCACATCGAACGCCCATTTGGTGAGGCCGATCCGGGGCACGATGTCGCGCCACGCGACGGCGGTCATGAGCTTGGCGCCACATTGGGTGTCGGTGATTTGCAATTTGAACAGGCGGCGCACCAGCCAGTTGAAAATCCGTGATGCCACACGGCGCGGCCACGGTTGCCGCGGACTGACCACCGCGCCCGGCAGCCGCCGCGAGGCAATAATCAGGCCGGCCTGGCCGATGTTGTCCACCAAATCCTGAAACGCAGCGGGGGGCGTCGCGCCGTCGGCATCCACAAAGCCGATGTAGTCACCGCGCGCCTGCCGGCCGGCTGCCATAATCGCGCCGCCTTTGCCGATGGGCCGTGGCTCGTTCAGGACCCGCACCTGCGGGTAGCGCTCCTGCCAAGAGCGGACAATCTCCGGCGTGTTGTCCGTGGTGTTGTTGATGGACACAATCAGCTCAAACTGGTCACCATAGCGTTCGGCAAAAAACGGCAAATAGGCCGCCAGCATCGAACCGATGCGGGTGGCCTCATTATAGGCCGGAACAATGATGGAGAGCTTCATTCCTCGGGCGTCTCCACGGGAGGTGTCCACTCCGTTTCCGCCTGTTGCAGCCGCCACAATTCCAGCGTGGTGCCCGCCTGCCCGAAGCCGGGGATGGATTCCACGTGCTCATAGCGGGCGGCCAAAATGTCGGCGAAGGCCTGCTGATCCTCGCGGGTGACCTCTTCCACTTCCGGCGAACGGATGGCGAGGCTGTAGCCGCTGAATGCGGCAATCGGCGCGTTGGTCTGCGTGGCCAGCAATTCCAGCATCATGTCGCGGTTCAGCACACCGATTTTCTCCGCCTTTTCGCGCGGCCAATCGGGGTAGTAGCTGAACGGCCCCATCTCCATGCCGTGGGGCACGTCCAGGCCGGTTTCCACTGCCAGATACGTGTCCTGCGTCAACAGCTCCGTGGCACCGGTGGGCTTGTTCAGATCGCGGATCCATTGGGCGGTATCGCGCAACTGGCCCAGCGGGCTTTGGGAGCGCAGCCGCCACCAGATGCGGTCGCGCCCCGCCACAAACCAGCTTTGGGTTTGCTGGGAGGAAAACGCGTAGAGGCTGCACAGCAGCCACGCCACCACGAGGATGGCCAACCGCCGCAAGCCGCGCCATGGCGGTGTCTCGCCGAACCGGCGGCCCTCCTCGCGCAGCCACCACCGCGCGGCGGTGGCCGTCAGCGCCGCGCAATACACTGGATAAATCGGCACCTGATAATCGTCATAGGGAAACGGTGCGGCCAAATGCACCAGCGCCAGCGCAAACACCGTCACCCACAAAAACGTATTGAAGCACGGCGCGATGTCTTCCGGCCCGGTGTAGAGCGGCGAACCCTCGCCGCGGTCACAAGGCGATTTGCCCCGCAACACCACGTAGCGCCCGGCCAGCATCAGCAGCGCCAGCCCCGCTGCCGCCGCCGGGAAGTACGCCTGCCCCAGCCGCGAGAGGCAGCCCGCCTTGTAGGCCAATTGCGTCAGCCACGGGCCTGACTCGCGCAGCGTGTGATATTCCAACACGCCGAATTGAAATCCTTCGCGCCCCAGCATCATGAAGGGCAGGAACGTCACCGCCAAGCCGAGCAACCCGCCTAGTGCAAAATCCAGCCACGCCCATAGGCGCAGCCGGCGGCGACAAATGAAAAGGTAGAGCCCGCCCACCGCCAGCGCCGCCCCCAGCGAGATGCGCGTAGCCGTGGCGCACGCCAGCAAAAAGCCCGCCAACGTGGCGGCCCGGAAGCCGCGCCGCGGCCCCACATAGGCCAACGCCAGCAGCCCGGCCGACAAAAACAAGCTGGCCAGCGAATAGGTTTTGACCACCGTGGTGAAATACGATTGGTACACATTGACTGCGATCAAAATGAAGCACAGCCCCCCTGTGAAGCGTAGCGCCCGCCGCGGCCCGGCCCGCATGGCCAGCCACACCGCAAACAACGTGCCCAGCGTCCCGAAGCCCCACGTCACCGCGCGCCCGCCCAACAGCCCATATTTTCCCACCCAGCCATACACCCACGAATAGACCAGCGGCAGCATGGGCGCCTGCGTGAAGGCAAAATCGCGGTAGGGCCATAGCCCTTCCCCCATCTGCTTGGCGGCATAGAGGTACCAGCCTTCGTCCTGGTTCAGTTCCCCCATCCACAGATTCAGGCCGGCCAGCGCCAACCATGTGGCCACCACCGCCAAAAACAACGCCAGATGCCCCCAATGCCAATCCGGGACATCCTGCGCCCGCACGTTTTGTTCAGCTTCCATAATGCCGCGCGATTCTCCCCAACCCCCCCGCCCTCCGCAACCCCAAAAAACGGATGCCCCGCGGGGCGCCCGCGGCGCGCTCGCCACTTATCCGCGGGAGAACAGCGGCGACCACCGGCGCACCACGCGCATCGCCACATCCACCAGCACCACTGCTGCCAGCGCCAGCAGCACCGCGCTCAAGCCGCCGATCAACTTGCTGCCATCCTGCTGGAAGTTGCGCCACACAATTTGCGCCAGCGCCAGCATCGTGGTCACAAACATGAACACCATCGGCAGCCACACAAACCACGCCGACTTGCCTTGGTTGCGCAGCCAGCCATACACCATCAGCAGCGCCATTGCGCCCATCAACTGGTTTGTCGCGCCAAACGCCGGCCAGATGGCGCGCCACGCCGGCATCAACTGCCCCCCCGCCCCCGGGATTTCCTGAAACACCACATAGGCCGGCAGCGCCAGCACCACCACTGTCGAAACCACCCGCTTCCAGGTGGTCTCTGACCCAAAGCCCGTCAGCTCCTGCAAAATAATCCGGCACAATCGTGTGCACGTATCCAACGTTGTCAGTACAAACGTGCTCACCGCCAGCATCGCCAGCGACATGATCCAACCGTCCGGCACGCCCAGCGGCCGGAAGAACCGCTCGATCCCCGCCGCGAAAATAGCCGGTGGCGACAGCGCCGGCTTCTCCGCCAAAATCATTACTGTCGCCAGCGCCAGCACCGCCAGTACGGCTTCGACCAGCATGGCCCCCAGCCCCACCCGCTTCACGGAACTTTCCCGGTTCAACTGCTTGGACGTGGTCCCGCTGGCCAGCACCGCGTGGAAGCCGCTTACCGCGCCGCAGGCAATCATCACGCAGAGCGCCGGATAAATCCACCCATCCGCCGGCGTCTGCGCCGTGATGAACGCCGGCCAGGCAATCGTCGCCGCGCCGCTCCCCGACCCCAGCAACAACCCCACCGCGCCCCCCAGCAGGCAGGCGTAAAGTAAAAACGACGACAAATAATCGCGCGGCTGCAAGAGCGCCCATACCGGCAACGCCGACGCCACCAAACAATACACCAGCAAAATGGCCGACCAAAAATATTTGTCCGACCCCAACAGCGAGGGCACCAACGATGGCGCCAGCGGCCACACCTGCCCCAGCCACAACCCGCCAAACACCAGCGGCACCGCCAGCAGCGTGGCTTTGCGCAGCGGCATCTTCCAGCGGTTCAGCACCCACCCAAACACCGCCGCCAGAAAAATATAAAACACCGATGCCGTCGCCACCACGCCACCAATCCGCGACTCCACCGTTTCCGGCGCCCCCCACTTCAGCGTAATCGGCGCGAACGTCGCCGCAGTCATGTCCAGAAACACCATGATCACATAAAGCAGCACCAGCAGGATGAACAATAGAAACAGGCGATACGTTAGCGGGCCCATCGCGCTCCGGCCGATTTGCGCCAAGCTCTGCCCTTTGTTGCGCACGCTGGCCATCATCGAGGTGTAGTCCTGCACCCCGCCGATAAAGATCACCCCCAGCACAATCCACACCAGCGCTGGCCCCCAGCCAAACGCCAACGCCGCCGCAATCGGCCCCACAATCGGCCCCGCACCGGCAATCGAGCTGAAATGATGCCCGAACACCACCGCATCCGGCGCCGGGGCATAATCCACCCCGTCATACATCGTGTGGGCGGGCGTTAGCCGTTCCTCCAGCATGTCCAGCCGGCGCTCCATCCAGCCGCCGTAAATCTTATACGCCGCCCAGAACAGCCCGCAGCAACCCAGAAATATCAAGCCCAGCATACGTCACCACCGTTTTGAAAGGGGGCCATCTTCTGCCTGCCTTGACGAAAAATCCAGCTTTTTGCCCAACAATTTTTCAGCGCGCGGTCACCGCGGCGCAAGGTTTTCCACACCGTGGAAAAAATCCGCATAAGTTTTCCATAGCGTGGAAAAATGGGCCCAAAGTTGTTCCATTGTGTGGAAAAATTTGTGAAAGTTTTTCCATTGCGTAGAAAAATACCCGCGCTGCGACCCGAATTTTTCCACACTGTGGAATTTATTTTTCCACACTGTGGAAAACCATCGAATCAAGCAGGCAAAGGCAACACGGGGCGTGATTCATATGGTAGAGAAACTGGGTCGGCAGCCGTGAATCACGGCTGGTCCCTGAACCCTGACCTCTGACCTCTGAACCCTCTTTCCCACGCTGTGGAAAACCGGCTGTCGCTAGGCCTTGGGCGGGGGTGTGGGCGCGAGGCGGCCGGTTTCTTCCAGCTCGCGGAAGGCGGTGATGCTGTCGAACGCATCCTTGCAGTAGCGCACCGGCCCGGAATAAGCGGGCTGGCAGTCATTGATCACGAAGTTTTCCGTGAGCGCCGCGCCGCCCAGCAGTACCGGGATGTTCAGCCCGGCGGCTTCCATTGCCTTGAGGTTATCGCGCATGACCTGCACCGATTTGACGAGCAGGCCGCTCATGCCCAGCATGTCCGCCTTGGTTTCACGCACGACTTCCAACATTCGCTCGATGGAAACCTTGACGCCCAGGTTCACCACTTTGTAGCCGTTGTTCGAGAGGATGATATCCACCAGGTTTTTGCCGATGTCGTGGACGTCGCCCGCGACGGTGCCAATGACGAGGGTGCCGGCGGCTTTGGCCTCGCCCGCCTTCAGGAAAGGCTTGATCATGTCCACAGCCTTCTTCATGACCTCGGCTGACTTCAGCACAAACGGCAACTGGAGGATGCCGTCGTTGAACAGGCGGCCCACTTCCTTCATGCCGGGGATCAGGTGGTTGTTCAGCACATCTTCCGCGGCCATTTCCGCCAGCAGGGCTGGAACGGAATCGGCTAGTAGCGCGGCCTTGCCTTTGACCAGTGCGGCCTGCACCTGTTCGGCGGGAGTTTGTAGCGCGGCCTCCGCGGCGGCTTCCTCTTCCGGGCTGGTGGTCTCGAAGTGCTGGATATAGACCTCGAGCGGGTCGCCTTGCGCGGCATCGTTGTCCAGCAGGCGCTCGGCGAGGGTCACCGCGGCGGGTGCCAGGTCCGTCAGCGCCACCAAGGCGGAAGTATTGATGATGCACGCATCCATGCCGGCCTTGACGCAGCGGTCCAGGAAAACCGTGTTGAGCACTTTGCGCGCGGCCGGTTTCAAGCCGAACGAAATGTTCGAGAGCCCCAGCAGCGTGCGCACCCCGGGGATTTCCTGCTTGATGCGGCGGATGGCTTCGATGGTCTCCACGGCGGCGGTTTTCAGCGCGGGGTCACCGCTGCCGATGGTGAAGGTTAGCGGGTCAATGAGCAAATCGCCGGGGCGCATTCCGCGCTGAACACAAAAGTCCACCAGCCGGCGCGCGATTTCCACCTTACGGTCGGCGGTCATGCCCATGCCCACTTCGTCAATGGTCAGGGCCACCAGCCCAGCGCCGAATTGCTTGGCCAGCGCCACGAGTTTTTCCGCTTTTTCTTCGCCGGATTCAAAGTTGATGGAATTGATCAACATTCGCCCGCCGTGCAATTTCAGCGCGGCTTCCACCACGTCCAACTGCGTGCTATCCACCATGATCGGCAGCCGGCACTCGCGGGCGGCCCGCGCCACCAGCGCGGTCATGTCGGCGGTTTCGTTGCGCCCGGCATAGGCCACGCTCAAATCCAGAACGTGCGCCACGCCTTCATCCTGCTCCACCAGCAAATCGAATGCGGTGTCGAGCTTTTCGGCCAGCAGGGCTTCGCGGAACTTTTTGGAGCCGGTGGCATTGGCGCGCTCACCCACGTACATCGGCGGCGGGTTTTGGGTGAGGTCCATCGGCGCGAACAGGCTGGCCACCTGCTCTGGCGGTTGAACGTCGCGTGGCGCGGGCGCGGGCGCGGCGCCAAGCGCGCGGCGCAATTCACGGATGTGTTCCGGGGTCGTGCCGCAGCAACCGCCAGCTACGTTGAGCCCCAGCCGTTGCACCATCGGCGCAAATATCCGCGCGAAGTCGGCCGCGCCCAGCGGATAATGCACGCGCCCCTCTTGCAGCGTGGGCAGGCCGGCATTGGGCATGCACCCCAGGCCACCGCGCCATTGCCGGGCGATGGCCTCCAAGTGGCGCTCCATGGCTTCCGGCCCGGTGGCGCAATTCAATCCCAACACATCAATCGGATATGGTTCCAGGGCGGCCATGACCGCTCCGATGGACGACCCCACTAGTAGCGTGCCCGTGGTTTCCACCGTCACGGAAACGTAAAGTAATTTGTCGGTGTTGGCGCCCATCACTTTTTGGGCCGCTGCCACCGCCGCCTTGATTTGCAGCAAGTCCTGGCAGGTTTCAATGATCAGCCCATCCGCCCCGCCCTCCAACAGGCCGGTCATTTGCTCTTGGTAGCCGCCGTAGAGTTCGTCGTAGGTCACCTGGCCGAGCGTCACCAGCTTGGTGCCGGGACCGACGGAGCCCAGCACATAGCGCGGGCGGCCGCTCTGTTGCGCTGCCTCATTCGCGGCACCGCGGGCAATTTGCGCGGCGGCGCGGGCGATCTCCCGCGCGCGGGCAGTCAATTGATATTCTCCCAACGTCAGCGGCGACGCGCCAAAACTGTTGGTTTCCACTGCATCGCAACCCGCCGCAAAATAGGCCGCGTGGATGTCACGGATGATTTCCGGCGCGGACAGATTCAGCCACTCGTTGCAGCCCTCATAGGCGCCCCAGGCCGCCGCGCCCGGATTGCGATTCTGGATTTGCGTACCCATGGCCCCATCCACCAGCAGCAGGTTGTGGTTCAGAAATTCTTTGATGCGCATCACGGGCTCCGTTTGGGTTGTTGTGGAATGGGCAATCTACTGCCCCGGCGCGGATTCCTCAACGAAAGATTTGGCGTTTTCCGCCGCGCGAATCATGGGCTGGCCGGGAGCTGCGTGCGCCATTTGGTGATCCAGTAGGGCTCCGCCCGCCAACAGCGCATGGCCTCGCGCAGCATGGCTTGGGCAAAATTGGGCGCTTTGACGATCAGGACATTTTCATCGTTTTTGTCAAACGCCGCCTGCGAGAAGTTGGCGGAGCCGAGCACGACGGTCTGCCGGTCAATCACAATGACTTTGTGATGCAGGAGAACCCCCGGTGACATCCGGACGTTGGCCCCCATGGCCTCCAGTTGCCTGGTGTTGGCGCTGGGGTGAGTGGCCATGCCGGAATCGAGCACTATAATGGTGCGCACCCCGCGGCCGATCGCGCGCTTGACCGCTTCAGTCATCGCGGCATCCGTGAACGAAAACGCCAGGATGGCAATCTCGTTGGTGGCCTTGTCCATCTCCGCCACGATGCCCCCGCGGGTGTCGTCTTCGGGCGTGAAATAGTTGTGGATCAATACCCCGCCGACATTCACTTCGGGGTGCGGCGTGGGATATGCGAAGCGCTTGCCGTGGCGCTTTTCAAAAATTTCGAGCCACTCCAGCGAATAGTTTTCGGCCAGCTCCTTGCTTTCCAGCACGATGGCGTGGTTGTCGTTGAACCGCGAACAGTTGCGCGTGAGGTTGTAGGATCCGGTCCAGACCAGCCGTTTATCGGCCACCATGAATTTGTTGTGCATCAGGCCTGAGCGGTTGTGCGCCAGCGTCAGCATGCCCAGCTTTTCCATCTGCGCCAGTTGCCCGGAAATGGCGTAGGCCTTCTCCGCGTTTTCCTGGGCCACAATCACCCGCACCTTGACCCCGCGCGCGCGGGCATCCAAGAGCGCCTGCGCAAACTCCGGCAGATTCAGGTCATATACGCAGACATCCAGCGTCTGCGTCGCCGCGCCGATGAACGCCACCACCGCTTTTTCCATGGTGGGCGACGGCCCCAAAAAGAAATATACCGGCACATCGCCGAATTTGCCCTTGAGCAGCGTATCCGCGTAAAACGGATCCACATCAATTTGAAACAGACTGGCCGCGCCCGGCAAAACTGCCGCCGCCAGCACCGCCAGCATTAATCCAATGACTCGGAACCTTCTGAGCATTTGATTAAAGTACCACAGTTTGCACTCAAACGAAAACCACAACATCGCCGCGCGCGCCGTTGGCAGTGGCGACAAACGGCCAGCGGTGAAGTTATCCGTGGCTCACAACGCGATGGCCGGGCGAAGGGTGCCGGAGACATCGGCCACGCAGGGAATCCACGCGAGACCAATTTGCTGGATGCTGGTATCCGCGCGTCGCGGGGCAACGCGGACGGTGGACACTTTCAGGTTGGCTGGATCGAACGCCGCACCCGTGGCCGCCATTTCCTGCTCCAGCTCGGCTTCCAATGCGGCGCGCTGCTGGCGGATGGCCTCCAGCGTTTCGCCGGCTTGGGCAACATCCAGTTTCTCCTTGCTGGTGCGGCTCATGGAATTGATGCCGCTGGTGGCCCGCCCCACCCCGCCCATGCGTCGGCCCAACAGCACCGAGAGCGCCGCCGCGCCAAAATTGACCATGGTGCCCATGCGTTGCCGCGAGAGCTGCGCTTTTTCGTTTTCCAGCTTGGCCACCGCGCGGCGTTCACGCTCCGCAAGCGTCGTCAGTTTCTGGGCATATTTCTGGCGCATTTTTTGCATGGCCTCATCGCGCTTTTCGCGCAGAAGCTGATTGGCTCGAATGCGAAAGTCGCCTTCGGTTTCGCCCGGCTGCGAGGTCAGTTTATGTTCTGGCAACGTGAACAGCTCGCGAGCGAAAGCCTCCGCAAGAAATGCTTTGTAATCTTTTTCGTGCTGGGCATAGCGCTTGGGGTCGGCAAGGTCCGTGGGAACGTTCTCATGCGCTGCGCCGGGTAACGGGTCGCGGTCATCACCGGCGGGGGCGTTGCTGACTGCGGTCCACACCAGGTGGCCGTGCTTTGGATCGGTCCAGACGAGATGGCGGACCGTTTCCCACGAATCGAGGCCGTATTTCAGATCGGCAAAGTGGATGCGGGCGCTGGCCATGAGCGCCGGGCGGTACGTGATGGCCGCGCCGGCCGGCGCTTGGGTGGCCGGCCAATAACGCTGCGGGATGCTGGCGGCGAGGACGGTTTTGGGCGCGGGGGCGGGCGCGGCAGGCATGGCGACTGGCGCGGCGGGCGCGACCGCGGGCACAACGCTCGGCGCGGCGGGCGGTGCACTTTGCTGCTGGGGCATCAGTTTGCTGATCTGCGCGGGCGCCAATGGCCCCCGCAGGTACGACAGGCACCAGCGCGTCTCAAACAGCACCGGCGCGTCATCGTGAACATTCCGCATCAGGAAAATCCGGCTGCCGAGATTGGCCATCAGCCGGTCCAGCGTGGCACGATCCAAGCCCTCGCCGGCAGTGGCGCTGGTCAGTCCTTCAATGACGCGCATTTTGTCGCGCTCGGTTTGCAGGCGGCCAATGAGCCACGTGCCGGTGTTGGCAAGGCCGCGGTAATCCAAGTCCACGGGATTCTGCGTGGCCAGCACGATGCCCAGCCCGAATGCGCGGGCTTGCTTGAGCAGCGTGAGCATGGGGGCCTTGGCGGGCGGATTGCTGGTGGGGGGGAAGTAGCCAAAGATTTCGTCCATATACAGCAGCGCACGCAGCGTGGAGGTGCCGGTTTGCCGCCGCGTCCACGCCAAAACTTCGTTGAGCAGGATGGTCACGAAAAACATTCGTTCGCTATCGGCGAGATGCGCGATGGACAGGATGGATATTCGCGGGCGGCCATCGGGAGTGTAGAGCAAGCGCTGGATATCCAGCGGTTCGCCATCGGCCATGGCCGCAAAGCCCGGCGATGCGGCCAAATTGTTGAGGCGCATGGCGAGGGCAAAACGGTCTTTGGCCGGGAAAAAAGATTCCAACGGCAAAACGCCAACCCGTTCCAAGCCGGGCTCCTGCACGGCTTGGATCAACGCCGCCAAATCCAAATTGCGCCCGCTGCGCCATTCGCGGTCCACCAGTGTCGTCAGCAGGATGTGTTCGCGGGATTGCACCGGATCGGCATTTACCCCGGCCAGCGCAAGCAGTCCTGAAACCGCCGTGGTGACACGGTCGCGCATGGCGGTGGTGTCATTGAGCAATTCCGGTGGCGGTGCATCCAGTGAAGATAAAATGGATAGCGGCAAGCCGATGCGCGAGCCGGGCGTATAAATGGCGAATTCCGCGGCGGCTTTCAGCCGGGCAATGCGCGCGCCGTCCTGCCCCCACACAGCCAAGCCTTTCGCCCATTTGGCTGCCGTTTTGGCGGCCAACTCACTCACGCTAATCTGCTCGCGGGCGGCTTCGCCCTCATCCACCCATGGTTCAAAGTCGGCGGGCGACAAATTGGGGAACGTGAGCAGCAGGTTGCCAAGATCGCCTTTGGGATCAATGACAATGACCGGGATGCCATCAATGGCGGCTTCTTCCAGCAAGCCGATGCCCAGCCCGGTTTTGCCGGAGCCGGTCATGCCGAGGCAAACCGCGTGCGTGGTCAGGTCTTTGGCATCGTATAGCAGCGGTTCAGCCGTGGTTTGCTGCATGGCGGGATCAAACACCCGGCCCAAATAAAACACGCCCATTTTTTCAAAGTCCGTCATGTGGCTGCTCCTTGTTCCATCGGCGCCAGTGTACAACCCGGCGGCTCGCTTGCCCAGTCCGGGGAGGGATTTTGCTACATAATGGACAGTGCGTCCACATTGATGGCAATGGCCACTCCCTTGGGCGGTTTGAAAGAGGTCAAAATTTCACGCAGGGCTGGGATATAGTCGCGGGTGTTGCGCCCGAACAACAGGAAGTGCGTACGGTACTGCTTTTTGGCGCGCGCCAGCGGCGCTGGATTGGGCCCCAGCAGCCGGACACCCGCCGGTAATAGTTTTTGGAGCCGCTCGGCGAAGTCTTTGGCGGCGGTATTCACGTTAGCCTCCTCCAGACCGCGGAACAATACCGTGGTCAGGCGGCTGAAGGGTGGATAGTTCAACTCGCGGCGCAGTTCAATTTCCTGATCGTAAAAAGTGGTGTAATCGGCCCGGCGCGACGCCTGCACCGCGGGGTGGAACGGGGTGTAGGTCTGGATCAGCACTTCGCCGGGCACATCCCCCCGCCCTGCCCGTCCCGCCACCTGCGTCAAGAGTTGGAAGGTGCGCTCCGCGGCCCGGAAATCCGGCATCTGCAAACTTAAGTCGGCGTGAATCACGCCCACCAGCGTGACGTTTGGAAAGTCCAAGCCTTTGGCGATCATCTGTGTGCCAATCAGAATATCAATGTCGCCGCGCCGGAATTTGCCCAAAATTTGCGCGTGGGAATCTTTGGCACCGGTTGCATCGGAGTCCATCCGCGCCACCCGCGCCCGCGGGAATATCTTGCGGACGGCGGCCTCGACGCGTTGTGTGCCGACGCCCGCCATCTTGATGTTGGGCGCGCCGCATTGGGGCGCGCTGCAGCGCGCGGGCACCGGGCTGGTGTGGCCGCACACATGGCACAGCAGGAACTCGGCCTCTTTGTGGTACGTCATTTTGACGCTGCAATCGGGGCAGGTTTCCGTATGCCCGCACAGCGGGCACATGACCGTGGTGGCATAGCCGCGCCGATTCAGAAACAGGATCGTCTGTTCGCCTTGATCGAGGCGCTGGCGGACGGCTTCGATCAAGTCTTGCGAGATCAGGTGCGCACCGCCGGCCTTTTCGGTCTCCAAGCGCATATCCACCACGCGCACCATGGGCATGACTTGTTCATCCACGCGCTGCGTCATGTTGACCAGCCGATATTTGCCCGCGCGGGCGTGGCGGTAGGATTCCAGCGACGGCGTGGCGCTGCCCAGTACCACCGCGCAGCCCTCCAAATGGCCGCGCATCACAGCGACATCGCGCGCGTTATAGCGGGGGGCCTCGTCCTGCTTGTAGGCCGGTTCGTGTTCTTCATCCACCACCACCAGCCCCAGCGGTCGCACCGGCGCGAACAAAGCGCTGCGCGCGCCAACTACCACGCGCGCCTGCCCGGCAGCAATCCGGCGCCATTCGTCGTGGCGCTCGCCATCCGAAAGATGGCTGTGCAGGACCGCGACCGTTTCGCCAAAGCGCCCCCGAAAACGCTCCATGGTTTGCGGGGTCAGGGCAATCTCCGGCACCAGCGCGATGGCCCCCTTGCCGGCATCCAAAGCCGCTTGGATGGCGGCCAGATAGACTTCTGTTTTGCCGCTGCCAGTCACGCCGTGCAATAGCACCACGCGTGGCTTGGCGGCGGTCATTTCTTCATGGATGGCTGCCAAGGCGGCCGTCTGTTCCGCCATGAGCGGCGGTGGGTGCGTGGGCAGCACCTGCATGCGTTCATGCGGATTGCGACGGATCACGCCTTTTTCGAGCGTCAGCCAGCCTTTGGCTGCCAACGCGCGGAGCCCCGGCAGGCCCACGCCGCTGGCAGCCATCAATGCGGCGGCGGTTTGCTCGGGCGTCTGCAGCAACTCTTGCCATGCCGCGGCTTGCTTGGGGCTTCGCTTTGCCAGCGCCGCGACTTCTTCCGGTGTTGGCGCACTCTCCGACCGCGCGCGCACAATGAGTTGTTCCTTGAACTTGGCGCCCTCGCGCCGCACGGGGGCAGGCAAAATGGCGGCGATGGCCTGCTCAAACGGCGCAACATAATAATCCGCCAGCCAACGGGCCAGCCGGAGCATGGATTCATCGAAGAGCGGCGGGGCATCCACCACGTCATGCAGGGCCTTCAAGTCCGGAAACGGCGAAGTGTCGCGCAGACCGGTGACAAACCCCCGGGCGTGGCGTCGGCCAAAGGGAATCTGCACCACGCTGCCCACCTGCACCCGCCCCAGCAGCTGCTCCGGAATGCGGTAGTCAAACTCGCGATCCAGCGCAATGTCCGTGATGATTCTGGCAATGGGCTGCGGCACAACGGGACATCCTACATGTCCTTGGTGAGGTAAATCACCATGCCGAATATCCACAGGATCATGGCGGCCGAGATGACAGTGTTCATGGCCCGGACTATCGCACAGTTTGCCGCGGCGGAAAAGCTTTTCCCCACCCCCAGCCCGGCTACCAAAAAACAACGGCGACTTCGCACGAGGCGGGTCGCCGTTGGGTCAACGTCAGACACTGACGTCGTTTAGGACACTGCTTTTTTCAGCGCTTGGTCAATGTCTGCCTGAATATCGGCCACGTCTTCAAGCCCCACCGACAGCCGGATGTAGTCTGCGGTGACTCCGGTGGCCTGCTGCTCTTCGGCCGTCAGTTGCTGGTGAGTGGTCGAAGCCGGGTGAATCACCAGCGTCTTGGAATCACCGATGTTGGCCAAGTGCGAGAGCATCTGGACGGAGTTGATGAACTTTTTGCCGGCTTCCAAACCGCCCTTGATGCCAAAGCCCACCATGCCGCCAAACCCTTTCTTCAAGTATTTTGCGGCCACGGCATGGCCGGGGTCGTCGGCGAGGCCCGGATAGGCCACCCAACTGACGGCGGGATGCTGTTTCAACCAGCGGGCAACAGCCAACGCATTTTCTGAATGGCGCTGTTGCCGCAAGGGCAGGGTTTCCAAGCCCAGCAAAAACTCGTGGGCATTGAACGGGCTCAGCGCCGCGCCGGTATCGCGCAGCAACGTCACGCGGATTTTCAAAATAAACGCCACGTTGCCCATGCCGGGCACATTCCCTAATGCGTCCCAGTATTTCAGGCCGTGGTAGCTCGGGTCCGGCTCCGTGAATTCCGGGAACTTGCCATTGTCCCAACGGAACTTGCCCGAATCCACAATGACCCCGCCCACGGAGGTGCCATGTCCGCCAATATATTTAGTGGCCGAGGTGGCGATGATGTCCGCCCCATGGTCAAACGGGCGCACCAGCCCCACGCCGATAGTGTTGTCCACCACCAGCGGGATACCGTTCTCGTGGGCAATCTTCGCCAGCGCCTCAAAATCGGGCACATCCAGTTTCGGGTTGCCAATGGTTTCCACATAAATGGCGCGGGTCTTCTCGGTGATGGCACGGCGGAACGCTTCCGGATCGCGCGAGTTCACAAACTTGGTTGTCCGGCCGAGTTTCGGGAAGGTGTGGTGCAGCAACTGGTAGGTGCCGCCGTAAAGATTGTTGCCGGCCACAATCTCATCGCCAAGCCGGGTAATGGCCAACAACGCGTACGTAATAGCCGTTTGCCCAGAGGCCACAGCCAACGCGCCTGTGCCGCCTTCGATGGCTGCCACCCGCTGCTCGAACACATCCGTTGTTGGGTTCATCAGCCGCGTGTAGATGTTGCCGAATTCTTTTAACGCAAAAAGGTTGGCCGCGTGTTCCGTGCTTTTGAACACGTAGGATGTGGTTTGATAGATCGGCACCGCGCGCGACCCAGTGGTCGGGTCCGCCTTTTGGCCGGCATGTAACGAAATGGTGTGAAGTCCTTGGCTCATGTTGATCTCCTGCTGTTTTTAGATTCTTTTTCAGGACGGGAGGGCAAGTCCTTTTTGTATGTTTTCCAACCCAGACCGTCGAGTTTTTTGGTTAATTTTTATTTCTCTACATTATCCATCGTCTGACTGGACTATCTGTCATTTTCACACCACTGTCAAGAGTTACGCAAAAAATATTTTTGACATTAACATTTTATATAGTATTTCTATAGACATTAAAAACAAAGGAGCCCCATGAGCAGAATCTATCGCGACAATTCAGAATCCATCGGCAACACTCCGTTGGTTCGTTTGAATAAAGTTGTGGCCGGTGCGCCGGCAACGGTCTTGGCCAAAGTGGAAGGGCGCAATCCCTCCTACTCCGTCAAGTGCCGGATCGGTGCGGCGATGATCTGGGATGCCGAACAACGCGGCGTGCTGAAACCCGGCGTGGAAATCGTTGAACCCACCAGCGGCAACACCGGGATCGCCCTCGCCTATGTGGCCGCGGCGCGCGGTTACAAACTGACGCTCACCATGCCCGAAACCATGAGCTTGGAACGCCGTCGGGTTTTGGCCGCTTTAGGTGCCAATCTTATTCTGACCCCCGGCGCCGAAGGCATGAAGGGCGCCATTGCGCGCGCGGAAGCCATGGCTGCCGCCGAACCCCAAAAATATTTTCTGCCCCAGCAATTTCGCAATCCGGCCAACCCGGACATCCATGAACGCACCACGGCAGTGGAAATTTGGAATGACACGGACGGCAACATGGATGTGCTGGTTTCCGGCGTCGGCACCGGAGGCACCATCACCGGCGTTTCCCGCTACTTCAAAAAAATCAAGGGCAAGGCGCTGGTTTCGGTGGCTGTTGAACCGAAGGAAAGCCCGGTGATCACGCAGCGCATGGCCGGCCAGGAGCTGAAACCCGGCCCGCATAAAATCCAAGGGCTCGGCGCAGGGTTTATTCCCGACACGTTGGATCTGTCGTTGGTGGATCGCGTGGAGCAGGTGGACGCAGCGGAATCAGTGGAAATGGCGCGCCGCCTGGCCAAGGAAGAAGGGATTCTCTCCGGCATTTCCAGTGGCGCAGCGGTCGTTGCTGCGGCCCGTTTGGCGCACGATCCAGCCTTTGCCGGCAAAACCATCGTGGTCATCCTCCCTGACGCAGGCGAACGCTATCTCTCCACCATCCTCTTCGAAGGCATCGGCGCCTAGCGCCCACCGTGTTCAGCGCTTATATACTTTGCGCTGTTGGTAATGGGTGTGCAGGAGCTGGTGGGATTTCTTGCTCAACGGCGCGCCGAGGTAATCGGCGTATAGCTTCTGGATCATCGGGTTTTCGTGGGAACAGCGCTGGGCGCTCTTTTCATCATCCCGATAGATTCCCGCCGCCCGTTGCCGCCGGATTTTATCCGTCGCGCCATACGGCTGGCCACCGCCGCCCACGCACCCGCCGCGACAGGCCATCACTTCAATGAAATGATAGGGCGTTTCCTTGCCGGCCGCGCGCGCGGCGCGTACCCGGTCAAGGACCGTCTCAATGTTGCCCATGCAATGGGCCACGGCCACGCGTACCTCTTTGCCGGCCACCTGCAACGTGGCTTCTTTCACCCCGTCCAGCCCGCGGATTTCTTTCAATTCCATGGATGGCAGACGTTCTTTAGTCAGCGCCCAGTGCGCGGTGCGCAGCGCGGCTTCCATCACGCCGCCAGTCACCCCAAAGATGGTGCCCGCGCCGGAATACTCGCCCAGCAGCGAATCCACGCGTTCGTCTTCCGGCAGGTTGCGGAAATCAATCCCGGCGCTCTTGATCATCCGGCACAGCTCGCGAGTCGTCAGCGAAATATCAATGTCCTGCTGGCCGGAGCTGCTCATTTCGGCGCTGCGCTGAATCTCAAACTTCTTGGCGGTGCAGGGCATGATGGACACCATGAAGATATCCTTCGGGTCCAAGCCCATTTTTTCCGCATAATAGGTTTTGGTCAGCGCGCCCACCATCGCGTGCGGCGATTTGGCCGTGGAAAAGTTGTGGATGAAGTCCGGGGCGAACTTCTCCATGTAGTCGGTCCACGACGGGCAACAGCTCGTGATAAGCGGCAATTCTCCCTTGCCATGGACAAAGCGCTCCACGAATTCGGTGCCTTCCTCCATGATGGTGAGGTCGGCGCCAAAGTTGGTGTCGAACACCGCATCAAAACCCAGCCGCCGCAGCGCGGCATATATCTTGCCGGTGAGCAGCGTGCCGGGCGGGTAGCCAAAGTCTTCGCCCAGCGCCACACGCACGGCGGGGGCAATCTGGACCACGCAATGTTTGGCGGGGTTTTGCAGCGCGGCATAGACTTCGCGGGCATGGCTATGCTCATAAATGGCGCCCACCGGGCAATGCGCGGAGCATTGCCCGCATTTGATGCAGGGCGACTCGTTCAACGTCACATCCGCCGCTGGGGCGATGCGGGTATTCTCGCCGCGCCCAATAAACTCCAGCGCCCACACCCCCTGCATATCCTGGCACACCGCCGCGCAACGGCCGCACAAAATGCATTTTTCCGGGTTTAGCACCAGCGAGCCGGTGGTGTCGTCTTCGGGCAAATCACGCAACCGCTTGCCGTAGGGCGCTTCGCGGATGCCAAATTCCGCCGCCAACCGCTGCAATTCGCAGTTTTGGTTACGCGGGCATTGCAGGCAATCGTCCGGATGCGTGGACAAAATCAGTTCAATGATCGTGCGGCGGATCGCGAACAACTCCGAGTCGTGCGTAATGATCTCCTGTCCCTCGGCTGCCGGCGCGGCGCACGCGCGAACCAGCTTGTTCAGGCCCTTCACCTTCACCACGCAAATCCCGCATGCGGCCCATGGCGGCAAGTCGGGGTGGTAGCACAGGCTCGGGATTTTCACCTGCACCTGGCGGGCGGCATTCAAAATGTTGACTCCCTCGGGAACTTCCACCGGGAGGCCATTGATGGTCAATTTCACCATTTTCATCGTCGGGTTCCTCTTACTTGCGGGAAACAGCGCCAAACTTGCAGGCGTGCAGACACTCCCCGCACTTGATGCAATTGTCCTGAATGATGACGTGCGGTTTTTGCCGCTCACCGCGGATGGTGTTCACCGGGCAGCGCCGTGCGCACAGCGTGCAGCCGATGCACTTTTCCGGGTCAATCGTATAGGTCACCAACGCCTTGCATTTGCCTGCCGGGCAGCGATGGTCGCGGATATGCGCCTCATACTCATCGGCAAAATACGTCATGGTGGACAACACCGGGTTGGGCGCGGTCTGCCCCAGCCCGCACAGCGCCGCCTTTTGCATGGCCGTGCCGACTTCCTTGATCTTGGCCAAGTCCTCCATGGTCCCCTTGCCCACCGTAATTTGCTCCAGCAGATTCAGCAGGGTGCGTGTGCCAATGCGACATGGTGCACACTTGCCGCAGCTTTCGTCCACACAGAACTCTTGATAAAACCGGGCCACGTCCACCATGCAATCGTCTTCATCCATGACGATCATGCCGCCGGAGCCCATGATGGAGCCCAGCGCCTGCAGATGCTCGTAATCAATCGGCGTGTTCAAATCCGCCGCCGTGATTACCCCGCCCGACGGCCCACCTGTCTGCACAGCTTTGAACTTTTTGCCGCCGCGGATACCCCCGCCGATGTCATAAATAATCTCGCGCAACGTGGTACCCATGGGCACTTCAATCAGCCCGCTATTGTTGATCTTGCCCGTCAACGCGAACACTTTGGTGCCCGGACTCTTGGGCGTGCCCACCTTGGCGAACCAGTCGCCGCCGCGGAGCATGATAACTGGGATGTTGGCGTAGGTTTCCACGTTGTTGATTACCGTGGGTTTTTGCCAGAGTCCCGACACCGCCGGGAACGGCGGGCGCGGAATGGGCATTCCCCGCTCGCCCATGGCCGAGGCCAACAGCGCGGTTTCCTCGCCGCAAACGAACGCGCCGGCGCCCAGCCGTATTTCAATGTCGAAATCAAATCCTGTGCCGAGGATGTTCTTTCCCAGCAGACCGTATTCGCGGGATTGCTTCAACGCGGTTTCCAAGTGCGCAATGGCCAGCGGATATTCCGCGCGGATGTACACCACGCCATGCTGCGCACCCACTGTCCACCCGGCAATGGTCATGGCCTCCAAAATGGAGTGCGGATCGCCTTCCACCGTCGAGCGGTCCATGTAGGCGCCGGGATCGCCCTCATCCGCATTGCACACCACATATTTTTCGTCGCTGGCGGCATCCTTGGTGAACTTCCACTTCAGCCACGTGGGGAACCCCGCTCCCCCCCGCCCGCGTAGGCCCGACTTGCGCAGCTCTTCCACCACGCGGTCCGGCGTCATCTCGGTGAGCACCTTCGCCAGCGCCGCGTAGCCGTCGCGCGCGATGTAGTCCTCGATTTTTTCCGGGTCAATCACGCCGCAATTACGCAGCACAATCCGGAATTGCTTGTGGTAGCCGGTTGGTTCCGCCAAACGGATGGTCTCCTGGCTCTTGGCCGGATTGTAGAGCAGCCGCTGGACAGGCTGGCCCTTGGCGATGTGCTCCACCACGATTTCCCGGGCATCTCCCGGCTTGACGTTGGCATACAGCGTGCCATCCGGCAGCACCTTGACGATCGGCCCCTGCGCGCAAAGACCGAAGCAGCCGGTGCGCACCACCTGCGTCTCCGCCTGCACACCCTCATTGGCGATTTCTTTTTGTAGCGCCTGATGCAGCTCCGTGCCGTGCGCATTCTTGCACTCGGCGCCGCCGCACACCAGCAAGTAGGTTTTGATGGCCATTGTGTTTCCTCTCTATCCGTTAGGCCGGCAAAAAATCCGCCATGGGCTTGTCGTAGATGTGGTCATTCACCAGCAGCCCCCGCCCGATGTGTTGGTGCACGATCTGCCGTGCGGTGTCTTCGTTCACGCGCCCATACACCACCGGCGGCATCCCGCCCATGAGCACTTCCACCGTGGGCTCGCTGTGGCACAGCCCCATGCAGCCGGTTTGCCGGATCGTCACGTTGGTCAACCCGGCCTTTTGCAACTCCGCCCGCAACACGGCGATGGTTTCATTCGCGCCGGCCGCTATCCCACACGTGCCCGTGCCGACAATCAGTTCCACATTCCCCGCCTTCGCAGGCTGCGCCTGACGCGCCGCTTGCTGCGCTTTCCGGAGTTTAGCCAAATCCGCCACTTTCAGTTTTGCCATTTTGTACCTCGCCTTGCCGCTATCCTGCTCAGATCCGCTCCGCTGCTCCTGCACTATCCGCGGGCCCGATACTGTGCCAAAATTCCGGCCACATCTTCCTTGCCGATGTTGCCGTGAATCGCACCATTGACACTCATCACGGGCGTCAAACCGCAACACCCGAGGCAGCGCACCGCCTCGACCGAAAACAATCCGTCAGGCGTCACGGTGTTGAGCCCGACCCCCAGAATATTTTCCAACTCCTGCAACAAATCCTGCCCCCCCTTGAGATAGCACGCCGTGCCCATGCACACGCTGATTCGATATTTGCCGGGCTTCTTGAGCTTAAAGAAATGATAAAACGTCAATACGCCATACACTTGCGCCAGCGGAATCCCCAGCAAATCGGCCACCTGAAACGCCACCGACCGCGGCACATAGCCATACTCCTCCTGCACCCGGTGCAGCACCATGATCAGGCTGCCGGGCTGGCTCTTGCGCTGCTGGATGAACTCCTGCAACGCCGGTGTCAGTTTTTCCTGGATATCCGGGGTTTGGGTCACGTTTACCATTGCCGCCTCCACAAAATTGGGAAGGAGAGTAAAAAATTGCTCCCCTGCTGGCAAGATATTTCTGACACCAAACCCACTTGACATGCGCATATTTGCACAATATATGTTTTATTCGTCACATATAAAAAGAGTGCAGGAGGTTTATTGTGAGTGAAAAGGATTTTTACGCCCAAAAAGATTTGATCAAGCGTCTAGTTCGCTACAAGAATATTTTGCTGCGGCTAAAGTCCATGGGGCTGTCCCGTGTTTTTTCCGACAACCTCGGCGATGCCGCCGGTGTTTCCTCCTCTTTGGTGCGCAAAGATTTTTCGCTGGCCAGTTTGGCGGTGGGCAACAAGCGTGGCGGGTACTCCATTGATCTGCTGCTGCGCCGTTTGGATGACCTGCTCGGCGCTCATGATGTCCAGCGGATCATCATCGTTGGTTGCGGCAAAATCGGCACGGCTCTCCTTAATTATAAAGGATTCAGCAACGAAAACATTCAGGTGGTCGCAGGGTTCGACAATGACCCCGCACGTATCAATCCGGCCAACACGCCCATCCCCATCCTCCCTATCAGCCAACTGGAGCCATTCTGCCAAGAGCAGAGTATCCAGGTTGCCGTGCTGGCGGTACCAGAAAAAGCAGCCGCGGGCATTCTCGACAAACTCTCCGCCGCCGGCATCCGCGGCGTGCTCAACTTCTCGCCCGTGCAACTCAAGGCCGGCTCCGCGTTGTTCATTCAAAATATCAACATTGCGTTTGAAATCGAAAATCTCTTCTACCACGTCCGCTTTAATCAACGCCAAGCCAACGCCGGCTCCTAGCCTCGCGCTCCTCTCGCAAAAAATATTTTCATCCACCGCTTGACAATCCCTCCCGACCATGTTTCTATATGTAGAAACATAGCGAACTCATCCAGAAACAGGACTCATTCCCCATGCTGCTCGACACATTTCCAACCCGCGAGGAGTTTCGCGCCCGCTGCGCGGAGGCCACCGTCGTCCCCGTCGGCGTGCGCATCTTGGCCGACACCGAAACTCCAGTTTCCGTGCTGGCGCGTTTTGCGCCGAATCACCCCCGCCTGTTCCTCCTCGAAAGCGCGGAAGGTGGCGAGCGTTGGGGCCGCTATTCCTTCATGGGCGTCACCGCTCGTGCCACTATCACGGTTTTTCGCGATGATGTCGTGGTCCGCCAAGGCATCGCCGAGCAGCGCACCCCGCATCACAATGAGCCACTCACCGTGCTGCGCAATCTGCTCAAGCCTTACAAGCTGGCGCACCAGCCCGGCCTGCCACGCTTCTGTGGCGGATTAGTCGGCTACTGCGCCTACGAGATGATTCACTTCTTCGAGCCGCGTGTGCCCAACACGTTGCCGCCCGAGCGCCCGCTGGCCGAGTTCGTCATTCCCGACACGCTGCTCATTTTCGACAATATCAACCACACGCTCACCGCGCTTGCGCTGGCTTTCACGGAAGACGGCGAGCCGGATGCCCTTTTCGATGCGGCATCCGCCCGCGTGCAGGACTTGCTCGCCACGCTGGCCCAGCCCATTCCCGCCGCGACCACCGGCAAAGCCCCGGTGCGTATGCCCCAGCCGGTCCACCCGCCGGAAGATTTCAAGGCCATGGTCGCGCGCGTCAAAGAACATATTTACGAGGGCGATGTCATCCAAACCGTGGTGTCGCAATCGTTCGTCGGCCCTGCGCCCGCCGACCTCGTCAGCCTCTACCGCGCCCAGCGCCATGTGAACCCCTCGCCATATCTCTTTTTCCTCAAGGCGCAGGACAGCACGCTCATCGGCTCCTCGCCCGAAACCATGATTCGCCTCGACCAGCGCACGGCCACGCTGCGGCCCATCGCCGGCACCCGCCCGCGTGGCGCCACCGAGCAGGAAGACCGCAAACTGGCCGACAGCCTCTTGCAGGATGAAAAAGAACGCGCTGAACACCTCATGCTGGTGGACCTTGGCCGCAACGAACTCGGCCGCGTGGCGCTCCCCGGCACCGTGCAAGTCACCGATCTCATGATCATCGAGCGCTACTCCCACGTCATGCACCTCGTTTCCAACATCACGGCCGATCTTGAACCCGGCCACGACGCCTTCGATCTGCTCGCCTCCTCCTTCCCCGCCGGCACCCTCTCCGGCGCGCCCAAAATCCGCGCCATGGAAATCATTGCCGACCTCGAAAAAGAACCGCGCGGCCCCTACGGCGGCGCAGTCGGCTATGTCTCCTTCGACGGCAATATGGACTTCTGCATTTGTATTCGCACTGCAGTCGTGGAACACGGCCGACTCACCATCCGTACCGGCGCCGGCATTGTTGCCGACTCCGACCCGCAATCAGAACTCCAGGAAACCCAGAACAAAGCCGCCGCCATGACCCGCGCCCTCCAACTCCTCCAAACCGCCCAACAAACCCAACCCGCCCCCTGAACCCTGAACTCTGAACCCTGTCCCCTGGAAACTTCCATGATCTTGATGCTCGATAACTACGACTCCTTCACCTACAACCTCGCCCAATACCTGCGCGAGATGGCCGCGGATGTCCGCGTGGTGCGCAACGATGCCATCACCACCGCCGAAATCGAAAGCCTCGCCCCCGCCGCCATTGTCATTTCGCCCGGCCCCGGCCGCCCTGAGTCCGCCGGCATTTCGGTTGCCACCGTTCAAGCCTTCGCCGGCAAAATCCCGCTGCTGGGCGTCTGCCTCGGCCATCAGGCCATCGGCGTGGCCTTTGGCGCCCGCGTGATCCACGCCCAAAAACTGATGCACGGCAAGGTCTCGGAAATCACCTGCGACGGCCGCGGCATTTTCAAGGGACTCGACTCCCGCCCCTTCAAGGCCATGCGCTATCATTCTCTTGCCCTCGACAAAGCCACCCTGCCCGCCGACTTGGAAATCTCCGCCGCCGCCGACGATGGCGAAATCATGGGCATCCGCCACAAGCAATTCCCCATCGAAGGCATCCAATTCCACCCCGAATCCATCATGACCCCCGTCGGCAAACGCATTTTGCGAAATTTCCTGCGCACTACCGAGAATTCAGAAGTCAGAGGCCAGAAGTCAGAATGAGTCCCCTCCGAACATCCGGTATTTTCCACACTGTGGAAAACTTTTCCGCAGATTTTCCACGCTATGGAAAAAAGTTTTCCACACCATGGAAAACTCAATCCACTCACTGCACCCAGCACACGGCAGTCGGCAATTTCTTTAGTGCATTATCAAATACCAGTGTCCGCTGTGCGCAGCACGTGGCCATGCGGCAAAGGATGTTACAAAATGATCCTGTCCGCCGTGCGCAGCACGTGGTAGTTGGCGGTTTCTTTGACAATTTGTCGGGGCTTTTACGCGGAAATAACCGAGAATTTTTCGAAGATGGCGCGGGACAGACGACCCGAGCAGTACTCGTGTACGCGAGGGGTCGGTTGTCGCGCGCCAGAACAGAAAAGGCGACGGTTGGTTTCCGCGCCGACAAATCGCCAAAGAAACCGCCATTCTTCTGCTGCCCCTCAACTGCCCCCTGCCCTCTAACCTCTCACCCCTGAACCCTGAACCCCGAACCCTGAGCCCTTGACATGAACATTCCTAGCCTCATCAAAAAACTTATCGCCCGCCAGGACCTCACCGAAGACGAATCCTTCGCCGCCATCACCGCCATGCTCTCCGGCACCTTCACCGAAGGCCAAATCGGCGCCTACCTCGCCACCCTCTCCGCCAAAGGCGAAACCATCGCCGAAATCGTCGGCGCCGCCCGCGCCATGCGCGCCGCCGCCACCCGCGTGCAATCTCTCACCCCCAACACCCTCGACACCGTCGGCACCGGCGGCGACGGCGGCATCACCTTCAACATCTCCACCACCGTCGCCTTCGTCGCCGCCGGTGCCGGCGCCACCGTCGCCAAACACGGCAACCGCGCCAGCTCCGGCAAATCCGGCAGCGCTGACTGCCTCGAATGCCTCGGCTTCAACCTTAACGCGGCGCCCGAACTCATGGAGCAGGCGCTCAATGAAATCGGCATCACCTTTATGTTCGCCCCCTCGTTCCACAAGGCCATGCGCTTTGCCGGCCCCGTCCGCAAGCAACTCGGCGTGCGCACCCTCTTCAACCTGCTCGGCCCCCTCACCAACCCCGCCGGCGCCCCCTGCCAGCTCCTCGGTGTATTCGCGCCGGAGCTGACCGAAACCTTTGCCGAAGTCCTCAAACGACTCGGCTCCCGCCGCGTCCTTGTTGTCCACGGCCACGACGGCATGGACGAAATCACCCTCACCACCACCACCCGCTGCTCGGAATTGAAGGACGGCATCATCAAAACCTACGACATTGATCCCGCCCAGTACTTCGGCGACTACTGCACTCCCGAAGACCTCGCCGGCGGCGAACCCGCCGACAACGCCGCCATCACCCGCGGGATTCTCGAAGGCAAAATCACCGGCCCTAAGCGCGACATCGTGTTGCTCAACGCCGCCGCCTCCCTCCTCTCCGCCAACCGCTGCGAAAACCTCGCCGACGGCATCCAAAAGGCCGCCGCCGCCATTGATACCGGCACCGCCCTCGACAAACTGGAACAGCTCATCGAATTCTCCAAGCAATAACCCGCCATGCCCCGCCCCGCCGCCAACTTTTTCCACACTGTGGAAAACTTTTTTCTACACCGTGGAAAAATTCCCCCCACCCCTCGTGCGCAGCACGTAGCCACACGGGAAATGGCTTCATCGCTTCTTGCCCGCTGTGCGCAGCACGTGGCAGTGCGGAAAAGGATTTCTCAAAACGAGGGGCTGTTACGTCAAAATAAGCGCTCGGATTTTTTGGAAATGGCGCGTTGCGGGCGCCCCGAGCAGTACTCGTGTACGCGAGTGGGCGACCTCGACGCGCCAGAACAAAAAAGACGGGCCTTCGTTTTGACGCCTCGTTTTGTGAAATCCTTTTCCGCCTCCCCTAGCACCTGCCACCTCCCCACCACCCGCTTCACCACCACCACCCCGCGCATAATCCCGTAGCAATACCATGAGCTTTCTCGACAAAATCCTAGCCGCCAAACGCGCCGAAATCGCCACCGCCGAATCCCACACCCCCCTCGCTACCCTCAAAACCCTCGCCTCCCGGTGCACCGACTTCCGCGACTTCACCGCCTCCCTCAACACCCCCGGCATCCGCATCATCGCCGAAATCAAACGCGCCTCCCCCTCCCTCGGCGACATCGCCCCCGACCTCTCCCCCGCCACCCTCGCCCGCGCCTACACCACCGGCGGCGCGGCTGCCCTCTCCATCCTCACCGAACCCGCCTTCTTCAAAGGCTCCGCCGCCGACCTCCAGCAAGCCCGCGCCGCAACCACCCTCCCCGTCCTTCGCAAAGACTTCATCATCGCCCCCTACCAGGTTTACGAAACTGCCGCCATGGGCGCCGACGCCATGCTCCTCATCGTCCGCATCCTCGACGATGCCCAACTCCGCGACCTCCTCGCCCTCGCCCACGACCTCGGCCTCCACACCCTCGTTGAAATCCACGACGAAGCCGACGCCCGCCGTCTCGCCGGCCTCAATACCCCGGTCATCGGCATCAACAACCGCGACCTCGCCCATTTTCACACCGATGTCAACCGCGCCGCCCGCCTCGCTGCGCTCCTCCCGCCGGAAACCGCCGTTGTCGCTGCCAGCGGCATCCGCGACGCCCATGATATCCGCCAATCCCTCACCAACGGTATTCGCCGCTTCCTTGTCGGCGAAACCCTCGTCAAAACCCCCGATTCTGCCGCCCTCCTCCGCGAATGGACCGCCCTTGACAATTCCATTCCCTTGCGAGATAGTAAGGAATAGGAAATAAGTAAGGAGATAAACATGGTCACCGGCACACTCACCAGCAAGGGGCAAATCACCATCCCGAAGAGTATCCGCGACTCGCTCAATCTGCAAACGGGCGACCGTCTGGCCTTTTCCTTGGTGGGCGACAAACAAGCCCTCCTACAACCCATCACGACCAGCGTGGATGACGTCTATGGCGTGCTGCACCGCCCCGGACAAAAGGCAAAATCCATTGAAGACATGAACCGCAGCATTACGCGGCGGCACCGCCAGGCCAAATCGTGATGGCGCTGGATACCAATGTGCTCGTGCGCTTTCTGGTGCGCGACGACGAAGCTCAGGCACGTTTGGCATATCAACGCCTTAAACAGGCGGAGGCCAACCGCGAAACACTGTTTGTGTCCCTACTGGTCACCCTCGAAACCATCTGGGTTCTGGAAAGTGCCTATCGCTATTCCCGCAATCAAATTCTCGATGCGTTGGGAGCCCTGCTCACCATGAGCGTGCTCGAATTCGAAAACATGACTGTCCTCCAGTCGCTGCTCGCGCAAGCGCGCGCGACAACCTCGGACCTCTCCGATCTGCTTATCGCCCTCCACGCCCAGGCGTGCGGATGCGCCCATACCGTCACCTTTGACAAGTCCGCCGCGCATCATCCCCTCTTTCAACTCCTCAAATAACCGAACCTTTCTGACGATGTTCCCCTTTCTCAAAATCTGCGGCATCACCCGGCGCGAAGATGCCCTCTTCTGTGCCGAAGCCGGCGCGGGCGCGCTCGGTGCGGTGTTTTATCCGCGCAGTCCGCGCAATGTCACCGCTGAGCAGGCACGCGATATTTTTGCCGATCTGCCGGCCGACATAGCCCGCGTGGGGATTTTCGTAAATCGTGCCACGGATGAGATTATCCTGGTTGCACGCACCGCCACGCTAACCACCGTCCAACTCCATGGCGAGGAATCCACCGCGGACATTCTCGCCCTGCAAAGCGCAGGACTCCACGTTGTGAAGGTTCTCAAAACTACAGGCAGGGATTTACTGGCCTATGCGCAGGCGTTGCCGGCCGGTACCGGTATTCTGGTGGAATGCGGCCGCGGCGATCTACCCGGCGGCAACGCCGCCGCCTGGGATTGGGCCGACGCCGCCATTTTGGCGGACAATTTTTCGTTCGGCATTGCGGGGGGCATCGCCCCGGACAATCTGGCAGCTGCGGCCCGTGCATCCCGTGCGGGTGGCTTCGACGCCAGTTCCAGCCTTGAAGCCGCACCTGGAATCAAGGATAAAGCCTCCGTTTTGGCCTATGTGCAGGCTGCGGCTCAACTCCCGCTGCCGGCACAACCGTTTTTTTGGAAAGGACCCCCATGAGCCACCCCCGGTTGGAAAATATCAATATTGAATCGGTCCTCCCGCTGCCGCCGCCGCGAGAGATCAAAGCGGACTTGCCCTTGAGCACTACGGCGATTGCCACGGTGGGCCAGGGCCGCGAAACGTTGGAGCGCATTCTCGATGGCGAGGACCCGCGCCTGTTCGCGGTAGTGGGCCCTTGTTCCATCCACAACCTTGAAGCCGCGGAAGAATACGCCCGCAAACTCAAAGACCTCGCCGAGGAAGTGGCCGACACGATTTATCTCGTCATGCGCGTCTATTTTGAAAAGCCCCGCTCTTCCATCGGCTGGAAAGGGCTGATCAACGACCCCTACATGAATGACACTTTCCACATCGAAGAAGGCATCCGCATGGCACGGCACTTCTTGATCCGCGTGGCGGAATTGGGCCTGCCGGCGGCCACCGAGCTGCTCGACGTCCTCATGCCGCAGTACATCGGCGACCTCATTTCATGGAACGTCATTGGCGCGCGCACGGCCGAAGCCCAGACTCACCGCGAAATCGCCAGCGGCATCTCCACCCCCATCGGCTTCAAAAACGGCACCGACGGCTCGCTGGAAGCCGCCATCAACAGCGTCCGCTCCGCTATGGGCCCGCACCATTTCCTCGGTGTCACCGAAGATGGCCTGCCCGCCGTGTTTTCCACCACGGGCAACGCCTATCCCCACGTGGTGTTGCGTGGCGGCAAGAAACCCAACTACGACGCCGAGAGTGTTGCCGCCTGCCAACAAGCCCTGCGCGATGCCCATCTACCGCAGAACATCATGATTGACTGCTCGCATGGCAATTCCGGCAAGAAGCCCGAGCGCCAGGGTCTTGTACTGCGCGACGTGCTTACCCAAATCGAAAACGGCGCGCAATGTATCCGCGGGTTCATGCTCGAAAGCAATTTGGAAGGCGGCAACCAGCCCATGGCCACCAACCCGGCACGCCTCAACCCCCGCAAATCCGTCACCGACGCCTGCATAGACTGGCCCACCACCGAAGAACTCATCCGCGAAGCCCACACCCGCCTCGGTAAAATTATCAAGAAGTAACCACCATGCTTTCTCCTCTCCAAACGCCACCCCTCCGCCAGCTCCGCCGCAGCAGTCCCATCCCTGCCCGCTGTGCGCAGCACGTGGTGATTGGCGGTTTCTTTGGTGATTTGTTGGGGCCGTTTCGCGGAAATAACCAAGATTTTTCCGAAGATGGCGCGGGACAGACGACCCGAGCAGTACTCGTGTACGCGAGAGGTCGGTTGTCACGCGCCAGAACGGAAAAGGCGACGGTTGGTTTCCGCGCCGACAAATCGCCAAAGAAACCGCCATTCTTCTGCTTCTCCCCCCTCCTGAACCCTGACCTCTTACCTCTGAACCCTGACCTCTCATGAAAAAACTCATCGGCCAATACCCTGACGCTACCGGCCACTTCGGCCCTTACGGCGGCCGCTTCGTCGGCGAAACCCTCATGTCCGCCCTCCTCGACGTCGAAGCCGCTTGGAATGCCGCCAAAACCGACTCTGCCTTCTTGGCCGACTTCCGCGCCATGCTCCGCGACTACGCCGGCCGCCCCACCCCCCTCGACCACGCTCAACGCCTCAGCGCCCACCTCGGCGGCGCGCAAATCTGGCTCAAGCGCGAAGACTGCACCCACACCGGCGCCCACAAAATCAACAACGTCGTCGGCCAGGGCCTCCTCGCCCGCCGCATGGGCAAAACACGCGTCATCGCCGAAACCGGCGCCGGCCAGCACGGCGTAGCCACCGCCACCATCGCCGCCCGCTTCGGCTTCGAGTGCAAAGTTTTCATGGGCGCCGAAGACATCCGCCGACAGGCCCCCAATGTCCGCCGCATGGAACTCCTCGGCGCCGAAGTCATCCCCGTCACGTCCGGCACCTCCACGCTCAAAGACGCCATGAACGAAGCCCTGCGCTACTGGTCCGCCCACAGCACCGACACCTTTTACGTCATCGGCAGCGTCGCCGGCCCCCACCCCTACCCCGAAATGGTCCGCGACTTCCAGCGCGTCATCGGCGACGAAGCCCGCGCGCAATTCTTCGAGAAAACCGGCCACCACCCCGACCTCCTCACCGCCTGCGTCGGCGGAGGGTCCAACGCTATGGGCCTCTTCTATCCCTACCTCGACGACCCCTGCGAAATGATCGGCGCCGAAGCCGCCGGCGAAGGCCTCCACACCTCTCGCCACGCCGCCTCCATCTGCGGCGGCTCGCCCGGTGAACTCCACGGTGCCATGTCCTACCTCCTCCAATCCGACGAAGGCCAAATCCACGAAGCTTGGTCCATCTCCGCCGGTCTCGACTACCCTGGTGTTGGCCCCGAACACGCCCTCCTCCACGACCTCAAACGCGTGAAATACGAAGGCGTCACCGACGCCGAAGCCCTCGCCGCTTTCCAGATGCTCTGCCGGCACGAGGGGATTATTCCTGCCCTTGAAAGCTCTCATGCTCTCGCTGTCGCCATCCGCGAAGCGCCCAAACGCCCCGGCCAACACATCCTCGTCAACCTTTCAGGCCGTGGCGACAAAGACCTCGACCACGTGCTGCGCATGTTGGAAGAGGTCAAAGCTAAGGGTTCAGGGTTCGGGGTTCAGGATTCGAATTTGAACAGCCACCTTCACCACAGCGAACACAGAGTTTCACAAAGGTGAATGATCTATTTTTCTCTGTGCCCCTCTGTGGTAAAAAAAATGTTTTTGCTTTCCCCTGACCTCTGAACCCTGAACCCTCCATAACCATGAACCGAATCACCCAAACCTTCCAACGCCTTGCCACCCAGAACCGTAAAGCCCTCATCGGCTACATCACCGCCGGCGATCCCGACTATGCCACCAGCCTCGGAATCCTCCGCGCCGCCGCCACCTCCGGCCTCGACATCCTCGAACTCGGCGTCCCCTTCTCCGACCCCACCGCCGACGGCCCTGCCATCCAAGCCGCCTCCCAGCGCGCCCTCCGCACCGGCATGACCCTCTCCCGCACCCTCCAACTCGCCGCCGACCTCCGCCGCCACACCGACATCCCCCTCATGCTCTTCAGCTACTACAACCCCATCTACAAATACGGCCTTGAACGCCTCGCCACCGACGCCCAAACCGCCGGTATTGATGGCCTCCTCATCGTGGACCTCCCCCCCGAAGAATCCGCCCCTCTCCGCGCCGCTCTAAAAGACACCGGCATCCAGATCATCCTCCTCGCCGCCCCCACCACCCGGCCCGATCGCCTCCAAATGATCGCCGCCAAAACCGAAGGTTTCCTCTACCTCATCACCAAAGCCGGCACCACCGGCGAAGGCGGGCTCGACTACGAAGCCATTCGTCGCCACGCCGCCGAAGTCAAAGCCGTCTGCCCTCTTCCCGTCTGCCTCGGATTCGGCATCCGCGACGGCAGTGACGCTCGTAAACTCGGCCCCATGGCCGACGGCATCATCGTCGGCTCCGCCCTCGTCAACATCACCGGCTCCGACCCAACCGCCACCGACCTCCCCGCCCGCTTCGCCGCCAAAATCCGCGACCTCCGCACCGGCCTCGATACCGCCCCCTAATTTGGCTCCTTCCCCCTCTCCGCCCGGCTTGACTGCCGGGTACGATAAAGCCGTTCGGTAAAACCGCCCTCGGTTGCAAAAGCTGCCGCCAGCGCTTGGATCTGACGATCCAACAACGCCATGGCCACCCCAATCAGAACAACAGCCGCATTGGCCGAGATTTCTGGAAAAAGAACAGCCCTCATGGACTCCATGGACTGCATGGACGGTCCTCCATGTCCATCCCGTCCATTCCGTCCATCCTGTCCATTTTCTCCATTTTGGGCCACCTCCACCACCCACGCCGCCACCTCATCAGCGGTGGCGCAGCGCCGCGCCACCAGCGCCTGACGGCGGGAGTCGGTTTGTGGCCAGAGCTTGAGGTCGCGCTGACGGAGAAAATCCTCGTAGTCAAGGCGCAGCTCGGCCAAGCTCGCCCTGGCCACATTGGTCAGTTTCAGCTCCATCTTCTTGGACGTGCCGCTGGCCACGCTCCCCTCCGCAATGTTTTGCACACCGGAGCGCGCCGCCTGCACCATCTGATCATGGGTGCGGCTGCGCCGATCAATGTATTTGTCGCAGAACCGCACCGTGACATCATAGACCAGTTGCGCTACCTGGAAGCCCTTGAGATGCCGAAATCCGCCATGCTTCGGGATGAGCGGCTCGCCTTGTTCATTCTGACCACTCTTCGCCATCAAATCATCTCTATTGCGCACTTTCTTCAACTCTCCGCCCCATCTTACGAACAGCCCGCCCCCTTCTTCAATCCCTTAAACCCCCAATTTTTGGGCGGGGAAAAATGGTTCCACCGCATCAGCAATGGTGGTAACGTCCTCAAAAAACCATCATTTCGATTGGAGTTATAATGCTGGACCAACCGTCCGCTCCCGTTTCCAACGACATTCCAGATTCCGTCCGGCGCTTTTGCGCGATTGCCGTGCCGTATGCAGCAGACGAGAAATATGACGGGCTGTTTGTGGAGGCGATGCGGGACATCACCGCGCTGCACATGGAACGGTCGCCGTGGTATCGGCGGTTTGCGGAGCAGGCGGGGATGAAGCCGGAGCGCATCCGGACAATGGCGGATGTGCTGGCGCTGCCGCCGGTTCACGCCAATTTTTTCAAGTATCATGAAATCCGTTCGATTCATGAGTCGCAGGTCAAAACTCATTTGACGTCGTCAGGGACGACGGGACAGAAATCGCAGGTGTTTTTCGACGGCTTCACCTTGGAGTGGGCGCGGGTGATGGCTAAACACGAAATGGTGTGGCGCGGCGTGTTGGACGATCGGCCAGCCAATTATCTGTTAAATTTCTATGAACCGTACGCGGGCCTCAAGGTAGGCACCTCGAACACGATGGCCTACCTGATGAGCTACGCGCCGGCGGCGGAGCAATTCTGGACGTTGCGCTATCAGGGGGATGGCCGGCATGAGTTTGATCCGTTTGGCGCGGACGCCTGTCTCGAAAGATGGGCACAAGGTTCGGCGCCGGTGCGCATTCTGGGGTTCCCCTACTATTTATATTTCCTACTCGAACGGCGGCGCGCCCGAGGGCAGGCAGATTTAAAGTTGCCGCCAGGAAGCCTGTTGATCCTGGGCGGCGGTTGGAAGGGCTACGCGGACAAGAGCATCGCGAAGGATGACTTTTTTGCGCAGATCGAGCGGCAGCTTGGTATAGATCCGGAGCGGATCATTGAGATATTCGGTTCGGTCGAACACAGCGTGCCGTACACGAACTGTCCGCGACACCACCTGCACCAACCAACCTGGTCACGCGTGGTGATCCGCGATTTGAAAACGCTGGCCCCGGTGCCGGATGGGACGCCGGGATTTTTGTCGTTTTTGTCGCCGTATATTCCCGCCACGCCGGCGCACAGCGTGGTGATGGGGGATTTGGCGGTGCGGCATCCGGCGGGATCGTGTCCGCTCGACACCTACCCCACCCCGTGGTTTGAGATTCTGGGGCGGGCGGGGACATCGGCGAACCGCAGTTGCGCGGCGGCAGCGGCGGAACTGCTCAAAACCCACTGTTCGACTTGGTAGATAATTTATGCACGAAGCACTGAAATACTTGACTGCCAGTCTCGACCGCGACACGCGCCAGTCCATCACCGCTCGATCAGAGAGCTTAATGCGCGGAATCCGTTACGAAGCGGAAAAGCAGTCACGTAACTATCGTGCAGCAGCAGACGCGGGATGGAGCGTGGACAGAGTTGGCGTTCTTTGTGACCTAAACGCGTTCTACCAAGTAGTTCTTGGCCCCATTGCTGCCGCATCGCGCAGCGATCTCCGAGTCGGGTTGGTGCGAGACACCCCAATTGCCTATGGGAAGCAGGTGCGAGTCACGGGGGCGGATGCGGACTTACTTCGCGAGTGTCATAATCAGTTCTCCGCAGTAATTCAACGGCTTGGAATAGACTTCTGGTGCCTCCAATCAGCTCACGCCCAAGACCTATTATACAAACTCGGCCATCCGCGAGGAAACAATGACTGACGCGTCTGCACCAACATGGGAGGACCAAGTCATAGAAGCGATGCGGGAATTCGCAACCGCTTATGGCACTGTTTACACAAAGAAAGAGCGTCAGATAGCAGCACACTTCGAGATTGGATGCTTACTTGCCCTCATCGAGTTTTACGAGAAAGCTGGGTTTGTAGGCGAGGTTGTTAATATGGCAACTGATGGTTCCTACCGATATCTCACGACACCCAACGGGAATCCTGACAAGTTTTCCTACATGCGTCTTCGGCGTGGCGAGGAGGAGTGTATTGAGATCAGACAACAGGTTCGAATCTCATCGCATGTGGGAACGGATATCTCTTTCACGCCTGATATCGTTGTTACTCCTCAAGCAGCAACCATCGGGAAAAGGAAGGACGTCGACTATGCTAGCGGAAAACGGACATTCTATTTCGTAGACTCAAAAGACGTTATTGCTGCACACGAATGTAAAAGCATGGTCCCTTTTCCGGAGCTTCTGGTTTCGTTTATAGGCATGCTTATGGCCGGTCACGAGTGGATAGAACGGATTGACCCGAAGGATGTGATGACGGAAGAGGGTCACCATCTTGCGCCCTGTCTATTTGTGGGCGGCTCCGCACGGTCGCTACACTTGCGCATGATAAAAGGACTCAAGGACGCTTATCCTATGAACATCGTGGTTGGCATGCATTCGGGAACATGGAATCTGCTAGGAGACAATGCGGACATCCGACGCATGAAAAACCCATTAATGGTCGAACAAGGGGGTCCAGGGTACCCGCCACAAGGTGCCGGGTACTCTGACCGCTGACGCTAGGGGCAGGCGCAGAGATTTGACGGTGGCGGAGAAGCGAAAGGCGGACGAATGAAAGCATCTACGGGAGCGGCGGCGGAACTCCGGCGTCATTTTTGGTTTGGCGAGTGGCTGGATGACGCGGGGTTGGACGCCTGGCTGGAGGAGCGCGGTGCGGGGGAGAGCCGTCTGGCGGCGCATTTGTCGCGGGTGCTGCTGATGCCGTTTCCGATGGCGGATTTTTTGGAGGCGAGCGATGCCATTGCGGCGTCGCTGGTTCCGGGCAATCCGTTTTATGAGCGTTGCCGGGAGATTGTGTTGCGCGTGGCCCCGGCCGAGGAGGCGGAAAGCTTGTTTGCGGCGATTCGGGGGACGCTGGCGCGCGGGGCGGTGCAGGAAAAAATGCGCAGCGAGTTGGGGATGAATCCGCCGGGGGTGATAGCACGCCGGTATCCGGGGCGTCAGTTCGAGGCGTGGTTCCCGCTGGGCTGCGTGGTGCATGTGATGCCGTCGAACGTATTTTCGGCGCCGGTGCTGGGCCTGATGGAAGGTCTGATGGCGGGGAATGTGAATATTGTAAAGGTGAGCGCGCGCGACACCGAGTTTGCGGCGGTGTTTGCGGAGGAATTGTGCCGGCTGGACCCAGGCGGGCGGTTGCGGGATTATGTGGCGGTGGCGCGGCTGTCGTCCGGCGACACCGCTCGCATGGGGCGGCTGTTCGGCATTGCCGATGGGGTTTCGGCGTGGGGCGGCGAGCGGGCAATTGCCGCCATTCGTGAAGCGATTCCGTCCGGGACACGGCTGATTTCGTGGGGACACAAGGTGAGCTTTACCTACCTTGCCGCCGAGTGCCTGACCGACGACGCACAACTGGAAGTAACCCTGCGGGCAGTGGCGATGGATGTATGCCGGCTGGACCAGCAGGCGTGTTCAAGTCCACAAACGCTGTTTGTGGAAGTGGACCGGGACGAGGATGCCGCGCGGAAGATTGCGGCGCGGCTGGCGGCACACCTGGCGGAGGTTTCGCCGACCATCCCAGGCCAGCCGCCGTCGGCCAGCGAGCAGGCGGAAATCACGTCGGTGACGGCGGTGGCGCGGGCCGAAAAGGCGCTGGGATTGACGGAACTTTTCGAGGACGCGCAGGGGCGCTGGCGCGTGCTGTTTGACGCGCGTGCGGGGCTGCGACCTTCGCCGTTGTATCGCACGATTTGGGTCAAGCCGATCCGACGGGCGGAGCTGACGGCGACGCTGCGCCCGATGCGCGCGTGGCTGCAGACCTGCGGGTTGTCGTGCGGATTGGAATCGCTCGCCGATTTAAGCCGCGCGCTGTTTGCCGCCGGGGTCACGCGGGTTTGCCACGCGGGCGAAATGGTGGACAGCTATATCGGCGCGCCGCATGATGGGGTCTATGCGTTGCAGCAGCTCACGCGGCGCGTATCGCTGGACGGCCCCGCCGAGGCGGAAGGCGTGGGCTGTCTGAACGAGCTGGAAACGCGCGCCGCCGCGTCCGCGCCCACCGGACCGATCCAAGACAAGAACGCCTTCATGAAACTGGCGGAAACAGTCGAGCGTCCGGACCTGGTGGTCAAGAGCGGGGGATCGAGCGGCAAGACGGTATATTCGCTGTATTCTTGGGCGGATTATCATCAGCAAATGATGTGGACCGCGCACGGCCTGGTGGCGGCGGGGTTGGAAACGGCGCGCGACCGCGTGATGAACTGCTATACCGCCGGATACCTCTACGGGAGTTTGATCAGCTTTTGGACCATTCTGGAATTTTTGCGCGTGCCGCAGTATCCGATGGGGATGATTGACGATTACGAATACATTGCCGACGTCATCGTAAGCAACCGCGTGAACACGCTGCTGGGCGTGCCATCGCACCTGCTGGGGCTGTTCAATGCCTGTACCGGGCGACTGCGCGGCAAAATCGAGAAGGTGTTCTTCGGCGGCGAAAAAATGACAGTCGCGCAGCGGGCGTTTCTGATGAAGGACTGCGGTGTGTCCATTGTGCGCTCGGCGGTCTATGGCTCGAATGACGCGGGCCCAATGGGCTATCAATGCCCGCACTGCGTGGGTGGGCAGCACCATTTGTTGTCGGCGCTGGTGAAGATGGAGATTGTGGCGCTCGACGAGGACCGTCCGGTGGCGCCGGGCGAAACGGGACGGCTACTGCTGACGCCCATCACACGGGAATATCCGCGGGTGAACCGCTACGAAATCGGCGACACCGGTCGCTGGGTTCCGGAGCCCTGCCCGTGCGGCCGAACGGACCCACGCTTCGAGCTGCTGGGCCGAACCGGCGACATCTTCAAGGCCGCGGGACCGTTCTTCAACTACCGGCGGTTTGTGGATATTCTGGAAACGAAACTGGGGCACACCGGCCCCGTGCAAATCCATTTGGCGGAAGAAGGGCACACCACAGTTTTGGAAGTCTGGCTGACCGCCCCCCCGGACGCGCCGACGCCAGCGGAAATCGAAGAGTTGCTACGCCTGAACTATGCCGAAATCCAATATGCCTACGACATGGGGATGGCCTTCCGGCACCGGGTGCGCGTGGTGGAGGACGCCGAAATCAAGCGGAATCCTGCGAGCGGAAAAGTGATTCCCATTTGCGACCAACGGAGATGACACGATGAATTCAGCGACACGGAAACTGGAGGAGCATCTGCAATTTGTGCGCGCGCATTCGCCGTACTTTGCGGAGGCGTGGCGCGGGGCGTGGCCGGAGGGCGCGCCCTGTCCGGGGTTGGCAGCATTGCCGGTGACGGATCACGCGGGTTACTGGGCCGCCAACAGCATCGTGGACAACCGCCTGCTGACCGCGCCGCACGATTCGGGGATCGTGTTCAAAAGCGGCGGCACGACGGGAAATCCGAAGTTCTCGTTTTTCAGCAACGAGGATTGGCGGGAGTTTTGCGGGGTATTTGGCGGCGGTTTGCGGCGGCTCGGGCTGCGGCCGGGCGAGCGGGTGGCCAATCTGTTCTACGGCGGGCAGTTATATGCCTCGCTGCTGTTCTTCGGGCGCTCGCTCGAAGAATCCGGCGTGGGCGTTCATTATCCGCTGGCGGGATTCGTGCCGCCCGAGGAACTGATTCATACCATGATCCAGTTTCGCATACATACCTTGGCGGGAGTGCCCACGACCATCCTGCATTTTTTGCCGGAGCTGATTCGCGCCGGACGCGAAAACATTGAATTGCGCCGCGTGCTGTTTGCCGGCGAGAGCATGTATCCCGATCAAATCGCCGCCGTTCAAGCGGCATATCCCGGGTGCCGGGTGCAGTCGGTCGGAATTGCCGGCGTGGATTTTGGCGAAATCGGCTGGTGCGATGAAAGCTGCGGCCCGGGAGAGCATTACGTGTTTGATGAAAGCATCGTGCTGGAAATTCTCGACGAGGAGAACCGGCCGATCGAGGAGCCGGGCGTGCCGGGTGCGATTCACGCGACCAACTTCCAGCGGAAGCTCATGCCCATTATCCGGTATCCGGTCGGCGACATGGGCATGTGGCTGGAGCCGGTCACGGGGAAACCGCGCCGCTTTCAATTGCTGGGGCGGACGGAAAAAGGCGCGCGAGTCGGCCCAATGACGCTCTATCTCGAAGACTTTCAGGCGATTCTTTCGCGACTGGCGGCGCAGACGGGACATACCGGCTTCCAATTGGTGGTGGATCATATTGAACAGCGCGACCGCTGCACCCTGCGCATTGCGGTGCCGCGTCCGGACGCGATGCCGGCCGCGCTGGCGGACGCGATCCGCGACGCGCTGTATACGGAGCGGCCCATGTTTCCGGATTCCATCGGCAACCAGATCATTCATCCGCTGGTCATCGAATGGGTGGAGCCGCACACGCTGTTGCGGAATCCGCGCACCGGGAAGCTGCGCCGTCTGGTGGACCGGAGGTTCGAGGCATGAATCCGCCGTGCGCCTGGGTCCATCTGCGGATTCCGCCATCGCTCGAGCGGATGCGCATCGTTCAGGATGCCGCCTGCAACCTCGCGGCGGAATGCGGTTTCCCGGCAGAGCGCCAACGGCCAATGGAACTCGCAATCGAAGAAGTCATCACCACCATCCTCCGGTACATCACGGACGAAGCCGATGTGGCCGACGCGGTTCTGGACATCCGGATGAAAGTGGATGCCCCGGTGCTCCGGGTTTCCATTGTGAATGAGGGGCTCCCCTTCGATCTGTCCGAAGTCCCGGAATACGATGCCGGGCAGCTTTCCCGTTTGGCGGCGGACAGCGACAGCGCGGCGGCAAGCGGCGGAATCCGGCAGGACCACTTCAGCAGCGGCCTCGCGCTGTTTTTATTAAAGAAGGCCACCGACCGCTGCCAGATTCAGTATCGCGGCAAGGAGGGCAACGAGTTTTGTCTCGAATGGTTTTTGCCGGGCGCGCACATTGCGGAGCAGGCTGGCGAAGAAGCAACGGAATTGGCCGGCGCAGCGCAAACGGAAGCCGCCGCCGCCCCCCCCGAGCCTATCGGACAACTGCGCGTGCTGACGGAAGCGGATGCCATCGGGTTTTGCCGCCTGATGTACCGCAGCTATGGCTCCACCTACCCCAATGCAGATTTTTATTTCCCAGAGCGCGTGCGGGCGCATCAGCAGTCGGGCCGCATCAAATCATGGGGCGCGGTGACTCCCAGCGGTCGCGTGGTGGGGCATTTGGCGCTGATGAAAGATTCGCCGGCCGCCCCCGCGGTGGAATGGGGCGCGGTGGTGGTGGACCCCCTGTGGCGCAGCGAAGGGCTGATGAAAAAGCTGCTGGCCGCCGCAATTGAATCCATGGGTGCGCGAACCGAAAGCGTCCTGTATGCCCACGCCGTCACCAGTCATCCCTATACGCAAAAGACGTGTAACCGCTTTGGCTTTGCGCCCACCGCGCTGCTGCTCGGCTTTATCGTGGACAACATCCGTTTTCGCGGGATCCAGGAAAACGCGGCCTATCGGGAAACCATCTTTGTGGCCTCGCGCATTTTCCGGGCCTTGCCGCGGCAACGCCTGTACCCGCCGCCGTGGCACCGCGACACCATCGCGCGGTTGCTGGCCGGATCGGATTTGTCGCTGGCCGAACTCGCGGCGACAGCAGACGACGAAGCGGCGGCGGCAGTGCCCGCGCAATCCACCTTCGCCACCACGACCATTGCCTCCATCAACATCGCGATTCTGGATGTTCCGGCGGTGGGCGCCGATTTCGCGGCGGTATTGGGCTTCGAGCTGCGCCGGCTCTGCCGTGCGCGGGTGGACGTGATTTATCTGACGCTGGACTTGGCGGATCCGAATGTCGTGGGTGCGGTGAAGGCGGCGGAGGAGCTCGGATTTTTCCTGGGCGGCTGGCTGCCGATGCAACCGTTCGCCTATGGACTGACATTCCAATATCTCAACACGACCAAAGTGGATTTTAAGAACATCGCGACCGACGGCGAGCAGGCAACCTGGCTAAAGGGCGTCATCCAGCGCGAGCAGCAACGGATTGAACACGGCTTGTATGGCGGCCATGCTCCGGGCGCCTGCCCGGATTGATCCGTTTTCCACACTGTGGAAACTTTTTTTCCACACTGTGGAAAAAAGACCGCCGATTTTTCCACGGCATGGAAATCTTTCCTGAGTTCGACACCTCTGAAATGGAAAGTCATAACTCCTTGGGACACAGGACGTGTATTTTTGAATTTTGCCGTTTTGGGTGTCCCGCGCTTATGCTGAGGCATGTTTGTCAGGAAAAAGCGTAA
>Ga0209719_1000827_pt1 | contig 42535 bp, 45 predicted proteins | sample AD_JPNAS2_MetaG_FD_184421 | JGI IMG/M metagenome (GOLD analysis project Ga0209719, IMG submission 184421) | Active sludge microbial communities of municipal wastewater-treating anaerobic digesters from Japan - AD_JPNAS2_MetaG (SPAdes) (version 2) | ecosystem: Engineered > Bioreactor > Anaerobic...
TGACGCCAGTCATGTATTGCAGGAGCATATTATGCTGCGGTCACGCTTGCTGACTATCTGTTCTCCCGGTTCGCCTCAGCCCTCGCCCTCGCCTCCGGTCCCGCTCCCGCTCCCGGCCCTGCTCCCGGCCCTGCTCCCGGCCCTGCTCCCGGCCCTGCTCCCGGCCGCAATACCACGTCCGCCAGCGACTCCATGATCGGGTGTTCGTACAGCTCCACTTCCCCGCGGTCGGCCATAGCCGAAAGCTCCGGATCGATGGGCATCTCACCGATAAGCGGAATCCCAAGGCCCATAGCCTGCTCCTGCCCGGATGGTCTGCCGAATGGGTACACTGCCTCGCCGCAATGTGGGCAGGTGATGTAGCTCATATTCTCCACCAGGCCAATCACACGCTTGTGCATCAGCCTGGTCATGTTTATGGCTTTGCGGACTATGAGTGCCGCGACGTCCTGAGGCGATGACACTGCGATCAGTCCGTCAAGGGGGACGGACTGCATGACCGAAAGGGGTACATCGCCCGTTCCCGGCGGCAGGTCTATCAGCATGTAGTCAAGGTCTCCCCAGTTCACCTCAGACCAGAATCGCTTTATCATCCCCATCAGAAGCGGACCGCGCCACACTACAGGCTCGTCCTCTTGCTCAAGCATCAAGTTGAGCGACACGATCCTGATCCCGAGCCTGCTAGTCTGGGCAGGGAAGATCCCCGTCTCCGATGCGTCAAGCCGGCCGTGGACGCCAAACATCTTGGGAATGCTGGGCCCGGTGATGTCGGCGTCCATTATGCCGACGGTGTGTCCTCGTCGTGCCAACGCTACCGCGGCCAGCGCCGTCACCGACGACTTGCCCACGCCGCCCTTGCCGCTCATTACGCCAATCACGTGCTTCACGTCTGACAACGCATTTTGCTCAAACATCTCTATCAAGCGAATCGTACTCCCTCTATGGTTGATACTGCCATCCACGCCTATGCTAGAGAAGTTTTGGACATATGTCAATAACGTACCGCGACCCACATCAGATGGTCAACGTCGCATTGGCATTATCATTTCCTTCATTTCATCAGGCAACGACTGAGACCTTAGGTAGGATACACGCCCAATTGCGCAGAATTTATAATGTGTGCAGAGGAAGGAATGGTGGTTCTGATGGCAACGGCACAGCGAGTAATCGATATCAACAGCGATGTTGGCGAATCCTTCGGCGCTTGGCGGATGGGCTACGATGAACGCACATTAGTCTCGGTGACCAGCGCCAACATCGCATGCGGTTTCCATGCTGGGGATCCCACCACTATGCGTGAGACAGTGCGCACCGCCGCCCGGCTGAACGTGTCGTGCGGCGCGCATCCAGGCTATCCGGACCTGGTGGGATTCGGGCGGCGCGATATGGCTGTGTCGCCTGAAGAGGCCGCTGCCGACTTGGCTTACCAGGTTGGAGCACTGTGGGCCATCACGCGCGCCGAGGGGGTCCAGCTCAGGCATGTCAAACCCCATGGCGCCCTCTACAATCGCGCCGCCCGCGATCACGCGCTCGCCCTCGCCCTTGCCCATGCCGTTCGCTCGCTCGACCTCGAGCTCGTGCTGGTGGGGTTAGCAGGCTCACAGATGGAACAGGCCGCCAGCGAAGCCGGCATCCCGTTCGCAGGAGAGGCGTTTGCCGACAGAGCCTACAATCCCGACGGGAGCTTAGTGAGCCGGGCGCGGCCGGGGTCGGTCATTGAGGATCCTGCCACGGTAGCAAGGCGCGCGGTGTCTATCGCGCTTGAGGGGTCCATAGAGACGTACGACGGGGGACGAATCAACCTGGCCGCCCACACCATATGCGTGCATGGCGATACTGAGCAGGCCGCCCAGATCGCCCACGCGGTCAAGGAAGCTGTTCTCGCTGCAGGTATCCGGATCGAGCCATTGTGGGAAATCGTGTAGCAAATCATGATTGAGGGTGATCCGAACATGACCGTGACACCTCAGAGCTGGGAAAACGCAAGCCCTGGCGAGTTCCGCTCAGCAGTCAGAGCCGGCAACTGGGCCGTCCCCACTGCGGGCGTATGCATGGGATACGCTCAGGCCAATCTGGCAATACTCCCGGCCAAGCAGGCGCTGGACTTCCTGGTGTTCGCCAACAGAAACCCCAAGCCGTGCCCGATCATCGAAGTCCTCGATACGGGCTGCCCGGAGCCGGTTTACAGTGCGCCGGGCGCCGATATCCGCACGGACCTGCCCAAGTATCGCGTATACCGTCGAGGGCAGCTTGAGGAGGAGCGCTCCGATATCGTAGATCTCTGGCAGGACGATTTCGTCTCGTTCCTCATAGGCTGCAGCTTCTCGTTTGAAAAAGCCCTACTGGATGCGGGCGTCCCGGTCAGGCATATAGAACTGGGCCTTAACGTGCCCATGTACACAACGAGCATCCAGTGCAGGCCTGCCGGGATCTTCCATGGGCCCATGGTAGTCAGCATGCGCCCGATCCCCGGCGGGGCAGTCGCCCGCGCCGTGGAGGTCACTGCGGCCATGCATGCCGTACACGGCGCGCCGGTCCACATCGGGTCGCCCGAAGCCATCGGCATTTCCGACATCAGCCGCCCCGACTTCGGAGACTCGGTACCAATAGGGAAAGGCGAAATCCCCGTGTTCTGGGCGTGCGGCGTCACGCCACAGGCTGCGGCCCTGGCAGCCAAGCCGGATATGATGATTACGCATGCCCCCGGGCACATGTTCATCACCGACGTCCGCGATCACGAGTTGCTCGATTTCATGTCTGGTCTGGGAGGCCCCCTGAAGTGAACCACTACGAACACTCTCCCCGGTTTCTCTGGGCGGGCGACAGCGCCGTGGTCATACAGTTCGGCGACGACATCTCGCCCCTCCTGGCCTCGCGCGTCCATCGCACGGCGGGCGCGCTGGAAAGCGCCGGCCTCCCATGGTTGGCCGAAGTGCTGCCGTCCTACAGGTCAGTTCTGGCACAATTCGACCCGCGTCTGATCTCGCCCGCTGCAGCCCTTGAGGCTCTGCAGGATATTGTAAAGACGATCGACGTTCCTGGCAGGCCGGGCACGGACGGCGACAAGGACGGAAGTCAGGGCGAAAACGAAAGCGACATTGTAGCCATTCCCGTATGCTACGGCGGGCAGTTCGGCCCGGACCTTGTCGACGTGGCGGCACACACGGGTCTATCGCCTGAAGAAGTGATCACACTGCACAGCGAGCCGCTGTATCTGGTCTACATGATCGGGTTCACGCTGGGCTTTCCGTATCTGGGCGGGATGAACCCCCGCATCGCAACACCTCGTCTGGCCACGCCGCGCACAGTCGTGCCTGCCGGGTCAGTTGGCATCGCGGGCAACCAAACCGGAGTCTACCCATCTGCGAGCCCCGGCGGTTGGCGCCTGATAGGGCGCACGCCGCTACCTCTGGCAAACCCGTCCACCGACCCCCCCTGCCTGCTCCGCGCGGGGAGTCGCATACGATTCGTCCCCGTAGACGAGCCGACATACTATGCCATGGGGGGCGACCAGTGATGGCCAACGTGCTTGAAGTGGCAAGCCCGGGCCCGCTCGCCACACTTCAGGATCCGGGTCGGCCCGGATGGATGAAATACGGAGTGCCCCCGTCGGGCGCGCTGGACCAGGAGGCCCTGGCAGTCGCCAATCTGCTGGTAGGAAACCCGGAAGGAGCAGCAGGGATCGAGATAACGTACGGCAGCTTCACAGCCCGAGCGCTCGCCCCGCTGGTGGCGGCATGCACGGGCGCCTGGGCGCCCATTCAGGTTGACGGCGCTCCCATCTCACCCTGGACAGCGTTCAGCGCAGCACCCGGGCAGGTCGTGAGCATTGGCGCCCCCGCATGGGGAGTGCGGGCGTATCTCGCATTGCGCGGAGGGATCGCGGCTCATCCGGTGATGGGCAGTGTGTCCACGTACATCCGGGGAGCATTGGGAGGCATCGACGGCCACGGGCGCGCCCTACGTGCAGGCGACCTCATGGCCACGCCGGATCCGCCTGCCTATGCGAACACCGCCATCGCGCCCGCGGCCGGCGCAACCGCGCGCGCCGTCGCCGCCCTGGCCAGGCGGCAGGCTGCATTCGCTTCTGCGCATTCATCCGAGCCCGCGTCCGCTCCCGCGTCTGCTTCCGCCCGGCGCGCCATAGCCATACGTGTCGTAATGGGTCCGCAGGACGACCATTTTACGCATGCGGGCCGGCGGACGTTTGCTGGAGAGGAATTCACCCTGACAAACAAAGCGGACCGGATGGGGTTGCGATTCGAAGGCCCAGCTATCGAGCACGCCCGAGGGGCCGACATCATCTCCGACGGCATGCCTCCCGGCGCCATTCAGGTTCCTGGAGACGGCGTGCCCATAGTAATGCTGGCCGACAGGCAGACCACCGGGGGGTATCCCAAGATAGCCTGCGTGGCCCGGGTCGACCTGGACCTCCTGGCGCATCTGCGCCCGGGCGATCGCGTCCGGTTCGTCCCGTTGTCGGCCCAAGACGCCCATGAGGCATTCCGACAGGAATACGCAACATCCCGCACACCCGGCCGCGCGCTCAGGATCAGGATCGACGGCGTCGAGCATGTGGTTACACTCTTCGAGCTCGAGTAGGCTCACCCGCCATGACGGAAGGACGGATCGACTTTGAGGAAATGCGCAAGGATCAGCGCGAGGATTGAGGACGACGCACTGAGTATCGTAGCAGAGACTATCGACCGCCTAATCTCGCTGGACTTTCGCGATCGCAGAATCACAGGGCAACTGTACGCAGCCGCCCGGGATCACGTAGGCGCGCCGCTTGCGTATGCCGCCGCCCTGGCCATCAGCCAGGCGCTTGACGATCCGGAACCGGCGGCTCGAACCGCGGGCCCGGCGGATAGCGGCGCCGTCATATGCACCGGCTTCATGATCCGTTCCGCAGGCCAACCCGAAACAGACGGCCTGACCGGCGCCGCGCTTCTCGCGCGCGGGCTGGCCGCTGCCTTCGGAATCGCACCAGTGCTGGCCACCGACGATACAGCCGTAGGCCCGCTGGCCGCGGCCTGCCAAGCTGCAGGCCTGTGCGTGACTACCACATCGTACACATACCCTGTCACGCTCCCGCCAGCCCTCCCCCTCCACCTCGCCGGCAGAGCCTGCGCAGCTTCGCAGGCTGAGGCCGTGATCGTGCCATTCCCCGCAGGCTCCGCGCCCGCCGCAGTCCGGCCACTCGCGGCCGATCTCCTGTCCTCAGTCAACCCGAGCGTAGTTATCTCCATCGAACGACCCGGCGCCAACAAGCTGGGAGTGCACCACAACGCGCGCGGGCAATCCATATCCGACATAACTGCCCCCCTCGACGAGCTGTTCACGCAAGCTCGCAACGCCGGGGTGCCGACGGTTGCCATCGGCGATTTAGGCAATGAGCTGGGCATGGGGATCGTCGCGAACACCCTGCGAGCGCTGAACCCGCTGGGCTCCCGGTGTATCTGCCCATGCGAGTCAGGCATAGCGTGCGACACACCTGCCGACGTGACTGTAGTCGGAGCGATATCGGACGACGCCGCGTACGGCATACTCGCCTGCCTCGCCGCGCTACGCGGCGACATCAGCATCCTGCCCACGCCCGACATGCTTCAGGCAGTCCTGAGGGCTGCTGTTGCCGCCGGGGCTGTAGACGGGCTGACCGGCAAGTCGGAATACTCAATCGACATGCTGGGCGAAGCCATCCACTGCGCACTCATAGGACTGATGGGCGCTGTGCTGGAATGCGCGGGATCCGAGGAATGACCTGGCGGCTGCCCGCCCCCTCGGATCCCATACTGCGACTATGTACCCGGCCAGGCGCTCTAGCCCGCGCCGCCGTGCCCTACATGCCGGCCGCTCTGTAGACCTCTCGCGCAGCCTCAATCCCTGCGCCCCGCTCCACGGGCGCCCCCTGCGCCGCGAGGGCGCCTTCCAGGCCTGCAAGGAGCAGAACCACATTCACGCTACTGCACGAGTGGCCCATCAACCCCACACGCCATATTCGCCCCTTGAGCGGACCCAGCCCGCCGCCTATCTCCAGGCGGTAATTGGACAGCAAATAGCGGCGAACGGCCGCATCATCCACGCCTTCGGGAATCGCCACCGCCACAAGCATCGGCGCTCTGTGTCCCTCCTGCGCGAACAGGCGCAGGCCCATGGCCATTACGCCGGCGCCGAACGCCCTGCTGTGAAGCGAGTGACGCTCGTAGCGCCGCTCCAGCCCTTCCTCGCGAATGATGCGGAGGCTTTCGTACAGAGCGTAGATCATGTTGATCGGCGCAGTGTGATGGTAGAACCGCTCCTTGCCCCAGTAGCTGTGGAGCATAGTCAGGTCCAGATACCAGCTCTGAACCTTGGACTTCCGGGCTGCCAGCACTTCCGCGGCCCGCGGGCCCACAGTGACGGGGGCCAGCCCCGGCGGGCAGGACAGGCATTTCTGAGTGCCACTGTAGCACACATCGATTCCTGTTTCGTCAACGCGCACAGGCGTGCCGCCCAGGCTGGTTACGGCATCTACCACGAGCATCGCGCCGTATCGATGGGCGATCTCGGCCACCGGCTCAAGAGGCTGTAGCACACCCGTGGACGTTTCGGCATGTACAATCGCCACTATCTTCGCAGGCCGCGCCCGAAGAGCCCTCTCAACCGCATCGGGCTCGATGATGCGTCCCCACTCGCCCTCAATCACCTCGAGTTCGCCGCCGCACCTTCCCACTATGTCGGCCATCCTCGTCCCGAACAAGCCGTTCACGCACACTAGCACCCTGTCGCCGGGCTCGATGAAGTTGACCAACGCAGTCTCCATGCCCGCGCTCCCGGTACCGGATATGGGGATCGTGAACTCGTTCTGTGTCTCGAACACCCATGCAAGCAGGTCTTTGGTCCTGTTCATGATCGTGATGAACTCCGGGTCCAGATGCCCCAGAATCGGCGCGCCCAGTGCTCTCAGCACCCTCGGGTGCACACCACTGGGCCCCGGGCCCATCAGTATCCGTCCGTCTGTAGTGATCTCCGGGTATTCATTCACCTTACTCATCCCTCCGAGTACGATCAATGCCAGACTTTTTTCGACACCGGCGACTCGAATCCTTGCATAGCATGCCCTGCCCCGACACTCGCCCAGATCTTGGTCACCTGCGCTCGATAGAAGTTGACCCCGACGCGCTTCTATCGGTAGTATGAGACTAATACTTGGAGGTGTTGCTCTTGGCCGAACTGCATGCGCCCTACCCGATGCTTTTCGCGGCGGACTTCAAAGAGAAAGTGTGGGGCAGTCGCCGCCTGGAATCGTGGTTCGAGGACATGCCGCCCAGGCCCGCTCCCATCGGCGAAGCCTGGGTCCTGTCGGCGCACCCAAATGGCCCGACAGGGGTGAGCAACGGTCGTCTGGCAGGACAAACCCTGGCCGAGATCTACCCCGAATTCCCCCTGCTGATCAAGGTGCTGAGCTGTGAGGACGATCTGTCGGTTCAGGTCCACCCGCCCGACCACTATCCTGGCCTGCCCATCGGCGAATCGGGGAAATCCGAGGTCTGGCTGGTGCTGGAAGCTGCGCCCGGCGCTTCGATCATACATGGGCTGGCCGAAAGCGTAACGCCGGAACTGCTGAAAGGAGCCCTCACAGCCGGAATCGCCGCCGACATCATGGATTGCTTCCGGCGGGTCCCGGTCGCCGCCGGCGACCTGATACCTGTGCCCCCAGGCACCGTGCACGCGCTCGGCGCCGGGCTGGTAGTGGCAGAAGTGCAACAATCCTCCGACACGACATACCGACTGTGGGACTACGGGCGGCTCGGGATAGACGGCAAGCCGCGTGAACTCCACGTCGAACGTGCCCTGGAAGTCGTAAGCTACTCGCGACCACCCGCCATCACGCGCCCGTTCGCGTTCGAGCTCAAGCCCAACACAGCGCGGCTGGTCTGCAGCTTCGCTAACTTCGACGTATGGCGGAGCACATGCTCAGGCCGGTGGCAGCGCAGCGCATCGTCCGGCACTTTCAGAGCTATCCTCGTGCTCTCCGGCCACGGCACACTCCAGTGGGACGATGATCAGAGCCGCCCGGGCAACCCCAGTCAGCGCATCGCCCTGCGCCCCGGCTTGTCGGTACTCATACCCGCTTCGTGCCCCGACTACACCGTTCAGTGCGACCAGAGCCAACTACGGTTGCTCGAAGTGACACTCGCATAGGCGCGGACGACACGTTCAGTCAGTCGCCTCCCTGGCCGCGTCCATGATCCTCGCCAACCCCGGGCCATATGGCGCGCGGACTATGCCGCGCTCGGTCACGATTGCCGTAACCAGCTCGCCTGGGGTGACGTCGAATGCCGGGTTGTGTGCCGCCGCTCCATCCGGCGCGGTCTGCCGTCCGAACCCGTGGGTAACCTCGCGCGGATCCCTCTGCTCTATCGGGATCCCATCGCCCGTGGCGAGCGACAGATCCAGAGTAGACGTGGGGCAGGCCGCGATGAACGGTATCTGGTGCATCTTCGCAAGACACGCCAGGCCATACGTCCCGATCTTGTTGCACACATCCCCGTTGGCCGCAATCCGGTCAGCCCCAACAATGACGACATCCACCCGCCCGGCGCGCATCAGCGACGCCGCCATGTTGTCGCATATCACGGTCACGTCGATTCCCGCTTCAGCCAGCTCAAATGCGGTCAGACGGGAACCTTGGAGCAGCGGTCGGGTTTCGTCCGCCCACACGCTGAACCTCTTGCCTTGCTCCTGGGCAACGTAGAGCGCCGCCAGCGCGGTTCCCCACCCCGCCGTAGCCAGAGCGCCCGCATTGCAGTGAGTCAGCACGCGCCCACCATCCGGCACGAACTGCGCGCCGTATTCCCCAATGCGGCGGCAGGCATCGGCATCCTCTTCCGCTATTGTCATTGCCTCGCGAAGCGCCGCCTCAAGCAGTTCGCGCGGTTCCGGCGCATCCGGCGTATCGGGCATGTTCGGCGAATCCGGCATGTCCGGCGCATCGGGTGTATCCGGCGGCCTGGCCCCGTTCGCGCCGCTCCCTGCCCCCGCAGTGCCCCTTGCACCCGCTGCACGCTCCACAGCCTGCCTCACCCGGTTCACTGCCCACGATAGGTTGACCGCCGTCGGGCGCACCGCGATCATCCTCGGGCACAGCTTGTCCAGGGCTTCGAATACCCCGGCGGCCGATCTCGGCGCCTTCTCCACCAGGCCCAGGCATACCCCGAGCGCACCGGCAACCCCGATGGCCGGGGCCCCTCGTACGCGCAGCATCGCTATGGCCTCGCACATATCATCGAACGAGCGAACATCGACATATCTGAGTTCCGTCGGAAGGAGCGTCTGATCTATCAGGCGCACCGCCCCCCGCGTCGCATCCCAAGCTACTGGAACAAGACGTCGTCCTGCGCCACGTCTCTCCCGGCCACCATCGCCCACCAATAGCTCAACCTCCTTTGGCCTCTCCGCGTTCGCACTGCCTATGCCCCTAGGATTCCCGCGGCCGAAGATCCAGCTCCAGCTCACATGGCAGTAGTCTTCGATGCCCCATCGGCACTATCCTCCACGATCACCGGCAGGACTAGACAAGCCTGAGTCGAATACGCCCGGTGAAACGCGTTACGCCCCAGGTGAGCAACGAGGAGTGACATGTATGGAGAGTTTCTCCTTCCCTGACGGGTTCCTGTGGGGGACTGCCTCTTCAGGCCATCAAATCGAGGGCAGCAATACTGCCAGTGACTGGTGGGCGTGGGAGCCGGGCAAGATCCGGGGCGGCCTCACATCCGGCAAGGCGTGCGATGCATGGAATCGGTATGACGAGGACTATGCCCTCATGGAGTCTATGGGGCTCAACGCATACAGGATGGGGATTGAATGGTCCCGGGTGGAGCCTGCGGCCGGACGCTGGGACGATGACGCGTTCAGTCACTATGAGGCCATGATGAAGTCGCTTTCGTCCAAGGGCATCGCAATATGCCTCACACTCTACCACTGGGTGCTTCCCAAATGGGTCGCGGACGCCGGAGGGTGGGAGAACCCTGCCACAGTCGACGCGTTTGCCAGGTTCTGTGAGCAAACCGCAGCACGACTCGGGAGCTATCCGCTCCTCTGGTGCACACTGAATGAACCCAACGTCTACACGATGTCGTCGTACGTGACGGGAGAATTCCCGCCCGAAAAGAAGTCGCTTCGGACCGCCCGAAAAGTGATGCGTAACCTGCTGACCGCGCACGCGGCAGTCTACTCGATCATTAGCGGCAGAGTCGACAGCGCTTCCCAACATGAGGGTGTGCACACCGGTTCACGCAGGCCCCTGATTGGCATAGCGCACAACATGACTCCCATCGCCCCTGCCCGCCGCAACCGACTTGACCAGATAGTCGCCGGTTTCCAGAACCGAGCCTGGAATGCGTCGCTCATCGAAGCGCTTGCTACCGGCAGAATGACCGGCCCGTTCGGCGACGGCCGCCCGATAGAAGGCCTGGCAGGCTCATACACATTCATCGGCGTCAATTACTACTTCCGCCGCACGATAGCCTTCAAGCTCAACGGCATCGCCAACGGGTTCAGCGAAGACGTGTTCTCGCCGCACACGCCGCGCACCGACTTCGGCTGGCCCATCGTGCCAGAAGGCCTGTATGACTCGCTCATGCAGGCCTCCGCGCTGAATGTGCCCATATACATCACCGAGAATGGAATCGCTGACGCCCGCGACACCATGCGCCCTCGCTACATCGTCGATCACCTGGCCGCGACCCGCCGCGCCATTGACGCCGGGGCCGACGTGCGCGGATACTTCCACTGGGCATTCCAGGACAACTTCGAGTGGCGAGACGGCTACACTCAGAAGTTCGGCCTCCATGCCTTAAGCCCCGAAGACCCCCGGCTTGCCCGCGCGCCCAGGCCCAGCGCCAGGCTGTATGCCCGAATAGCGCAAGCCAACGGCGTAACCGAAGAAGTGTTGAGACAGACACGCTGAAACAGATACGTTGAGGTCGATACGTTGAGGCAGATACTCGGGGCCATGCCGCAGGCTCAAGTGGCCAGCCGGGCCCCGCAATGACGGCAGAACTTGTCCTTCTGCCCTGCCTGCCTGCCGCATGCCTGACATGTCCGCTTGGGCTTCGTTGTGTCCTTCTTCGGCGACGCGATGACTTCAGTGTGGTACACGCCGGTTCCGGGTATTCCCATGGTACGGCGGACTCGCCCGTCTGCGCCCATGCCGATGCGGAAGCCAGGCACTCCCACTGACGCGCCTATCCCCGACTTGCTTACGTTTATCCTCGCAAGCTTTCCGATTCTGATGGACTTCCTAAACCTCAGCGCCACAGTACCACCCCACACAGCGTCATGCCGGTCATCACCCTTAGGTTCTTCTTCGGAACCTCGGCAATTCCTCCCGCGACTGACGGCGCTCAGGCGCCGGCGTGGAACCTCCGCCCGCCTGCCGCGTCATATTACTTGACTGAGTGTAGCTGGAGTGTTGTACGGGCCCACCTGGTGGCAGGAGTCTCCGGCAGGAACGCCTGCGTGGATGGCGTAATAATATAGGACGCCCGCATGCCGCGGGAAGTTCAGACGCGCATCCAAAGAGGTGAGTCACATGCACTCCGACGCGTCAGACGAACAACTGATCCAACTCCACCTCTCGGGCGACCCGCGAGGAATGGAAGCCATATACGAACGCTATTTCGATCGGATCTACCGGCTTGCATATTCCAAGCTACGCAGCACCCAGGATGCCGAGGATGTGACGAGCGCGATTTTCCTGAAACTCTGCCGGTCGCTGGATTCATTCAGAGGAGAGGCCAAGTTCTCGACATGGATATACACAGTGGCCAATAACGCGATCATGGATTCTATCAGACGAAGACGCCCCAATGTGTCGCTGGACGCAGACCTGCAAGTTGACGGCGGCGATTCCGTGCCCAGAGAGATTGAGGACGATACGCCCGGTCCTGAAGACCATGTGGCGGACGCGGATTTCGCACGATATGTCTACAGCAAGCTGGATGCGCTTCCACCGGGGCAACGATCCGTGATCGAGCTACGATACTTCATGGAGCTCAGTTACCAGCAGATTGCGGACCAGCTCGGAGTGGAGTTGGGCACGGTCAAGTCCAGGCTCAATCGGGCAATTGCAGCATTGCGCTCCCTGGTGTCCACTGAAGAAGAGGTGAAAGCAAGTGCGTTCCGATGAACAAATGGAGGCAATGGAGACGGGCGAGGATCGGGCCATCGTGAGGGCCCTGAGAACCGGCGCGACGCCCGCGCCGGAGTTTCGCGCGCGGCTCAAGCAATCATTCATGTCGGAGGCGGAGTCGGACGCGCGTCGCCGCAAGGCATACAAGGTTTCGATATTGGGGCTTCCCAGGTTTTACATCAACCTTGCGGCCGTTGGCGCCGCTGCGGCGCTTGTACTGATGGCCTTCACCTACAACGTCTGGTTCAAGCCCGCCCCTACTGTGAACACCGCTGACGAGCTGCACCAGTCAGTCGCGGTGACAGAGCAGGCAGATTCAGAGCCGCACAACATGCTTCTCGGCCCGAGAAGCGGGGCGCGCGGGTTCGCGCCCGACGCGGGCGACACGGCCGATGCGGTGCACGTGGAGTGTTCCACGGAGCTTACTGATGAAGTGCAAGGCGCTTTGGAGCTGATCGCAGCCGAAGCAGGCGGAGTTCTCGAGTGTGCGGGCGCCGGCGACAGTGCAGGCGAGGCACGAGCCGTAGTGCTTACTGTCCCTTCCGATGTACTCGATCACGTCCTGGGCAAGCTGGGCGAAGCGGTCGGCGCGGCAGCAATCGGCAGACCTGTCCACGTCAACTCCGAGCGAGTCACAGTCTACATTACGTTCAATCCAGATTGACCTGAGCCACTTTCCACTCGCCATCCTCCAGCACCAGGGTAAGCCTGGTGCTGTTGCTGCTTATGGGCATACCGTCCACGGTCAGCCCTGATGAAAACGCCACCGTGGCCAAGGCCGGGCTGTGCACCTCGCAGCGCACGCCCCACGCGCGCAGCTGCGCCCGCCTGCCTACTAAGAACCGCGCCCACCCGATGGCCTCCAGCGTCTGCCCGCGCCCGTTGGGTGAGTTCATCGCCACCGACGATTCCAGTTTGCCACGGGCGTATACCATCAAATGTCCGGCGAAATCGCCCACAGCGGTATCCCGCCACGTCTCGGCCGTCTTCAGGATGTCGCGATCTGCACCCTTAAGCCCCGCAGCTGCGGCATCTCGCAGCTCGTCTTTGAACGCCAGCCATTCGGGCGCCGAAAACCGCTTTCCCGGAAGCACCTGAGCCGCCACCGTCTCCCACGCACCTAGTCGCCGTGTCAGCCATATTATTCCACACACCACACCCGGCTCTCCTGCTGTTGCATGTACAAATCCGGTATCAACTGCAACATCAACGATGCTGAGGCCCGGCGTGATTACGACGGCCCGCCCCAACACCCGACCGCGACCAGACAGCGCGCCGCCGGCGCCTAGCCATCTGAAGCCTAGCATCTCTGTCTCAGTGGCGTCCAACCAGTCCAGCGCCTCCTGGCACGCTCGTGCCACATCCGGCAGGCCGGGCGCCTCTCCGGACACGCCTGGCCTGTAGCGCCGCATCGCAGCCTCAACCGACCGGACGGCCACCTTCACGGGGCTATGAGATGATATCCACCCGGGATCTTCCATAGCGTCCAGAACCTTTGCTACACCCGCGATCCTGTGGGCGACGCTAGGGTGGCTGGTAACCGGCATGCTCGGAAGGCGAGTGAGCACGTTGTACATCTGGCGACTATCGTAACCGCACATGGACGCAAGCAACACGCCGCGCGCGTCTGCCTCGAACTCCTGCGCGTACGATGTGGTAGCCGCGCCCGACAGCGCGTCCACGCCCAGATCCGCCAGAGCCTGAGCGGCCTCCGACACTGCGTCGAGCCCTTTGCCCTCCGCGTTTCGGCCGTCTCCATCCTCGACATCAAGCGACCACCAGCTGTACCAGTGGCCTGAGCGTACGTGGTGCATCTCGTGGGCAAGCACCATGGCGATTTCATCATCTGTCGACGTGGTAACCAGCCCGCGTGTGACGTAGATGCGTCCATCTGCAGTGGAAACCGCATTAGTCTGAGTCGTGTCGAGGAGGGTCAGTCTGTAAGACTCAGGCCGGTCGCCTGCAGCCATAGCCAGCGTGCGCGCGATCCTGGCCAGCCTGCTTCGGTGGAAACCCGACTCCCATTCTCCGCCGTTCTCGGCAAGCACCATCTGATGCGCTTCCCGCGCCAGACTGACGCGGGACTGACTCGCCTCCGAAGCCGTCGCATCATGCCCCCGCGTGGCTGTCCACGTAAGCAACGACTGCACGCGCTGGGACGGCAGGTCCGGCACTCCCAGGCGCGAGCATTTTTGGACATAGGAGCACAGATCGGCTACTGCTGTGTCATCAAGCCCGCTCGACCGCGGCGTCCAGCCGGCATCAGCAGGGCTCTTCCCACACCCGGCGACAGCGAGAGCCTGCTCGAGGCGAGCAGGCATGTGCAGCTCAAGAAGAATAGCGGCGGCAGCGATCCCGGTCGCCGCCGCCAGTATCAGCGCGGCGAACGCCGCGAGACGCGCTACGCGCTGCCTAGAACCCCTCCCAGTGGAGCACTTCCTCCAGGTCGCGCTTGTTCGACCTGGGCTTTTCATTCGCGTATCCCAGGGAAAACATCGCAACCAGCCGAAGCTCGTCCGGTGCTTTGCATATCCTGGCAATCTCCCTCTCATACGGAGTATTCTCCCCTGCTATCCAACAGCTTCCAAGCCCGTGCGCATAGGCAGCAATGAGCATATTCTCCACTGCCGCACAGGTATCCTCTGTGTGCCTGCGCGTCTGCCTGGCAAATGCTAGCACGCACACAGGCGCGTCCGCGATGAACTTGCCATATGTGGCAGCAGCGGCAATCTCCTCCCTGATCATCTGGTCGGTCACGACCACGAACTCCCAGGGCTGATCATTGCGGGCCGAAGGCGCCAGTCGCCCGCAGTCCACAATGTCTTCAATGATCTCCCTGGGCACAGGGTCCGCAAGGTATCGGCGCACGGAACGCCGGCCTTTGATGGCCTCAATGGTGCCCATGGTAGTTGTCATGGTGTGTCCTCCTTTCAACTGTCAAACGCTTCCTGGCGCGCCCGTTCTATCACCGCCCGCACGAACCCAATGGCCTCATCTCTTGTGGGCACGCGCCCGAGCTCACGCCGGAGCTCGTCGAGGATGCCCTTCACGATCCTGCCGGCATCCTCCTCATATGTGCAGGAGCGACCGTGAACGATGGCGACCCCATCTTCTGACACTATACATATCCCGTGTTCACTGGCGTAATCCTTCGCCGCGGGGGTGATTATCGCTCCTTTCGGGGCGATCATGCGGTCTCCCGGCTTCTTGCGGGCAAGCTCCGCTGCGGTAATCAGGAGAGGAGCAGGCATATGCACACCTCCAGCCATCATATGGTGAACTCCGCAAGCCCCGCGGCAGGAGCGGGGATCACTACCGCCTCAGTGAGCATGCCCCGGTCGCCTGCCAGCGTACTCGCGGCCTCTACGGCCGCCGCGACATCGCTCACTTCGCCCGTCACAGTTGCGAAGGCCTTGCCGCCCAGGCCAAGGGCCAATCTCACCTCGACCAGCGACACGCTGGCGGCCTTCACTGCGGCATCTGCCGCGAGCACGGTTGAGGCGATAGAGTATGTTTCGATAATGCCCAGCGCCTGAATTGCCGGCGGCGGCAGGACCCCCGTCACTGCCGGCCACACCGATGGATGTATGTTGGCGATCACCAGCTGGTCAACGACGAATTGGCCTCCCGCCTCTACCCCGGCCTCAACCGAGCTCTGCACGTCGGCCACGCCTCCGTACACGAGTATTGCGTACTTGCCAGGGCATACGGGTTTGGCCGCATGAAGTTGCACATTCGCCGCTTTGAGCATGGCGTCGGCCGCCGCATACCCGCGTGCAATGCTGATGAGCTCCACTACTCCGATTGCGTTCATAACTCAACCAGCTCCTCGCACGTGGTCGCATACTTCGCAAGGCCCAATCTCGCCACGATGCGGGACGAAGGCATGAGCCTTCCCGGCCTTGCCGGATGGACTATCTCCCCGCCCGACTGCCCCGTCCACTTGAGGCGCGCCTCTGCCATAGCGCGCTTTATGACGGCGTTCATGTAACCCGGCGCCAGCCCCATGGGGCAGACCAAGTTGCATACTCCACATTCTGAACACAGTGCCGCTGTCATGAGCTCCGGATAGCGTTCCAGGTCCTGCGGCAACCTGGGCCGCATGTAGCCCAGGTTCCTCATGATCAGGTGAGGACGAAGAGGATGCCCGAGCAGGCGCCGTGGGCATAAGTCAGTGCAATGAGTGCACTGCACGCATGCAGAGCGCGCCAGCCTGACCTGGTGCTCCATGGACTTGCTCCGCCCGGCGAGCAAGGGATGCCCGCTCGGCAGGAGTATCACACCCGACATGGTCTTCGTGACCGGCACGGCCGCAAGGTCCTGGCCGGGCGGCAGAGCCTTGCCCATCATGGGCCCGTCCAGGAGGACTCCAAGACGTCCCCCAAGTGACTCGCGCACACCTCCGGCGGCCTCTATCAGCTGCGCCAGACTGGCCCCAACCAGCGCCCTGAACGTTCCGGGCCGCTTCACCTCTCCCGCCACCGTCACGTATTTGTGAGTCACCGACGCCCCATCGCGCACTGCATTGGCCACATTGAGCAGTGTTTCCACATTGCTCACCACGGCGCCCGCCTGGAGCGGAATCCCGCCCGCGGGCACTACGCGCCCAGTGAGCTCATACACCAGAACATGCTCATCACCAGCGGGGTAGTAGTCGCCCACCTCAGCCACGGCTACGTCGGCATACCCTCGGGCCGCCGCCTTCATGGCGTCAACTTCCCTGCTGTTCTTGCGTTTGACCGCAATGACGCCCCTTGAAGCCCCCACACATCCCATCATCACAGCCAGCCCGTAAGCTACGTCGCCGGGTCGAGCCCTCATGACGGCCTTATCCTTCGCAAGCACAGGCTCGCACTCTACCCCATTGGCGATGACTACGTCTGCGGCGCCGCGTGCCTTGATGTGCGTGGGAAAGCCCGCTCCGCCCGCTCCCACTACCCCGGCCGCCTCAATTCGGTCCGCATCAGTAGTACCTGCGCACACGTTGCTCACTCAGTCATCAGCTCCACCCCGGTTCGTCTGATTGCATCGCGAGCAAGCGGCGTGACTATTGCGCCGGCCGACGCAACGATCGCACGCTGCGGCTTCGATCGAGCCGCCGCCATCACGTCTTCCTCAGTGATCACGGCTCGAGCCGTCAGATCCACCGGCTCGCACGCCGGACGGGACATCGCAGTTCCCGCGACCTCGCCCGCGGTTCCCGCGCCTGCTATCGCCGCCGGGTCCACGATCCACGCCATGTCGCCGCTGCGGCACGCGGCCGCGTTGGCTTCGTCCGTGTCGAGGTGCAGCTCCAGACGGTATGAATCACTCACACGGCAGACCACCGAGTTGAACATGGCGGCCCGCCTGCCGTCGCCTGCAATCACGTCCACAAAGTCGCCATTGGCGATCCCCAGGTGACGCGCGTCCAGCGTTGTCATATGTAGATGGCGCGCCGCCACAATCGCGCCTTCAGTCAGCGCAACTGATCCCGCCGGGCCAACTAGCACAACGCCCGGAGAACCTGCAATATCGCCGGAATCCCGCACTACCGCCGAAACCCCTATGGCATGGCAGTCAGTAGTAGCCAGCTCCACTTGGCTCTTGCCCCGCACGGGCCCGAGCACCCGAACATGCTCAAGCGCACCGCGAGGGCCCGCCACGAGTAGAGTCTCTTCCGCGGCAAACTGCCCCGGCTGCGACAGCGGGTTGCGCGGCGCAAGCTCGTGGCCCGGCCCAAACAGGGCAATCCGATGCTCAGCGCACAAATGGACATGTCGTGCGGACACGCCGATGGGCACCGGCGCAGCCCGCAATAACGTCCAGTCGGTACGCCGACCCGCTCCCCTATTTGCCTCGCCCGCCATGACTAGTGCCTCCGTACCCGGCCTTTACTTGGCGTCCGGACGGCATCCCTGGTTCGGCAGGATCATCTCCACATCCGAATGCGGCCTCGGAATCACATGGACCGACTTCAGCTCGCCGACCTTGGCAGCGGCAGCCGCTCCCGCCTCTACTGCGGCCTTGACTGCGCCGACGTCGCCGCGGACCATGACGGTAACAAAGCCGCCGCCGACGTGTTCCTTGCCGATGAGCCTCACATTTGCGGCCTTGACCATGGCGTCGGCCGCCTCGATGGAACCAACCAGGCCGCGGGTTTCGATCATTCCCAGTGCAATATCCATTACTCTTCCTCCTGACCTGCCCGAGCCACATTGCCCGGGGCCATTAGTCTTGTGTGCTAGGCCATGTCAGACAGAGCGGCATCGACAAGACGAACGATAGTGGCATCGTCCATGCTGTCGAGCACGGCTCGTTCGCGCTCTGTAAGCTGCGGGCGCATTGCCCGGCCGCCCTGCGGACCGCCTTCGCGGCCCCTCCGACCGATCTCGCGATGCCCGTCGCCCCGCGCCGCCGCGCGGTACTCGGGCGTCACCAACATCCCGCCCAGATGGTAGGCGAGTCGTTTCCTGTTTATCAAATGCAGCGGGCCCACGTTGTCAGACGTGATGTTCCCGCCCCACGAACCACACCCCAGTGTGAGCGATGGATCTAGGCCTGTTGTGAGGCCGATCGCGCCCTGCGATGCGGGGGTGTTCACCATTATCCTGTTGACAGGCTTCCGAAGAGCAAACTCCCGTATCACTGCCTGATTGCCCGAGTGGATCACCAGCGAATGACCCAGGCCGCCGTAGCTCAGCAGCTCGATGCAGCGCTCACACGCGTCTTCCCAGTTCTTCTCCACGTAGAACGCCAGTACCGGGCAGAGTTTCTCAGCAGACAGCGGATACTCCGGCCCAACACCCGTATACCGTACCAAAAGCGTCCTGACCCCCTTGGGAACGCGTATCCCCGCAAGACTGGCTATGTAGGGCGCGCTTTTGCCCACCACATCGGGATTGACCCCGCCGCCGGGCCTAATCACTACGCTCTCCAGCGCTGCCTGCTCCTGCGCGTCGCACAGATACGCGCCCTGAGCCTCAAGCTCTCCGAGCACCTCGTGCTCGATCGCTGATTCGGTCACTATGGCCTGCTCCGACGCGCATATCGTGCCGTTATCGAAGGTCTTGCTCGCCAGGATATCGGCTACTGCCTGACTCACGTTGGCAGTACGCTCAATGAAGGCCGGAACATTGCCGGGGCCCACGCCGAACGCCGGCTTGCCGGAGCTATAGGCTGCCCGCACCATTGCCGTGCCGCCCGTGGCCAAAATGGCCGACACCAGCTTGTGGTGGATCAGCGCATCAGTCGCCTCCATGGTGACTGTTTCGAGGCAGCTAATCAGCCCGTCCGGGGCGCCTGCCTCGACTGCGGCCCCGTTCATTATCCGGGCCGCCTCCATCGAACAACGCGCCGCGCGCGGATGAGGACTGAACACAATGCTGTTTCTGGACTTCACCGCGATCAAAGCCTTGAACATGGTCGTAGACGTAGGGTTGGTAGTAGGCAGGAGCCCCGCAACGACTCCCAGCGGCACAGCTATCTCCGATACTCGGCGCGCCGGGTCATCGGATATGAATCCTACTGTGCGAAGATTCTTGATATGGTTCCACACAGCGCGAGTGGCGAATTCGTTCTTGACTACCTTGTCTCGCACAATGCCGATGCCAGTCTCTTCAACTGCCATAATGGCCAGCTTGTTGGCGCTTTCAAAGCCCAGCCGGGCCATGCGCTCGCACACGCGGTTCACATCCTGCTGCGAAAAACCCAACAGCCCCGCCTGGGCCGCGTTCGCCTTCTGCACGAGCTTCTCAACCGCCGCAATCGCGACGCCATCCTGATCATGGTGGGTCATCGACGGGTCGGCACCCCCTTCAGCTGTGCGCGGCAGCCTTCACAATGGCCACGCTGGCACTGGCTCCGATTCTGGTAGCTCCGGCAGCGACCATCTTCTGCGCTGTATCGAAGTCGCGTATTCCGCCCGAGGCCTTGACGCCCATGCTGCTTCCGACGGTGCGACGCATGAGGGTCACGTCAGCCACAGTGGCGCCTCCCGGCCCGAATCCCGTAGACGTCTTCACAAAGTCCGCTCCGGCGTACTTCGCGATCAGGCAGGCCTTGATCTTCTCCTCATCAGATAGCAATGCTGTTTCCAGTATCACCTTGACGACGGCCTGTCCGGCAGCGGCGTCCACCACGGCATGCACATCGCGCTTGACGGCATCGTAGTTGCCCGATTTCAGCGCCCCCACATTGATGACCATGTCCACTTCCTGAGCCCCGTTGGCCAGCGCATCCCGGGTTTCCACCGCTTTGGCCGTCGGCGTCGTTGCCCCGAGAGGAAATCCGATGACCGTGCAGACCCTCACCGGAGAACCCCTCAGAATGCTCGCCGCAAGCGCCACATTCGTAGGGTTGACGCACACCGACGCAAACCCGAATTTGAGCGCCTCGTCGGACAACTTTCTCACTTGCGCCTCCGTGGCGTCGGCCTTAAGCAGAGTGTGATCTATCATCCCCGCCAGATCCCGATGGATCTCGGGCGTGCCCGGATGAGCGCTGATCCTTTCTGCCCCGGCACTCACTACCTGCCCCACAGCCGCCGCGTTCAGGCCTGCGCACATTCCACATCCGGCGCAGTCGCCCACCGCTCCCCGGCAGGCCTCATTCGCGGCCAAGCCCGGCGCCTTGGCGCTGCCTGCAAAGCCGTCTGCGCCGGGATTACCTCCTGCGCCGAGCCTGGGCGCCTCTGAAAGGGTAGGCAACATCTCTCGCGTAATACGCGCTATCAACTCATCAAGATCCAACCCGAAGCACCTCCAAAAAGACCAACCACGCGAAGCGCCCTGTATCCAGCCTGCCGGACTTACAGAACCACCAGCGTGCTGCTACCGGTGTCCACTCTATCTACGATTCCAACAACAGTCGAGTCGATGGGGGCGTCCTTCTTGCCCATGGCCTGCCGCGACGAGTTGCCCTCGGAGACTATGAGAACGTAATCATTCTCGCCGGCGCCGACAGTATCGATGGCCACGACCTCGGACCCCGTAAGAACCCCATCGGGCGTGCACACATCGCATATGAGCAGCTTGCACCCGGCGAAACTGGGGTTCTTCTGAGTCGCAACTATGGTTCCCACTACCTTTGCCAGGTTCACTGTTCTGCACCTCGCACAGTACGAGTCATGGAATCCACGATCCCGACAGCTGCCGCATCCACCGGCGACATGGGAATCGGCAGCGGCATACTGGCTTCCCGACCGCGCACGATCGTGACGCACTCGTCCGCCCCTGCGCCGATTGTGTCCACCGCCACGTGCGGTTTCCCCACAGGATTGCCCGCCGAGTCAACCTGCCGAACGATGAGGAGTTTCGCGCCTTGAAGGCTCGCATCCTTCTGAGTCGCTACTACGTGCCCGATGACTTTGGCTGTGTACAATCAGGCATCACCTCCGCGAGCCAAGGTACCTAGCTTCAAAGTCCAGCACCTTGGACACCCTGCGCATGTGCCTTCCACCCTCGAACTCGGCGGCGAGCCATACCCTGACTATCTCTCGGGCCAATCCTGAGCCGATGACTCTGGCGCCCAATGTCAGGACGTTCGCATCGTTGTGCGCCCGGCTCATCGCAGCCGTGAACGTATCACTACAGCTGGCCGCCCTGATGCCAGGCACCTTGTTGGCCACCATTGCCGACGCCGCTCCGATGCCGTCGATCATGACTCCCCGGTCTGCGGCGCCCGCCGCCACCGCCTCAGCCACTAGAAAGGCAAAGTCGGGATAGTCAACCGGATCCTGGGTATGGGCGCCGTAGTCCGCCACTTCGTGGCCGAGCTGCGCGATGAAGGTCTTCAGCTCTTCCTTCAGCTGATATCCCCCATGGTCGGAGGCAATCACGACCTTCATCCGGCGCTGCCCCCTTCGCCCGTCATTCCCTTACGGAAGATCCACTCGCCCTGAACCTCTATGGAATCGACTATAGCCATTATCGTAGCATCTGTAGGAGTGTTCTGCGTGCGCGATGTCTGCCGAGCGGAACTGCCCGACACGACCAGCACGATCTCGCCTTGGCCGGCCCCAACACTGTCCACAGCCACAATGGGCTTTCCATCCGTGGACAAGTCAAGCACGTTGACCGGCTGCACAACAAGAAGCTTCGACCCGACCAGTTTCTCGTCCTTACGCGTGCAGACCACGGTTCCAACAACACGAGCGGCTATCAAGAAGCATTCACCCCCGATACGAGACTTGCCAAGCGCACGTCCCGTCCGTCATCACCCGCTGAGACTCCTACAAGAACCTCTGACCTTGAGCGCCGTCGGCAGGACTACCCTCTGCACCGGCCCTGTTTCTCGCTTTTCGATGCGCGAGAGCAGGAGATCAGCAGCCAATCGCCCCATGCCGGACATGGGCCTATCCACCACAGTAAGGGGTGGACTGAGATACGCCGCCAGCGGGAAATCGTCAAACCCGATCAACGACACACGGTCAGGCACAGGCACGTTCATGTCGCGCAGGCACCGGAAAATGCCCATGGTCATCAGGTTATTCCCGCCAATGATGGCTGTGGGCGGATCCGGAAGAGACATGAGCCGCTTCGCAAGCTCATACCCGGACTCTGTTCGAAAGTCGCCCTCAAGCACGTATTCAGGGTCTACCGAAGCGCCCGCGGCCTCCATGGCCGCCTGGTAGCCCCGGAGGCGCCCAACGCCCGGCGTAGTGGTTAGCGGGCCATGGATAATGGCTATCCTGGTATGGCCCAATTCGAGCAGATGCTTCGTTGCCTGCGACGTGCCGGCCTCATTGTCGATGATCACTGAGTCGCAGTGGAATCCTTCGATGTGTCGGTCTATGAAGACGATGGGCAGATCCGAATCCACCCCTGAAAGCGCCTGCCTGAGAGTGCTGCCTGACTCATCCACCAGTATCATCAACAGCCCGTCGGCCCTCTGTTGCCTCAAGCTGCGAACAACCTTCGCCTCACAGGCGATGTCTTCGTTGGTATTGCCCAGGATGATAGTGTAGCCATAGTCAGCGCATACTGCTTCGGCCCCGTTTAGGACTTCAGGAAAGAACGGGTTGGAGATGTCCGGCACAACAAACCCGACAGTCTTGGTCTGCCCCATTCGCAGGCTTTTCGCAATCGTATCGGGTACATAGCCGCTCTCCTCGATTACTCGGAGAACCTTTTGAGCGGTCTCGGCAGATACCGGACCACTTCGGTTGATCACCCTCGACACTGTAGCAGTCGACACGCCGGCCATCCGGGCGATGTCTTTGAGGTTCATCTCGCAGCCTCCCGCCTCCGGCCACCCACTACTGCAACCCTGGTCAAGGTCAATGTATTCGATTACATTCTACTGCACCGATTGGAAATGTCAAGGCGCCGTGCCGGTATCTGTGCCATCATCCGCGCCGCCGTTGTTCGATGGCGTCGGCGTGGGCAACGGCTCCGCGCCCAGGCCCAGCATGCGGTGTTGTTCCTCGATGATCCTGCGGTAATCGTCGCCGGAACTGATGCTCTCCCCTAGGTCGCCAATGCCCTTCTTCAGCTGGGCCAGATGAAGGATGTCCAGAATGACGTGCTCAACGGCCATCTGAACGATCATAGGATTTGACGTAACTATCCCGAGGTCAGCATCGGGCCTTATGTCGCCGATCAGAGCTGTACGGCAATCGGCGGCTACCATGATGCGCCTGGTGGGCCACTTCTGCCTGATTATCTCCTCATCCAGGCCGTACTCGTAGATCGTGCCCACCCTAAAAGGCACCTTTGAGTGGCAGAACAGAATAACCGTTCGCCCGTTGCGCTCAGCCGCGTTCAGCTCATCCTGAAGGGGCGCGCAGTCACTGCCCCAGGCCGACACCACCACCTCGCGCTCCGCCCCGCTGACCAGCTCGCGGGCCTTGCGTATGGTGTCATCGTATCCTGACACTCCCAGAATGTAGTTCTCAGCGTCAAGCCCCGAGGCCACCTTCCTCAGCCCGCTCTCAAGCCGTTCAATGTTGGACTCATATGTCTCACGGTATCTCTTGACCAGCTGAGCCGGGGGCAGCGGCGCATAGATCACCGGATCCGAGTCCACAGCTAGGGCGTAACCCTTGTCCACAAGGCGATCCAGGACGCCGTAGATCACGGACCTGGTGATCCCCGACCTCTTGCTGATTTCGTATCCGTTTGCCGGGCCCTGCCTGAGCAGCGCCTCGTATGCCTTGGACTCATTCATCGAAAGACCCATATCCTGCAGAGTGCTCACGAGTTCTCCCATTTCCACACTGCCTCCACGCTGCCTCCGCACACGCTATTCGCGCATGTGATATAGTAGTGGTAACACTGTCTACCACTATTCTACCGATCTGCTTCCCCGTGTGTCAATGTGTGAGACGGAAGCGGAGGCGATGCCGGAGTGACCAGCCTACACGATATCATTGCCGATGGCGCGCTCTCGCAAGTCTTGCGCTCTTTCAAAGAGGCGACAGGCATCGCAGCTCGAGTAGTGTCGCCAGACGGCGACTGCGCGCTTGCGCCCACCGCATGGGAGGACTGCCCTCTATGCGCCCTAGTGCGAACCTCAGGCGAGGGGCGGCGTCGCTGCGCCGAGTCATATGCGCGCGCTGCGCGACAGGCCTCTTCCATAGGCGAACCCTACACATTCCAGTGCCACGCCGGCCTGATATGCTGGGCAGCGCCTCTGGTGGCCGGCGGCGAGCTTTTGGGCTCGATCCTGTGCGGCCAGGTCATAATGTGGGATCCGGACGACTTCTTCATGGACGAAGTCGCGCAGCGCACGCGCGATCTGGGCATTCGTAGGAGCCGCATCAAGTCTGCCGCGACCCGGCTAGAGCTGGTTCCGCCTAGGCGCGTTCAATCAGCTGCGGAACTGCTTTCAGCCATGGCAACATACATAGTCCAATCAGAAGACCTCGCCCTCAAACAGCGGAACGAGATATACCGTCAGCAACGCCTGCTGGGCGAGGCTATCCAGGAACGCAAGCGACTCGAGCAGCAACTCTCCGTCGGGCCCCCTGTGCGCAGCATGTACTCGCCCCGGCAGGAACGCGAGCTGATGGGCGCAGTGCGGTCCGGCCGCCGCGCTGAGGCAAAGCGAATGCTCAACGAATTGCTTGCCGACATCTTCCTCACCGAGCCAACCCGCCTCGACATCATCAAGGCGCGCCTTCTGGAGCTTGCGGTTTTTCTTTCGCGCGCGGCCGTCGAGGCCGGCGCCGAGCCCCAGTTGATCCTGGGCCTTAACTACGAGGCAATTCAGAAGCTTTCATGCCTCGACGCCCTCGAGGACGTCTGCTTCTGGATCGTAGGAGTGCTCGACAAATTCCTCGATGGAGTCGCGAATGCACCCATGTCCAGTTCCGGGCCGATTCGCGAGTGCATCTGCTTCATGCACGAAAACCTCAGCTCCAGGCTGTCGGTGACCGACATCGCCGCACGAGTTCATGTGAGCCCCTCCCGCCTCAGCCATCTGTTCAAGGCGGAGACGGGAACGTCCATCATGAGCTATCTGGTCAGGGCGCGCATAGACGAAGCCAAGAGATTGCTCGCATCGCCGGGCGGCAACGTAAACCAAGTGGCCGAACAGGTCGGCTTTGCTGACCCCGCCCACTTCAGCCGGAGCTTCAAGCGGGCTGAGGGCCTCTCGCCTAGCGATTACCGCCGTCGCGCGATAACAGCAGAATAGTGCAGAAAACCGCAGAACGGTACATGGACTCGCGTCGGGTGACTGCTAGAATAGGTACTGGATGGGAGGTAATAGCATTGTTCGACTACACTGAAATGCGCGATGCCCTTCAACGCGGGCAGGCTTCGAAGGTCAGGGAAGCGGCTGAGAGGGCGCTGGCCGACGGCTGCGCCGCGGCAGAGATTTTGAACGAAGGCCTGGTCTCCGCCATGGCCATAGTGGGCGAGAGGTTCAAGCGGAACGAAGTGTACGTCCCCGAGGTCATGGTGGCTGCTCGCGCAATGACGGCCGGCCTTGAAGTCATCAAGCCTATCCTGGTCCAGACCGGAGCGCCGCCCGCCGGCAGGATAGTCATCGGCACAGTCCGGGGCGACCTCCACGATATCGGCAAGAACCTTGTCAGGATGATGTACGAAGGCGCCGGATTCCACGTTGTCGACCTGGGCGTAGACGTGTCGCCCACTGCGTTCGTAGACGCCGTCCGCCGCGAAAAGCCCGATCTTCTGGGCATGTCGGCCCTCCTCACCACGACCATGCCGGCGATGAAGAGCACCATCGAAGCACTCGAGCAGGCCGGCGTCAGAGGCCAAGTCCGTGTGATGGTGGGCGGCGCGCCCGTCACCGCGAGGTACGCCGAGGAGATCCGCGCCGACGGATACGCTCCCGATGCCACCACCGCTGTAGAAGTGGGGCGGGCGCTGATCGGCGCCTGACACTGAGATTGCCGGGAGGTTGTGACATTGAAGCTCTACGACCTGGTCGAGTCATCGCCGCGCCGATTAGTCGCTCCTCTGCTGGGCTACCCAGGGGCGCGCCTCACGAACTCGTCGCTTAAGCAGAACGAGTTCAACCCCGCGCTGCATGCGGCCACCATATCGCGGATAGTCGAACGATTTGCGCCGGACGCAGCCTTCTTCATGATGGACCTATCGCTCGAGGCCGGAGCTCTGGGCCTGCCCGTAAGGTATCCCCTGTTCGAATCGCCCACTGTAGAGGAGCATCCTGTTAAGCAGGCGGGCGACCTTGACAAGCTCAGCGTGGTCGACCCTCTGGAAGATGCCCGCATCCGCGCATACATAAGGGTCATGGAGCTGATGGCGAAGTCCATATCGATCCCACGGGCAGCCTACGTCACAGGCCCATTCACCCTGGCCGGACTTATCATGGGCGCAAGCGACATCGCCATGGCCACCATAACCGACCCGGGCCTAGTGCACCAGGTGGTCCATTTCTGCAAGGATGTCTGCATCCGGTATTCCCGCGCCCTCACCGAAGCGGGGGCCGACATCATCGTGATCCTCGAGCCCACCGCCACCTTCCTCTCGCCTCAGGCCTTCGCCGAATTCTGCGGAGCGTACGTTCGAGAGGTGATTGCGAGCTCGGGGGCGGCCAACGATGCGGTGCTCCACATCTGCGGCGATACGTCACACATCCTGCGCGAAATGTGCGCCACCGGCGCCTGCGCTCTGAGCCTGGATTCGCCCGTGGATCTTGCGGTTGCGGCAAGCCGGATCGACCCTGAGGTGATACTGATAGGCAACATCGACCCTGTGGGCGTCATGGTGCAGCAGTCGCCGCAGGAAGTCGCCCGCGCCGCGCGCGAGTTGCTCCATTCGATGGCAGGGCATAGCAACTTCATACTCAGCACCGGGTGCGACCTCCCTTACGAGACGCCCCACGAGAACATCGATGCCTTGATGAATGAGGGACGACGGTGACTGAGCATTTCACACTGACAATCCCGACGCGCAGCGCGGACGCGAATCTCCCGCCGGTCCGGGCCCATGCGGGCGAAACCGTTCTGGATGCCATGACGCGCGCAGGCGGAAGCCTCTATGTGCCCTGCGCCGGACGCGGCGTGTGCGGCAAGTGCCGCATCATCGCTCGGGGCGGCCTCGCGGCTCCAACAGACGCCGAGCTCAATCACCTCACCTCCGAAGAGCTCGCAGCGGGTGTGAGGCTGGCCTGCCAGGCCCGCATCGCCGGCGACGTGGCTGTGCATGCCGTGGGCGCCGGGCCCAGTGACGCCCGGCCCGATGTGGCCGGCCCAGCCAGCATCCTACTAGGCACGCGCGGTTTCGACCGGGCGCACTCCGGCTCCCCCAGTCTTGCGGAGCAACCCCGGCCCTGTCTCGACGCCCGCCCTTCAGGCCTTGGAGTGGCTCTGGACATCGGAACCACTACACTCGTGGCCTATCTCGTAGACCGCGCTACAGGCGCCATAATTGACGCCGAGGGCGCGCTCAACCCCCAGGCCGCCCATGGGGCAGACCTAATCTCCCGCATCGCCTTTTCCGAAACCCCGGGCGGGCTGGGGATGCTTCGGCGCAAGGTGACACAGGCCGTCGATGGCCTTGTGCGCACACTGCTGCAACGCTCAGGCGTATCGGGCGATGATGCGAGGTGGGTGAGCGCAGTGGGGAACACCTGCATGCACCATCTATTCCTGGGCATCCCCGCTGGCGGCCTCGGCAGGCTCCCCTATGCCGCTGTGATTTTGGACACAGGCATAATACCTGCCCCGAGAGCTGGCCTGACCTGCGTCAGCCCTGAAGCAAGCTTCTTCTTCCTGCCCAACATAGCCGGGTTCGTAGGCTCCGACGCGCTGGCGGTTGCACTCGTAGCTGGCATGGATGAGAACTGCCGCCCCACCCTAGCGATAGACATCGGCACTAACGGCGAGATACTGCTCGCCGCAGGGGGCAGGGTTCTTGCGTGCTCAGCAGCTGCAGGGCCCGCATTTGAAGGCGTCAACATATCAAGCGGGACGATAGCCGCCCCGGGCGCAATCGATTGGGTCGGCTTAGCCGAACCCTCGACCCATAGCGATATCGAGATCCACGTGATAGGCGATGTGAAGCCGCGTGGGATATGCGGATCCGGGCTGATCAGCCTGGTGGCCGCATTGCGACAGGCCAAGCTCATATCCGACGCGGGCGCATTCGAGCCTGAAGCCGTTGATCCGGAAAGCCCGCTCGCCCGCCGCCTGGCTGCCGGCCCAGGCGGCATCGAGTTCATCCTGTCCGACCCGGTCGACGCCGCGCCGCACAACGACGCAGTCGCCGCGCGCGTTGCCCTCACCCAGCGCGACATACGTGAACTTCAGCTCGCGAAGGCAGCCATGAGAGCCGGAGCCGAGGTGTTGCTTGAGGAGGCGGCTATTGGCGCCTCCGACATCGATCGAATCGTGCTGGCCGGCGCGTTCGGCACATACCTCGACAAGGACGATGCGCAAGCCATAGGCCTCCTCCCTAGAGCGCCGAATGCACGGATCGCCGCGCTCGGAAACGCTGCAGGCGAGGGCGCAGCCCTGGTTGTCGCGAGTCAAGACGCGTATCGAGAAGCCAAGCGTCTAGCCAACATCATTGAGCACATTGAGCTGGGAGCCAACCCCAGGTTCATGCAGGTTTTCGCAGATTCCATGCTTCTTGCGTGAACACTACCAGCGCTTTCGGAGAACGCGAAGATGAAGAGAGAGACGAAAAAGGAAACGCGAAAGGTAATCAACGAACCACGAGCAATGGACCTGCCTGCTGAGTCGGTCCTGTCCGCCCAGATACTGGCGGCCCTGGGCCTGGGCGCGGTCGTTGGCGGGGCGCCGACAGACGTGGTCCGCTCGACTCTCGAGTCCATCAACGCCGCGAACGCCATGATAGCAGACGGACTTGTGCAACCCCGCCTGATCGCAGCGGAGTACGGCATCGACAGAATCGCCCCCGACGGGATTGCCGTCGATGGTCACACCATCATCCCGTGCGACAGCTCCGTCTTTGAGGGCGTCGAGCGCATCATCGCTGCCATCGTCACCCTCGGCCCGCGCCTCGAACACGCAGTCAGGTCGTCCTTCGACGACAACGATCCACTCTTGGCCATTATTCTTGACATGGCAGGCATCATACTCATCCGAAACGCCTCTACCCACTTTCAGCGCGAGTGCGCTACCCGCGCCGGCGCCATCGGCCTCGAGCTCGGCCCCCGCGTATCGCCCGGATGCCAAGCCGTCCCGCTTGAAGCCCAGAAAGCACTCTTCTCACTCTTGGATGCACAATCCATCGGCGTGACCCTAACCGACTCGCTACTGATGACGCCTGTGAAGTCCGTCTCCGTCATTCTTCCGTTGGCCGCAAGCCTTCCTGAGCGGCTCAAAGTGTTCAGCATGTGCCTCACTCCAGGCAGAACAGGCATGCAGCATTGGACCACATCACAGCCTCGCACTCCATCGCGGTGATATGCTCCTCAAGATACTGCCGAACCCGGTCGCGCCGATAGTGCCCCGCGCCTCCGAGCGGCGCATCAGTGCCCCACATCACTCTGTCGGCCCCAACCCTTCGCACAGCGTCCGCAACCCGCTCAGGCCGCACCCAGCTAGTGTCGAGGTACACGTTGGGGAAACCCTCTGCCACCGCTATTGCGTCACGGGCCGAACCGAACATGTTCATGTGAGCCAGTATGATCGGGACCTCAGGATAGTCGGCAGCGACCTGCCCAAGCAGCGCCGGCGCGGAGAACTCGTCGGCCGCGCAGTGAAATAGCGCCGGAGCCTGCGCCTCCCGGCATGCATCCAGCACCGGACGGGCCGCAGAGCAATCAGCGCGGTACTTCCCTGCCGTTGGGTGCAGCTTCACGCCGCGAAAGCCCGCGCCCATGTAGTCAAGCACCTTCTCAGGCAGGCTGATTCCGGGCGTCGCCCATACGAGCGGGACCAGTCGCGGATACCGGCGCGCCCACACTGCCATTTCGTCGTTAGCCTTTTCGGGGTCTTCTATCGCTGATATGTTGGACACAACAGCCAGGTCAACCCCTGCCGCGTCCATCTCGGACAGAAGAACCTCAGGCGAGTAAGTCACATGCCTTCCCGACATGGGGTCATCAAAGTGCCCAACGTGAGCGTGGCAATCGCAGATTCTCAATGCAGTACCCCTCCATGTTCCATCCGTTCGTAAGCTGCCGCCCTATCATACCGAATCGCCGCGCGCCGATATGTCGCTACGTCCCGACATATCGCAGCACGCAATGGTGCGCAACGACGCTATATTGACACGCAACGGTTCTCCCTCTAATATAGTAGTTGATGTGTTGACTACTATCCATACCTGAGCGTCTGGTTAAGGCAAACGAGGTGGTCGAGTGTTTCGCGACATTTCGTATTACAAGTCCGACCTGGACGCCTGCACTGCCCGGGTCCGGGCCTTCTTCAACTGTGAGCCCCACGCCCCGGGCGCTTTGATCATCACATTCCCGTCAGTGCTCACGCTGCGCGGGCCCGCCCTCAACCAGTACGACTTCGAAACTGACCTCCATGCTTACCTCGATGATTATCTAGAATATCAAGCTCAGCTCATGGAGATCCGGCGCGGCATCGAAGATGATTGGATTCCTTCGGTAGTGCCGTACATGGGAATCGGCGAATTCAGCGCCTTCATAGCCGGCGAAATCGAATTCGGGGAGGACACGAGCTGGGTCAAGCCCGTCCTTCAGGAGAAGAGCGATCTCGACTCCCTCCTCCTCGACCCGAACAACAAGTGGTTTACCAGACTGAACTTAGCTACTAGATACATGGTACAACACATCGCGCCGTATCGCATCCCGTTCGGACGCGGCTATTACTCTCCACTCGATCTTGCCTGGGCTCTCCGCGGAGAGGCAATCTACACGGATTTCTACGAAGATCCCGACTTCGTGCATAGACTGCTGGAGTTCTCTATGAGGGCTACGATGTGGTTTGCGCGTTCGCAGGCAGCTGAGATATTCGCCCCGGAGTTCGTGCACGAGTTATCCGCGTGGCACTGTGGCCCTAATCGGATCGCGCTCGGTGAGGACATATCCAGCCTCTGCTCACCGTCGCACTACCGGGAATTCGGCGCTCCCTACACGCAGCAGGTCTTCGACGCCTTCGGAATAGGCGAAATACACTGTCACTCCGCCGGGCCCCACGCCATGCCCGAGTTTCTCAAGCTGAAGCGCGTGCGTCAAATACAGATTGTGGCCGACCCCAATACCGCCCGGCCCGTTGACATCCTGGAAGGCCTGATAGATAGGCATCCCGAGCTATTTGGTCGAACGCCAGGCTTTCCCGTGCTGTCGGTGGATGCTACCGCCGACGAGATCGTAGAGCACTACGACCTATGCCGGCGTGTGCGCGTCATTTTCTCGGTCGTAACCGATGAGGCCGCAGAGTCGAACGATGCGGTCCGGAGGTTCAGGTCAAGGCAGTCGCTCTAGCCGGCACGTCTGTCTCGGCGCCGCGGCGCTGCGCCGGCGTTACCTTGGCGTCACCGGCGTCACGCTGTCTTGACCTTAGCGTCACTCTGGCGGCAACCCAGCTACAAGGGAGGGAGTCGTCATGACCTACACAGGCTCCGTTCACCCCATCCCCGCCGTGGCCGGAGCACTGTCAGCGCTTTTTGCCGGAACCGGTCAGTTGTACGCCGGGCATAGAAGACGAGGATTCATCTATCTCCTCACGGAAGCCGCGTTCATCTCGATCCTGTTCACCGTGCTCCGGGGGCCCCTGCTCGGGCTGGTCACCCTCATGCCTCAGGGCCGGTTCGTCGACTCGCGCCAAATCCTAATAGTCGGCATTCTGGCCGGCTTCGTGGTGATCGCGTACGCGTGGTTCCACGTGGCCAACATCACGGACGCTGTGCGCACCGCCTCCTGGACGCGCGCTGCACAACGCCCTGGCGCTCCTGCTCCATCTGCGTCTACGGTCAGACGGCAAGCGGGAGTCCTGCGAGGCGCCTCCCCAACTCCCTATCTGTATATCGCACCGTCGCTCGTATCTGCTTTCTTCATCATCATCGTTCCTCTCGTTTTCGGCATCTCGCTGGCCTTCACCAACTACAACCTGTATCACTGCCCTCCGGCGGGCAGATTCGACTGGGTAGGCCTGACCAGCTTCGCCAGGCTGCTTAAGCCGGGTTCAACCTGGAGAAGCCAGCTGGATATGGTGTTGGTATGGAATGTGACATACGCGGTGCTCGGCACCGTTTTGGCGTTCGCCGCCGGAATGGGCCTAGCGCTCGCGCTGCAGACCCATGGCCTCAGGTTCCGGAGGGTCTTCCGGATGATACTCATGCTGCCATGGGCTGTTCCGGCCACGGTGTCGATCATGGTGTTCCTCGGGCTGTTCAACACGAGTTTTGGGCCCATCAACGCGTTGCTGCGGTCGATGGGCCTTCGTGGTGTTCCGTGGTTTCAGCAGCGGTTCTGGGCCCGCGCCAGTGTTCTGATGACACACGTGTGGATATCGACGCCCTTCAACATGTCCATAATCTCTGCCGCGCTGCAGAGCATACCCGAGGAAGTGTATGAAGCGGCCCTGGTTGACGGAGCATCGCGCGGGCAGGTGTTCTCGCGGATTACGTTTCCGCTCCTGATGTCGGTGGTGTCTCCAATAGCGCTTCTGACGTTGGCGGGGAATTTTAACAATTTCGGCATCATCTACTTGCTCACCGGGGGCGGCCCGGCGGTAGCAGGAAGCAAAGGCGCAGGCGCAACCGACATCTTGATGACATGGGTCTACAACCTAGGATTCCAGCAGCTCCAGTGGTCCACAGCATCGGCGCTGGCAGTGTTGGTGTTCATCTTCGTCGTGATATTCAGCATGATCAACTTCCGGCTCTCAGGAGTCCTGAGCCAGCTGAAGCAGGAAGAATAGAAGGAGAGGGTGTGCGAAATGGCCATGCCATCCAAACGGCGCGGCAAGGCAGTGGAGATGGTCTTCGTCTACCTGACGCTGGCGCTCGCATGCGCCATCGTCCTCTATCCTCTGCTTTGGGTGATAGCTTGCTCGTTTCGGGTGTCTTCGGGCCTCATCAGCTCGAGCCTGATACCGTCAAACCCAACCACAGAGAACTACCGGTACATTTTCACCGACCCCAACGTCAACTTCCTCCGATGGTTCCTCAATACGATCAAGGTGTCAGCACTCAGTTCGGTGGTTGCACTGGCAATCACCACACCGGCCGCTTACGCCTTCTCTCGCATGCGCTTCGCGGGAAGGCGCCACATACTGATCGGCTTCATGATCTCGCAGATGTTTCCGAGTTTCATAGCTATCGTTGCTCTATACACCTTGTTGGGCTGGATAGGGTTGATCGACTCGCACCTGGGGCTGATTCTGCTGTATGCAGGAGGCGCCGTACCGTTTTCCATCTGGTTGCTCAAAGGGTACTTCGATTCCGTTCCCAAGGCTATGGAGGAATCGGCCATGATCGACGGGGCCACCAAATTCCAGGCGTTCACCAGAGTGCTACTTCCGTTGGCCCGTCCGATACTCTACGTAGTCGGCTTGATCAACTTCATTGGGCCGTATGCAGAGTATATATTGGCCCAGTCAGTGATAACGTCGGGCAGCAGATGGACTGTGGCAATGGGCATGAGAAGTCTCACAATGTCGTCGCAGTTCGCCACAGATTGGCCTGTGTTCTCGGCGACATCAGTGTTGACGGCCATACCGATAGTGATCGTCTTTCTGTCAGCCGAGAAGTACATCGTGTCCGGTCTGACACAGGGAGCTGTCAAGTGAGTCTCTGTCACGCGAGTTTCAGATCCCGGCAAGTCACTGAGATCCCAATCGGAAGCCAATCACAAAGGAGGAACGTCATTATGAAAGCCATGCGTGGACGTCTGTCGCAAACCCTGGCTCTGGCAACCGCGGCCATCATGCTCCTTCTGGCCGGCGGAACAATCTCGCTGGCCGCAGACCCAATCGTGGTCTGGTGCGAACCTCAGAAGCAAGCGACCATTCAGGCGATCGCCGCGGACTGGACCAAGCAGTCCGGCATACCGGTACAAGTGGAAGCTGTGTCGGTTCTAGAGACTGCCAACAAGATCCAGCTTGCAGGCCCGGTAGGCAAGGGCCCGGATGTGTTCTGCTGCCTCTCCGGTCAGCTGGGAATGTTGGTGACTACGGGTATCGCCGCTCCTATCGACGCTTCGCTTCTAGACCTGTCGCAGTTCATGAAGGTCGGACTGGACGGGGCTACGCAAAACGGCAAGCTCTATGGCGTGCCCTATGACATCTCTTCGGTGGGCCTCATATACAACAAGAAGATGTGTCCAAAGCCGCCCGCTACTATGGATGAGCTGATAGCCAAATCCCGCGAACTCAAGGCCCAAGGCAAATTCGGACTGCTCTGGCCGCTCGAGAACTTCTACTTCACGTATGCCATCATGGCCGGCTATGGCGGCTACGTGTTTGCCCCGACGGCCAGCGGTTGGAACACAGGCGATATAGGGCTTGCCAATGAAGGCTCGGTTAAGGCTATCAAACTTGTAAAGACACTTCGCGACTCTGGTCTAGTCCCAGTTGGAACCGACCATGTGGTCGCTCCCGGCATGCTGTGTGAAGGCAGAGCCGCCGCGATTATCGACGGTTCCTGGGCGCTAGGCGCAGTACAGCAGGCGGGCGTCGAGTACGGCGTCGCCCCCATTCCCAAACTCGACAACGGCAAGTACCCGGCGCCGTTCGTCAGTCTCAAGTGGTGGCATGTCAGTTCTTACAGCAAGAGCAAGGCAGAGGCCGTCAAGCTCATCGCGGCCCTGACAACCAAAGATGCGATGTACAAGTCCTTCAAGAACGCGGAAGGCATACCTCCGCGCCTTGATGTCCTGGACATGCCCGATGTCAAGAATAAGCCTGAAGTCGCCGGCTACGGCGCCCAGGCCAACTACGGATCGATTCTCCCTGATATTCCGGAGATGAACGTCGTGTGGGTTCCGATGAACAACGCCATCGAGATCGCCCTCCGCGGCGACCGCACAGTCGAGGATGCACTGGCCGATGCCGTAAAGGTGATCAAGCAGAGCATCGCGGAGCTGAAGTAGCTGTAACGCCCGCCATGAGCCGGCTTGGGCAGATTGGCCCGCTCCGAATGGGGCGGGCCTTTGGCATCGGAGCAATGCCAACCCAAACTGCTTTCGAATTACTCTACAATTGTGTTCTTGTTATTGCAGCCTGCGCCGGGCTGTGCTAGATTGAGAACAGTACATCCTACCAAATAAACGGGTCCCGTGAGACTCGATTTGAGGAGGCGCATCCATTGAACACCGGAAGAAAAGTGCTGCTTTCGATGCAGCACACCATCGCCATGTTCGGAGCAACAGTCCTTGTTCCCTACCTCACCGGCCTCAACCCCAGCACCGCCCTGCTCACTGCAGGACTCGGGACTCTCCTCTTCCACTTGATAACTGGCGGCACAGTACCCATCTTCCTCGGATCATCCTTCGCGTTCATCGGTGTAATCCAGATCGTGTCCAAAGAATTCGGGATGCAATACGCACTGGGCGGCATCGTGGCCGCGGGACTGGTCTATGTAGCAGTGGCCATTGTGGTCAGATTTCTCGGTTACGGTTTCTTCCAGGCCCTTTTCCCGCCTGTAGTGACAGGTAGTGTCATCATGGTGATCGGCCTAACCCTATCGCCTGTCGCCATCGACATGGCCAGCAGCAACTGGCCCATCGCCCTGGCGGTCTTCTTCATCGCCGCCATGTCATCGCTGGCGTTCCGCGGCTTTTTGCAGATGCTACCCATACTGATTGCAGTCATTGCCGGCTACCTGATCTCGATCGCGGCAGGCATCGTCGACTTCACCGCTGTGTCTGAAGCAGCCTGGATCGGCCTTCCCCAGCTCACATTCCCCGCGTTCCGCTGGGAGGCGATTGCGGTCATCGCGCCCGTAGCTGTGGTCACCCTCATCGAGCACTGGGGCGATATCAACGCCAACGGCGCGGTCGTAGGCCGCGACTTTGTCAAGAACCCCGGCTTGTGGCGCACGCTCCTCGGAGACGGCCTGGCCACGTCGCTTGCTGGTCTGCTTGGCGGACCCGCCAACACCACTTACAGTGAGAACACCGCCACCCTGAGCCTAACTGGGGTGTACGACCCGGCCATCCTGCGCGGCGCCGCGTTCTTCGCTCTTGGGTTGGCCTTCTTCGGCAAGGTCGGCGGCCTGATCCGGAGCATTCCCACGCCGGTCATGGGCGGCATCAGCATATTGCTGTTCGGCATGATCGCCTCAGTGGGCGTCTCCACACTGTTCTCAGGCGCCAACATGAACTCCACACGCAACCGGATCATCGCAGCCGCTGTGTTGGTGTTCGGGCTGTCCTCAGTAGTGGTCCCTCTCGGGCCCTTCAAGTTCGCCGGCATGAGCCTGGCAACGATAATCGGTGCTTCTCTCAACCAGGTACTGCCCAAGGACAAGCCCGCCGAGGGCAGGTAGGTTTCGCAAAGACGCGAGAGACTGAGAGCGCATCTAGGCAGGCATGCACGATGGACATCCGTGATAGGCATACAGGATAGGCATGCACGATGGACATAAGACATCGCAACACGGGGCCGGCGTGCCATGGAGCATGCCCGGCCCTGTGCCCTGAAAGCAACGATCACTACACGCACTGCCCGGCAGCGCGTTTCACCACCACTCGCATGCGCATCATGGCCCTGGTGTGCAATTGCGACACCCTGGACTCCGATACCCCCAGTACACTGGCTATCTCCTTGACAGTCAGTTCGTCATAGTAGTACATAGAGATGACCATGCGCTCGCGATCGGGCAAGGCATCTATGGCAGCGGCAAGGGCGGACTTGAGTTCGCCGACTTCCATCATGAGCTCCGGATCAGGACTGGCGTCGTCTGATATGAAGTCAATGAGTGCTGCAGTATTATGCGCCTCGTCCACCGTCACGAGTTCGTCCAGCGAAAGGTAAGCCCCTTTGCTGATCTCCCACGTCCACCTGTCAAGCGTGTCGATGTCGATGCCGAGTTCATCGGCTATGTCCCGATCGGTGGCCGATCTATCCAGGCGAGTTTCGGCCCTCCCGATAGCCTGCTGGATCTGTCGCGCCTTCTGCCGCACCGAACGCGGCACCCAGTCCATACTCCTCAGGTGGTCAATGACGGCGCCGCGAATCCGCGTCATCGCGTATGTCTCGAACTTTACGCCCCGCGACAGGTCAAACCGTTCCACCGCGTCCATCAACCCCATGACTCCATAGCCTAGAAGATCGTCATAATCGACACCGGGGATTGTGGCTTGAGGCATGCGCCCGACGATGTACTTCACAAGGTCCAGATAGCTCAGGATCAGCTTCTCCCTGACGTCTCTATTCCCCGTAGAGTTGTACTCGGCCCACAGAGCGCTCACATTCTCACGCACGCCGACACTATCCATCAATCATCACTCCGCTGGGCTGATTTCCTTATCAGCTCTCTCTGCCTGTCACAGACAAAACGGACTATGGCTCTGCGCTCCCGCTCGGAAATCTCAATGAATCTGACGCCCACGGAAAGGCCGTCGCTCGGACCCTCCTCCGGCTTCTCCAGCCGCACCACTTGCCCGATGACCCTGGCCGTGCTTCCATCCGGGCCTATGGGAAGAGCAATCCAGATACGCTGCCCCGCTGAGAGCCACACAGGCACATCCTTGTTCCAGACGAACAGGCCGACGCCGCCGCCGCTTATGTCGATCGCCGTCACGGTCGCCCACTCGTCGGTAGACTCGCCCCGCATCACCGGGTTACACGCGATTTGGGCGTCGAGCACTACAGGAACCCTGACGAATTCTCTTCTCTGTTCACGGCGGATGAACTCCGGGTCCGAGATCAGCAGCAGCTTCACCCTGTCATGCCTCTCGCCGATCACAGTCGCGCCGAAGAAGTACACGGCGCCCTTCCACATCATTGACACTTCTAGCTCGTCCTGAGCTCTGATCATGGATCGATAGTCATCAGTGTAGGGCGCGTAGATCCAGTAACCCGAACCCGCCTTACCTTCGATCTTCGTCGCGAAACGCGGGGAGCTATCTGTGTCTGCCAACCTCACCCGAATCTGACCGCCCGGCTCAAATGGCGGAAGCTGCATCATCTAGCCCTCACAGCAAGTAGTCCGACGCCGGCGCCTTGAGCAGTCGCCGGATGAACAATGCCACGCCTGGCTCGTATCCCCTCGGCGTCGGCAGGCCTCTCAAGTCCGCGGCGATGGAAGAAACAGCAGCAGAGGCCGGTGAATGCGGATATGCAAGCACGAAAGGCTGCCGTTTGCGAACGGCCTTTACCACCGACTGATCGTGCGGCACATACCCGAGTGGATCGACACTGAAGTTCAGAAACCTTCTCGACAGCAAGTTCAGCTGTTCCACGACGCTCTCAGCCTCCTGCCGACTGGGTGTTTGGTTGACCACCACTCGCACGGCAGCATCCGGGTTGGAGCGAGAGATCAGCTTAATCATGGCATAGGCGTCAGTCATGGCCGTCGGCTCAGGCACGGTCAAGAGAATCACCTCCTGTGCCGCCAGAACGAAATCCAGCACATTCCTTGACACACCGGCCGCCGTATCTATCAGCAGCAAGTCGCGATCGCGAACAGCGTCCGACAGTGACTCGATCAACCTGCGGCGTGCGCTCTCCTTCATATCGGCAATGTCGCGCAGACCACTGGCGCCCGGTATCACCTCGATACCGCGCGGCCCGGGAAGCACAATGTCCGCAAGCGACAGCGTGCCGTTTATCACGTGGTGCAGGTTATGTCTCACAGTCATGCCCAGCAGAACATCAACGTTGGCCAGGCCCAGGTCGGCGTCGAGTATCGTGACTCGCATGCCCGCATCGGCCAGCGCCACGGCCAGGTTCACCACGAAGTTGGTCTTGCCGACTCCGCCTTTGCCTGAAGTCACAGCCACAATCCGTACAGTGTCAGGCTGGCCGCTCCGCCCCGTCTGCCGGCAGGCAGGTTCACCCTGCCCCCGTGCCTGGCGGACAAGCCCTCTCAGCTCAGCAGCCTGATCAGACATGTGCTACTCCCTCCTGTGCCCGTCCTTAGGTCGGCGACTTCCACTACAGCCCTCCGGCTATCCGCCACTTGGCCAGTATCATCCCGGCCACTTGGGACTGAGTAGCGGTTTCGATGTCCTCGGGCACGCTCTGCCCATTAGTGAAATACGAGAACGGTTTGGCGCACTTGGCGTGCACGTTGAAGATGGCGCCAAACGTCATGCTCTCATCCAGCTTGGTGAGGATGACGCGGTCAAACCCGACTGCCGCAAACCTGTCCACAAGGTTGTCGAGATCGCGCCGGCGCGTAGTGGACGAGAGAACCAGATGGATCTCTTCAGGCATTGCCGCGTCGATCATGTTCCTGAGCTCGTACATCCTGGCCGGATTGTTCGGGCTTCGGCCCGCCGTGTCTATCAACACCAGTTCATAGTCGGCCAGATCGGTCAAGACCTGCTCCATGTCTTTAGGGCTGTGAACCACCTCGCATGGAATGCCGATTATCTCAGCGTAGTTCCTTATTTGCTCTATTGCCGCAATTCGGTAAGTGTCGGCAGTGACCAGCGCCACACGGGCCTTCGCGAACAGGGCAAACCCCGCCGCTATCTTGGCTATCGTCGTGGTCTTGCCCACTCCCGTCGGCCCGATGAAAGCCACTACCTTCCTGCGATCGCGCACAATCTGTATCGGCCCCGACATCCGCACCAGTCCGGCGGCGTGTTCGCCCGCCCATTCCCTGAATCGCTCTGTGTCGCACTGCGGCACATCGGCCGTGCCCAGCTGATGCACGACGGCAAATGCCACATCTTCAGCTACGTCCTCTTCGACTAGGCGCGCATAGAGATCTGCCATCTCCGGAGACAAACCCGCAGCCCTGGCCCTTACCGCCGCTTCCCTCTCCAGTACCCGGAGGGTAGCCAACGGCCCGGACGGACTAAGCGCGGACCCAGGCGTCGGCGCCGGCGGCGCCTCACGTATCCTCGGCGGCGCCGCGGCGTGCGTCAGCGACTCCGCGGCCTGCGTCGCCGACTCCGCGGCCTCAACCTCAACCTCAGTCTGGGGCCCCGTCACAGGCACATCCACACGTGCCGCCAGAGGCGACGGGACCCAAGTGACAGCCCGGAAGCTGCGGGAATCGGCGTCCTCTTCTACGTCTACGGTCGCCAGCACCTCGAAGACGGGGGCCTTCCCAAAGCCCAGGATGCTGAGGAATGCCCGAAGCCCGCGTCCTCGCGAGCGTCTGGCCTCCAGGATCACCGCATCCGGGCCTAGTTCCTGCCTGACCCGGTCCAGGGCATCTTTCATAGTCGAACCTTCGTAGCGCCTAACTTGCATTGCCAAGGCTCACCATCCCAACCGCGTTCACTTTGACTTCCGGCACGATCTCGCTGTATGACAACACAACCAGCTGGGGGATGGTCCTCTCCACCAGGCGCCTGAGGTGCGGCCTTAGCTTCATGGAGGTGAGGACTATCGGCTGCTGCCCGCTCGCGGCCATGTGTTCGCTCTCAGCTGCCAAGCTTGCGATCAGAGCCCGATACACCGCAGGCTCAGGGGCGAGGAAAGTACCATGATCGGTAGCATCGAGCGAATCCATGAGAATCTGTTCCAGCGAAGGTTCCAACGTCGTCACGGCCATTCCGTCCGGACCTGCATACTGGCTGCATATGGAGCGCCCCATTCGCGACCGCACATATTCTGTGAGGACATCTATGTCCTTGTACGTGCCGGCGGCGTCGCCCAGAGCCTCCAGGATCGTGATGAGGTCGCGGATGGAAATGCGCTCCCTCACCAGGTTTTGCAGTACCCGCTGGACCTCGCCCACACTCATCTGGGCTGGGATCAAGTCCTCCACTACTGCGGGCGCAGTCTTCTTGACATTGTCGATGAGATTGCGCGTGTCCTGCCGCGACAGGAGTTCGGCGGCGTTTGCCTTGATTATCTCGGACAGGTGGGTGGCTATGACCGACGCAGGATCGACTACGGTATATCCCATCATCTCCGCTTCCGCGCGTCTCGCTGCGCTTATCCACACCGCAGGCAGACCGAAGGCGGGTTCGCGGGTCTGGATGCCGTCTATCTCCTCGGTGGCCGTGCCGGGGTTCATGGCCATGTATGCATCGGGGATGACCTCGCCCCTATCCACTTCCACGCCCCTGATTCTCACGATGTACTCATTCGATCGCGCCTGGATGTCGTCGCGTATCCGCACTGACGGCACGACAATCCCGAGTTCCAGGGCAATCTGGCGCCTAACGGCCGCCACTCGCTCCTTGAGATCGCCGCCCTGGTCCACATCGACCAGCGGTATCAGAGCATACCCGAAGTTAAGCTCCATGGGCTCAACGCGGAGTAAAGACATCACGTCTTCGGGCTCGGCTGTCCCGGGCACTGCGAGATGGGGCACTGCCGCCGCCTGCTCCGCCTCCCGCGCCGACCTGGTGACTCTGTAGGCCAGAAAGCCCGCCGCCGAAGCCAGGATCAGGAACGGCGCCTTGGGCAGACCGGGCACCATCCCCAGAAGCAGCAGAAGGCCTGCTGCAATGGCCAGCGCCCGCGGCTGTGCCAGCATCTGCGTGGTAACGTCACGACCCAGATCGGATTCGGACGCAGCTCGCGTGACCACGATACCCGTGGCGGTCGAGATGAGCAGGGCGGGGATCTGGTTCACCAACCCGCCGCCCACGGTGAGCAGCGCGAATCTCTGAAACGCATCGCCCGCGCTCAAGCCAAGCTGCACTATGCCGATGACGATGCCGCCCACGATGTTGATGACTATGATTATGATTCCGGCTATTGCGTCGCCCCGGACAAACTTGCTGGAGCCGTCCATCGCGCCGTAGAAGTCGGCTTCCTGCTGTATCTTGAGCCTGCGCCGACGCGCCTCTTCCTCGGTGATCATGCCCGCGTTCAGGTCTGCGTCAATGCTCATCTGCTTGCCGGGCATGGCGTCGAGGGTGAACCTG
>Ga0209719_1000834_pt1 | contig 42438 bp, 43 predicted proteins | sample AD_JPNAS2_MetaG_FD_184421 | JGI IMG/M metagenome (GOLD analysis project Ga0209719, IMG submission 184421) | Active sludge microbial communities of municipal wastewater-treating anaerobic digesters from Japan - AD_JPNAS2_MetaG (SPAdes) (version 2) | ecosystem: Engineered > Bioreactor > Anaerobic...
CACCAAAAACGTCCGCTTAACGTTTAATTTCATGAATATCTCCCCGTGTGTTTAACACATACCTAAGTAAAATATTAGCATAAACAAATAATATTTGTAGAAGAAAGAAATGGAGTTTTACGGTCTTATTGACTCAAAGATGTAGTTTGAGCTCTCTTGGAGGGCCAATTCCCTCTTTTGCTCGCTATCAACCGTCCAGGTGATGACGGGCATTCCCCGGCGGCGAAGGCGGCGAAGTTTTTGATAAGGCACGCAATTAATATCAAAGGCGATGAACGCAGGTTTCGAGATTAAGCGGATATTAAGCGACCGGAACATCCAGGCGGCAAACTTATCCAAACCTTCCAGGCTGAGTGAGATCAGCTGGCCATAAGGATACAATTTGGGATGATTTTGGCTCAGCCAGCGAATGGCATAGGGATTAAACGATTCGATGGCGATATTGTTTGTCTGCGGATAATCTTTTAAAAGCGCGAGAATAGATGCTGGAAGCTCAGGATTAAAGGGGCCATCAACTTTCATTTCGATTAAAAGCGGCACGCGTCCGTCAACAACTTCTAAAACCTGATTGAGAGTCGGAATTTTTTCCTTGGAGAGGAGAAGAGATGTCTTTGACAAATCTTCTTTCGTCATCTCGCTGATGCGGCGGGGAAGACCAGCCACGCGCCGCAGATCATCATCGTGGACGACGGCGAGCGTTCCATCCTTCATCAGATGCACATCGAGTTCAATTCCGTAGCCGCTTTCAACCGCGGCTTTAAAAGCGCCTAGACTGTTTTCGTCATAATTATTATCGTGGAGCCCGCGATGGGCGAGGGGAATTTTTAGAAAGTTTGTTAAATCGTGCATATCATCATTTCCTTTAACAACTATTTTACCTGTTAAAAGCGGCAATGTTAGGACTTTTTTAGCCGATGTTTTATCGTATGCAAAATAAACTCGCTGATCTCTTTGGGCACATACGGGGAAATATCGTTACCAAAGAGGGCTAATTCTTTTATTGCCGAAGATGTAACAAATAAGTTGTTATGCGAAGGAAACATGACCAGCGTCTCAATCTCCGGGTCGATCGTGTGATTAAACTGATAAAGGGTAATTTCGGCTTGGTAGTCATTCGTATTACGCACGCCGCGGATAATAGAGGCGTTGCCTTTTTTCTGAGCGTAACTGACGACTAATTCTTCGCTAGCTTCAATGACGACATTGGCGATATCCGCGGTCGCCGCTTTAAGCATATCGACCCGCTCCTCGGCCGTGAATAGGTATTGCTTGTTGGGATTGACGGAGACAAGGACATAAAGGCGGGCAAAAATCTTCGCGGCGCGGCGAATGATATCGAGATGCCCATTGCTTACCGGATCAAAAGAACCCGGATATACAGCCTGTCTCATCCTTTAAAAAACTGCAGGACATCGGCGGCGAATTGGTCGGGGATGTCGGTGATCGCGGTATGCGAAACGCCTGAATAAACTTTTTTGGTGGCATTCTTAAGGGCGGCGAGAGTCTCATCGACCATATATTCGAGGACGACCAAGTCTTTGTCGCCCCATAAAAGGAGGACGGGGCATGCCACTTGCGCGATATCGTTTGTGCCTCCATTATAAAGATTCGAAAAGTTGGACATATTTAAATTGGCGAGGCTCCAGTCGATGTCGATGAGATTGCGTTGTTTTAATGTTTCATCAAGCAGGTAAGAAAGGAGTTCGGGCTCGGGTTTCTTGACGTTGTAGATCGTTAAGGAATAGATGTAATCATAAAAGGCTTTGTTTTGCGTCGCCGTGGCATAGAGGGCCGGAGCGACTTGAACGGGATCTTTGGCCATCTCTTCCTTGCTGGAATATATTTGGCCGATTAACGGCATGTTGTGATCACCCTTTTTAAAAATCGGATAGCCGCGGTAAGAGGCTCCCGAAAGGGAGATGATCTTCTTGACAAGCGAGGGTTTTTTGGCCGCTAATTTGTAGGCGACTCCGGCTCCGGTTGACCACCCCAAAACATCGACTTTATGAACGCCGAGAATGCTGAGAAAGTCTATGACATCATCGGCCAGTTCATCGAGTGAATCAAAGCGCGCGTTGTATGAGGAATCGCCAAAACCGCGCAGATCGGGGGCTAAAACGCGGATATCGTGAGGAATCCGCTTCAATAATTCGTAAAAATAGGCGCTGCTCGACATGTTTCCGTGAATGAGCAAAAAGACTTTTTCGCCTTGACCTTGCTCGATGTAAGCGTATTGCTCACCGTTTTTTAGGGTGAGGTGTTTTTTGACAAATCGTTCCATATTTTTCCTCCTAAATAAAGTATTTGTCGGTGCTAGAATTCGTGAATCCGAGAACAAGAGAGACAAAGATGTGCGGCTTTTCATACATAAAAGCGTGGCCGGCTTTCGGAACGATGATGTGCGTGGAATTTTTAATGTGCTCGGCAAGATAAGCCTGTTCGCTTGACGGCGTCAGTTGATCGAATTCAGACGAGACGATAAGTGTCGGCACTTCAATCCGATGAATGTTGGCGGCCTCGTCGAGCGATTCGGCGGAGGTGACCAAACGCTTCATTCTCTCCTGAAATTCGGGAGTCGAAAAAAGAGGAATGAGAAGCTTGCGGCGATGCTCCATCCATCCATAGTTGGCGACGTAGAAGTTCGAGGAATAGATGATGGGTATCGTCATATTATAATAGGCCTCGCCGTCGAGAGTCGCTCCGACCTTATTCCAGCCCCGGCCGATGTCGCGGAGCCATTCATTTGTTCGCGATGTCGTGTTAAAGAGCATTAAGCGCCGGAGCAAATTCTGATATTTGAGAGCGAATTTAATCGCCACCTCGCCACCATAGCTAATCCCCATGATGTTTATCTTTGCGATTTGCAGATGGTCCAAAAAAGCCTTGACGACCTCGACCTGAATGTCCTGAGTATAATGCTCATCCATGCGAGCTGATTGGCCCATGTCGAGAAGATCGATGCGCAAAAAGCGATTGCCCTTGCTTAATGCCGGGACAAAAGTCTTCCACGAAACGGTCGACATCATGATGCCGTTTAAAAAGAGAATCGGCTCGCCTGAGCCATCATCTTCATAGAAGATTTGCTTGTTATGAAAAGTAAAGAAAGGCATTTTACGCTCCGATGATGCCGAGGGCAATGGCTTCCTGGCGGAGGCTATCGCGGAATTTGGGATGGGCGATCGAAATAATCTTTTCGACGCGCTCCTCAATCGTTGTGCCGCGGAGATTGACGATGCCGTATTCGGTGCAGAGATAGTGCAAATCGTTGCGCGATAAAGAGACGGCCGCGCCCGGTTTGAGCTGGCAGACAATCTTGGATGTTTCTTCGCGTTCTCCGGTTTCCGGATTGCGGACATTGGCCGTCGAATATAAAGCGATGATCGAGCGCCCGTTTTTACTGTTTTGGGCGCCGATCGCGGTGTCGCTCTGCCCGCCTGTTCCGCTGAATTGCTTCGAACCGATCGATTCCGAGCAGCACTGCCCGGTGACATCGACTTCAAGCGTCGTGTTGATCGAAACCTGATTGTCATTGTTGGCGATGACATAGGGATCGTTGACGTAAGAGCCCGCCAGCAGCATGACGGCCGGATTGTTATCGATAAAGTTGTATAAATCGCGGCTTCCCATCGCAAAGGTGGCGACCATCTTACCTGGGAATAGTTGTTTGTGTTTTCCGGTGATGACTCCGGCTTTGGCTAATTTTGCCATCTCGTTGGTCAGCATTTCGGTGTGAACGCCGAGATCCTTTTTGCCGTAAAGCGACTTTGCAACGGCATTTGGAATGCCGCCGATACCTAGTTGAATGCAATCGCCATCATTGATTAATTCGGAAATATATTTTCCGATCAAGAGGTCTTTTTCGTTGGGTTCGGTATCGGGTATTTCGGGAATCGGATAGTTCACCTCGATGAAATAATCGACATCGCTGACGTGGACTTCCAAATCGCCGAAAGTGCGCGGGGCATTAGGATTTATTTCCAAGATGACAAGATCGGCTTCCTTGATAACTTGTTTTTCGTAGGTGTTGCCAAGCGAAAGGGAAACATAGCCGTGCTCGTCCTGAGGCGAGGCAATGCCGACATAAATGTTAGGTTTAATGTGATCCAGGCGCTTTGTGCCGGCATAGTGGAGCACGTTGGGAATAAAGGAGACGTTGCCGTTAGCGTGGGCTTTGCGCATTCCGGCATTGTAGAACCAGCCAGCCAGTTTGAAAGTATCCTTGTAGGCCGGATTCATATAAAATTCGTAGTCTTGCATCGGCAGGCAGTTGGTGACGGTGACATTTTTGACCAATCCGTGCAAAGTGTGGAGTTTGCTTAAAAACTCGCGTCCTTCGCTGGCGCCCAAGCCGGTAAAAATATGATCATTGCTCTTGACGAGTTTCAACGCCTCTTCAACGGTAATGATTTTTTTGGAAAGATCGTGCTTCATAGGTTTCTCCTTTATGTTTTAACGTGCCTTGCGGCCCGCCGCAACGCGCAATTGCGGCGGGGAACACAAGGTATCTGAATGAATTGACTAAGCCTTTTTGGCGGCCGGGACGAGAGCCCAGACATAGTCTAAGGTTCTCAGGGTGTCGACTTCGGCCAAAGCGCTCGTGTTGACTGGATCAGCGAGATAGAGCTTGCTGAAACCAAGATCGGTGACGCCTAGGCGTTTGCCATCAGCGTAATCGATTTCACTGCCCATTGGAAGATCGACTGGTTCTTCTTCCATGGCATTGATGTAATTGAGCCATGTGAGTTCTTTGTCGGCGGCCTTGACTCTGGCCAGACCTTCTAAGAAGATTTTGGCAGCGACATAACCGGCGATGGCGTATGAACTACCTGAATAAGCGACTTGTCCGCCGGTGTTCATCTCGGTCAGATAAGCGACATATTCCGGAGTCAAAGCATAGGGGTTAAGTGTCGCATCATAGTAAGCGAGGTCGGTGACGTCAAGCCATGAATTCGTGAAGACCGGGCGATCGGCGGTGATTGAACCGGCGGCGGCGGCAGCTCTGAGAATGTCAGTGTTGGCCGTGACATAAGAGGTGATGACTTTGGTATTGAAGTTCGCGTCTCTCATGTAATTGAGAATTTCGGTGAACGGAACTTGGTTGGCGGCGACGATGACGACATCACATCCGGCGGTCTTTAAAGTGTTGACCGGTGCGGAGTGGTTCGTGCCTTGTTCGGCCGGGGTGGTGACATAGACGAGGTTTTCTTTGGCGGCGACAGAGAGGAGTTCAGCTTGTTTCTGAACGCCGTAGAGCATGCCTTCGCCGGCATCGTCGGTCGTCGAAATAACGCCGATTTTGGTGGCATTTAAGCCGCTGACAGCGTCATCGGCGAGAGCTCTGGCGAGCATCATACGACCTTCGGAGTTGTAGATGGGCTGAACGGGCATGACGGCCTTATTAAAGCCTTCGGCTGCTTCTTGATATAAATCGGAAATGCCGGTAGCGGCATAGACCATCGGAATGCCTTGATCTTTGATATAGTCGACAGTGGCGGCGACGGTGTTGGTGCCGAAGTGTCCGACGAGAGCAAAGACTTTGTCTTGTTCGACTAATTTTTGCGTGGCCGCTAAGCCGATCGCGCCGTCAAATGAGTCATCATAGTGAACCAGTTCGACAGTGGCGCCATCGAATCCGCCGGCGTCGTTAAAGTTTTTCAAGACGGCGTTGATGCCGGCATTGAAGGGAACGCCGACTGTCGCAAAAGCGCCAGAGGTGGCGGCGGTGTTGCCGATGAGAATTTTTTCGGCCGTGACACCTTGGACTTCAGTGCCATCGTATTGCTTGACGACTTCGACGGCAGGATTACAGGCGGCTAAAATGACGGCTGAAACGGCAGAGAGAACAAATAAATTGATTTTTTTCATTAATGAAACTCCTTTCATTCATTTGTCTATTGAGAACCGTGATGATTGTTGATCGACTCGCAGACGTAAGAATCGATGAGTTCTTGCATCCGATAGGAAGGAGCTATCTTGATGCCTATGCGGGGGGAGATTCGGATGGAGGCGAAGGTTAAGCTAATTTGGTTCTCCGGAATCGCTATCTTATCGCTTCTTTTCCATAGCCTTGTATTTCGATTAAGAATATTTGAGGCGTGGTGTTGATTTGTCGGTGTACACCCGTTGCGCGCTTACAAATCTTACTTTTTTTCTCCACCTCCTAAATAAGCATCGATGAGCCTCTGGTCGTTGATTAATTCGCTCGCTTTCCCGGAGATTGATACATTGCCCAGTTCGAGAACATAGGCGAAGTCGGCAATCTTCAGCGTAGCCAGAGCGTTTTGCTCGACGATGAGGATGGTAGTTCCTTGTTTTTTAATTTCGACAAGGGTATTAAAGATGTCCTGGATGATGAGCGGGGCCAAGCCGAGCGATGGTTCGTCGAGGACGAGTATCTTCGGCGAATTCATCAGGGCCCGGGCGACCGCGAGCATTTGCTGCTCACCGCCACTCAGGGTGCTGGCCTGCTGTCTCTTTCTTTCCGCAAGCACTGGGAAGAGCTTGTAGACCCGATCAAAGTTTTCCTTCAACTGCGCTTTGACGCTGATTGAGACTTTCCGCTTTATTCCATGTTCATCTTCAATTAATTGGGTATGGCGTTTCAAGCCATATGCACCGGCGAGCAGGTTTTCTTCGACGGTTAATCCGGTAAAGATCTGCCGCCCCTCCGGCGACAGAGACAAGCCCATCTTTGAAACGGCGTGGGCCCGTTTGCCGGCGACGTTAGCGCCGTTGAGCATAATCGTCGATCCGGAAACCGGTTTAACGAGTCCCGAGACGGCCTTGAGAATAGTTGATTTGCCGGCACCGTTAGCACCCAGCAAAGCGACCATCGCCCCCTGTTCGACATCGATGTTGATGCCGTGGAGGGCCTCGATGACGCCATAGCGGACGACGAGGTTGCGAATTTCTAGTAATTTCATCTTTCAACCTCCTCGGGGGCGCCTAGATAGGCGGCCTGAACATCCTTGTTGGACTGAATCTCTTTGGCGCTTCCTTGAGCCAGTTTTTTGCCGAAGGAAATGGCCAGGATATTGTCGCAGACATCCATCACCAGTCCCATGTCGTGTTCGACGAGCAGAATGGTGCATTTGTATTCATCGCGGATGCGGCGAATGAGATTGGCGAGTTCGACGGTTTCGCTGTCGTTTAAGCCGGCGGCCGGTTCATCGAGGATGATGAGGTGGGGATCAGCCATCAGCGTCCTGGCGATCTCAATCTTTTTTAAGACGCCATAAGGAAGACCCCATGCGTACCAATCGCGATAAAGAGATAGGCCCATAAAGGCTAAAACTTTATCAGCTCGGGCGCGAATCACTTTTTCCTCGAGGCGCAGGATCGGCAAATGCAGCATGTGAATAAAGAAATTAGACTGATACTGGCGGTGAGCGGCGATCAGGAGGTTGTCGAGAACGCTGACTTCTTTCACCACTTCAAGGTTTTGAAAAGTCCGCACGATGCCTTGAAGAATGACATTGTGGACGGCCAGTTTATTAAGGTTGACGACTTCATCGAGGCGGTTGCGCAAATAGAGGTGTCCGCTCGTCGGTTTATTAAATTGCGTGATGCAGTTAAAAACAGTTGTCTTGCCCGCGCCGTTAGGGCCGATGAGCCCGAATATTTCGCCTTGCTTGACATCAAAAGTCAAGTCGTTGACGGCTTTGACGCCGCCGAAGAACATGCACAGGTTTTCGGCTCTGAGGATGACCCCCTCGGGTAGCGCGTAACTGTCCTGCTGAATTCTTTCCAGTTGAACTTTAAGCTTAGCTTGGAAGTTATTGAGTTTTCCTTCCAATTTAGCGATTCGCGCTTTGTTTGAACGCACGAACTTCGCTCGTTTAGCCTCGCGTTTTGCATTTACGGCCGCGGTATATGTTTCGTTATCAGCGGTGAGGCGCGACTTTAATGCCTCGAGTTCTTGGGCGGTTGGTTTGGCTTTGCTAAGGTCGCGCTCAAGCGATTTTTCAAACGCGATGTGGCGCTTTGCCTTATATGCTTCCAGCTCTTCCGCCAAGGAAGCCTCAAAAGAGGCAAGATTTTGATCGATGAGTTTAATTTGTTCGCCGCTCTTGTCTTCCTCTGCCAGCTTGGCGATGGCTCGCCTCGCTTTTTCGCGTTCGATACGATAGCGCATGCGAAGTTTCTTCTGATAAGCGGCGATTTCGAGTTTCGAAGTTCCCTCAAAAACCTCTTTCTTATCGGATGCCTCATAATCAGCGGTTGCATAGAGGCGCGCATTTTTGGCGATGCGCAGTTCAATTTTGCGGTTCGCGGCATCGTCGATGTCTTTAAGATGTTCGACTTCGAAGTCGGCATATAATGAGGTCCGCGACTTATAAAAGGTGACGCGCTGAGTCAAAAAGTCGACATACTTGCCCAGAAGATAAGCCATTACTTTATTCTTCAATGCCATAACGGTATATCCTCCATTTCTTGGTCATTTTTTTAAGCCATAAGCGGAAGGTAAAAAGCATTTGGGCAAAGCCGCCCGGATAAAACATGACGACAAGGATAATCAAAACGCCGGTCACCATCATCATGAAAGCGGGGTTTTCGTTGAAAAAAGCGATGTTTTGAAGGAATATCGACTGGAATCCGTATATGACAAAGGTTCCGACTAATGTCCCCCACAGCGATTTTGCGCCGCCGATGATGACCGCGCCGAGAATATTAAGCGACATGCTAAGAGTCAGAATCGTCGCCGTCGTCGGTGAGATTCCCGGGAGATAGGCGTGATAGAAAAAGCCGGCAATCCCGGCGAAAAGAGTCGAGATGATGAAAGCCAGAAGGCGATATTTGAGCAAGGAGATACCCATGGCTTGGGCGGCGGCGACCGACGATTTCATGGCCACCATGGCCCGTCCGGTCGGCGAATTGATGAGGTTGGCAGTCCCGACCAAAAGCATGACCAAGACGACGATAATCGTGAAGTAAACGGCATTATTTGAAAGCGGTATTCCGAAGAAATTAAGGTTGACGCCGCGAATTATCAAGGTGCTGCCCTTAATCGTCTTAAGCAGTTTGACGATGATTTCCGAAAGAGCCAGGGTCATGATGGCCAGATAAATGCCTTCGATGCGCAGGGACACAAAGCCGACGACAAAGCCGATGACAATCGAAGCGATTCCGGCGATTAAAAAGGCGGGCAGAATACTGATCTGCCATTCCTGGAGGCCGTAGTGGCAAAGATAGATGCCGAGGCCCATAAAGCCTGCCGTCCCCAGCGAGGCGAGGCCGGAGTAGCCGAGCAACAGGCAGAAGCCGATGGCGGCGATGGAATAGATGCTGACGAACGCGATTGTCGTCATGATGCTGCGCGGGACGATGCCGGCGATATTAAGAAGCTGCGTGATTGCTAAAAGCAAACCGAGGAGGCCGAATTGGCCCAGCGGATTTGACATGATGCGCTTGGCGTGGGCTTTCCAGCCGCTTTCAGGGCGCGGCGAGGTGTGGGCCAGATATTCGTTTTTGAAGCGATTGTTCATGGTATACACCTCATACTTTCTTGGCAACCACTTTGCCAAATAAACCTTGTGGTTTAATAAGAATCGCAATTAGAAGTAAAATGTAGACGATGACTTCCGCCCAGCTCTGGAAAAAGGGATTTATGAATCCGAGCCAGCCGACGACGGAAATTGCCAAAGGAATGATGATGGCGCCGAGAATCGGCCCCAAGAAGGTCGAGAATCCGCCGAGAATTCCGGCTAAAAAGGAACTGACCTGAATCTTCGTCATAAACGATGGCGTTAACGAGGCGTTGCCGGCATTAAGCATGACGGCTGCCAAGACGGCTAAAGCCGCGGCGATCGCCCACGAGGTGGCGGTGATGACATAAGTATTGACCCCGACGATGCCGGCCGTATATTCGCTTGAAGCCGTAACGCGGACGCCGAGACCCCATTTACTTTTAAAAAGTAAGACGAATAAAACGGTTAAGACGGCCGCTGTTATGGCGATGCATACCACCGAATGTTTGGTGATGGACAGTTCGCCACCGAGCATGCTGATTGAAAAATTACCATCGATAAAAGCCGGTATTTGCGGCGGAATTTGAGCTCCGAAAATAAGCGGAACCGCTCCGAAGATTATCGAGACCAAGCCCATCGTGATAATTTGTTTTCCGACGATGTTGATATTTTTGCCGCGCCGAAAAATCATGATATCGATGAATAGTCCAAAGGCGATACCGAAGACCAAGCCGATCAAGATGGCGAGGATGTAATGGACGCTGTACTGCATGGCGAGATAGGCGACGACATAAGTTCCGGCGGCGGCGATGGCACCCTGCGCAAAGTTGGTCGTATTACTCGTGCGAAAAATCAGGGTGATACCCATCGTCGCGACCATTGTCACGCAGATGGTCAAAAGCGATCCGGTTATCGTATTTAATAAGGACAGGAGTTGGGCCATAGTTTATCCCCAGCGGATGATGTTGGCACTCCACACATAGCCGATACCGGCCGCGATCATGCAAACAACATCCCCATCTTTCACTTTTCCTTCTTTAAGCGCCAATTCCAGCGAGAGAATTTGGTCAATTTGGCCGATGTGGCCATAGTCTTCAAGATAGATCGTCTGATCTTCGCGAAGACCGAGATCGGCAATCATTGCCGCGTGACCTGAGCGCTTGATGTGGAGGATATCCAGGAATGTGATGTCTTTTCTTGTCAGTTTTGCTTGCTGTAACGATTCATCGATGCAACGATACCAGTTTGACATTGAGACTTCGTTGAGTCGATCTTTCATCTTTTTGGCGTCCAGGAGGCGAAGAGATTTATAACCTTCTTCGATATTATCGGCGTTAAACGGCTTGGCAATGCCGCCGATTTCGACGCCGGCTGTTCTTGAAAGCGAACCATCGGCGATGATTTTACTGCCGAGAAGCAGGTTTTTGTCATGGTCGCGCTTTAAGATGATGGCGCCTCCGCCAGCGCCCAAATTATACATCATCGACATATCCTTATCGGCATAGTCGACAAAGTCGCCGTTGCGGTATCCGCCGACGATCATAATCGTGTCGATGCTTTTATCGGCCACGAGCATATCATGCGCGATTTTCATCGCCGAAACACATGTGCAGCAGCGGTTTTGAACATCGATGCCCCACGCGTTAATGGCGCCGATGCGGTCTTGAATATAAAGGGCCGAGGTAGTTAAAGGGTATTCCTTCCACTCCTCTCCGATGCATAAGATAACATCGATATCGAGAGGATCGATGCCGGTATTTTTTAAGCAGTTGAGAGCGGCTTTAGCACCCATTTCCTGCGTGCCGTCATCGGGTCCGGGAATGTATTTCTGGCGGATGCCGAGCTTATTGATAACTGCCTCTTCGCTCCAGACGCCATTCGTCTTAGCGGCGATTTCTTTGGCTGTCATCACTTGGCTAGGAAGATACGTTCCGACGCCGACGATGCCGACTTTGACTTTTTCCATAGCCTCTTCCTTACAGTCTCATGCCGCCGTTAACTTCAAGGACCTGGCCGGTCACATAACTTGCTTCATCGCTGGCCAAGTAGAGAGCCGCATCGGCGATTTCATGAGGCTGACCCAGGCGTTTTAACATAGTTAGCTCGGCAAATTTCTTCAATAAATCTTCAGGGACGGTTTTCATCATGTCGGTCATGATGTAGCCGGGAGCGATGGCATTGCAGCGCACATTGGCCCCTTTGCGGGCGAATTCTTTGGCCCAGCTTTTGGTCATGCCGATGACGCCGGCTTTGCTGGCTGCATAGTTGGCTTGTCCGATGTTGCCGTAGACGCCGACGACTGACGAGATATTGATAATGCTTCCATATCCGGCTTCTTCCATCTTCGGTCCAAAAACGCGCGTCATGTTAAAGACACCCTTGAGGTTAACCGAGATGACGAGGTCAAATTGCTCATCGGTCATTTTTCTGGTCATGGCGTCGCGAGTGATGCCGGCATTGTTGACGAGAATGTCGGCTTTTCCATATTTGGCAAACACGTATTCGCCAAATCTTGCGACATCATCGCTATTAGCGACGTTTAATTTGTAAAACTCGACATCAGGATGGCTGTAGGTGAGATCCATCATATCGACGGCGATGACCTTCGCTCCGTGTTTGGCGAAGAGTTCGCTCATCGCCTGTCCTAATCCTTTAGCCCCGCCGGTGACGATGGCCACTTTATTCTGCAGTCTCATTTTTCATTCCTCCTTTATTGATAAAAAATGATTATATTTTCTTAAAGATGATGGCTGTGCCCATCCCGCCACCGATGCAAAGAGAGGCGAGCCCGAGTTTGAAATCGTGTCTTTGCATGATATGGAGCAGCGTGACGCTGATTCGGGCTCCGGAAGCGCCGACGGGGTGGCCGAGGGCAATCGCACCGCCCTGAAGATTGGTCTTGGCCAGCAACTCGTCAAAACCGATGTCGTGTTCTTCAGCAAGACTCTTGAGGACGCCGAGACTCTGCGCGGCAAATGCCTCGTTCAGCTCGATGACATCCATGTCTTTTAATTTATATCCGCTTCTTTTCATAACATCGCGAATGGCGGCGACAGGCCCGAGGCCCATATATTGGGGATCGACGCCGCCCTGGCCGATGCCGACGATTTCAGCTAGTGGTTTAAGATGATGCTTTTGAACAGCTTCCTCACTCATCAGCATTAAAAATGCTGCTCCGTCGTTGATACCCGATGAGTTTCCGGCCGTGACGCTTCCGTCTTTAACAAAAGCGGGGCGAAGAGCGGCCAGTTTTTCCAAATTCGTCGTCCGATTAGGATACTCATCGCGGTTAAAGATGATGTCGCCTTTACGGTCTTTGATGGTGATAGGAACGATTTCGTCATCGAACAAGCCCGCATCGACAGCTTTGATGGCCTTGACTTGCGAGGCATAGGCAAACTGATCTTGTTCCTGACGGCTCAAAGCGAATTTTACGGCGATGTTTTCAGCCGTGACGCCCATGTGGACTTGCGAATAGGCATCGGTCAGAGCATCGTAGATCATATGATCGGTAAGTTTAACATCGCCCATTTTAATGCCACCGCGAACGGCAGACGGGACTAAGTGCGGAGCGCGAGTCATAGACTCGATGCCGCCGGCGATGACGATTTCATCAAAGCCGTCGCGAATGGCGGTGTAGCCCGTCAGGACGGATTTCATCCCCGAACCGCAGAGCATGTTAATCGAATAAGCCGGTACTTCAACCGGTATGCCGGCTTTGATTGAGACTTGACGTCCGGGACCTTGGCCGAGGCCGGCCGAAAGGACATTGCCGACGATTACTTCGCTGACATCCGTCCCGGCAACTTTGGTCGCGCTGAGCAAGGCCTTGACGACTTCGGCGCCGAAATCGGTCGCATCAATTGTTTTGAGCGATCCGAGCATTGAACCGGTGGCAGTTCTTTTCGCGGCAACTACATAGACTTTTTTCATACTTTTCTGTTCTCCTTAAAGTGCATTCTTTTCAATTTCTTCTTTTAGAAGCGGCAAAATTTGATTGATGTCGCCGACGATGCCGAGATCAGCTACTGAGAAGATCGAAGCGGTCCGGTCTTTATTGACGGCGATGATGTAGTCGCTTTCTTCCATGCCGGCCAGGTGCTGAACGGCACCGGAGATGCCGAGTGCCAGATAGAGTTCAGGGCGCACCGTTTTGCCGGTCTGCCCCACTTGCCGATCGGGATTAATTTTTCCGCAGTCAACTAGCGATCGTGAGCAGGAATATGTTCCCTTGATTAGTCCGGCGAGATATTGGGCGGTTTTGAGATTCTCGTCACCGCCGATTCCGCGGCCGATTGAGATGAGAATTTTTGCTTCTTCGATATTGGCAATCTCTTGGGTGGCCACCACTTCTTCAAGTACCTCAACGCGCGGCTTATCAACTGCGACATCGAGATGGATGACATTTACCAGTCGGCCCTTGTTAGCGCCGATGCGCGCCATGACGCCCGGTCGGACAGTCGACATCTGCGGGCGGTGTTCGGGGCAGATGATGGTAGCAAAAAGATTCCCGCCAAAAGCCGGACGCGTCATGAAAAGAGAACCGTTTACGTCGATTTCGAGTTTGGTGCAGTCGGCGGTTAAGCCGGTGCCGAGGCGGGCAGAGAGGCGCGGGGCTAAATCGCGACCGATGGAGGTCGCCCCTAAAAGGATGACATTCGGATTCACGGTGGTGATGATTTTTTCAAAAGCCCTGGCATAGGCATCAGTTAAATAGTATTTAAGATTTGAATTATCGACCGAATAGATAAGATCGATGTCGAAAGTTTTCAAGTCCTCGATGAGCCCGGACAAATTGCTGCCGACGATGCCGGCGACGACATGCCCTCCGGAGACATCGGCTAAATCGCGGGCGGCCCCGAGGAGTTCCAGCGATACTTTTTGAATCTTGCCATCGCGGACTTCAATAAAAGTTAGAATGTCTTTGTTCACCGTGTGGCCCTCCTAGATGATGTGGCGCTTCTTCATCGTATCGATGATGGCCTTAACGGCCTCGCGTGGTTCGACTTCGAGAAGATTCTTTTGCTTATCGACAACTTTGTTCCAAGTCGATTTGACTTTGGTCGGCGATCCTTTTAAACCGAGTTTTGTGGTGTCGACGATGATGTCGGATGCTCCTTTTAATTCGACGCTTTCGGTCTCCGTGGCTTCGATGAGTCGGCCGACATGAAGCGAGCGCGGTTTGGCGGCATCGCCCAAGATTGTCACCAGCAAGGGAGCGGTGGCTTTTAAGGTTTGATAGCGATCTTCAAATTGGCGGACGGCGATAAAATAACCGTCCTCGAACTTGAGACTATTAACATAAGAGATTTGCGGAATATCAAGATGCTCGGCAATCTGCGGCCCGACTTGAGCAGTATCACCATCGATGGCCTGGCGGCCGGTGATGATTAAGTCGTATTCGAGCGTCTTTAATAAACCGGCAAGAGTCAGGGAAGTGGCTAGGGAATCGCTTCCGGCAAAAAGCCGATCGGTCAGGAGCATGGCGCGGTCAGCCCCCATTGCCAGGGCTTCATAAAGTACTTTTTTAGCCTGGGGTGGACCCATCGAAACGACGGTGATGTGAGCTTGATGGGCGTCTTTGAGGCAAAGGGCGAATTCGAGTCCGACTTTGTCATCGGGATTCATGATTGAAACGGCGCCTTCGCGATTGAGGGTACCGGTGACGGGATCGATTTTGATCTCGGTCGTGTTCGGAACTTGTTTGATACAGACGATTATTTTCATCTTTATTACCTCAAAACCGCTGCGGAAATAACCATTCTTTGCACTTCCGAGGTTCCTTCGTAGATTTCCGTGATTTTAGCATCGCGCATCATGCGCTCAACAGCGTATTCTCGAGTGTAACCGTACCCCCCATGTAACTGAACGGCCTTATTGGTAACCATCATCGCCGTTTCAGAGGAGAAGAGTTTGGCCATGGCCGCGTCTTTTGATAAGGTTTTGGCTTTTTGCTCTTTTGAGGTAATCGCCCGCTCGACTAATAGACGGGCGGCGTCGATATGGGTGGCCATGTCGGCGATCTGAAATTGCGTATTTTGAAAAGCGGAGAGCGGACGCCCGAATTGCTTTCGCTCCTGAACATAGTTCACCGTCTCACGGAGGGCGCCTTCAGCGATGCCGAGGGCTTGGGCAGCGATGCCGATGCGGCCGCCGTCAAGCGTTTTCATCGCAACTTTAAAACCTTCGCCGACGGGACCGAGGATATTCGCCTTTGGCACGCGGACATTTTGCATGATCAATTCGCAAGTCGAAGAACCGCGAATGCCCATCTTAGCTTCTTTTTTACCGACGCTGAAGCCGGGCATGTCGGCTTCGACGATAAAAGCGGTGATGCCTTTGATACCCTTGCTCTTGTCGGTCATGGCAAAGATGAGATAGACATGGGCATAACCGGCGTTGGTGATAAATATTTTTGTTCCGTTGAGAATGTAGGAGTCGCCATCTTCAATGGCTACCGTCTGCTGATTAGAAGCATCCGTGCCGGCGTTTGGTTCGGTGAGACCAAAGGCGCCGAGCCATTCTCCATTAGCTAACTTTGGGAGATATTTTTGCTTTTGCTCTTCGCTGCCGAGCTCGGCTATGGGAGCGGTGCAAAGCGAGACGTGCGCCGACAAGATGGCGCCGGTCGTCGCACAATACGAGGATATTTCGCGAACGGCGTTAATATACATTTTATAATCGCCGCCGGCACCGCCATAGGCTTTGGGGATGATGATGCCGAGGAGACCGGCTTTACCCATCTTTTCAATGGTTTCGCTCGGAAAGCGCTCTTCTTCATCGATTTGCGTGGCTAAAGGTTTGACTTGCTTGAGGGCAAATTCTTTGATGAAGTCATTAAATAGTTCGTATCTCAAAATTGTGTCCATAAATTACCTCACGAGGATGGTGGCGGTGCCGGTGATTACGCTCTTGCCGTCTTGATTGATGGCGGTCGTCGCCAGTTTAACGATTCTTTTATCTTCGCGAAGTTCGATAACTTCAACTTCGGCGGTGATCGTGTCGTTTAAGAAGACCGGGGCGACAAACCGCAAATCCTGACCGAGATAGATGCTGCCTTCACCGGGGAGGCGGGTCCCCAAAACGGCCGAGAATAAACTCGCCACTAACATACCGTGGGCCACGCGATGATGAAAAACGCTTTTTTGCGCGACTTCTTCATTAATATGAAGCGGATTATAATCAGTTGATAATTGGGCAAAAGCATCGACTTGCTCAGCGGTGATTCGCTTGCTGATCGAAGCTTTCATTCCTCGTTTTAATTCTTCAAATCTCACGGGATATCCTCCAAGTAATGATGGGTAGTGGCGCAGGGTTATCGGAAAACGGAGCAAATGGCAAACAATGATTATATGTTGAAAACTGGATGAGCCAATTTTATAAATTGAGACAAATATGAATGGGTATTCATGTTTATATTGTAAGCACTTACATAATAATTGTCAATTAGTTTGATGCTCCTTTTTGACAAATGTCGCATTCAAAAATGCTGTGGGATAAAAAATCAGGCGATGGTAGAATATGAATAGGCGTTCAAGAACAGATATAGAAAAGATATGGAATCATCGGTCTTTTATCCCAAAGCAAAGCGTGGAAAAGCAACTTTTCGGCGCATTATCACGGCTGCCACCAAAGTCTTTTATGAACGCGGCTATGCAAATTCAACAATTGCTGATATCGCCGCGGAAGCCGAAGTCGCCGTCGGCACGATTTATATTTATTTCAAAGACAAATACACAATTTATTACCAAGTTTTAAAAGATTTTCAAAATCAGATTCGCGAACATTTAAATCGCAATATCAAAGAAGCTCATACGCGGCGCGAAAAAGAAAGAGCCGGCATTCGCGCCTGGCTTGAATTCGTCCTGGAACACCGTCGGGCCTATGAGATGATTTGGGAATCACTATATATCGATCGCCGCCTCTTTGACGACTACTATTTGAGTTTCTCCGAGGCTTATCGCAAAGGCTTGGAACACGACTCCAAAGAATTGGTAAATGTCGATTTTGAGACGGTTTCGTATATCCTGATGGGCATCGCCAACTTCGTCGGCATTCAAGCGATGCTGACAGCCGATATCGATGATCAGAAACTCGATGCGATTGTCGATTCCGTCATGCTGATCCTGGCCAACGGCCTCTTTAAAAAGCAATCTTGAGATTATTTGTCTCCCTTTCTACAGAAAAAAACCAAGATTATCAATTCGACAAAAGAAGTCCTATTCTTGGATTTATTGCCTTGCATTATAATTATTAATGCGCGAACAAGTATATAAAGGAGAAACATATGTCAAAAGAAATGTGGGCTTATCTCATCGCCCTCGCCGTCTCTTTGCTCGCCATCGGCGTCGCCGTCTGGATGGCTCGCTGGGTGAAGAAACTAAAATCCGAAAATGCAAAAATTGCCTATGTTTCAAGCTTGATTAAGAGCGGTGCTAACACCTTCTTAAAGCGGGAGTATACCATCTTGGCCGTCTTTGCCGGTATCCTCTTCGTTTTCATTCTCCTCTTTTTACCCAAGCCGATTTGGCAAGTCGGCGATGAAGTCGGCGTCAATCGCGTCCTCCCTAATTTGGCGATGGCTCTTTCTTATCTCATCGGAACCATTTTCTCCGGTATCGCCGGAAAAATCGGCATCGACATCGCAACCATCGCCAACGTCAAGTCAGCCGAAGCCGCCACCAAAGGAATAAAACCATCTTTTATGGCCGGTTTTCGCGGCGGAGCCGTCATGGGTATGGCCGTTGTCGCCAGCTGTTTGCTCGGCGTCACATTAGTCTTCTGGGCCACTTACGGTTGGACCGGCAATGCCCGCGTCTTAATCGGGTTTAGTTTTGGTGCCAGCTCACTCGCCTTATTTGCCAAAGCCGGAGGCGGTATTTTCACCAAGACCGCCGATATCAGTGCCGATCTCGTCGGCAAAGTCGAATTGAGCATCCCCGAAGATGATCCTCGCAATCCGGCCGTCATCGCTGATAATGTCGGCGATAACGTCGGTGATGTCGCCGGAATGGGTGCCGACCTCTTTGATTCCAATGTCGCCTCACTGGCGGCGGCTTTAGTTTTGGCCATCGCCTTAGATTCCAAATACATACCGCTCGTTTTCCTTTTCGCAACTGCTGGTTTATTATCTTCGATAATAGGCGTCGCCACTGCCAACATCGGTAAGCACGGTAATCCGACGCGAGCCCTCAATAGCAGCACCTATATCACGACGGGAATCTATTTTGTTTTAACGGCCGTCGTCACCGTTTTATTTGATTTTGTCCTCGATGCGGGAACCGGGCATTCGTATTGGTTTATCTGGGGTTCAACCGTCCTTGGTCTTCTCGTCGGCGTCGTCATCGGTTTGGCGACCGACTACTTTACTGACGACAGTCGCAAACCTGTCCATATGGTTGCCACAGCTTCTGAATCAGGACCGGCCTTCACCATTTTATCCGGAATTTCCTATGGCTTCTTGAGCGTTTTTCCAGCGATGGTCGGAATCGGTATTTCTGCGCTCGGTTCTTACTTGCTGACAGCTAATATTTCCGCAACGATGCCGGCAACTGCCGGAATGTTTGGCATTTCGATGGCTGCCGTCGGCATGCTTTCGATCGTCGGCATGATTATTTCCAATGATGCCTATGGTCCGATTGTCGATAATGCCCGCGGCCTTGTTGAGATGGGCAATCTCGGCGAAGAAGCGCTTGAGATTACCGATAAACTCGACAGCGCCGGAAACACCGTCAAAGCCGTGACCAAAGGTTTTGCCATCGGGGCCGCCGGTTTGACAGTCATCGCCCTCTTGGGCGCCTTCATGTCGGAGGCCAATGCCCTCGGCGCCGGATTGACCGGTTTCGATGTTATGGATCCCGTCATTTTCTTCGGACTTCTCGTCGGCGCCGCGGTTCCGGCCGTCTTCTCGGCTTTGCTGATGCTTGGCGTCAACCGCAATGCCCAGCGCATGATTAAAGAAATCCATCGCCAGTTTAACGATATTCCGGGTTTGAAAGACGGACAAGCTGGCGTCGAACCCGAATACGATAAATGCATTGATATCGCCACGAAAGGCGCTCTTAAAGAACTTGTCGTCGCCGGCTTGTTCGCTATTCTGGTAACCATCGCCGTCGGCTTTATCGGCGGAGTCAAAGCCATCGGCGGCTTTCTCGTCGGCAACATCGTCGTCGGCTTATTGCTCGCCCTCTTTATGTCGAACTCCGGCGGGCTTTGGGACAACACCAAGAAATATGTTGAATCCGGACATCACGGCGGAAAAGGAAGCTTTGCTCATAAAGCGGCCGTCACCGGCGATACGGTCGGAGATCCTTTTAAAGATACGGCCGGACCGTCTATTAATACGCAGATTACGGTCGTCTCGCTTGTTTCTTCATTGATGGCTTACATCTTCATCCTTTACAGCATTTTCTAGAAAGAAGCGTTTTATCAAAAGAAAAAAGCCGTTTTGCGGCTTTTTTTGATGGAATTAAATCTTTATTATTTGAGAAAACGTTTCTTTTCTTCAGGAGTATCAAGGCCGAGCGTGCCTCCCGGATTCATGATGTTATCGGGGTCAAAATGCTTCTTCAGGGCTTTGATAACTGAATATTCCGTCTTCCCGAGCGAGCCTTCTAGCCATGGCCCAAACATCTTGCCGATGCCATGATGGTGAGACATCGAGGCGCCCGATTTTTGAATGGCGTCGAGAATGCCGCTGTGATATGCGATATAGTCATTAATATCATTCATTTTCGTGATAAAGATGAAATAGAGGTTAGCTCCTTGCGGGTAGGCATGCGAAAGGTGGGTGGTCACCACAGTGTGTGGACGCGAGTGGCAATATGCGCGGACGCTTTTATGGACTTCGGCCATATTCGACCAAAGCACAGAGCACTCTAAAGTGTCGGTCAGTATTCCGAAATCCTGCATTGAGTCGCGAAGATATGGATCGGTAAAACGACCCTTCTCCCAAGCTTTGGTAACGATTCCGGTCAAAGACATCCCGCCGTGTTTATGGGCGATGCGGCGAATATTTCTAGCGACATTTTTAGCAAAGCCCTTTTCGCCTTCGCTCCAGCCGAGAAAGAGACTTCTTTCCATCGGCTTGTAACCGCCGATTTTAAATAGTTTTGCCAGCGGCGATTCATCGACGCCGTAAAGGCGCATCATCAGATCGGTTTCTTCGGCGTCGGAGCAGCGGAAGACCGAAGCAAAGCCGGCCTCGCACTGCATCATCTCGCGCGTCGCTTCCTGAGCTTCTTCCCAGTTATGAAACATAAATGAGAAGCACTTGCGGTTTTCCTTGGTAAGACGAAAGACGCGAAGAGTGACATCGGTCAGGACGCCAAAGGCTCCTTCGCTGCCCATCATGATGTGATTTAAAGAAGGTCCTGTCGCTTCGCGCGGGTAAGGAGAGGTGACGATATTTCCAATTGGAGTCGCGTATTTTTGCTCCAGGACCATATCTTCGATTTTCCCATAGTAAGTCGAGTTTTGACCCGCGCCGCGCGTGACGACCCAACCTCCGACGGAGCTGTATTCAAATGATTGAGGAAAGTGGCCACAGGTATAGGCTCTTTTCGCACCAAATAACTTCTCGGCGTCGTTAAGGGTTTTTTCTAGTTGCGGACCGCTCATGCCGGCCTGGACGGTAATCGTCTGATCTTTTTCATTAAAAGCGATGACTTTATTAAAACGAAGGCGCATGTCGAGGCTGATACCGCCCTTAACACATTCCACACCGCGCGTGACGCTGCTGCCGCCGCCGTAGACATAAACGGGAATTTTATGAGTCGAGCAATACGCGACGACCTTTTCAATCTGCTCGCGATTGTCCGGATAGAGGACGGCATCGGGAATATTTTCGACGATTTTTTGTCTTAGGCGCAGGACATCGTGCATCGTTTTACCATAGGCAACGCTTAAACGCGAGTAGCTATCGGTTCTGACAAACTCTTCACCGAGAAGAGCCTTAAAAGCATCGATGTGCTCTGGCGCGAGACAAGAGGGCACATTATAGTCGACAGGCCCGAAACCTAGACCTCCGTCATACTTTTGAAAATCATCATCCGTGAGATCAAAAATCTCCTTCATGACCTTGTAGAGATTTTCTTTTGGCCACTTAAAATAATGCGGGTCGCCCCAGCGAAAAATAGAGCGCCAGCTGCGCGGGTCGGCAGGTGTTTCAACCCATTTCGGGGAGAAGCCTTTGTATGGTTTGTTAGACATTATTTGTCCTTCCTTTCTTTGGTGATGGAGCGAAGTTCCCAATAGAGGGGTTTTAACTGCTTGTAAATTCGTTTATAAATGCGCGAGTGCAAGTTCCTATAGACTTCGTTAACGTCTGGATTTGGCGTAAAGGTTTTTTTGTAATGCACCATGCTCTGAATCGCCTCGCGGTAGTCCTTAAAGACGCCGAGGCTTACAAAAGCGACCATCGAACTGCCGAGTCCGCACGCCTCATAAGTCTGAATTCGATAGACGGGTTTGCCGAACATATCAGCGGTGATCTGACATATTTCGTCGCTTTGCGAACCGCCTCCGGAGACAGTTAAACCGGATATTTTTTGTTTGGAACTCTTCTCGAGATTTTGCATTCCCTCGAGCAGTCCATAGCCGATGCCTTCGATGATGGCTTTGTAGATGTGAACACGCGTATGTTCGCTTGAGAACCCTATGATGCATCCTTTGGCTTCCGGCTGTTTTAAGGTCGGAGCCCAATAGGGCTGAAGGATGAGGCCGTCGCTTCCCGGCGGAATTTCTTTGAGGCGGCGGTTTAACAGCTCTTCGGGCGAAAGGCCGAGTTTGGGAGCTTGAAGAACTTCTTTTTCAGCGAATTCTTTTTTAAACCAGCTAATCATCCAGAAGCCGCGATAAACCTGAATCTCAGGATTCCATGTGCCGATTGTCGCGCCGGGATAGGCCGGCATGAATTGCTGCGGTTCGACATATTTGCGAAGCGTCGTCTGTATCGTAGCCGTCGTTCCGAAGCTGAGCGATGCCAAATCATTATCGAGAACGCCGCAGCCAAGCGTTTCGCACGCCTTGTCAGAGGCGGTGGCGATGACGGGCAAACCTTCCGCGATCAAGTACTCCTCACTAACCTCTTTGGAAATGGTGCCGAGAGTAGACCCGGGCGGGAGGATATCTTGTAATTTATCGGTATCGACATTAAAAATCGCAAATTTGATGTTTGATGGTTCATACCATTTATTAGTTTTATAGTCATAGGGAATATGAGCGACTTGCGAAGCTGAGGAATCGATGAGTTTTCTCGTCAGCTGGTAAGTCAAAAAACCGCTGAGTGTCAAATATTTATAAGTGGCAGCCCACACCTCAGGCTCGTTTTCCTGAATCCAGTTGCTCTTGGTAATTCTCCTTTGATCTTCGAGAGCCTCGCTCATGCCGACGAGCTTAAAAGCCATCCGCGCCATCAAGGGCAGCGGATTTTCACATTTCGCTTCTCTTTGGTCAAGCCAGATTATGATGTCGCGAAGCGGCTTGATGTCTCTATCGACGCAGACGCACGTATCGCGAATTGTCGTAATCGTCACGCCGATAATCTGTGCGACTTTGTCGGGGTTATTTTGATGAATGCGCCGCGATACTTCTTTAAGCGTATCGATGTAGACGCTCGGTTTCTGTTCGGCGTATCCTGGCTGCAGAGAGTAGTAAGGAATGAACGAAATTTGCTCTTTGGCCACGATATTACCTTGTTTGTCGACGAGCAGCGACCGAATGCTTTGCGTTCCACAGTCAAAGGTCAAAACGAGAGGATTCATAATCATAAGCACTTATCTCCTTTTTGCATATTCGCGGTTGTTATGACATTAACATCTGTTCCAAAAACATTATGGACGATGATTGTTTTAATTGGGAGATATTCCGTGACAACAACATCTTTTAGAAGATGAATCAAGTCCATTATTTTGTCTTTGGCGATATCGCCGTCGGTCCGCACCGAGATGACCGGATATTCAGAAAGAGTCGTGCGGACGGTGGTGGTTATGCTCCGCTTCGGATTCGTCATTTCATTGATGGCAAAAGCAATGCCGCGCGGGCATTTGTTGCCGCTGACCTCGTGCGACTGCACATCGATTTCGAGGCGGCAGCCGTTCGGACAGACGATGCAGGTCAGGCTCTTTTTCATGGTTTGACCTCCAGATAAACGCGAACTGTGGCAGGCGCAAGGTCAGGCGATAAAGAAAAGACGATTCTCTCCATCTCCGGAGGGCGCAGGTGCAAATAGCGTTTCTTAAAAAGCGTCTTTCCGTCATGTTCGATATATAGAGTCGCGTTTTCATATTCGCCGGCACTTCTGAAATATGCGATTACCTGGCGTGTCGGACTCTTAAAATCAAGATGGGAGGGAACGAAGTACATAAGGTGCGAATCAATTTCGATTTCCTGCAAATCTCGTTCTTTTTGAATGCTTTTCGCCGCATAAGTGCCGGCCAATTCGCCGCTTTCCGAGACGTAATCGGCGAGGTCGCTGACATGCAAAGAGTTGCCGCACGAGTAAACATGCGGAGCGAATGTCATCAGCGTTTGGTCGACATAAGGGCCTTTTGTCTTTGGGTTGATTGCAATTTTTAATTGCTCGGCGATTTCGTTCTCGGGAATGAGCCCGACCGAGATAATTAATGCATCGCATGCGACGATGTGTTTGCTCTCTTCAATTGCTTGCATGTGTTCATCGACCTCGGCGATTTCGACAGCTTCAAGCCGATCGCAACCAAACACTTTTGTGACGGTATGCGATAGGTGAAGAGGAATATTGAAATCATCAAGACACTGAACGATGTTGCGCGTTAAGCCGCTGGGCGTCGGTTTGACTTCATAGACGCCGAGAACCTGACCGCCCTCAAGGGTGATGCGCCGCGCCATGATGAGCCCGATATCGCCGCTGCCGAGAATGACGCAGCGTTTGGTCGGCATCTTGCCTAGAATATTTATATAGTATTGAGCCGCTCCCGCCGTCATGAGACCCGAGGGATTTGTTCCGCCGATAAAAATTTGTCGTGATGTGCGCTCGCGACAGCCCGTGGCCAAGATTAGTTTTGTCCCGATGACGCTTGCAATACCATCGCGAGTTACCAACGTAAGCGTGAAACTATCATCATTTTTTTCTATTTTGGTAACAAACGTTAAGGTATTGATGCTGACGCCAGTTTTCTTAATCTTTTCGATTTCTCGATTTGCGTATTCGGGACCGCTTAATTTTTCGTTGAATCGCGTCAGGCCAAAACCATCGTGAATACATTGTTTTAAAATTCCGCCTAATTTTGCTTCGCGTTCAATCAAAAGGACGCTGGCTCCGTTTTCGTCAGCTTTTAGGGCGGCCGCCAACCCCGCTGGGCCCGCGCCGATGACAATCACATCATAGCGTTTCATCTCATCCCCCCTTTATTATCATCAAGAAGGATAAGGGCTTCGCCTTTTTTCTTTATTTCGGTTAGCAAAGCCTTTTGCTCTTCAGCCATGATTTGGACGATTAACTGCTGACAAAAACCGCCCTGACAGCGACCCATGCCGGCCCGAATCCGCCTTTTGATGCCATCGGTTGTATGGACTTTCAGCGGGCGCCTCAGACAATCGAGAATCTCGCCTTTGGATATTTCCTCACAGCGGCAGATAATCTGGCCGTAATCAGGATTGCTTTTAATTAGCTTATCGCGTTCCTCGACACTTAATTCTTTGAGGAGACGATTGGATTTACGCGTTGGATTAAATTGCTTTTTCGGCGCTAATTTTTCACCGCTCACCATCTCATATATTTTGACGATGTCTTCAGCGATGGCCGGCGCGGCGGTCAATCCCGGCGACTGAATGCCGGCGGCGTGGATGATATTTTCTGTCCACTTGCCGCGACGGACGATAAAATCCTCTTCATATGTCGAGGCGCGAATGCCGGCAAAGTAAGTGATGACATCGCTCCTCGAAAGACTCGGTAGTGTGTGACGATGTTTATCAAAGAGGGCATCAATCTCTTCCTTTGTCGTCTGATAATCTTCGCGTTCCGGGCATTCGCTGGCCGTCGGTCCGACGACGGTGTTTCCATCGACGGTGGGAATAATTCCTCCACCTTTAGTGTGAGCCTTTTTATCGCTGTTTCCGGCATAAAAAGACAGTGTGCTGTTAACCGATTTTGACGCTGCTTTCTTGTCGAGAATCATCTCGACGCCGCGGCGTGGATGAATGGAAAAAAACTGATCACCGGCCATCCCAGCGATGATGTCGGCAAAGACGCCGGCAGCGTTGATGACGACGCGCGGATAGATGATGCCGCGGTTCGTTTTAACAGAAATGATGCGGTGATCTTTAACTTCAAATTTCAAAGCGGCGGTGTCGAGGAGAACACGCCCGCCGTTTTCAATCGCGTTTTCGGCGAGAGCAACAACCATGTTGTAAGGAGAAACAACTGCTCCTTCAGGGAAAAAGACGGCAAACTTGGCCTCTTTGCCAATGTTTGGCTCTCTTTTCAATAATTCTTCACGCTTTAGCAGGCGGACGCCTTTGATTCCTTTTTTCCGAGCTGCCGAAAAAAGAAAGGGCATGGCGAGATAGGCGAGAGTTTTAGTGAATACCAGCGTTTGCCCGTGCTTAACATAATCGACACCTAAGTCCTCGGCTAATTGCTCATAGGATTGGACGGCTCTCCTCAGATAGTGATGCTTCTTCGTCTTTCGCGATAAGTCCATGCCGACATGAATGCACCCGTCATTGCGGCTGCTGGCGTGCAAGGCGACATCATTTTCTTTTTCGATTAAACAGGCATCGACATCATATTTGCTGAATTCGCGAAGAATCGCGGTTCCGACGATGCCTCCGCCGACGATGAGAGCATCGCATTTTAAGCCATCGTATTCCGAATCTTGTATTGAGCTGATTCGCATGGGTTCAGGAGTATAACCCTTGAGCTTGATGTTATTGATGACCCCTTCACTTTTCGCTTGTGCGGCAATGTAGCCGACTTTGACAACTTCGTCCCACTTTTCCATCTCGCCTTCTAAAAGAAGGCATCCGTCTTTGATTGTGGTGCGGACACCGGGATAGAGGCGAGAGATTTCGGCGATAGTTTTTTCAAAAGTGGGTTTCATCATCTATTTCCCCCCCACGATTTGGCGAATTGAACGAGTCTTTTTTCATCAAATGAATCATCTTTTAAAATCTCTTGGACGACGAGGCCGTCGATCATCAGCATCAGCGTATAAGCAAAAGCCTCGGGGTCATCAACATGGCGAAAAACTTTCTTGATGCCGATTAAAAGAGTCGCCCGCCACTCGCGGTATTTTTCGATGAATTTGCTTCTGAGGACATCGTTTTCGCCGAGGCATTCATTAATTAGGAAAATGTGCATCTTGGCCCGGTCAAAGAGCTTGACGCTTTTATGAAAGACAACCTCGAGAAAGCGTTCCGGAGGCAGGTCGTTTTCGTGTCGATCCAGCCACAGGATATACTCAGTTTTCAGGGCATCGATATGCTGTGATATGACATCAAAGACAAGTTCATCCTTAGTCGTATAGTGATAATAAATCGTTCCCGGAGAAAGACTTGCTTTTTGCGCCACATCGCGCAACGAAAAGTTCTTGACCCCCTTTGTAGCGATCAAATCCTCGACGGCGGCGATGATCCGCTCCTTGCTTTTGCTTCCTTTAGGACGAGCCATTATATTGTTATTCGGTTAACTGACCGAATTACTCCTACTAGTATTTTAACAAGAATAGAATAAATAAAGAAGAAGCAATCGCATAAAAAAGACCGCCTCATTAAGAGACGATCTTCGTGTTAATTATGAATGAAAGTTAGACGGTTGGTTCTTCTTCTTGGGGAATCTCGGTGTAGGTATCGAGATTATCCGGCAAGACGACATCGACGACTTGGTTCATATTGTCGATATCAATATGGAAGAAACCTTCGAGTTCGTGCAGTTCATGGTCGATAACAGGTTCTTCAGCACGCATGTAGACGCCCGTCTCTTCTTCTTGAGCAATTGTCACGGCGACATCGACATCGACATAGAGTTTGCTGAGGAAACCATCCGCACCGACACCGATGGTCAGTTTTGCGGTTGTAATATTGATGACTGAAGAAATCATTTCGCGCATTTGTGTGCGAAAAGTCTCAATCTCTTCGCTTGTCGCATCGGCGGGAATTTCACCAGCATCCTGCATTACTTTGACACCGATATTAACAATGTCATCGATGGTAACTGTGTAGACAACGGTTAATTCGCCATTTGACTCGGTGGCTTTGACATCGCTAAGCAGATTGGCGTATGGAACCATATCATCGAATGCAAAAGGCATTTCAATCGGTTCTTCCGGATTGTAGCCGATGGCTTCGCCTAGGTTGCCGACATATGTTTTGATTGTCGTAACTTCAGGAGCTTCTTGGTCCATCAATGCGAACAACTCGGTGGCATCGGTGACATCGGCATAGACCCAGCCTTCGCTGAGATAGACGGCGACGCCGGCGTCAACATCGACTAAAGTCTCGTCATTTTCGACAGCCAAAACGGAAGCTGAAGCGGTGACGCTGCCGACGGCATCTTCGCCAAAGATGTCATTGGCCTTGATGTGAACTTCGCCAGCGGCTTCGAGATTGCGTTCAGAGAGGACGACATCATCGGCATCAAAAGCCTTTCCGGAATAATCCAGGTCCGCCGTGATATCGATTTCGAACGATTCGATTTCCGTGGTGGTCATTTGCTCCATCGCATCCATGACGCGCTGATTGGCGACCGCGGCTTCAATGGTGATGCCGTTTCCGTCGCACGAAGTCATGACCGTCAAAGCGAAGAGCGAGAGAGCGGAGAATAATAGTTTATTGAATTTGTTCATTTGAACACCTCCAATTTTTACTATAGCACTAACTGAAAAAAAACAATAAAAAAATGCAATAAACAATGCGGAGGTATTTATTGATAGAAGATAAAGAGAGTTATAAAGAATTAAATTATTTTAATTTAAAAAACCACTTAATAAATGATTTTTTCTTTTCGTTATAAGGCGGATATTTTAGTTGCAGCTCCATTTTCTGTTTCTTTAGAACACTTTTTTCATGGCTGAAGGCCTCAAACGATTTCTGACCGTGGTAACTGCCCATACCGCTTCTTCCGATGCCGCCGAAAGGCAGCTTGTCGTTAGTTAAATGCATGATGGTATCGTTGATGCAGCCGCCACCGTAACTGACTAAATCCATGATCCGGCGCGCTTCTTTTTGATTTTTGATAAAGAGGTAAAAAGCTAATGGTTTTTCTTGCGATTTGAATATTTCGAGCAAGTTGTCGACCTTAGCAAAAGTGAGAATTGGCATGATCGGACCAAATATTTCCTCGCCCATGATGGCGTCATCATAGGTGACATTGTCCATAATCGTCGGTTCAATTAAGCGCTTATCTTTATTGATATGCCCGCCGAAAACAATTTTGTTTTTGTCGATTAATCCCGCAAGGCGTTCGATATGTTTATCGTTAATAATACTCGGAAAATCTTCGCTGATATTGCCATCATGGTAGTAGAAGGCTTGAATGTATTCGATGACGCGAGAAATAAAAGTGTCTTTGACTGATTCGTGAACATAGATGTGGTCGGGGGCAACGCAGGTTTGCCCGGCATTGAGGTACTTACCCCACGTGATGCGTTTAGCCGCCATATCGATATCGGCGTCTTCCATCACGATGCAAGGTGATTTGCCACCGAGTTCAAGGATGACAGGTGTCAGATGAACGCTCGCCTTCTCGAGAACCACGCGACCGACATCGTCGCCACCCGTGAAAAAGATAAAATCAAACTTTTGGTTAAGAAGAGCCTGATTCTCCTCTCTTCCCCCGACGACCACGCTGAAGAGGCGGGGATCAAAGTTACTGGCAATCTTTTGCAAGACCAGCGAGACATTCCAGGCATATTTCGACGGTTTAAGAACGACGGTGTTGCCGGCCGCAAGCGCAGCGACGACGGGAACCATCGCTAGTTGCAAAGGATAATTCCAGGGCGACATTACTAAAGTAACGCCATAGGGTTCTTTATAGATATAGCCACTTGAGACAATATTGACGAGGCTCGTCGCCACGCGTCTTGGCTTCATAAATTTCTTCAGATGATGGAGCATGAAATCAATCTCTTGAATGACGAGAGAGTACTCGGTTGAGATAACATCGAATTCGCATTTGTTGTAATCCAGTTTAAAGGCATCATAAATATCCTGATGCATGTCTAGAAGGATTTTTCTGAGCTTCCGCAGGACTTCCCGGCGAGCGTCTAAAGAGCGTGTGTGACCTTCAAAATAATAGGCGCGCTGCTTTTGCACAATTTCTTCAATCATCGTTTTTTCCTCTATCTTTTAATTGTCCATATTTTTCATTAATTTGCCACAAGAGGTTGTAAGCATGACGTTTAGCAAAGAAGCCGATGAAGGAATATAATATTTTATTATGAACATTTTTTATCTCGACCCTGATCCGGTCATCGCCGCCCGCTACCACGCCGACAAACATGTCATCAAAATGATTCTGGAATCGGCTCAGCTCCTCTCGACGACGCACCACATCGCGCAATCGAGTCAAGAGACGCTTGACAATATTTATAAGCCCACCCACTTTAATCATCCAAGTACGATTTGGGTTCGTCAAAGCAAGGCCAATTATCTTTGGCTTTTCTCTTTGTTTTTGGCTCTGATTGACGAATATGCGTTTCGGTTTGGCAAAACTCATAAAAGCGCAGAACTAATCCCCTATCTAGAAAAGGCGCCAAAGGCCTTAAGCGACAGCCTCTTTTCACCTCCGACCCCGGCGATGGATGAAGAGTATGTGGTCGATGGCGATTCACTTTTGTCATATCGCAACTATTATCGCCTCGCAAAAAGCCATCTTTTCACCTGGACCAAGCGCGAGCGGCCGGAGTGGCTGAAAGACTGAGCATGCTTATGCATGTTCGCGAAGATAGTCTTTGACGATGCCACTAAATAAGGTAACATTTAACAAGGAGTATTTATATGAACAAACTGAAAACAATTGACCGTGACATTTATGATGCGATCGAATTAGAAAAGAAGCGGCAGCGTGAAAATATCGAACTGATCGCCAGCGAAAACTTTGTCTCGTTGGCCGTTTTGGAAGCCCAGGGTTCGATTATGACGAATAAGTATGCAGAGGGTTATCCTAATCGCCGTTATTACGGCGGCTGCGAGTTCGTCGATATCGCCGAGCAACTCGCTATCGAACGCGTAAAAAAACTCTTTGGCGTTAATTTCGCCAATGTCCAGCCCCATTCCGGATCACAAGCCAATATGGCTGTTTTCCGGGCCTTGCTTAATCACGGCGACCGCATCCTGAGCATGTCGCTTAGCGACGGCGGACATTTGACGCACGGCTATAAACTCTCCTTCTCCGGAGCCGACTATGAAATCTACTCCTATGGAGTCGATGCCGTTACTGAGATGATAAATTACGACGAAATTGAGCGTCTGGCGCTTGAAGTGAAGCCCAAGTTAATTCTGGCCGGAGCGAGCGCCTATCCGCGGGCGATTGATTTTAAACGCTTTCGCGAAATAGCCGATAAAGTCGGGGCTTTTCTTTTCGTTGATATGGCCCATATCGCCGGCCTGGTCGCCGGTGGTGTTCATCAAAATCCCTGCCCCTATGCCCATGTCGTATCATCGACTACGCACAAGACTCTTCGCGGTCCTCGCGGCGGCATTATTTTGAGCAACGATGCGGAAATTGCCACTAAAATCGATCGGGCCATTTTCCCGGGCATTCAGGGCGGTCCTCTGATGCATATCATCGCCGCTAAAGCGGTTGCTTTTAAAGAAGCTCTCGAACCTTCATTTAAAGATTATGTTAAAAATATTGTTGATAATGCTCACGCCCTCGCCGATGAGCTTAAAAAACTGGGATACAGAATCGTCAGCGGCGGAAGTGACAATCACATGCTTCTCGTCGATTTGAAAGCCTCGATCGGCATGACCGGTGCTGAAGCCGAAAAACTTCTCCATGAAGTCGGCATCACGTGCAATAAGAATTCTATTCCCAACGATAAAGAAAGGCCGATGGTTACCTCCGGTATTCGCCTCGGCACTCCGGCGATGACTACGCGCGGTTTTACAAGTCGGGATTTTCGCCTTGTCGCCACCCTTATCGACGCGGCTTTAAAAAACCGCGATAATGCGGACAAACTGGCCGAAATCCGTCAAAAAGTATTAGAATTAACAAGGGAGCATCCTCTTCCTTATTAATGATGATTAATACCGAATCGAAACTGATTTATCAGATGATTGCCATCGCCATGGGCGTGGCTCTTTCGGTTTTGCTGACAAGCTTTGTCTATATACCGCTTCCGTTCGGCGGATTATTTAATTTTACCGATGTTTTCATCGTCTTATACTCCATGTTTTTTGGGCCGTGGATCGGCGGGGCAGTCGGCGCCTTGAGCGGTTTACTAGTCGATATTATCTTAGGCTACAATTTTTATGCGCCGTTTACCTTTTTTATCAAACTGATTGAAGGCTTGGTCGTCGGCTACTTGTTCTTAAAAATGCCTAAAAAAATTCGCTATGTCGGCCCTTTTATCGGCGGTATCGTGATGGCTGCTCTCTACATCATTCCCGACTTTATCCTCATGCAAAACTGGATTGTGGCTTTGACTTCTTTTGGTATTAACTTACTTCAGGGTTTCCTCGGAGCTTCTTTGGGCATTGGCATTTTCCTCGTTTTGATCAAAGCCAAAGTCCGTCCTCCGACCCGCTCATAAATAAGTATTTATAACTCGACAAGTCCGCGGAATATGGTAGAATTATCCGCGGACTGTTTTTATTACTTGTGAGGTCGATTATGGAAACAATACAGGATTCAAAATTTAAACGGGCATCGCGGCGCGGCGTCCTGGCATTTCAGCACGTCTTTGCTATGTTTGGGGCCACGATTGTCGTCCCGCTTCTCGCCGGGCTATCCGTGCCGATCGGCCTTCTTTCAGCCGGTATCGGAACCATCATCTTTTACTTCTTAACCAAGAAAAAAGTGCCGGTCTTTTTGGGCAGTTCCTTTTCATATCTGCCGGGCATCATCGCCTATATGGTTAGCCAGAATGCCGGCACGGTGGGAACCGAATCGTGGCAGCGGGCCGTCGGCGGACTCGCTCCAGCCATCGCCATAACAGGACTCGTCTATGTTATCCTTTCCATCATCGTCAAATTTGTCGGCATGCAGCGAATTAAAAAACTCTTTCCGCCGGTAGTTGTCGGCCCGATTATTATCGTCATCGGCATGGTTTTGGCTCCGAAAATTCTTTATAACAATGTCATCGGTCAATACACAAACGGGGCGATGGATGCCTGGAAGGCATGGACAATCGCTATCGTCACGCTGCTTTCAATTGTTGCTGTCTCGACGGCATCAAAAGAAAAAAGTTTCTTTCGCGTGACGCCGATTCTCATCGGCTTTGCCATCGGCATCATTACCACTATTACCATCGACATGATTGAACTTTATGCCCTCTCGGGCGATATTGCTAAAACGATTATCTTTTACAAATTTAGCAGTGCCGGCGCACTTGCCAACGGCATTGACTGGAGTCAGATTGTCATCTTTCAAAACATTGGTCAAACCTTTGGTTTTTATAAGTATCTGCGCCTTGACTTGAATGCTGTTTTGCTTATTTCTCCAATCGCTTTTGTCGCTTTCATGGAACACATCGGCGACATCAACGCCAGCAGCGCCGTCTGCGGCAAAGATTTCACTGTTGATCCCGGCATCAATCGCACGGTATTGGGCGATGGTCTGGCGACGGTTTCGGCAGCCTTCTTAGGAGCTCCTCCAAAAACGACATATGGTGAGAACACGGCTGTTTTGGCCATCACCCAAAACTATGACCCCTTCAACTTGTTTTTAGCCGCCATCTTCGCTACCGTGCTCGGCTTTTTCACCATCTTCGGCAATTTGACGCTGACGATTCCGGCACCAGTTATCGGCGGAGCTTCCATCGTCTTGTTCGGCATGATATCGGCCTCGGGACTTAAAACGCTGATTTCCAGTCGTATCAACATGAACAACACGAAGAATATGATCGTCGTATCGGTCATCATGTCGCTCGGCCTCGGTCTAGCCGCTTTATCCCTGGTCGGTGATATCACCGGCAATAATATTTACAAAATCGTCATTGGCAGCGTCGAAATTTCGCCCCTGGCCGTCAGCGCTTTGGCCGGAGTTATTTTGAACCTTGTTTTGCCCGACCGTCAGAAGGAAATTGCGACAATATAATAATTAGCGATTGTTTGTTGCGAAGAAATTGTTTTATCAAGGTGTTTCAACTATCATTTATTAATAGGCGATTAAGCCGAGAACGGAAGAGTGATTTGCTATGTGGGATGCATTAGAGAATATAGGGACTTGGGGTATCCTTTTTGCTGTTTTAATTATCTTCCTCGCCAAAATCGTCGAGGTCACAATCGGCACGCTTCGGCAAATTCTTGTCGTGAAAGGCTATCGCACTCTCGCCGTCTTACTCGCTCTTGTCGAAATCTTTTTATGGGTTTTTATCGCCTCAAAAGTAATCAACGATCTGAGTGTCAACATTTTCTATGGTATCTCGTATGGCCTCGGTTTTGCCGCCGGTGTCTATTTCGGCTCGATCATCGAGCAGAAATTGGCTTTCGGCATGCTCCTCGTCCAGACGATAACAACCGAGAAAAAAGGTGTCGAAATCGCTAATGCCCTTCGCGAAAAAGGTTATGGAGTGACGACTGTCGACGCTAAAGGAAAAGTTGATAGCCGCAAAATCTTAATGGTTTACGCCAATCGCCGCGGCAGCCAGGAAATCGTCGAGCAAGTCATGCTCATCGATCCGACGGCGATGATTGTCACAAACGATGTCGGAACGCTATCCGGCGGATATATTAGAATTAAAAAATCACTGCTAAAATAAAATATTTAGACTAAAAATGGCGACTAAATGGTTAGATCGCCTTTTTTAATCCACCCCAGTTTGCGGAACAATAAATCGATTAAAAAGACGAGTCCGGCCGGCGCGATGATCATCAAAAGCAAAACGCCGAGCCACGCCATCAAAGGGTTATCGCCCATTTCAAGAATGGTTGAGAGCGGTCCAATCAAGGCGCACGTTCCCATGCCGGCTCCGACCGGTGTAGTGTGTAACATAAAGACGGTGGTGGCCAATGGCCCGAGGACGGCAGATACGATAATCGTCGGAAGCCAGATTAATGGTTTGCGCAAGATATTTTTAAATTGCAGCATTGATGTACCGATGCCGACTGAAATGACCTTCCCGACATTATTATCGCGAATAGACATCATCATAAAACCGACCATCTGTGTGCAGCAGCCGACTGCGGCTGCCCCCCCGGCGATACCGCCAAGATTGATGGCGACAGCAATCGCCACCGAAGAGATGGGGGCGGTTAAAATCATTCCCATCACCGAAGAGATAACGACGCCCATCAAGAGGGGTTGATAAGCGGTGGCCGTCTGAATGAACTGACCGAGAATTGTCACAATCCAAGTCAGTGGAACGGCAAACAGAAACGATAAAGCGGCGGCGACAGCGGCGATAAATAAAGGGACGATAATCAGGTCGACCGCCGTTTGCTTTCTAAAGACGAGACGATATAATTCGATGCTGATAACAACGACCAGATAAGCCATTAACGGATTGCCGTTTGTTGATGTTCCATTAATAAAAGGTAATACATATGCGCCATTGTCGATGCCTAAAACCATCGTTGACACCGCACCGGCGACACCGGCGGAGATAATGGCGATTGGTGACAAGTTCTTGAGGGATAAGGCGATACCGATACCGATACCGATACCCATTAATCCTTTGAGAATATTGCCGATGCCGACGATGAACTGAATATTACTTAACGTCCCGATTTGTCCGATGATAACCCCGATAATCAGCGTTGCAAACATACCGATAGCCATGCCGCCCGTCGTTTTTGTCAGGTGGTCCATGAAGCGGGAAAACCATTTTTTCCCGGGTTCAGCGTCCGGTTTCTCGTTATTGAGTTCTTGTTTTTCTTGTTTTGTCATCACGAATTAATATATATAACAGACGATAAAACGCAATCATTTTCGATTTCCCGAAATCTCCCGTCGTGACAAACTATTAATTATTGCGCGGCGTTATGATATTCTTTTATCGTTGTTATGAACCAGAAAAAAAGTCTCTTTCGAGAAATCATCCGCTTCATCATCGTCGGCGTCATCGCCACGGTTTTGGACTATGGCACATATTCTCTGCTCGCTTTAGCGATTCCCGACAGTTGGAGCCCGATTCTTGAAACCGTCATCTGCACGACCATCGGATTTATCGTCAGCGTCATCGCCAACTACCTCCTGTCGGTCATCTGGGTCTTTCAGAATGTCGATCAAAAGGCCGACGTCAAATCAAAAAAGAATATGTTTCTCTTTGTGGTACTCTCTGCTGGTGGTCTCTTGTTAGGAACAGCGGTGATGGTCGGTTTTGAAGCGTTAGCCTCAAATGCCCTCCATGTCGATATCAATAACTGGATTAGCGATTTCCAAATTAATTATTTGCGGTCTTCTGCCTTCTGGCTATTCACACTCTTCTTCGGCATCAAAACGCTCGTCATTTTGTCGTATAATTATATTACGAGGAAAAAGTTGATATTTAAGTCGCCAAAGGAGAATGAAGATGGGCAAATTACGGATTAACATGCTATCGAAAGCCGACTCGGTCGACGGCCAGGGCGTCGGATCGGCTTATCTTGAGCAAGTCGCTCTCGTCAAAGAGTGTGATGACATTTTTAATGTAACAGTTAATGAGGGCGGTTCGAAGTTTGATATCGTTCACGTCCACACTATCAACCCGCAGTATTATTTGAAGATGAATAATAAGCATGTTAATGTCTGCTATGTCCACATGCTGCCCGACACTCTAGATGGCTCGATCAAGCTTCCTAAAGGCCTCTTCAAATTATTTAAGCGCTATGTCACAAAGTTTTATCGCAAAGCCGATGAAATCGTCGTCGTCAATCCGATTTTTATTAATCCCCTCGTCGATCTTGGCATCAAAAAGGACCGCATTACCTATATTCCGAATTATGTTTCAAAAGACCAATTTCATGTCATTAGCGAAGAAAAGCGCATGGAGGTCCGCGATTTATATGGCGTTCCCCGCGACCGGTTCGTTGTTCTAGGCGTTGGTCAAGTGCAAACCCGCAAAGGCGTTTTGGACTTCGTGGAAACAGCTCGCCGCAACCCTGAGATGTTCTTTGTGTGGGCTGGCGGCTTTTCATTTGGTAAGATTACCGATGGCTACAAAGAGCTGAAAGAAATCGTCGATAATCCACCGGCGAACGTCAAATTCACCGGCATTGTCAAACGCGACAAGATGAACGACATTTTTAACATGTCAGATGTCCTGTTTATGCCCTCGTTCAACGAGCTTTTTCCGATGGCCATCCTCGAGGCCGTCAACGCCCATAAACCCGTTCTTCTAAGAGACCTTGATCTCTATGTAGATATTCTCTTTGAAAAGTATGAAAAAGGCCATGGCGTCGATGATTTTGTTCAAGTGTTGCGAAACTTAAAAGCCGATGCGAAAATCTATCAGAAAGCCTCAGAAAATTCGGCATACATCAGCGAATTTTACTCCAAAGAACACGTCCGCGAAATATGGCGAGAATACTATCCGCGCGTCTATAAGAAATACGCTGGCTTAAAAAAATTCCCCAAATAATCTCATATCCTCTTCTCCATCTTTTTTTGCTTTAGTTAAAGTTTTACTTTAGAATAGGAATATGGAAAAAAGAGTAATCAAACGTTACGAATACGAACTTGTGCAACTCTTAAAGCAATCAGAAGAGGTGAGCATTTTTCTTGCTCAGCGCAAAGATCGCTTTTTTACCTTTCGCGAATATCGCCTTGAGGACGCCTATAACGAAGATTTGGCGAAATATAAGAGGATACAAAAAATCGGCGTCAACGTTCAGAAGCTCATCGCCCATGATCGCCAGCTTCTCGTCTTGATTTTCGAACGCTTTCAAGAACCGACCGCCCTCGATGTCTTGGCCAAGGAAGAACTTAAAGAAATATATTTTAAACAGCTTTTCAATATCTATCGTTTTTGCCGCTTTTCAAAAGTTGAACTAAATTATATGCCCAACAATTATATTTTAAAGGGAACGACTCTTTATTATGTCGGCGAGCAGATTACGGATTCGAATGCTTCTCGCAATTTAGAAAACTTCGGGCTTCGCTACTGGATTTATTCCAAAGAAGCGACGGAGCTCCTCGAAAAAAAAGGACATCCCATTGATGCAAAACGCATCCTCAGCGAAGAAGAAGCCAACAAGAGAATTGTCCTACTAAGCGTCACCTATTGGTGATAAACTTAAACCATGCTCGAAAAAATCATCCTCTTTAATTTATCGTCTAATCCCGACCTGACAAAAAAAATCGCCGGACATTTAAAATTGCCGATCGGACAGGTCGAACTCATGCATTTTGCAGATGGCGAAATCATGGCCCGCTCACTGGATTCGGTACGCGGCAAGTCGGTTTATATCATCCAATCTACTTGTTCGCCGGCTTCCGAACGCCTGATGGAGCTTCTGGTGTTCATCGACGGAATCAAAAAAGCCAATGCCAAAGATATCAACGTCGTCATCCCTTATTACGGCTACTCCCGTCAAGACCGCATCGCCCGGCCCCGCGAACCGATTTCGGCGCGCCTAGTCGCCGATTTACTGCAGACGGTCGGCGTTTCTCATCTGATTACCATCGATTTACATACGCCGCAAATTCAAGGGTTTTTCTCGTGCCCTGTCGATAACTTGTCGACAATTCACCTCTTTGCCGCCTACTACCTGAAAAAGCTAAAGCAGATAAAAGTCGACACGAGCGAAATCGTCGTTGTCTCCCCCGATCACGGCAGCGCTCATCGCGGACGCGATTTGGCAACCGCGCTTCCCGGTTCGCAACTTGCGATTGTCGATAAGCGCCGCCCCTCGCCCAATGAGGCAGAAGTCGTCAATATCGTCGGTGATGTCGAAGGCAAAACCTGCATTATTATCGATGACATAATCGACACCGGGGGAACGATTATCGCCTCGGCCAAAGAGCTCTATGCAAAGGGGGCTAACGATATTTTGATCGCTGCTTCTCACGGAGTTTTTTCGCGCGATAATATCGATTCATTAAAAGCGACCGGCATCAGCGATATCGTCATCACCGACAGCATTGAAAAGAATATTCAGGGAGTCAATGTCATCTCTGTTTCTGAAGTTCTCGCCCAAGTCATTACACACAATGAAAGCGGAACCTCATTACCACCCGAGTATCTTGCTTTTTATTAGAAAAAGGCCTTTTTGCATCACTATTTCAGCATTTGCAGCGTAAATGAACAAAGAAAATAGAAATCGTTCAATTATCGAAAGAATCTCCATCAACGCGATGATTGCGTCGATTTACTTTATTTTGACGATGGCCACCTTGCCCGTCTCTTTTATGGGCATGCAGATTCGCATTGCCGAGATGCTCATCCTTCTTTGTTTTTTTCGCAAGGATTTCGTCATTGGCATTTCAGTCGGGACCCTTTTGGCCAACACGATGTCACCGATGTTTGCGTGGGATATGCTCTTCGGAACGCTGGCCACTCTCATCAGCGGCCTTTTAATCGGCTACATGAAGCAGCTGTTTGTCGCCGCCATCATCCCTGTTGTCATCAACGCCTTTGTCGTCGGACTTGAACTACACTTAATTATGGGCTTGCCCTTCTGGCTGAATGTCGGCTTAGTCGGACTCGGCGAATTTATCGCCGTGGCAATCCTGGGTTATCTCATCTTGCTTTTCCTTGGCAAAAACGAGAAGTTTCAAGAAATGATAGGCGCGAATCAAAATTACCGGTTTAAATGGTGACAGCTCATATTTGAACGTCATTTTTTCCTTTGCCGGCAATTTTGATGGCTTTTTAAGAATCAATATTTTACTATTTTGTGTGCTATGGAAAATTTCTTTTTAGAAATCAAGCATGTCTGCCGGCAAACCGGCGCTCGCTACGGAATTTTGCATACGCCTCATGGCGATGTCGAAGTCCCGATGTTTATGCCGGTCGGCACCCTCGCCACCGTTAAAACGCTATCTCCCGAAGAAATTAAGGAATCAGGAGCGGGTGTCATTCTCGCCAACACCTATCATCTTCACCTCCGCCCTGGCGAAGATATCGTCGAAAAAGCCGGTGGCATTCATAAATTTATGAATTATAATGGTCCGATCCTTACCGATTCCGGAGGTTTTCAAGTCTTCTCGCTCATGGAGAACCGCAAGATTAATGAGGAGGGCGTCATCTTCAAAAATCACCTTAACGGGTCAAGGATTGAATTCACGCCTGAAAAAGTAATCGCGATTCAAGAAAAAATAGGTGCCGATATCATCATGTCTTTTGATGAATGCATGCCCTATCCGGTCGAACATAAATATGCTCAAGCAAGCGTCGAACGGACCTTGCGCTGGGCCAAGCGCGGACTTGAAGCCCACATAAGAAAAGACCAGGCTCTCTTCGGCATCGTTCAAGGCAGCGATTTTGAAGATTTGCGTCGCTTGTCGGCCACCGAACTGGCCAAGATGGATTTTCCCGGCTATTCAATCGGCGGAACATCAATCGGCGAACCAAAAGATGTTTTTATTAAAATGGTTGAGCAATCGGTGAAATATCTGCCGCACGACAAACCTCGCTACCTGATGGGTGTCGGCTCGATTGACTTTCTTCTTGAAGGCATTGAAAGAGGCGTGGATATGTTCGACTGCGTTCTTCCCACGCGCATTGCCCGTCACGGCGCACTGATGACCTCGAATGGCCGCGTCAATATTCGCGACGCCAAATATAAAGAAGACTTTTCTCCCCTCGACGCCAATTGCGATTGCTACACATGCAGGAATTATACGAGAGCTTATCTTCGCCACCTCTATGTCAGCGAAGAGATTTTTGGTAAGCGTTTGCTCTCGATTCATAATGTCCGTTTTTTGATATCTTTGATGGAAAAAGCGCGCGATGCGATTAAAGAAGACCGGTTTGGCGATTTTAAAGCCGAAGTATACCGCTCCTTTGGAGGCAGCAAAGGGTTCTGATGGATATTAAACTGTTCGATTTCGACCTGCCCGAAGAACTGATCGCCCAATCCCCCTCCCTTGTGCGTGATAAATCACGAATGATCAGTGTCGATTGCTCCAATCAAACATATCAAGATGAACATTTTTTCGATATCATCAAATATTTAAAACCCGGCGATGTCTTGGTCCGCAACAACACGAAAGTTTTACCAGCGCGCCTGTTTGGAACTAAAGAAGGAACCGGCGCCCATGTCGAGGTTTTACTCCTCCGCGAAATCGAAAAAGATACGTGGGAGTGCTTGACCGGAAATGCCAAAGCAATTAAGAAAGGCACCGTCGTCGTTTTCAAAGAAGGCGTTTTGCGCGCCACTTGCAGCGAAGTCAAAGATGAAGGCATTCGGTATATGAAGTTCGACTATCCGGGCGTATTTCTTGAAGCGCTTGATGAAGTCGGACTCATGCCCTTGCCACCTTATATCAAGAAACAATGCGAAGACAACAGCCGCTATCAAACGGTCTATGCCGAGCGTCTCGGAAGTAGCGCGGCACCGACGGCCGGATTTCATTTCACTCCCGATTTGTTGTCAAAAATTCAGCAAATCGGCGTTGAAATCGTTGATATTACCTTGCATATCGGCCTCGGAACTTTCCGTCCCGTAAAGGTTCAAGATAGCAAAGATCATATCATGCACAGTGAGTATTTCGAAGTTAGTGAAGAAGCTAGCGGAGCTCTTAACAAGGCCAAGAGCGAAGGCCGCAGGATCATCGCCGTCGGCACGACATCGACGCGGACGTTAGAAGCCGTCTATCAAAAGTATGGCCACTTTGTCGCGTGCCAGGAGGCGACCGACATCTTTATTAGCCCCGGCTACAAATTTGTCGCCATCGATGCCCTGATCACTAATTTTCATCTTCCCAGATCAACTTTAATCATGCTCGTCTCCGCCTTTATCGGACGCGAATTTACTATGCAAATTTATGCTCATGCGATAAAAGAAAGATATCGCTTCTTTAGCTTTGGCGACGCCATGTTCATCTATGGAAAACAAAAAGAATTATTATCTTGAGTCACTGAAGGAAATTGAGAAACTCGATAAAAGCGGGCCAAAACCCACTCTTTTACTGCACGCCTGCTGCGCGCCATGCTCGACTTTTACGCTTCTTTTCTTGTGCCCGCATTTTGATATAACTATCTTTTATAACAACTCAAATATTTATCCGCTTAGCGAGTTTGAAAAGCGGCGGGACGAACTGAAAAATTTCTTGAAGGATTTTAAGAAAAAGGAAGGGCATAAAGTCGCGCTGATCATACCGGAATATAACAATGATCAATATAATATTGAATTGGAACCATATGCCGATCTCCCCGAAGGCTCAAAGCGCTGTTTTATCTGCTACGAAAAAAGGATGGATGAAGCTTATGCTTACGCCGAACAAAACGGCTTCGCCTATTTTGCGACCGCGATGACGATTTCCCGCCAGAAAAATTCGCAGATACTGAACGCGATCGGCGAGAAGCTCTCCACACGATATCCAAAGACCAAATACTTCCACAGCGATTTCAAGAAGAATAAAGGTATCGACATCGCCAAAGCCATGCGCGATGAATACGGCCTTTATCAGCAGACTTACTGCGGCTGCAAATATACATTTTTAAAGAAAAAATAATCGTTTTTTGTCTCTTTCTATGTTTTTCGGAATTGCGGCATTCGCATTTTTTGATCAGAAATCAGCAATCGTTGAAGTCATTTCCAATTCGCTTTTTAGAGTATAAATAATATTTATGCTTGACTCAAATACACACACAGGGGTAGTATATAAAACGTTGGCGTCTGCGTTGACATGCGAGGTTGCCGATACACCCACAGGCGTTGTCATGAATGGGTATCGGGTAATTCG